>ODAI014526745.1_pt1 | contig 14813 bp, 13 predicted proteins | sample 1539321 | NCBI WGS metagenome assembly ODAI01 (sample SAMN02144231, study PRJEB22623) | gut metagenome | biome: sheep rumen | host: Ovis aries | place: New Zealand
ATTAACATAATAGTTTATTCAGCAATAGCTTGTCTAATGCTGGATGGCCATGAGGCGAAGGTACTTGAGAATGGTGTCGCACCACTCCTGGTCGCCGGGGAACTGATAGCGGGCGTTGCCCTTGGGATCGGGAGTGAAGATGGTCTCTCCGTTGGGAGTGAGCTCCACCCATCCGCGCTCCGACAGGGTGTACAGGTCGTCTCCTTCAACCGCGTTGATGACTGCCAGCGGATCCCACATTTTCTGGCCGGTATCGCACTGAACGTTCTGATAGACCCACTTGATGGGGTGGACGTCTGTCCAGTTCATGTCCGAGATCACCAGTTCGGGCTTGTAGTTGAGCGGGTCGCCAACCTCGCCGGGAGAGAAGATGATGTCGATTTCCTTGGGCCAGAGTTCGAAGAACTTGAGGGAGAAGTCTATGGCCTGGGTGAAGTTGTAGTCGGGCTCCACCGCCTCGCCGAACACGCCGCCCATGGTGTAGATTGCATTGACCTTGCTGCGCACCAGTTCCACGCCGTTCAGTGGAGAGTATTCGTCAGGTCCCGACTGAAGCAGGCGGGCAAGGGTGGTGACGAAGCCCACGGAGGCTATGGTCACGCTCTTGTCGGGCTGCTCGCTGAGCAGCTTGCGGTAGAGCTTGTAGCCCTCGGGATATTCCTTCTTGCTCTTGTAGGTCTGTTTGAACATCGGGTCGGAATCCTCAGTGCGTGCGTAGGCTACGTTGTGGTAGGGGATGAACACCTTGGGGTCCTTGATGCCTGCCCTTTCCAGTCCGATTGGAATGTCGGGGTAACCGTAGAAATTGTTCATGATGTCCACGGCATCGGCATTGGCGGCGCCCATGCGGTCCACTATCACTCCGAGCAGGTTGCAACGCTTCATGTCCATGTAGCGGTAGAGGAGCATGAGTGCGAAGAGGTCGTCGGTGGACGAACCCATGTCGCAGTCGAAGATGATGCGGCAGTCCCTCTGTTCGTAGTTGGACTTGACGTTGATGCCCTTGGCCACGTCGTACACCGTGTGCTGTCCGTTCTCGCGGGCGAATGCCACGGCGGCTGCCAGGCTGTCTTCAGGGAAGCAACGGGTGGAGTCGAAATAGTACTTGCCGTTCTCGGGGTTGTACCATCCGCCCACCAGTCCGTTGTGCTCGCGGGCATGCTTTACCACCGCAGGGATGCTCTTCTTGTCGAAGCTGTTCTGGGTGGCTATATAGGACACCATGATGCCCTCGGTGGGCTGCTTCAGAGTGTTGATGTCAAGAGTGAAGCCGTCGGGATACATCTGTCCCATGGCCCAAATGACATTGTAGAGTTCCTTGTCGGAAATGTTGGTCTGTGCACTTGCGGCTACGCCCAGGCACAGCACTGCGATGGTAAGCAATACCTTGCGCATGACTTAAACTCTTTGTCCGTATGAACGGTCGGTAGTGGTGACGGTAATCTTGTCGCCCTGCTCGATGAAGAGGGGAGCCATGATCTTGGCTCCGGTCTCGAGGGTGACTTCCTTGAGGGCGGAGGTGGAAGCGGTATTGCCCTTCACTGCGGGCTCGCTGTAGGTCACTTCCAGGGTTACATAGGTGGGGAGTTCGCATGTGAGGCACTTCTCTTCGCCCACCACGAACATCATTTCCACATGCTGTCCTTCTTTCATGAGATCGGCGTTTTCAACCACGTCCTTAGGAAGGAGAATCTGCTCATAAGTCTCTTCGTGCATGAAGTTGAAGCCGTCTTCCTCGGCATAGAGGAACTGATAGGGACGACGCTCGACTTCGATGGTTTCAATCTTGGCGCCTGCGGTGAAAGTGTTCTCCAGGATGCGGCCGTTCTCGAGGTTGCGGAGCTTCGTTTTCACGAAAGCGGGACCCTTGCCGGGCTTGACATGCTGGAACCATACAATCATGCACGGTTTGTCGTTGAATTTCAGGTAAAGACCGTTTTTAAAATCTGCTGTTGTTGCCATATAAAATAAATTATTAGTGTTATCTATTACTCCCGCCAGACAGAGACTGCAGGCGGTGTACATCCTGCGAAGATAGCTATAAAGCGGAATTATTGCAAATTTTTTATAGCGCTTGCCACATTGTCCAGCAGCCATTTGGGTGTCGAAGTGGCCCCGCAGACGCCGGCCGAAGCGGCATCTTTGAACCATTCCTGCTGCAACTCTTCCGGCCCGCTTATACGGAAACTGCGGGGGTTGATGCTGCGGCACCACTGGTACAACACCTTGCCATTGGAACTCGAACTGCCTGATACAAAGACAATAACATCGTGCCCGGCAGCGAATTCGGCGAGTTCCTTGTGACGCGATGCCACCTGGGCGCAGATGCTGTTATGCACAGTGAGACGCTCTCCGGCGAAAGTGCGGAGCGTCGCGGCCGCCTGAGCGTATGCCTCCGGGCTCATGGTGGTCTGAGAGAAAAGTTCCACCCTCTTTTGCGGGTCCAAGGCCCCGGAAGAGAGCAGACCTTCCAGCGCTCCGGCGTCCTCCACCACCAATGCCCTGCCGCCGGCGCGTCCCACCAGGCCGAGCACTTCGGGGTGCCCGATTTTGCCGAAAATGACAACCTGAGAACGTGCTGCCGCTTCTTCTACCCTGGCCTGAAGACGCAGGACCACCGGGCATGTGCAATCTATGACTTTGATACCAAGCTCGTTGAGGCGTCGGTAGGTGGCCGGCGGTTCACCGTGGGCGCGAATGAGCACGGTGCTGCCCGGCGCAAGGGAACCCAGCGAATCCTTGTCCGTCATCGCAAGCCCCCGCTTCTCCAGTCGTGCGAGTTCCGATTCGTTGTGCACGATGGCGCCGAGCGACCATAGTTTGCCGCCGCCCTTTGAGAGGAAGTCTTCCGCTGTGGTAATGGCCCTGATGACGCCGCCGCAGAATCCGGAATTGGGGTCTGTTTCGACCTTTATCATAAAATTCCGAACTTGCCTTGGATGAGGCCCTGCACCCACGCAAGTTCCTCTTCGAAACTCATGTCGGAATTGTCCAGTTCGAATGCGTCTTCGGCCCGGCGCAGGGGAGCCGTTTCGCGGTGGGAATCTATGTAGTCGCGCTCACGCAGGTTTTTCACCACTTCTTCCAGGAGAGGATTCTCGCCTTTGGCCACAAGTTCGTCGTAGCGACGACGGGCCCTTACCTCTTCACTTGCAGTCATGAATATCTTCAGCTGGGCGTCGGGAAAAACTGCCGTGCCAATGTCGCGCCCGTCCATGACAATGCGCCCGCGGCGTCCGAATTCGTGGAGCATTTCGTCCACCCATTCGCGCACGTAAGGCACTGCGGCTATTGGACTTACCTGGGCGCTCACCTCCATCGAACGTATCTGCGGCTCAATGCAGCGGGCTCCCATGCAGAGTTTGCCTTCGGCATCGAAATGCAGGTCAAGGTTCTTCAGTGCCTCCTTGAGCGCGGGATCTATGACGCTGATGCGGTTTATGAAGCCCTCTTCCTGCGCAAATAGGGTTACGCCCCTGTACAGGGCCCCCGAGTCGAGGTAGAGAAATCCGAATTTGCGGGCTATCTTTTTGGCCAGCGTGCTCTTGCCCGTAGAAGAGTAGCCGTCTATAGCAATAATAATATCTGGAATCTTCATATAAGCACAAATGTAGAAAAAAATAACGATATTTGCCGTATGAAGATTCTTATTATTGATGACGAGCGGAGCATACGCAACTCCCTCGGAGAGATACTTTCAGACGAAGGATATATCGTAGAAACAGCGGAAAACGGCACGGAAGGTCTTGAGAAGGCGCTAAAGGGCCATTACGACATTATATTCTGCGACATCAAGATGCCCGGCATGGACGGAGTTGAAGTGCTGGAGAAGCTTTCTGCAGAGGGCACGGAAAGTGCCGTCGTCATGATTTCCGGGCACGGGGACATAGAAACGGCCGTGGAGTGCATCAAGAAAGGAGCCTTCGATTTTATCCAAAAGCCGCTGGACCTTAACCGCATACTTATCACCATCAAGAACGCCACCGACAAGACCAAGCTTGTGACTCAGAACAAGAGCCTGAAGAAGAAAGTGTTCGGCGGCGAGCGCATGGTGGGCGAATCGGCAGCTATCTGCGCAGTGCGCGAAATGATAGAGAAGGTGGCGCCTACGCCTGCAAGGGTGCTCATTACGGGCGGCAACGGTTCCGGCAAGGAACTGGTGGCCCGCAGCCTTCATGCACTCAGCGACCGTGCCGCGCAGCCCTACATAGAGGTAAACTGTGCCGCCATTCCGTCGGAACTTATTGAAAGTGAGCTCTTTGGACACGAGAAAGGGTCCTTTACCTCCGCCATCAAGCAGCACAAGGGCAAGTTCGAGCAGGCCGATGGCGGCACCCTTTTTCTCGACGAGATCGGCGACATGTCACTTGCCGCTCAGGCCAAGGTGCTGCGCGTGCTGCAGGAAAATAAGCTTTCGCGCGTGGGCAGCGACACCGACATCAAGGTGGATGTGCGCGTCATCGCCGCCACCAACAAGGACCTGCGCGCCGAGATAGAGAAGGGCAACTTCCGCGAGGACCTGTACCATCGTCTGAGCGTCATAGTGATAAAGGTTCCCGGCCTGGACGAGCGCAAGGAGGATATTCCTCTGCTGGTCGATTATTTCGTGGAACGCATCTGCACAGAGACCGCAATGCCTCGCAAGACTTTCAGTCCTGAAGCAGTGAAAATGCTTCAGGAGCGCAGCTGGAAGGGAAATATCAGGGAACTGCGCAACGTGGTGGAGCGCCTGCTCATCCTGGGCGACGATGTTATCTCCGCCGCCAACGTACGGTCCTATGTGATGTGATCAAACAGTGCTATGACTATTTCAAAAACGGCCAATTAGAGCCTTTCGATTTTGAGTTGCTGGATGCGGTAGCGTTTGTCCTTGCAGCTCAGGAAGATGGTCACGTTGAATGTCTCTCCGCCGGCCTTTAGCGTGCCGAGAGCATACTTCATGTTGGCCCGCCCGGCGGTATGGGTGATGTCGAAACTGCGGGGAGTATAATTATCGAAGAAGGTCTTGACTATCTGCCGGGCCTGAGCGCGGCTGGCATCGCTTTCCTGGGCCAGAACAGCAATCTCCAGGTTTTCGGCAAACCAAGCCGAAAGCGCGTCCGAGTTGCCTGCGGCGATGTATTTACTGATGGGAACGAACACATCGTCACCGCCTTCCTGGGGAACGGTGACCGACGGTTTGGATACCGGTTGCAGCAAATAACTCTGTGCCAGGGCGCCCGGCCCAGACAGCAACAATAGGACAAAAAGCAGGATGCTTGTCTTTCTCATACCGTAGTTTTCTTTTGCAAATATTAAGCCAGTTTGTTATTTTTGCATTCGATGCGAATGACCCTTCTCACAATGGGAAAGACCGACATCCGATGGGTTGCCGAAGGTCTGGAAATGTATTCTTCCAGGCTTGTCCACTATGTCCCGTTCTGCGTGAAAGAACTCCCGGAGTTGAAAGGCACAGGGGCATTGAGCCACGACCAGGTGAAGCAAAAAGAGGCAGAAGTACTGCTGAAAGCTGTCAAGCCGTCGGACATGGTGGTGCTTTTGGACGAGCATGGCGAGCAGTTCAGTTCGCTGGAATTCGCCGCCCGGGTGGGCAAGTGGCTGCAGGCCGGCCGCGACATCGTGTTCATCATCGGAGGAGCTTACGGCTTTGCCCAAGCCGTTTATGAGCGCAGCCAGGCCAAGATATCCCTCTCGCGTATGACTTGTTCGCATCAGCTTGTGAGAACGGTTTTTGCAGAGCAGTTGTACCGAGCCTTCACAATACTGAAGGGAGAGCCTTATCACAATGAGTAAAAAGTGGTCCATACGCGATTATGTCTGGCCGGGGCTGCTTATTCTGAGCGTGGTCCTGCTGGTGTTCGCCGTGGCCACTCCGCGCGCCGTCGGAGACACCGATTCCGCGGCACGTAAGGTCGAGCGGCGCCTGCAACGCCGTATGGCCAAGCTGGAAAGCTACGTGTCCCGTCCGCCTCAGAAGCTGCCTTCCGACATGGTCATATACACCTATTCCGACGATACGCTTCAGTCATGGATGGGCCAGTTCCCGTTGTACAACGACGACATCAGTTCCAGAGTCGTGGTGCAGCGCATCACGAACCCGAGAGTGACTTTGCGGTCTCCCTTGAGCTATGTGACTGAAGATCCGGAATTTATGAACCTGGGCCCCAAGTGGTATATTGTGCGGGCCAGCGAGGTGAATGGCAAAAGAGTCATTTCCGGACTCGAGATCAGCAACAGTCTGGACCAGAGTTCTTACGGCGGCGTGAACAAACGCCTGCACCTGCGCCGGCGCTTCTCGGTGCGCCCGCTGACCTACAGCGGCGGCAGCCCCGTGATGCTGGACGGCAGGCCTGTGTTCAAGGTGCTTTACGACTCCCTTTCAGGCGTTGTCATGGCGGACGACGCCCTTCTGTGGGGGGCTTTGTTCCTATTCCTTGCGGCGTCGGTGGCCTTTGTGTTCCGCCGGCGGACCGTAGGCCGTGCGCTTATAGCTTCTGCCGGCATACTTGCTTCCATTGCCGCCATGTACTTCTGGGGACGGAGCGTTCAGTCAGAAGTGCCCATCTTCTCGCCCATGCTTTATGCCGGAGGCTCTTTCCTGTTCTCGCTCGGAGCTGTGCTGCTGCTCAATATGGCCATCCTGCTGTGCGTGCTGGTGTTTTATCTGGCCCGCCGGAGCCTGTGGCGCAAGGTACGCGGCAGGCTGTCCGTGGTGTTGCTGTCGGTGGCGGACGTATTGCTGCAGGTGGTGATATTGCTCAACGTGCACATGACCCTTGGCAGCATCGTTTCAAATTCGGGTATATCGCTGGAACTCTATAAGTTAGGTAGTCTGTCGTGGTACACTCTTATTGTGTACCTATCCTTCCTTTCGCTGCTCTGCTGCGTGCCCATGCTGCTGCAGATGCTGCGCCCCGTGTTGATTGCGGTCGCTGGCCGCTGTCCTCACTTTATGTCCCGTGTCTGGAGACTTGCGTTCTCTGTGGGGGCGGCCGTGTACATGGTGGTCGCAATGGCCCTGCTGGGCTTCGAAAAGGAAGAAGACAGGATGGAGGTCTGGGCCGGCAAACTGGCGGTAGACAGGGACATCACCCTTGAACTTCAGTTGCTTAAGGTCGAACGCGCCATTGCCGACGACGCCGTGATCGGTACGCTCTCGCTGATGGACGGAAGCGAAGCCGTAATTCGCAACAGAATCATAGACAATTACTTATCCTCGGAAGCGCTGGATTATTCCATCAGCGTGCAGCTTATCCGTCCCGGAGTGTCACAGCCGCAGCTGGTACAGCATTTCGAGCAGATAACCCGTTACGGAAGTCCCATTTCCGAGGGCTCTTTCTTTGTGGGATCGCCCACTCCCGAAGGTCCGTCCCGCTATGACGGCGTGTTTACATATTTCTCCCAGGAGGCGCAGCCCGTCCATCTGCTCGTAGGCATAGAGCAGAAGACCATGCCCTCCGGCAAAGGTTACGCACGTCTTCTTGGCTTCATGACGCCGGGGCGCACCAGTCTCCCCGCGGCATATTCGTACTCCCGCTACCAGGGGAGGGAGCTCAGGACCTTCCGCGGCGAGTATGCCTACGCCACACGTATGGACGACTGGATGTATTCCGAAGTCTATGAAAAAGGAGCCTGTCACTACTATAGGGACGGTTTCGCTCACTTCGTGAACGTCATCTCGGACGACGAGTCCATGATAATCTCCCGCCGCCAGGTAGGGGCTTTCAGCTACGTGGTGGCCATGGTCACCGCAGGCCTGCTCATGTACCTGCTGCTCTGGTGCCTTAAACCACGGCCGCGCAAGAAAAGCCCTGGCGGGCACACGTATTTCCGTTCCAGGATATCGTGGACGCTTATGGTGTCGCTTATCATGGCCCTCGTGGTGATGGCCCTGGTGAGCGTGCTGTTCGTGTACCGGCGCAACGAGGCCAACCAGCAGGCCATAATGTCGGACCGTATCAACGCCATTCAGCTGCTTGCCCAGAACGGACTCAGGGGGATAAATTATAGCAATCCGGTCAATTCGCCGGAGTTCGCATCCATGATTCAGTCTGTCAGCGACAACACGGGCTCGGACATCAGCGTGTACGGCACCGACGGTCACATTGTGCTTTGTACCAACCCCGATGCGCTGGACCGCCTGCTGCTGGGCTTCCGTATAGATCCAGAGGCTCTGGACCTCATAACCAGGCGGAATCTGCGCTACTGCATCACCGAAGAGAATATAGGCAGGAGGCACTATCACACCATGTACATGCCGCTTATGGATGCTTCCGGCAAGATTACGGCAGTGATAAGCGCCCCTTATGTGGAGGAAAGTTACGACTTCGAACGGGACGCCGTGATGCATATGATGACCATACTCACCGTGTTCCTGCTGCTGTTCATTCTGGCCCGGTTCACGGAGTCGGCGGTGCTGGACAGGGTGTTCCTGCCGCTGAGCATGATGGGCCTGAGCATGCGCAAGGCAGGGGAGGGACTGAAGCATATACAGTACTCGCGCAACGACGAAATATCTTCGCTGGTGGATGCTTACAACCGTATGGTAGACGAGCTAGAAGAGAGCAGCAGCCGCCTGGCCCAGGCCGAACGTGACAAGGCATGGCACGGCATGGCGCGGCAGGTGGCGCATGAGATCAAGAACCCTCTCACCCCCATGAAGTTGCAGATTCAGAGGCTGATACGACTTAAGCAGAAGGGGGATCCTTCGTGGCAGGACAAGTTCGACGACGTGAGCAAAGTGCTGCTCGACCATATTGACATTCTCACGGAGACTTCCAACGAATTCTCCACCTTCGCCAAGCTCGACACCGAAGAGCACACGCGGCTTAATCTGGACCTTATGCTCCAGGAAGAGATAGCCATGTTCGATAACCGCGACGACGTGGAATTCAGCTACATAGGTCTCCACGACGCCATGGTCATGGGCCCTAAGCCCCAGCTTACGCGGGTGTTCGTGAACTTGCTGGGCAATGCAGTTCAGGCAGTCGAAGGACGCGGCGGGGCCAAGGTGTACGTGTCTCTGCGCAAGTCCATGCGCGAGGGCTTTTACGACATCGTGGTAGAAGACAACGGCCCGGGCGTGTCGGAGGAGAATATCCACAAGCTGTTCACTCCCAACTTTACCACCAAGAGCGGCGGTTCCGGATTGGGCCTGGCCATATCAAAAAGCATTCTGGACAGGTGCGGGGCATCCATTGCTTACTCCAGGTCGTTCACCTTGCAAGGAGCGTGCTTCACGATTTGTTATCCTGCAGCTTGAGGCAAAATAGACGGTGGTGCTCCGGGCCCCTTTACCAATGTTCTATGGGGCCCGGAGCACCACCGTCTGTTTTGACTGTTTCATTGTTACAATTCTATATTGTGACAATCAAAATTTTTGTATCTTTGTAAGGTTATTTAAGGGCAATGAAAATCTCCGGGGCAATATTCGCAGGAAGCAGCACGCGCGTGTCTGGCAAGCCTAAGAGAAAACTGCCCGAATTTGCTTTCATCGGCCGCTCCAATGTGGGCAAGTCCTCACTTATAAACATGCTTACAGGCAGGCGCAAGCTTGCCATGACTTCGTCCACGCCGGGCAAGACCAAGGTGGTAAACCACTTCTTGATTAACGACCAGTGGTATCTGGTGGACCTTCCCGGTTATGGCTATGCCAAGCTGCCCGACCGTATGCGCCGTGAGCTTACCGAGGTGATAAGGGATTACATACATAATTCGGAAGAGATGCGGCTGCTGTTCGTGCTGGTCGATTCGCGTCACGACATAGGCGCCATCGACGTGGATTTCCTTTCCGAACTTGGCGAGAACGGTATTCCCTGCGCCATCATTTTTACAAAAGCCGACAAATTGGGCCCCGTGGCCCTGGAGAGGCAGATAGAAAAAGACAAAGCCATTTTGTCGCAGACTTGGGAGGAGCTGCCGCCCATGTTCATCAGCAGTTCTTCCAGCGGCTCCGGCCGTGACGATATACTTGACTTCATTGAATCAATATTATGATACACACTCATCGCATGGAACTGTTCGCTTGCAGGGCTTCCCGGGATTTCGCCTGCAAGGTTATAGAACAACTGAACGAGATCCGTAGGCCCGAAGAACCTCTCTGCCGTCTTGGCGATCTTCAGGTTACACCTTTCAGCGATGGAGAATTCCAGCCGTGCTTTACCCAAAGCGTGAGAGGAGCCACCGTGTTCATCCTCCAGTCCACTATCCCTCCGGCAGACAATCTCATGGAGCTGCTGCTCACCGTCGATGCCGCCAAGAGGGCTTCGGCAGACAAGGTTATAGCGGTCATCCCTTATTTCGGCTGGGCACGTCAGGACCGAAAAGATAAGCCGCGTGTGGCGATAGGCGCCAAGCTCACCGCCAACCTGCTTACTGCCGCCGGCGTGGACAGAATCATGACCTGCGACCTTCACGCAGACCAGATTCAGGGCTTCTTCGACATTCCTGTGGACCATATATACGCCAGCAAGGTATTCATCCCTTGCATAGAATCACTAGGCCTGAGCAATTTGTCCATCGCCGCACCCGACATGGGCGGAGCCAAGAGGGCGAATTCCTATGCCAAGTCGCTCGGCGGCAAGCAGGACTGCGGCGTGATCATCTGCCACAAGACACGCGAGCGTGCGAATGTGGTGGCGGAGATCAAGGCCATCGGCGACGTTGAGGACAAGAACATTGTGATTGTGGACGATATGATAGATACGGCCGGCACTCTTTGCAAAGCTGCCGACGTGCTCAAAGAGAAAGGTGCTGCGAGCGTGCGCTGCTGCGCAACCCACGGCATACTTTCGGGCAACGCCCTGGAGCGTATCCACAATTCGGCAATGGAAGAAGTGTACATCACCGACACCATCCCCCATCCCGAACTGGAAGGGGACAGCAAGATTCGTGTGGTTTCCATGGCTCCCGTTTTTGCCAGTATCATAGACAAAGTGTATAACTACGAGCCCATAAGCCCGGGATTCGTTTATTGATATGGGACCTACGTTACTTGCGGCTGCTGTCATTCTTGGGCTCGGGGTATTGGGCATGAGCTTCAATATCCTGTTCCGCAAGAAGGACTTTCCGCACTACGACGTGGGCTCCAACGAAGAAATGCGCAAGCGCGGCATCCGCTGCTTCAAGGATGAGGATGCCGCACTTCACGGTAAAACCTGCAACGGACAGCAGTCCGATGCATGCAAAGATTGTAAATTATATGAGTTTGGTAGCGATCGTAGGACGTCCTAATGTAGGTAAGTCCACCCTTTTCAACCGTCTGGTAGGAGCCAGGCAGGCCATAGTAGATGACACCGCCGGCGTGACCCGCGACCGGCATTACGGCCGTTGCGAGTGGTGCGGGCGGGAGTTTTCGGTGGTGGACACCGGTGGCTACACCAGCAATTCGGACGACGTGTTCGAGTCCGCCATACGTTCGCAGGTGCAGATTGCTATCGACGAGGCCGACCTTGTGCTTTTCATGGTAGAAGCGGCCACCGGCATTACCGACTACGATGCCGAAATCGCCGATGTGCTGCGCCGTTCCCGCAAGCCTGTGGTGCTCTGCGTGAACAAGGTGGATACTGGCGAAAAGATGTTCGATGCCTACCAGTTCTATTCCTTGGGACTCGGAGAATTGTACAGCATTTCGGCGGCCAACGGTTCCGGTACCGGCGACCTGCTGGATGCCGTTGTGGCGGCTCTCCCCGAGGAGGCCGACCAGACCGATCCCTACGAGGGTCTGCCCAGGATAACCATTGTCGGAAAACCTAATGTCGGCAAATCTTCGCTCACCAATGCCCTTCTGGGGACGGAACGTAACATTGTGACGCCTGTGGCCGGGACCACTCGCGATAGCATCGAGGCTCACTACAACAAGTTCGGGCATGAATTCATGCTGGTAGATACCGCCGGAATCAGGCGTAAGGCCAAGGTCAACGAAGACCTTGAATTCTATTCCGTGATGCGTTCCATCCGCGCCATTGAGCATTCAGATGTTTGCATCATGATGATTGATGCCACCACCGGCATGGAGGCTCAGGACATGAACATTTTCTCGCTCATCCAGCGCAACCGCAAGGGCTGTGTGCTGGTGGTGAACAAGTGGGACCTTTTCATAAAGGATTCAAACACCTTGAAGGAGTACACCCAGGCTCTCAGGAGCCGTATTGCTCCTTTCGACGACGTGCCGATTGTGTTTACGTCCGTGGTCAAGATGCAGCGCATACAGGATGTGCTGAACGCCGCCGCTGAGGTGTATGCGAACTACTCGCAGAAGATTCCTACGGCCCGGCTCAACGAGGTCATGCTGCCTCTGGTGGAGGAGACTCCTCCTCCTGCATGGAAGGGTAAATACGTGAAGATCAAGTATGTGACGCAGTTGCCTACGCGTTTTCCCGCATTTGCATTCTTCTGCAATCTGCCGCAGTATATCAAAGATCCTTACAAGCGCTTCCTCGAAAACAAGCTCCGCGAGAATTTCTCTCTGAGCGGATGTCCCGTGCAGATTTACTGCCGTCAGAAATAAGCCTTCTGGGGTATGAAACACAGATTCGCCTTGGCTCTGTACGGGCTGCTGGGGTCTATCCTGTCGGCGGCTGCCGGGCCGGCGTATCCGGTGGGGAATGCGGGCCCCGGTTTTATCCAGGGGCCGAACGGTAAGCTGTCGGTGGTGCTTCAGCTTCCGCGAGGCTTCGAACCTGATTCCGATCGGTGCAATCTTGTCATCTTGATGCATGGGGTGATGTCGAACAAGAATATCGTCCCGATACCTCGTATCGCCGGCAAGCTGGTTAAGGCGGGTTATGCTGTGCTGCGTTTCGATTTTAACGGGCAGGGGAAGAGCGAGGGCGATGTGCTTTCTTGTACCGTGCCTTCCGAGATCGATGACGCCATGGCGGTGTATGAGTACGCCTGTACGCTCCCTTTCGTGGATAAGATAGTCCTGGCCGGGCACTCCCAAGGAGGCGCCGTGGCTGGGATGCTCGCCGGCCGTTTGTCTTCGGAGGCCGGTGGTGCTGAGGGGAGAGGTGCTGAGGTTGATGGTGTTGTGGGTGGAGGTGCTGTGACTGGAGGTGCTGTGGCTGGTGGTGCTGAGGTCGGTGGTACGGTTCGTCGGGCTCCTGATGCCTTGGTCCTATTGGCTCCCGGAGGCGCCATCAAAGATTTTGCCCTGGAAGGCAGTTTCCTCGGCGTGCACTGCGACCCGGTCAACCCTCCGGATTACGTGCAGGTCTATTGGTATAAATTCAGCAAGGAATACATCCTCACCGCCCAGAAACTCCAGATCTACGAAGAATCAGCTCCATATTTAGGCCCCGTACTGGTTCTTCACGGCACTGCCGACAAGGTCATCCCCCTGAAATACAGCGCCCTGTACAACGTAATCTATCCCAGCTGCGAGTACGTCGAAATCCCCGGCGAACGCCACCTCCTCACCAACCACCCCCGTGAGGTCGATTCGGCCATCATCTCCTTCCTGTCCCGCGCCCTCTGACTTTTTTGCTCGTTTCTGCCACGTTGTAGCCTTTCTCCGTGTCAACGTTGGTTGTTTCCCCCCATTTCTGCCACGGTTCTGCAGGTTTCTGTGTCAATCTTGGTTGCTTCCTCCCGTTTTTGCCACGCTGCGGCATAGTTTAGTGTCAGTAGCAGCCATTCCTGCATGTTTCTGCCACGCTGTAGCCTGATTTTGTGTCAGACAGTAATGTTTTCTTTCAGATTTGACACGGTTCTGGCGGTTTTCGTGTCTGCCGCTATCATTTTTGTTCGTTTCTGACACGATCTTGCCGGTTTCCGTGTCAGTTTGTTGGCCTTCGCAGAGGGGAGGGTTCTCCACCCTCGGGCCATGGGCCCTCGCCCTCCCGCGTCGCTCCGATCGCGGGCCCCTCCCTCTACAAGCGAGGGTGCTTACGGTTGCGAACCCTTCCCCTCCGTCTCCGGCCGCACTTCTGACACGCTACATCCCTTCTCCTTGTCAGTCTCTGCTGTTTTCGGCCGTTTCTGACACATCGGAGACTAATTTCGTGTCAAACATGGTTGTTTTCGGCCGTTTCTGCCACGTTGTGACCTTGATTCGTGTCAGACAGCGATGATTTCTCTCAGATTTGACTCGGTTCTGCCGGTTCCCGTGTCAGTTTGTTAGCCTTCGCAGAGGGGAGGGTTCTCCACCCTCGGGCCGGGGCCCTTGCACTCCCGCGTCGCTCCGCTCGCGGGCTCCTCCCTCTACAAGCGAGGGTGCTTACGGTTGCGAACCCTTCCCCTCCGTCTTCGGCCACATTTCTGACACGCTACCTTCCTTCTCCGTGTCGCTCTCTGTTGCTTCGATCCGCTTCTGACACGATGTGACCTCTTTTTGTGTCTGCCGCTGCCATTTTTGTTTGTTTTTGACACGATTATGCCGGTTTCTGTGTCAATCTTGGTAGTTTCCTCCCATGTCTGCCACGCTGCGACTTACTTCTGTGTCAGTACCAGCCATTCCTGCCTATTTCTGACACGATGTGACCTCTTTCCGTGTCAATTCCCTCCTGTTTCTCCCATTTTTGACACGGTTCTGGCGGTTTTCGTGTCAGATTGTGGGCCTTCGCGGAGGGGAGGGTTCTCCACCCTCGGGCCGGGGGCCCTCGCCCTCCTACTTCGCTCCGCTCGCGGGCCCCTCCCTCTACAAGCGAGGGTGCTTACGGTTCCGAACCCTACCCTCCGTCTCCGGCCGCATTTCTGACACGTTACCTCCTGTATCCGTGTCAGTTTCTGTCGCTTTCGGCCGTTTCTGACACATCGGAGACTAATTTCGTGTCAAACATGGTTGTTTTCGGCCGTTTCTGCCACGTTGTGAC
>ODAI014581628.1_pt1 | contig 14813 bp, 13 predicted proteins | sample 1539321 | NCBI WGS metagenome assembly ODAI01 (sample SAMN02144231, study PRJEB22623) | gut metagenome | biome: sheep rumen | host: Ovis aries | place: New Zealand
AGAGTTTATTTATCCGTGTGACTGCAAAGCAGTCACGCCCCACACACCGAGTGAGCACATTGTGAAGCAATTGCTAAGCGCGAAGCGCGTGCTCACGAGGGGCTGTGGGGATTGCAAGCGGTAATTATTATTGTTCGCCCGCACTTGCGCCAGCCTGCAAAAGTATGACGAAATCTTGCGAATCGTCCCCGTGATAGTTTTTTTCAGCCTTTCATATTGGCTAACATCATAGTAATAACAAAAAGGGAGTTATTCATCCCAATACGCATACCCAAAAGTCTCTATACACTTTTCCCTCATATATTCAAGCTTCTTCTGAAGCGCCGGATAATCCTTAACCATCGCAAAGTCATCGAAGCATTCGATGAGAGTCGCCCTGTCTTCATTGCCGGTAGTAGTAGAGTACTGCTCGACGAAGTAGACATTGTTAGGGTCGTAGTAGGTGTTGTCGTTGTATAGCAGGTAATCGAGGATGTACCTGTTGTTGTCTTCGTAATTATCCTTGTAATTATCAAAATCGCTGCTGTAGTGGAAGTCGGGCGGATTGAGCGCATCCCAAGCTTCGCACTCGAAAGCATCTGGGTCTTCCATCTCTATTCGATGTTCAACAGCGTGCCAAACCTCGTGTTCTATGGTGTCAACCGTCACATAATCATAATCGAGCACGATATTGTACCAGCCATTCGTCTTGTAGGTTAGGCCAGCGGCCTGGAAAGTATCATACTTAAGGCTGTTCATGTCATCCACGAGAGAGAACCTGAGTCCCCCCTTATTGGCAAATGTTTTGAAAACTTTAAAGAACCCTTCAGGATAGGTAGCCAGCGCATTATCTATAACATTCAGCGCATCTATGTAGATGTCGTTTGGCGCTTCGCGATCAACATCTTCACCCGATATGATCTCATAGTATTTGGTGTCTCCAAGATCTAGGATCTCGTTGCCGATCAGTATCGTTATGCCATACTTAGCCTCGATCTCTGACGCTTTAGCTTTGGCTTTAGAAAGAGAGTCGCTGCAGTGGTGATTATCGGCTACCGCAACATTTGGCGAGAAAGGCGCAAGCTTCGTGCCTTCATATAGTTTTGTGTCGATAACCATTACCTCGTGTTCCTGACCGGGACTTACGACAACATAAGAAGAAGTGCCCTTTATCTTAGTCACAGTACAGAAACTGTCCTTGTTGCATATAGGCGTAAGATCGTAGGTGGTACCTGTAGACAGATCAAGAAGCGTGTAACCAGAAGCCTTGGTATCGTTACTTAGGGTAGTAACATAATCAGTCAGCACACAAGCAGCAGAAGCTGGATCGTAGAAGATGTTCGTATCTTCAGAGACCTCGTAGTAATCAGAAGACAAGTTTGCATCGTAACCAAAGAAGCGCACATAGTACTTATCGTCGAAGTCATGTCCCCGCCAGAATAAACCATCGCTAGATGGGATATAAGTGTCGTTGATAAAAGGAGTGCAATAAGAGATCGTGTTATCAGGCATTGACGCGATCGCAAAATCCTTGCCGGTTTTGAGATTCTCGCCTTCACAGACATAGGAAACAAGGTTCTTGTCGATATCATAAGCATAGACATCGCATCTGATACCTGCTGTAAAGAGAGTCTTAGTGTTGCCATCTAAGTCTATCGATAAGACTTCATTGTCATCTTTTATGCAGTATACGTACCGACCGTCAGAAGAAGCAGACGGAAGGCAGCAGTAATCCTTATATATAGTGCTAGCCTTGCCATCTTCACTCACCGCGCGTATAGTATAATCAATCGTATTAAACAGGATCAGTCTGTCATCCTGTGTTAAGCCAAGGCACTGATAGTTAGGCCCGTACTTGTAGGAGTGAAGCAGCGAGTCAGTCATCGCATCCACCACATAGAAGAGGTTATTCTTCTTGTTGTGATAAGTAAGGCAGACTAAGTTATCCCTCAGATAGACAACATCCTGCGCATAGTATTTGCCTGAAGTGTCATCGATGCAATTAAGAGCGCGTACCTTTTCCTTCTTTGCCGCTGTAGTTTGCGGCGCATCAGTAATGGAAACCACATCAGCCTTCGTGGTCTGAACAGCGCTTGTAGACGTACTATCTACCTTGATATCCTTTTTGCCGCAAGCGATGAGCATAACTGCCATAACAAGAGCCAGCGGTCTGTAATATTTTCTCATTCACGACCTCCTGTTAAGAGTACTACATATGATTATACCATATATGAGCTTCTATGGTCAAATGCTTGACCGTGCCGAACATTTGACGTATAATTAAACTGTATTTCGTAAGAAAAGAGGTAGCACTATGGATAGCATGATAATTAAGAGAAATGAATTGTTAGCTCGTAAGCTCATCGACGGAGTGAACTCTCGCAACATGACCGGACACTATGCCGCAAACCGCGAGGAAGCACTTAAGATAGCACTTGAAATCATAGGCAATGGCATAGTCGGAATGGGAGGCTGCAAGAGTGCTGCAGATATCGGGCTTACAGAAAAGTTAAGAACAGCTGATTACAACTTCATAGACCGTGATAAGTATGAAGATAAGAGAAAAGCTATGCTTGAGACATATGACGCAGACGTCTTCGTAGCCGGCGCTAACGCGATAACAGAAGATGGTGTGATGGTATTCATCGACGGCAATTCAAACAGAGTATCAGCCATAGCACAGGGACCTAAGAAGGTCATCATACTTGTTGGCATGAACAAGGTCTGCAAGGATATCGATTCAGCTATGAAGAGGGCACGTAATGTCGCAGCACCTGTTAATGCACAGCGCTTTGGACTTAGCACACCATGCTCATCACAGGGAACATGCTTTAATTGTAAGAGCCCTGATACCATATGCTGTCAGTTCCTGATAACAAGATATTCAAGACATGCAGGCAGAATACATGTAATAGTAGTCAATGATGAGATAGGATATTAAGATGGGATTATTAGAGATACTGCTTCTTGCGGTTGGACTTGCCATGGACGCATTTGCAGTCTCGATCTGTAAGGGACTTGCGGTTAAGAAGATAAGCATAAGAGAACCGCTTATGTGTGGAATATGGTTTGGAGTGTTCCAGGGCATCATGCCATTCTTAGGCTATGTAGTAGGCTCGCGTTTTGTGAAGATCATAAGTGTTATAGCACCATGGCTTGCCTTCTCACTTCTTACGATCATAGGTATCAACATGGTCAAGGAAGCATTCGAGACTGATGAGGAAGTAAACCCTGGTTTTGACGTGAAGACTATGTTCTTACTCGCAGTAGCAACAAGTATCGATGCACTCGCGGTTGGCGTAACATTTGTCGCGCTACCGATCAGAGTCCTCTCTGCCGATAAGATGACGAATGTCATCTTTGCGGTCGGGGTGATAGCTGTCGTGACCTGCATCATATCCATGATAGGCGTCAAGATCGGCAATATCTTCGGTATGCGATACAAGTCCGGATCTGAGATCATGGGAGGCACGATTCTTGTATTCATCGGTTTCAGATCACTTATCACACATCTTGATAAGTCGAACGCGCTCTCAGATGGAGAGACAATCTTCGGTCTCTTAATCCCGATGATCGGAACAGTGCTAGGAGCTGCAATCGTATATGCAAAGAAGAAGATGTCAGATGACATGCACATGGTACTAGTCGGTATAGCTTCAGGAATCATGATCTCGATGGCAGTCTGGGGTATGATAGAACCGGCAGTCTATGGAATAAAAGAGAAGTCCGATATAGGAATCCTGCCGGTTGTAGCATGCTTTTGCGTGGGTGTATTATTCCAGTATATCATGGACAGTGTAGTTCCACACACACATGCTTATGTGGATTTCACAGAGGGGCCAAAGAGCGGACTGAATCATGAAATCAAGGTCATGTTGGCAGAAGTGATCCATCATATACCAGAAGGCATAGGTCTCGGCGCAGTATACGCAGGGCACTTTCTTGAGACAGGCTGGATATCAGCCTCCACAGCGCTTGTACTTGCGATAGCAATAGCAGCCCAGAACATCCCTGAGGCGCTTTTCGTCTCTATGCCGCTTCGCGAGAAGGGCACACATACAGGCAAGGCCTTCCTTATGGGAGTGATCTCTGGCGTGCCGCTTCCATTCCTTGGAGTCATAACCGTCATCGTAGCACTTTTGTTTCCTTCAGCTTTACCATACATCATGTCACTTGCAGGTGGTGCTCTGATCTACACAACAATTGAGGAGATACCGCAGCTTGGCTCGAAGAAGGAGAATGATAAGGGTGCGATGGCATTTGTACTGGGATTTGCGATAGTTATGTTGATGATATATTTGTGAGGGATTAATAGTGAAGAAGAATTCTTTTGATGAGTTTATTTCGGATATTCTAGAAGGAGCTGTAGATACAATTGGAGATAAGGAATCTCCTATAGCTTTCAGGATAATTGCAGCAGTGATCTTGTTGGTAACCTATGGAGTTATGTGTGCACTTGGATGCTTTTTCCTGTTTGGTGGAATAAAAGATGGTGAACCGATAGCGGTGATCTTGGGGCTTGTACTAGTCCTTGCATTCGTGTATATATTATGGCTTTCTTTTAGAAAGCGTAAGAAGAGATAGAGGGAGAATAGATAAGACGTAGATTACTTAAGGGGGGATATCATGGAGATTTTATTTGAATTCTTATTTGAACTTATCGTAGAAGGATCCTTTGCAATACTTGGCGAAAAAAAGGTGCCTATAGTGCTTAGAATACTGGCTGCTGTGGTAGTATTAGCACTTTATGTCGGACTTGTGGGACTATTTGTGTATATAGGTATAACCTATGATAACGTGATTATAGTCGGACTTGGAGTATTCATAGCGATTATTGGAATAATAGCGTTTTTACATGCTTGGAATAAACATGAGGAGGAAGCATAAGACGTATGGTAGTGTATAGAACTGTAATCGAAGATATCAAAGCATATCAAAGAGGCAATCTGCCATCTAGTGCAGAACGCATGGATACGCCATCTGATGATGAGATACAGTTGAAGGCTACACCAATCGCAGCAATCCTGTGTATCGTGGTGTCTGCCACGATGTTTGCCAAGACATATGTAAACAGGGGACTTGTTATAAAACCGTGGGCAGTATTAGTTGGAGTCGCACTTGGATTTGTGATGTTGATCGTTCATGAGTGGCTACATGCTATAGTTTACCCTAAGGATGCTATAGCCACGATTGGAAGACTTAAGGGGAAACTTACGCATGTTGCGCTTTGTTCATATCCTTTATCCAGGGGACGTTTTATACTTATGTGTCTATTGCCATTTGTTCTTGGCATAATTCCGTTAGTGATATTCATAATTGCACCAGCCAGATGGAAGGTGTGTAATGGCCTGATGTTTGGCATGGCGTGCATGGGGATGGTTTCGCCTTATGTGGATGTCTATAATGCGATATTGGTTTTGAAGAATTGTAAGAAAACTGATAAGGTCATGTTTTACGAGGATGAGATGTATAAGATAGGGGAGGAAAAATGAAAAAGCAAATTATAGATGCGAATGGAACAAAAATTAGTGTTATTGGTAATATAATTGATGAAGAAGCATATATTTCGTTGACAGATATTGCAAAGTATAAGAATGCAGATGATCCTAGAATAGTAATATCTAATTGGATGAGTTCTTATTCTACAATAGATTTTCTTGCTATGTGGGAGGGATTATATAATTCTGATTTTAACCGTATGGAATTCCATACGGTTAGAAATGAACCGGGAAGACTGGTTATGACACCGACACAATGGATAGAGAAAATGAATGCAATAGGTATTATTTCTAAGGCTGGTAGATATGGAGGAACATATGCACATTCTGATATAGCCTTTGAGTTTGCGTCTTGGGTATCACTTGAATTCAAGTTGTATTTGATTAAGGATTATCAACGACTAAAAAAGGGTGAGTCAGAAAGGCAACTTATAGGATGGGATGCCAAAAGAGAACTTTCAAAGATAAATTATAGGATTCATACAGATGCTGTAAAAGAATTCTTAATAACACCAGAGCTTACTAAAGAAGAGATATCATACCAATATGCGTCAGAAGCAGATTTATTAAATGTTGCTTTATTTGGAAAAACTGCGCTACAATGGCGAAATGAAACAGGAATCAAAAAATTGTCTCCGAATATCAGAGATTACGCATCTGCAGAGGAATTGGTAGTTTTAATTAATCTTGAGGATACAAATGCTGATTACATTAGGCAGGGATTGTCATCTGTAGAGAGATTAAAGTTACTAAGAGAAAAGGCATATAGGCAATTGCAAATATTAAGGAGTGATAAATCGTCTTTGGATGGACTCAGAAAAATTGTAGCAAATGATAATATACAGAGGATATCAAAGAAAGACATATGATAGACCGTATAAGATATGGCAATACTAACACGTATTTGCTGCGAGGAACAAAAGCCAATATTCTGATAGATACAGATTATGCTGGTACACTACAGGGTTTTTATAGAGCGATAAAGGGCGTTGGAATCGGGGTTAGTGACATAACATATATCCTGGCGACACATTTTCACCCTGATCATATAGGGCTTGTAAGCGAGCTTATGGACCAGGGAGTCGGATTGCTCGTTATGGATACGCAGATAGAGAGTATCCACTATTCAGATGAGATATTCGCAAGGGAGCAAAGACTTTGCTATAGGCCAATCGACGAGAGTCGCGCGAATATCATCAGGATATCAGAGAGCAGAGACTTTCTAAAGACACTTGGCATAGATGGCGAGATAATATCTACGCCAAGCCATAGTAAGGACAGTATATCTATCGTGTTAGACACAGGATGCTGCATAGTCGGCGATCTTGAGCCGATAGAATATCTTGAGGCATATGAGAATAACGATGCGTTAGCAAGGGACTGGGATAAACTCTTAAGCTTCAAGCCTGTAAGGATATGCTACGCACATGCTAATGAGAAATGCTTTGACGAACCACAATCAAAGAAAGGAAAATCATAGATGAGCGACAAGGAAGAACCTAAATTCATAAGGGACAACACTATAACAAAAGAGGAATTCTTATCTCAGTTTGAAGATGAGACTATAGAGATCACAGTACAGGCAAGGTATTGTTGGAAAAAGGGCAGTAGTCCTTTCCCACGATTTGGGAAGGAGTCACTTGCAAGCTTTAATTACGGTGTGCCGTGGCTTAATGACCCGGAAGGAGTTGTTGGAGAACATGGAGATGTGTTCTGGTTTACTAAGAAGAGTATGTTCGGTTATCCGTATAAGCCAGAGTTCAAGGAAGGCAAGATATATCGCCTTCGTGTAAGACCAAGCAGCTTTAGAGCATGGGCTAGCTATAGATACTTCTATCTTGAAGAGGTACTTGAAAAAGAAGTTGATCTACGTGGCGATTCATCACTCTATACCAAAGCACTTGAGGATTATTATAAGAATTATGAAACTAAGCCCCAAGAGATATCAGTGATACTAAGAAAAGATGTTGATTATAGTGATATGGCATCAGGTAGGCCTTATGGGATAAGCCATATTGCGCGTTCATTCATCGTGGCCCGTTATGCTGATTCAGGCAAGGCTAGCATGACCTCTGGAATCCTAGAGATACCTTATGATAACAAGAACTTTAGCTCTAATCTGAAACTAAAGCTTAAGGCAGGGAAAGTCATAAGAATCTTAGTAAGAAAGTCTATCTCAGACGATTCAGATAATACCTACATGCTTGAAAAAGTTCTCGCAACAGATGTTAAGGATGATGAGCTTAAGGAGCTTCAGGAATATGCACTTACACCTACTAAGTGGCATATAGAAGGAGAAGACGATTTTGATATAAAGGATGGCGAAGCAACAGGAATCATCCTCTGGGACCCAGAGGATTCCAACACAGAAGTAGGTGTATCACTTGCATGCGATCCTGATAATATGAGAACTGCGACTCTAGCAACCGAACACTTTATGAAGATCCTTGGGGATAAAAAAGCATTTGAAGAGGCTGTATATGCAGTAGTTGCAGATGACACTGCTGATGACGACGGCATGATCAGAACCTGGGAAGCAGATTGGGGAGATAAAGAAGAGGAAGAGACAATACTTACTAAGGATGCCTTCAAAAAAAGACTTGGCATCATCAGCATCATGTTATCATCTGATGGCTCAGGTTCAGTTCTAGTGAGCCTTGATGAGATGTTCACAGACCATGCTTACAACGTGGATATAATTGCTGATGGGGTATATGAAGCACATGGATTGATAGGGTGAGAAAAGGAGAACACCATTGACAGAACTGTTTGATATAGTCGGCGAAGACTTCTTCAGACCGCTTACCAGCCTTCTAAAAACTATATATGTAGACTGCTTGAATATCATATATGAATCATATCGAACAGAGTTATCATATGGTGCTGATAGGGATGTTCTTGTAGCAAAGCTTGCTGATTACTTTGAATCTATCGCTACAGGCGATATACAGTTTGAGGATGAAACTGAATCGCTTAAGGATTCTAAGTCTAAGGCTTCTACTTTCCTTAGGAAGCTTAAGGAGTATGGATGGGTAGAGTATGATATAGGCAATGATCAGAAAATCCGTGTGATCATGCCGAACTATTCGGTTTCTATGATACAGACGTTAGGTAGTATCACAAGCCGTAAGGAGATGGAGTATCAGAGTGAGATATCCGCTATATATTCACTTCTTACTAACGAAGAACTTCTTTCACGTCCTTATGTTCAGGTAGTTAAGCCTGTCTATGACCATACGTTGGCCCTTTTTACTGAACTAAAAAAACTCAATACAAGCATAAGAAAGTATATCGAGGAGATAACATCAGATAAGTCTGCAGAAGAGATACTTGATAACTTCTTTACATATCATGAAGAGGTCGGTTCGAAGGCTTATCACAGGATCAAGACGAATGACAATGTATCTAGGTTCAGGAATACCATCATTCGAAGATTGCAGGATATGCTTGAGGATAGGGAACGCTTTGAACTGATAGTCCAGGGATATATGAATATTGAGGGAGCGAATGACCGCGATGATGCAACTGAAAGTGTTCATGGACTCATAGCAGAAACCATAGATCGATTCAAATCTTATGATGATATAGTAGATGAGATTGATAGAAGACACTCTAAGTATATCCGCAACGCAGTCGAGCGCGCTAAGTTCCTTCTTCTTAACAGCAACAACGCAGAAGGTAAGATATCGAAGATACTTCAGTATATGGCTTGTCAGTTTAATCGCGATGAAGAGAATAATCTCACAGAAGATGCTACTGACGATATATGCCGAATCTTCAGTATATTTCCACAGGGGTTCTTAAGCGGAGAGTCTCTGAAGGCTATACCTATCTCGAAGAAGATCACAGATGTGGATGAACTGGCAGAAGGCTTTGTCCTGACTGATGAAGAGAGAGAGCTTCGAAGACTTGCTATAATCGAGAAAAACAAGAACAGATTCTCTAAGAAGAACATAAGTGCATATGTAGAAGAACTGTTAGAGAAAAAGCCGACAGTTAGGGCATCTGAGATAGAAGTGGCATCAAGAAGAGACATGATCAGAATCATATTCATATACTTATATGGCAAAGAGGATAAAACAGGCTATATGGCTAATAACTTAGAAGAAGTGATAGAGAAGGAAGGATTCAGATTCCGGGATTTTGAGATAAAGAGGAGGATTCGCTGATGGAGTTTATGGATGTTTTGGAGAACGTTCCGAAGGATAAGTTTAGGGCGGCTGCCAACAAACTTCTTAACGAATGCTTTATCATTAAGAAGGACAAGAATACAGCTTCCGAGTATAACTTTATCCTGAATTATCGTGACTACTTCATATCACTTTTTGAGGTGCTCGGATATGAGCTTGTCATCTTAGAAGACCAGGGCGTTATCGGCATCAACAATCCTGCCGGTACAGGGAGGATCCACCTTAAGAAGATAGAGAGCATGATTCTTTTGATCATAAGGCTTCTCTACATCGAGGAGCGTAAGAAGGTGTCGCAGACCGGTGAGGTTGTAGTGATAGTGGACCAGATCATCGATAAGTACAATATGCTCAAGATGCAGAACAAGCTTGATAAGACGACTATGCGCAATGTTATGGGATTGTTCAGGCGGTATCACCTGATCTTTAATCTGGATCCGGACATGTCCAATCCTGATACCAGAGTGATCATATATCCTTCAATCCTGCTCGCAGTGGCCAACGCGAATCTCGAAGAGATGTATCAGGCAGCGAAGGATAAGCTTGATAAGTATACGAGGGGAGGGGAAGACCGTGCAGAAGCTTACGACGATGAAGAAACTGACTAAGATAAAGCTAGTTAACTGGCATTATTTTCAGAACGAGACGATTAACATAGACGGCTCTTTCCTTCTTAGCGGGGAAAATGCTTCCGGCAAATCGACCATACTTGATGCTATACAGTTAGTACTGACAACCAGTACCAGATCCTTCAACTTAGCGACCACTGTTGGCGAAAAGAAAAGCAAGCGAGACCTCAAGGGTTATGTACGCTGCAAGACAGGAGAAGAAGGAAGTGCTTATTATAGAACAGGAAGCGTGATATCCTATGTTGCGCTTGAATTCTATGAAGAGAGCAAGGATCGTTTTTTCACGATTGGTGTGAAGATAGATTCGCAGGATGTTGAAAGTGATCTTAATAAGAAGTGGTTTAGGGTAGAAGCACCTATCGATGATATAAGATTTATAGTGGACAATAAGCCTGCTTTGGATGATCAGTTCACAGTGGGTGGCAAGAAGATTCAGACTATAACGAGAGTATCAGAAGCTAAGGATCAGTTCAAAAAAAGACTTGGAAACCTAGATGAGAACTTCTTTGAGATGATACCTAAATCGATAGCATTTAAGCCGATGGATAACGTGAAGAGCTTCATCAATAAGTTCATCCTTCCTGAAAAGAAGATAGATGTAGATACGCTTCGCGAGAATATCCGTAACCTTCGCGATCTGCAGATTGCATTTGCAGAGGTAAAAAAGCAGATCGATCAGCTGCAGGCTATACTGTCTAAGTATGAAGAGGTGAAGGCAAGCGATAGAGATATACTTGTCATAGATATATTGCTTAAGTTAGCTTCACTTGCAGACAGAGAACAGAAGATAGAAGAAGCGACAGAAGACATACTTAAGAAGGAAAGTGCACTTACTCGCAAGAATCATGACATAGAAGAAGCTGAGCAGACTTTGAAGTCTGTGGAAGAAAAGTATAACGAAGTGCAGGTTGCGATCAAGACAAGTGATTGTGCAATGCTTATAACGAAGCTTCAGAATGAACTGACGATCGTAGAAGAGAAGAAGAAGTCTCTTCAGGAGAAGATGAAAGGCTTGACTGTCGGGCTTAGTAAGGCGGAAGCTGCTGTTCGTGCCATGGGGCCTGAAAAAAGTCATGTAACAGCGCTTGAAGTCAGATCTATTGGTGGTACGGATATAGATGATGAGAAGAAGACAGATATGATTGTATCACTCGCAAGTGTGATTGATAAGGAACTTCGCTCATCGTATGAGGAACAGTCGGTATGTTCGCAAAGAATATCAGAATACGAATCTAAGCAAAAGAAGCTAAGGAAAGAAGTAGATAGTCTTATGAAGAATCAGATGGTCTATCCTGATAACACTGTAAGACTTCAGAAGCTGATCACAGACGAATTCACAAGGCGCAAGATAGATTCTAGTGTCAGAGTGTTCGCAGACCTTCTTGAAGTAACTAATCCCGAGTGGCAGGATGCGGTAGAAGGTTATCTCAATACACAGCGCTTTAACCTGATAGTAAATCCGGATGTCTATGATATAGCCGCAGAAGTGTATGACAGGCATAAGCATGAGATACACACAGTTGCGCTCGTTAATACAGGCGCACTTGACTTAAGTGCATCTGTGGATGAAGCAAGCCTTGCGGGAGTTGTAACAAGTGAGAATAGATATGCTTACGCTTACGCAAGAGAGATACTGAATAGAGTTATTTGCTGTAAGGATGTAAGAGAATTAAAAGAGCATAAGATATCGATCACATCAGGTTGTATGCTCTATCAGGGCAAGGCAGTCAGGAAGATTAATCCTGAAGTATATAAGACGCCATATATCGGTAAGTATGCCCTTAAGAAGCAACTTGAGATCAAACAGGATGAGCTTGATAAGATAACTGCAGATATAAAAGCTTTGCAGGAAAAGAAGATAGATATCGATAAGAAAATCACTGCTTTACAAGGCTTTCACAGAGAATCCCTTTTAGGATTTGTAAATGTTCCAAGTGAACTAAGGGCAGTGACATCAGATATGTCGCGTATCAAATCAGAACTTAAGGAAGCTAAGGAAGATCCAAATATCATAGAGCTTAATATTAAGGCAGAAAAGCTGTCAGAGGATATCGATAATAAGAAGAGGGCTCTTGATGTACTAAAAAAAGAAAGCAACAATCTTGAGCGAGACTGCAAGGATCTGCTTGCGAAAATCGATGGATTAAAAGCCGAGAAAGAAGGGCTTCAAAGAGAAGTCGATGATATGACATCAGATTACCCAGAAGCTCGGGATATGGCTAAAAAGAAGCTTGATGAGCATCTTAAGAACAAGACAGCCGGCACGATATATGAAAATAATATGCCTCGAAAAAAAGGTATAGAGAAGCAAAGAGAGAAAAAGTACGGTGAGCTTACCTCACTTCAGACGAAGTATAAGGATGCTGAACTTGGCACAGGTGATTCGAAGGAAGTAATCGAAGCTTATAACACTGAGTTCACGGGATTATCAAAGCATGACCTTATACAGCGCGAAGAGCAGCTTGAAGTTGCGCGTAATAACTGTGAACTTGAATTCAGAGAGAACTTCCTCTCGAAGATGCGTGAGAATATCGAGACAGCTAAGGATATCTTCTCTGGTCTTAATAGGTCTCTTAAGGATATCAAGTATGGTCATGATTCATATAGATTCATACTAAACCCTAATTCACTGAAGAAGGGTCTGTATGATATGATCACATCGGATATCAATATCGGTGGAGCTACGCTATTTGCTAATTACTTCGAGGAACAGTATCATGAGGAGATGGAGGACCTCTTCTCGAAGCTTACGCAGTCGGATGCTCTAGGAGACACTGTTCTTCAAGAGTATACAGATTATCGTGGGTACTTAGATTATGACATAGAAGTTACCTCTAACGGCAAGCAGCAGTTGTTCTCTAAGATATATGGTGAAAAGAGCGGTGGCGAAACACAGACACCTTACTACGTAGCGATAGCCGCATCATTTGCCCAGATGTACAGTCTTGGCGAAAGTATCAGGATCATCATGCTTGATGAGGCATTTGATAAGATGGATGATGAGCGTATCGCCAGTATGATGCAGTTTTTCAAGGACCAGAGATTCCAGGTCATACTCGCGACACCGCCAGCCAAGATGGAGATCATAGGAGAGTATGTTGACGATATATTCGTGGTGTATAGAGAAGGTTATAATAGTTTTATAGAGGCATATGCATTATGAGAAAATACGAAAGTGCGATACTGAATACTCTTCTTGATCAGTACGAAAGAAGTAAGAGCTTCGTCGGTGCCAACACGCATAATCAGTCATTCAGTAAGAAGATAACAGATCTCTTTCCTGATTATGCAGATGATGCGCAGTATGAGTTATTCTGCGCTGTGAATGAGCAGGTTCAGGAGCTTGAGCGCGTCAGTGTGATCACAGTTAAGAGACGTAAAAGAGGCAAGATAGAGACAGAAGTGATCTCATCGGTTTCACTCAATCTTGAGAAGTTAAGCGAAGCTTATAAGCTGCTTGGCAGACAGCCAAAGTCTGATCGTAACGAGGAGATACTTGCAATCTTGAACCGATACATAGACTCTACGCCACTTCTTCACAACTTTTGCACGGAGCAGATAGATAGGATAGGATGCAACAAAAAGCCGCAGTATTCTGATGATTTAGTAAAGCTAGAGGAGATTCTAAGAGTACTATCGCAGATTGAAAGTGTAGATGAAGAGGTCTTCATAAGGAACTTTTCAGTCAGAGTGCTAGGGGATTCCAAAGCATTGGAGAAGATCAGAACAGCGGTTGAATCAATCCTCTGCGAATACGGCGATTATTCCGATAGGGAGCATGTACTCGAGAACCTGAATGTCGTTAGTAACCCAGGCTACGTCTACGTAAAGGGGAAGGGATTAATCACAATCTCGGGTCAGGCGATAGACCTAGGCAGGTTAGATGGTGATCTTGGATTAAGCTCAGCACTTCTTGACAACATAGAAGAAGTTAGTGTATACGCATCTAAGGTCATAACTATAGAGAACCTCACAACATTCAATACCTACGAGGATGAGGATGCTCTTATCATATACCTTGGCGGCTACCATAACAGTATCAGAAGGAAGCTTATCTGCAAGATATACGAGCAGAATCCAGATAAGACATACTACCACTATGGCGATATAGACGCTGGCGGATTCGGTATACTCTTAGATCTGCGCGCTAAGACAGGAATAGACTTTGTGCCGCTATATATGGATGTGGCAATTCTTGAGAAGTACAAGGATTTTACTAAGAAACTCACAGATCGTGATAGAAGTCGTCTGAAGAACTTGCTTGGCGGTGAGTTCGACACAGTGATAAGATATATGCTTGAGAATGATTGTAAGCTAGAGCAGGAAGCAATAGTGAAAAAATAGTGAAAAAATAGTGGAATATTACTGGGCTAGAGTAAAGTTTTTGTAGGAATAAAAAGGAAAGGGGATATCCTTCATGGTATAATAGTATTTGGTGCCCAAACCAATACAAATACAATGGAGGAGTCCCCTTATGATATCTAGTATACAACATTTTATCGAAGTTCCTGAATCATAAG
>ODAI010076711.1_pt1 | contig 14810 bp, 15 predicted proteins | sample 1539321 | NCBI WGS metagenome assembly ODAI01 (sample SAMN02144231, study PRJEB22623) | gut metagenome | biome: sheep rumen | host: Ovis aries | place: New Zealand
CTATACGAGCCTTGAGGGCGGTGGACACCTCTGCTGCCACTTCCTCATCTGTCTTGGGGTTGTCTGCGTTCTTCTCTATCTCAACGGCGTACTTGCAGGTGAAGTCCTTCTCGAATATCCTGATAAGATACTCGCCTGTGATGCCCTTTATGTCACGTACAACAGCCTCTATATCGGAGGGGAACACATTTACGGCGGATACGATGAACATATCATCCTTGCGTCCGTTGATGTGGATGCGTCCGTGGGTGCGTCCGCACTTGCAGGGAGTCTTGTCGATGTAGCCGATGTCACCTGTCCTGAATCTGATGAGGGGACGTGCCTTCTTCTGGAGGGTGGTGTAGACAAGCTCGCCTACCTCTCCGTCAGGGAGGATCTCCCCGGTATGGATGTCTACTGTCTCCACAAGGATGTGATCCTCGGCGATGTGGAGACCGTCGTGGTATTCGCACTGTGCAGCGCAGGCGCCGAATATGTCGGATAAGCCGTAGAAGTCGTAGAGCTCTGCCCCCCACAGATCCTCGATAGCCTTGCGTGTGGCGGGGATGGAGCCGCCCAGCTCACCGGCAACGATTATCTTCTTGATGTTGAGATCCTTCTTGGGATCTATGCCCGCCTTCTTTGCCTTCTCACCCAGCTGCCATGCATATGAGGGAGAGGTCCAGATCACGGTAGGCTGATAGGTCTTCAGCACGAACAGGAGCCTGTCGGAAGGAAGGGTGCCGCCCCAGATGCAGAGTGCGCCCATGTTCTGAGCACCTATGACATCGGGTCCGCCTACATAGAGGGAGAAGTTGAGGGCGTGAACATAGCGGTCATTTGGTCTCATGCCTATCTGCCAGAACCAGCGGCTCTCAGTGTCCTGGAATGCATCGAAGTCCGCCTTGGTGAAGGGGCTGACTGTGGGAACGCCTGTGGAGCCTGATGATGTGGAGATGAATACCACATCCTCCTCGGGAACGGCTGCCAGCTCACCTAAGAAGCTGCCCACGCCCTGAGTGTCACGCTGGGTCTTCTTGTTGATGAAGGGGAACTTCTGGATGTCCTTGAGGGACTTGATGTCGTCAGGAGAAACGCCTGCCTCATCCCATGTGCGCTTGTAGTAGGGAGAGTTCTCGTATGAGTGGCGGATGATCTCCTTGAGCTTTTCAAGCTGGAACTTTTCAAGCTCCTCTCTGGGAAGAGTCTCCAGCTTCTCGTTCCAGTATTTTCTTTCTACCCATTTCTGAGTTGTCTGTGCCATTTTTGTTTCCTCCGTTTATTCAGTTATATAAAGTAATTGTTTTCCTTTGATGTGCTTATTATATACCAGTATACGCTATAAGTCAAATACATATAACATATAGTATGATATAGGTATAATCTATAACTAAAGAAACAAAATGCACTGCCCCGGGGAGCAGTGCATCATATCATATCTTCGATCTTATGCCTTCAAGCCTGTTCAGGGCTTCATTGAGGGTGTCGTCCTTCTTGGCAAAATGGAAGCGGATATACCTGTGCTCCGGCTCTCTGAAGAAGCTGGAGCCCGGCACGGCTCCCACGCCCACCTTCTCGGCTAAGTGCTCGCAGAACAGCAGATCGTCCTCATATCCGAATTCGGATATGTCCACCATTACAAAATACGCACCCTGGGGCACATTGTGGACAAGGCCTATGCGGTCAAGGCCGTCTATAAACAGCCCCCTCATATGTGTGTACTTATCCTGCAATGCCCTGTAATAGTCATCACCAAAGTTCAGACCTGTGACTGCCGCCTCCTGCAGGGGTGCCGCCGCCCCCACGGTGAGAAAGTCATGCACCTTGCGTATGGTGTCCGTCACCTCCGGGGCAGCGATGACATAACCCAGTCTCCAGCCTGTGACGGAATATGTCTTTGACAGGGAGGAGCAGAGTATGGTTCTCTCCTTCATTCCGGGAAGCGTGGAAATATGGGTATGGACGTTGGGGGCGTAGAGTATATGCTCATAGACCTCATCGGTGATGACAAAGGTGTCGTATTTTATGGCAAGATCAGCAATTATCTGAAGTTCCGCCCTTGTGAACACCTTTCCGCAGGGGTTTGAAGGGTTGCACAGGATAAGCGCCTTGGGGCGCTGCCTGAAAGCAGCCTCCAGAACATCCGCATCAAAGCTGTACTCAGGGGGCACTAAAGGAACGTAGACAGGCTCCGCATTGGAGAGTATGGTGTCCGCCCCGTAGTTTTCGTAGAAGGGGGAGAATACTATCACCTTATCCCCCGGATTTGTGACAGACAGCATAGCCGCCATCATGGCCTCAGTGCTGCCGCAGGTTACGCATATCTCCCTTTCCGGGTCTATTTTCTGACCTGAAAAATGCTCGTGCTTTCTTGCAAGCGCCTCACGGAAATTCCTTGCACCGAATGTGATCGAGTATTGATTGAAGTCCTCGTGTGCCACCTGGGAAAGCCTGTCTGTTATCTCAGACGGGGGATCGAAATCCGGGAACCCCTGGGACAGATTGACGGCTCCGTATCTTGCGGATATTCTTGTCATGCGGCGTATCACCGAATCGGTAAAGTTCTCTGCTCTTCTGGACAATGTAGGCATTATTTCCACTCTTTCCTTATTCTTTCCCATTTCCTGTCACGGGAATCGATTATCGTAGCTATGTCCTCATCTGTGAGGTGCTTGAACCGCCCCTGACGGCGCAGATATTCCTCAACGGATGTAAATTCCTTCGGGTCACGGGTGAGCCTGTACTCACCGTTTTCGTACTCCGCCAGATACCACAGTCCGCAGTCTGCTATCTCACGGGCTACCTCCACCGTGTCACTGACTGGTATGCCCCAGCCTGTGGGGCAGGGCGCTATTACGTGGATGTACTTTGTGCCCCTTATCTTCGATGCCTTTTCCACCTTGTTTATAAAGTCGTTAATGTAGCCTACGGTGGCAGTTGCGGCATAGGGTATGTCATGGGCGGCAACTATCTCGAACATATTCTTCTTGGGGCGGATATTGCCGTGGATATTGGCACCTGCGGGGGTGGTGGTGGTGCGTGCCCCGTAGGGGGTAAGCCCCGACTTCTGTATGCCCGTGTTCATATATGCTTCGTTGTCGTAGCAGATGTAGAGGATGTCATCTCCCCTGTCGATGGCTCCCGAAAGAGCCTGTATGCCGATGTCGGCAGTGCCTCCGTCCCCTGCAAAGCCCACTGCATGAAAGTCTTTGTATCCACTTCTGCGCGCATACCTGCGCGCATACCTGCGCAGGCCTGCCTCCACGCCTGTAAGCATGGATGCAGTCCCTGCAAACATGGATATTATGGCATTGTTGCCGAAGCAGAGCTGGGGGAAGTTAAAGCCCACCGCAGACATACACCCGGCAGGCAGCACCGCAACAGCCCTTTCTCCCAGGACTTTAAGGGCTGCACGCACAGCAAGGGAGCCGCCGCAGCCTGCACAAGCCTTGTGTCCGTAGAAGTATTCGTTTTTGTCAAGAGCACTTGCGTTCATCTGCTCACCCCTATCCAGTTAAGTCTGTCTGTGCCGGTCTGTACTTTTGCGAAAACATCCCTGATGTCGTCTGCCGAAATGTCCCGCCCGCCGAGTCCGCCGATGAAATTATAGGCGGGAGCGGTGATGCCTCCCCACTGGAGGGCGGAGGTCACATTGGTATACACGGTGCCCGCATTGCCGAAGGAGATATCCTTTTCAAGCACCCCAACAGCCTTTGCATTTCTCACCGCCGCTGCTATCTCATCATTGGGGAAGGGTCTTAAATACCGTATGCGGATGACACCCGCCCTTATGCCCTTCTCACGGAGCTCATCCGCAATGTTCCTGCAAAGCCCTGCGATAGTGCCAAGGGTGATGATGACATATTCCGCATCCTCGGTGAGATAGGTATCCAGCAGCCCTGTGTACCTTCTCCCGAATACCTGTGCAAACCTGTCCTCCGCCTCGGCAATGACCCCTCTTGCCCTGTCAAAGGCACGGTGCTCCTTGTACTTGAAGATGATATTTGTCTCAGGTCCTGCGGAAAATCCCATGTTGACAGGGTGATCAAAGTCAAAGCGGTTGTTTGTTTCATATGGGGGCAGATATTCCTTTGCCTGCTCCGGCGCGGGTATATCCACGTTCTCATAGGTATGGGTCAGGATAAAGCCGTCAAGATTTGCCATATAGGGGGTGGATACATCCCTGTGTTCGGCTATGTAGTACGCCATAAGGGCAAGGTCAAGGGCTTCCTGTGCATTCTCCGCATAGGACTGTATCCAGCCCGTGTCGAGCAGGGCAAGGGAATCCCTCTGATCCCCGTAGATATTCCAGGGCAGCGCAGTGGCACGGTTGGCATTCATCATAACTATGGGGAAGCGCCCTCCGGATGCGTACACAAGCCCCTCCGCCATGTACAGCAGCCCCTGTGAGGATGTGGCGGTAAAGGTGCGAACCCCTGCGGCTGATGCGCCAATGGCGCAGGAAAGAGCGGAGTGCTCGCTCTCAACGTGGATAAACTCCGCATCAAGGGAGCCGTTCTCCACCATTTCGGACAGCTTCTCCACCACCACCGTCTGGGGTGTTATGGGATAGGCGGATATGACCTCGGGACAGGCAAGACGAACGCCCTCCGCAAAGGCCTCGTCCCCGGATAAGAACTTTTTCATATTTACCTCATTTCAATGGCGTGTCGTGGACATATCTTGGAGCATATCCCGCAGCCCTTGCAAAAGTCGTAGTCCAGAACAGGCGTTTTCCCCTCCATGGAGATGACTCCATCGGGGCAGTAGAGATAGCACTGTGAACAGCCTATGCACTTTTCTGTGTCAACATAGGGAGTAACACTTCTCCAGCCTGCGTTTACGGTGACAAGATACCCCGCCTCAAAGCAGGTGTCTTCGGGTATCTCATCGAATGTGAATGTACTTTTCTCTCTTATATATGGTTTCATCCGCCCACCTCATCAAACGCCCTCTCAATGGCAGCCTTGTTCTTTTCGTGGAGCTTTTTGGGCATCACACCTTCAACGGCAGAGAAAAGCTCCTCCTTTGACACCGTCCCGTACAGCCCGCACAGCACCCCTGACATTATGGTGTTCACCGTGGGGAGCCTCAGCTCCCGTGCGATGCTGTCCCCGTCAAATGTGACCGTATCCTCTATGCTGTCCGGGGAATTTACGATGATGGTGCCGCCCTCGGTCAGCAGAGCGTGAAGCGACCTGTCGTAAAGTGTCCTGTCAAGCAAGACGATATGCCGGGCTCTTGCTGTCTGGGAGCGGTCGTTTATAGGGCTGTCCGACAGCTTGGTAAATGCCCTCACCGGGGCACCTCTGCGCTCCGGTCCGAAGGAGGGGAACGCCAGGGAAAAACGCCCCTCTCCCGCATATGCAGCACCAAGCAGCTTTGCGGCAGTAAATGCGCCCTGTCCGCCCCTGCCTATCCATATGATCTCTGTCATATTCTCACTTCCTGTGGAACTGATACCGCCGCCCCCGACAGCGAGCATCGTGTCTGCGGAGGGGGGAACAGTATCTGTTGTTATTCAAAGCTCTGTTTTAATTATACTCCATTATATATTATTTGTCTAATATATAAAAACAGCATCAAGGTATAGATAAAATCTATACCTTGAAAGATCATTTCCATTTCAGCAGCGCCTTCTGCACCTTGCCTACGGCAAAGGTCACAGCGATGACCACAAAGCCTATGACCAGCAGTCCCACGATAGTCCTTGTGTAGTCGCCGAAATCCGAGTAGTTCTTGACGTAGTAGCCCATTCCGTCCTGTGCGCCTATCATCTCCGCAGAGGTGAGCAGGATAAAGGAAACGGAAAGCCCCTGATTTACACCCAGGAATATCTGGGGGAGGGCTGCGGGCAGGTATATCTCAAAGAGCATGGAGAGCCTGCTCAGTGACAGCACCTTTGCCGAATCCAGTATCTTCTTGTCAACGCCCATCACACCGCTCATAGTTGCGGCAAACACGGGCCAGAAGGATGCCAGGAACACCACCATCACCGAGCAGCTGTGGAGTGTGGGGAGAAGTGCTATGCCGTAGGGGATATATACGATAGGGGGTATGGAGGAGAAGAATTTGGTGATGTAGGATGCCGCATTCCCCGCCCTTGCGTTGGATGCGATGACAAGCCCCAGAGGGATGGCAACGATGAGCGCCAGGAAAAAGCCCTGTGCGATTATACTCAGCGATGCCCCGATGTTTACTATTATCTTCGCCCTGTCCTCATAGAACTGATGTATTATGGTACCGAAGGGAGGGAACAGTGTCCTTTTCAGCAGCCCTGTCTTTACGGTGGCAAGCGTCCACAAAGAGAGGAACACATAGAGAAAGCCCACTATATCCGTAAAGAGCTGTAAGCTCTGCTTCTTCTTGAACAGTGCGGAGGCTGCAAGGGTGACAGCCTCTATCACCGCTGCCGTACCCACAAGCCAGAGAGCATATTCGTCGGTGTTCCTTCCGGGAACAGCCACTATTACCAGCAGCAGCACAAACAGAAGATTCACAGGGCGCAGGTAACGCTCCTTTGCTGTCATATAACGACCTCCTGTCCGCCTATGCCGTTATAGACCTGTGCCCAGAACACGTTCATTATCTTGTCCCTGAAGGAGCGGTAGGATCTCTCATCACGGGAATCCGTGCGCCTGTGGTCACGGTCAAAGGGCACGCTGAGCACCTCGGCAACAGTGCCGGGATGGTGTGACATTACCACTATCCTGTCGGAAAGGAGGATGGCTTCATCAATGTCATGGGTAACAAACACAACAGTCTTCTTCCTGCCGTTCTTCTCCTCGCCCTCCCAGAGCTTTAAGAGAAGATCCTGGAGATCCTTTCTGTTCTTGGGGTCAAGAGCGGAGAAGGGCTCATCCATGAGGAGTATGTCCGTATCCATTGCAAGCGCCCTTGCAATGGCAGCTCTCTGCTGCATCCCTCCCGAAAGCTGTGAGGGATATTTATTGCCGTAGCCCTCAAGGCCTACCTTTTTAAGATATTCATCCGCAAGCTCAAGGCGCTGCCTTCTGGAAAGGTCATGTCTTACCTGACGGATGCCGAATGCGATATTTGCCCTTGTGGTCATCCAGGGGAAGAGGGAGTAGTGCTGGAATACCACGCCTCTGTTGGTGCCTGTGCCCCTGACAGGCTTCCCGTCTATGTTCACCGTGCCGGATGCTGCCTTGTATATGCCTTCAAGCACGCTGAGAAGGGTGGACTTGCCGCACCCGGAGGAACCTACGATGCTGACGAACTCCCCCTCATTCACTCCGAAGGATACGTTTTCAAGGGCTGTAAATCTGGAATTCTTTTCTGTATAGTCAACGGTAAGATCCTTTATTTCGATTTTCATATCATCATCGCCTTTCATATATATTATACTCCATGAAAGGCTATATGTCCAATACCCCTTTGCTTTGATGTGCTATAAACAAAAGCTATCGCCCCCATATGGAGGCGATAGCTCAGTCATTATTCAAATTCGTCGAAGTGGGCTTTAAGCTCCGCATATACCTTGTCATCGGGGCTTTCCGCTATAAGGCTTTCCAGTGCTTCGGAATATATCTTCGTGTTGTAGTGGGCATCAAAGTCGTAGTCCTCGGTATAGCCCAGCTCTACTATGCTGTTTTTGAGGGCTGCCGTGCCCTGCTTGTCCGGGTCGGGATTTGATGTGCCGTAGCCTCCGTAGACCTCTGTTCTGATAAGGTCTTCCTCAATGTCTATGTATTGCTTTACATCCGTGATGGTCTTGTCTTCGTTCTCCTGAGTGAACTTGTATGCCTTGATAAGGGCACGCTCAAATGCCTTGAAGGAATTGGGGTACTTCTCCAGAGAGGGAGTGTACGCCACCTGACGGCAGCAGGGCTGATTCTTCAGCGCCTCCTCCTCGGAGCAGCGGTATACTATGTCATATCCCTGGCTCTGCGCAAGGGAGGCATAGGGGGAATACACGGATGCCGCATCTATGCTGTCATTGGCAAGGGCTGCATAGGCATCCTTCTGGCTGTCAAAGTACACTATATTGACCTTGCCCTCGCCTTCGCCTATCTCAATGCCCGCATTTTTGAGAAGTATCTGGAGCTCCGCATCCTGTATGCTGTTCTTTACGGATGCAACATTCCTGTCCACCAGCTTCTCAATGCCGTTCTTGCTCTCATCATTCTTCTCATGCTTTATCACATAGCCGTGGCCGTTGGTCATTGCCCCTCCGAAAACGGACAGCTCATGTCCCTGTGACTGGAATGTGAGTGTGGGCACGGAGCCTATGAATGCCACATCCAGCTTCTCGGATTCAAGGGCATTTGCAAGCTCTGAGGCTGATGAGAACTGAGTTACGGTCACATTCAGGCCCTCCTCCTTGAAGAAGCCCTCCTCTGCCGCAACGAAGCCCAGCAGATGAGCCGTGGAGTTCAGTGTGCCAAGGGAGAAGTCTGTCTTTTCAAGGGCTGATGTGCCCGCTGTATCCTGTGCCGCAGCAGCAGCCTCTGTGGCAGCGGTCTCTGCGGTGGATGTACCCGCGGCGGATGTGCCTTCGGTGGATGTGCCTGCGCATCCGGTAAAGCCTGTCAGCAGTGTGAGGACAGCAAGTCCTGCAATAATCTGTTTTTTCATATTGATCCTTCCTATCCGGCGCAGCAGTCGGGGATCTCTGCATTCTCTGTTTCTTCGCAGCAATCGTCCTTCTCTGCGCAGCAGTCATCGTTTTTTTCCGCACAGCATTCATTTTTTTCTGTGCAGCATTCAGCGGTTTCTTTGCAGCAGTCATCCTGCTTATCTTCGTTTTCAGCAGATGATACTGCAGCAACAGTCTCCGCAGCAGCCGTTTCCGCAGCAGCCTTAGCCTTTTTCCCGCCGGCAGTGCCGCAGGCAGCAAGGCTGAACATACACATGAGCAGCAGCCCTGTAAGCGCAATATATTTCTTCATCATTTCACCTCCGTGCTTGACTATAGATATATTATCACACAAGTACCGATCTGTCCAACACATTTTACCTATATTCAGCAATAGGTGCAGGTCTATCAATGTAAAACGGATATGACCGTCATAAACAGTCATATCCGTTTGTACAGATTTTTTCTCCGATCAAGTTTTCAAGCCGGCGCAACCACATTAACAAAACTACTCATTTTAAGTATACATCATCCGCCGGTATGTCATCCCCCAGCTTCCCCTGCTTCTATTGTTCACAAATCAGCATATTCTAATGCATTGACTTTTCCCTGCGGATATAGTATAATCAGATTGAGACCACAGTATACAGGGCTTGCCCTGTGTGAAAGGATGATAAAATGAGCAGCTGTAACGAGAATTGTTCCTCCTGCGGCGTGGACTGCCCTTCAAGGAGAACGCCCCAGAGCTTTCTGGAGAACCTTGCCGAGGGGTGCAGAGTAGGCAAGGTCATAGGCATAGTAAGCGGCAAGGGGGGCGTAGGCAAGTCACTGGTGACCTCCCTGCTTGCAACCGCCTTTTCCAAGACAAGCCATGCCGCCATACTTGATGCGGATATAACAGGCCCCTCCATACCAAAGATGTTCGGCATCGAGGAAAGAGCCACCGGCACGGACAAGGGGCTTATCCCCGTGAAGAGCCGTGGCGGCGTGGATATGATGAGCATAAACCTTCTGCTGGAGGATCCAGGCTCTCCCGTCATCTGGAGAGGCCCTGTGCTTGCGGGAGTGGTAAAGCAGTTCTGGGGCGAGGTGCTCTGGAACGATGTGGACTATATGTTCGTTGATATGCCTCCCGGCACAGGCGATGTCCCCCTGACCGTGTTCCAGTCCCTCCCCGTGGACGGGCTCATCATAGTCACCTCCCCCCAGGATCTGGTGTCCATGATAGTATCAAAGGCTGTCAACATGGCAAATATGATGAATATCCCCATACTGGGTCTGGTGGAGAACATGAGCTACATCCAGTGCCCCGACTGCGGGAAGAAGCTGTATCCCTTCGGCAAGAGCCATGTGGAGGAAACGGCGGCGGAGTTCTCCCTCCCCGTGCTGGCAAAGCTGCCTATGGATCCTGCCATAGCAGGCGCCTGTGATGCGGGTCTGGTGGAAACACTGGATACATCCTGCCTTGATGCGGCAGTAAAGGCGATCATGCTCAGCACAAGGGCTGACAGCAAAGCGAAATAAGCCCTCTATCCCATCAACAGCTAAAAAAATGCGGAGGAACCGAAGCCTCCGCATTTTTGTATACTATAAGGTCATCATTCAAGAGCACCCGCAAGCACATCGCAGTTGCCCTGCATAAGGGAGATGTAGGTAGCCCCCCCTGCAATATCCTCCCTTGATACGGACTGGAGGGAGTTGAGCTCCGCAATTTCAACGCTCCTGCCGGATGTGCTGATGATGGTATCGGCGATCCCGCTGTCAGAGCTTTCAAGTATGAATATGGTCTTGCAGTCAAGCTCCTTTACCTTGTCCGCAAGGAATGTGACGGTCTCAAAGCTGGCCTCGGTCTCGGCGGAGCAGCCGATAAAGGCAGCATAGTAGTCAAGGCCGTAGTCGTCCACAAAGTAGCGGAAGGGGAATCTGTCCCCGAATATGAGCGTCCTTGCAGAGGAGCCGTCCACAACCGCCTTAAAGCTGCTGTCAAGCTCATCCAGCCTTGCAGTGTAGTCTTCAAGGTTCGCCCTGTAATCAGCGGCATTTGCGGGATCGATAGCTTCCATATTCCTTTCTATCTCCGCACAGAATATCCTTGCGTTTCTCAGGGAGAGCCATACGTGCTCGTCATATTCTTCCTCATCATGGTCGTGCTCGTCGTGATCATCGTGGTCATCATCGTCGTGATCATCGTGGTCGTCGTCATGTTCATCTTCGTCGTGATCAAGATCATGGTCGCTTTCCTGCATACCCTCCTTCAGCTCCTCCACCTTGGCGGAGTCACCCAGCACATCCAGAAGGCTTATGACCCTCATATCCCTGTTCTGTGCATCCTCAAGGGCATCCTCCACCCACTCATCGGACTCCCCGCCAACATATATGAACAGGTCGCAGTCAGAGATCTTCATCATATCGTCCATTGTGGGCTGATAGCTGTGCAGATCCACACCGTTGTCAAGAAGATATGTGACCTGATCCTCATCTGCATGGCTGCCGAGTATCTCCCTTGTCCAGTCATATGCGGGGAAAATGGTGCAAACCACGCTGAAAGGCTCCCCCCCCGCAGGGGCAGCCGTATCCGCAGCTACGGCGGTGCTTGCAGAGGTATTGACAGAGCCATTCCCTGCGCCGCAGCCGGTCAATGCCGCCGCAGCTATGGCAAGTGCAAGGGCATAAGCCCCCATTTTTTTCTTAAACATAACAGAACCTCCAAACTGAGAGGACAGCCACCTTACAGCACCTCTGCCCCGCACGAAAACCGCCTGAACCCGCATGGAAAAGGACTTCATTGCCTGGGCGGCAGCACAATAATTTGATAATGGTTATCATTTTCGGTTTAATTATATACATTTATGCCGCCCTTGTCAATATTATTCTCTCAACTTCTAACTCTTCGTCAAATTGATAATCATTCTCAATTTGTTTTTGTAAAATATCAATAAAAAAGGGAGGTCATTCCCTCCCTGCAGCACATCGCCATAACAGCTATTGCCAATACCCGGACTTAATTACCGCTTTGTAACTTGACCTATCCCACTAAATGCGCTATAATAGTAATGGAGTGTCGCACACTTCAAGCGATAGGCGGTTCTATTCTGCCTCCGGAGACGGAGGTGATATTCATGTCACCGATGGAAGTATTTACTTTTGTCATTATGCTTACCGATATTGTTTCGTTGGTTTTAGCATTGGCTATGAATAATAAAAAGAAATAACCGCCCTGTCCCTACCAAAGACGGCGGTTATTTCTCATAAATAACTAACCTTTACGGAGGGGAACCGCTTACATTGCTGTGCGGCACTCTTCCTATCTGTATACATTATACACTATCAAAGGGTTTTTGTCAATACCCTTCGCTAATTTCAGCTTACCTTTACCCTTATGGTCATTGATGTAGTGCCGCACTTGCAGGTGATGTCCGCAGTGCCTGCCTTGACTGCGGTTATCTTGCCGCCAGATACAGTGGCAACAGTCTTGTCGGAGGTACTCCATGTCACCTTTGCCCCGCTTGCGGAGGTGAGCGGGTTCAGTGTAAGGATTTCCCCCGCCTTCATTGCAGTCGAAAAGCCTACAAGCTTTGCATCGGAGCTTTTATCCCCTGCGCCGGGGGTTGTCACCTTGAATTTATAATTGTGCACACTATACGGGGATTCTATCTTGATATAATAAGTACTTTTCTTAACGCTGTATTCTGCATATCCTTTGAAACGCTCGGTATCCGATGATGCTTTAAACACAAAATGCCTTTGAGTACTAACACTACCTACCACAGATGATGTACTGTCTGGATATACCTCTGCTCCGTCCTTATCATAAAGGTGTATAGCACACCCATAATATGTATATCTTGTTATTTGAGCATTGATCCTGATAACACCCTTTTCCGTATTGATCTTATACCAGCGGGCTTCTTCCGTATTCCCCTTGTATGTCTTGCCGCTTTCGATAAGGGAAGCGCTGTCCATATCCTTGCCTGCCGCAAATGCGCTGACTGCGGGCATTGCCAGTATCAGCAGGGCGGTGAGTATGAGTGCGATTATCTTCTTCATTTCATATCCTCCTCAAATGGTAATTATAAGCTGGATAAAAAGTGCATTACCATTCTGCCCCCCCCCCGTATGAATTAGTTATGAATATTTATATAATATTTTATAAATCTCGCAGAGTTAATACTTTTGATTGCCACCTTTACAGCGGCGCACAAAGCCCCGGAGCACAAAACACTCCGGGGCAGACGAGATCATTCAACCACAACACACAGCTTGGTGGATGTCCTGCCATATTTGATGGTGATAACGGCAGTTCCTTTCTTTACCGCTGTAACATAGCCGTAAGAATTGACTTTTGCCACTCTTCTGTTGGAGGTTGAGATGGTAACGTCATCCCTGACTGTGTTTGAAACAACAGCACCAAGTCCGATGGAATCACCGGATGAAAGGTAGATTGCAGGGTATGCCCCTGTAGCAGTTTCGTCAGTTGAATTTGACGGAAAAGTTGCAGAGAACTTGTATTCTCCCGTTCCCCCTATACTTCCGTTGTTCCATATTCCAACATAGTAAACGCCCTTGGTGACATTTTGTTTTGCGTTGATAGTAGAAATCCCCGTGGTACTGCTTTCATATTCTCGCCATTCCATTATATTTGAGCCATTTTCATCAAGCAGTTTTACAAGGGAATGTGTATCCATTGTAAGAGAAATATTGATTTGACCGTCCGATGTTACATTAAGTTTGTAATAATGCGGATTATCATAGTTTATTACCGTTGATCTCAAAACCTTACCAGAAGTATAGTCATATGCCTCATCCTCAAAGCCGAAAGCATATGCAGAAAAACACATCAACGACGAAATAATGCATGATACAATAATACTTATAAACCGTTTCATAAAAGCCCTCCTAACAATGGCACCGTAAAATCGCACATATGTATATGTGCATTCCGGAACACTTGATTTTGGATTTGACAAAGCACTTTGTTGTAATTCTTATTATATCATGGTATTTTCTATTTGTCAATAGGTTTTTCTATCTATTAGATTGTTTTCTTTTGTGAAAATATGAGTTACTATAAAACAAATACATCACCTGTTGGGGGTAATTATGGAACTCGATTATGTACAGATAGGAAAGCGTATAGCAAACAGGCGCAGAGAACTTGGACTAAAGCAGTACAAGGTGTGTGAACTGGTAGGTGTGAATTACAAGTATTTATCTAATATCGAAACAGGACGCTCTGCGCCAAGTCTTGAACTGATAATGAAGCTGTGTTCGGAGCTTAAGACCACTCCCAATTACCTTCTTCTTGGAATATCGTCAAACGAATTTATCGCATACAATTCTGTAACAGCAGAAAAAATATCCTCTTTAAGCGACAATAATCAGCAGATAATCCTTGGTGTGATCGACTTGCTTGATAAGTATTCCCCAACATAAACAGCTACCCCTGTTTTTACAATCAGGGATGTTAAACTGACCGCAAAAGCCGATGATCTACCATATAACCTATTCCATAGCCAAACTGCAGCTTTCCGACCAGAAGCAATTTCCTGCGGAGAAGCAACTGCACTCGTAAAAGAACGGATAGCTTAATAACATAGTTCTAAAAAGGCGCTGACCAGTCAGCGCTTTTTCTTATTTTGCAGTGACCTGTATTTGAAGCGAACTGTGGCTTTTCCTCCTGGGAAAGCACTTTCAATCGTGAGAGGGCGGATGGATTTACCACTTAAAAATAAAAAGCCCCGCTATTGCGGAGCTTTTTCGTAGTGTCCCGTAGTTGATACGAACTGTAGCTTTCCCTCCCGGGAAAGCAGTTGCACACCGTGAGACGGCGGATGGCTTGACCGCTTAATGTAGACAAAAGAAAAAGCCCCGCTATTGCGGAGCTTTTCGTGTGTGACCTGCATCGACGCAGTCATGCGCAGATTCGAACTGCAGCTTTCCCTTCTGGGAAAGCAGCTGCTAACCGTGAGAGGGCGGATGGCATGACCACTTAAAAATAAAAAGCCCCGCTTACTGCGGAGCTTTTTTGTGGTGACCCGTAGCAGATTCGAACTGCTGATGCCGCCGTGAGAGGGCGGAGTCTTAACCACTTGACCAACGGGCCAGTTGGTGCACCATCGGGGACTCGAACCCAGGACCCACTGATTAAGAGTCAGTTGCTCTACCATCTGAGCTAATGGTGCATACGAATGCCGGCGCAGCCCTATTTTCCCGGAGCGTTACCACTCAAGTA
>ODAI011889038.1_pt1 | contig 14808 bp, 10 predicted proteins | sample 1539321 | NCBI WGS metagenome assembly ODAI01 (sample SAMN02144231, study PRJEB22623) | gut metagenome | biome: sheep rumen | host: Ovis aries | place: New Zealand
TAACGGTAGGATTGCTTATTGTAGAGCCTGATTCGCCGCCGTTTCTCTTGAATACGTACTCAGAACCGCTTGCCTTAGTACCGTCGGGCTCAGTACCCCATACCAGTACGCCGTTAACATACATAGGTATATTCTGGTTGAGAGCACTATCGCTCTTGATATCGGTAGCTGTAGCTATACCGCCCTTGTAAGACCAGTCGTTTGTAGGATCCCAAGCGCCTGCGGTAGACTTGCCGTTTATAGCATCGGGGATAGAGATCCTGAACTGTACTTCATCTCTGTGCTCGCTCTGACCAGTAGGCTGGATAGCTCTGCCGTCCTCGAACTTGACCTTAGCATAAAGTGTCTTGCCGGACTTATCGCCCTCGTATACATAAGGACCGCTTACAGTACCGTAGCCCTGTTCGCCTTCCTTATACTGCTGGCTGTTGCTTATTACCTTGATGTCGTCGATAGTCAGACCTGCGTCGAATATCTCGGAAGCATCAAAGAAGTATCTGTACTCTATGTCCTTAGCAACTCTTGCAGGCCAAGCGGTATGGTTCATAGCCCATGCCTTGATCTCGGAGTAGCTGTTGCCCTTGCCGTTAAGAACTGCTGCTACTTCCCATTCAGCCCACTTGGGAGTTTCCTTTACAGGGAAGTTATTGAGAGGCTTTCCGCCGTAATCGTCGATCATAGCACACAGACAAGCAGTGTAGCCTGCGTTGTAGTCGATAGCAACCTCTGTATACTGGAAATCAGCTACCTTGTAATCTCCGTAATCGCCTGAACTGTCAGGACCGCCGATAAGCGCACCATAGAGAGTATGAGCATATTCTGTCTGCCAGCCTTCGTTTCCTCCGGATTCCTGACCGAGCTCGTTCCAGTGGTCATCGTGTACGCCGGAAGCGGTTCTGTGGTGGATAGCCGTAGGAGACTTATCGCCCATACCGAGAACATAGCTGTAGCCCATTTCATTATCGCCAAAGCAGTAGTTCATCTGGAGATCGCCCCATTTGCTGAACTTATTCTCAACATCTGTACCCTTGAAGAGTGTATCAGAACCGAGCTTTGCAAGGAATGCTGTAGTAGTTGCATGACGCAGACAACCCCACTGGAACAGCCATGAAAGACCCTTAGGTGTTATCTTGCCAAAGAAAGGCTTGGAATCCTCGCCCATCCAGTAAGTGAGGTGACGCTTTACGTGAGCAGTCCATTCCTTGTTGCCTGTTATCTGAGCGTAGAGGAAAGCAGCACCCTGTGATGTATCGTCCCAGCAGAGGCCCCATGTGAACTTACGAGCTGTATCCTGTTCTTCCTTCGGGAATAAGGGGATATAATCCTGTTCAACCTTGTTGAGATATGACTTATCGCCTGTTGCCTTGTAAAGCCAGAGTGCAGCAAACATACAGTCATCTACCCATGACTCGGTTTTATACATACCTGCCATACCGCCGATATCTGAACAGTCTCTTATCTGGTCAGCACCCTTGAAAAGGGACTTAGCGTGCTTGAGGTATTCGTTAGCTCTGTCGGGATCTGTATCCTTGAATACAAGATATCCTTCTGCAAGAGCAGCAGCAGAAAGACCTGCAACAGAAGCATTTTCGATCACATCATACGGACGCTTCCAGTCACCGTTGTTGAGGTGATGTTTGCGGAGATAAACTTCTGAGCTGCACCAGATGTTATGGTCAGTAGAACCGCCTTTGAAATCACCGATAGTTCCGACCATTTTTCCGTTGCCCATATCGCAGTTCATTACATAGTCAAGTCCCCACTGGAGATTGTTTCTGTAAAGCTCGCCCATGCCTGCATTATCGACAGCATCTTTGTACTCAAGATAGCCCCATGCAAGCATTGAAGCTGAATAAGCATTTGTAAGACAGAACTTGAAGTGGTCGCCTGCATCGAACCAGCCGCCCTTTACGTAGTCAGTGTCGTTACCGTCCTCATCGACCATACAGTCGTCCTTCCACTGAACAGTGTTCCAATCGGGAAGTACACCTGACTGCTGTACCTCATAGAAGAACATCGACTTCTGGAGTGCCTCTGCATAGTTGTATGCAGAAGCTGCGTTTGCCGTCAGTACCGGTGAACTGTTCTGAGGCAGTACAGAGACCATTCCTGCTGCCATAACAAGTGCTGATACCGCTGCAGTGATTTTTTTGATCAACATTTTCCATTCTCCTCTCGAAAAAATAAGATTTTCCTTTTAGTCATTATGAATATAATATCCTTGTGTTTTTAAATTTTACTATATTATCTGCCTTTTGTCAATGGCTAAAATAATAAATTAAATATCCTAAAAAAACAAAAATACAGCACATTCACACAACCATCCCGCACAAAGTGCGTAGAATGCTATAATAGTTGTATTCTCGTCATGATTTCATATAACAGCAAATTTGAAAATAATTCATCAAAGATAAAACATTATACAAAAAACAACGTCCGACGGCAAACAGCACCGTCGGACGTTTTGTTCATATTTCCTCATTAAAGATACTTCTGTAAAAACACATCAATGACAACAGGTCTGGAGAAATAATACCCCTGATAGCTGTATATGCAGTATTGTCTTGCAAAATCTATCATCTCACGGGTCTCCATGCCTTCAAGGCATACATGTACCTGCAATTCTCTTGCGCAGCCTGTTATAGCCTTGATTATAGCCTGATTGGCAGTATTTGTCATTATATCCTTTGTAAAACCGCGGTCGAATTTCAGTGTCTCAACCGAAAGATCACTCAGCAGGTTGAGTGACGAGAATCCAGTACCGAAATCATCTATCGCTATGCGAATCCCCAGTCCTTTCAGGAAATTTATCTCAGCCTGCAGATAGCTTTTTTCCAGCTGACGGCAGCTCTCTGTGAGCTCCATGCAAAGGTTTTTCGGCGGGAACCCTGTTTCCTTCAGTATCGCCTTTACGGATTCACGGAAAAGCGGATGCGACAACTGCGTATAGGCTATGTTCACATTAAGCGTGAAATCAGGATATTTTTCCACCATTATCATGCTCTCATTCATCGAACGCCTGAGTATCCAGCAGCCCAGTTCAAAAAAGCTTGGATCATTTTCAAGCATCGGTATGAACTCTCCCGGCATGACCGTACCAAAGTCCTCACTGTTCCACCTAAGCAGTGCCTCTGCCCCTATCAGCTCCTCCTTGTCTGATGACATCAGCGGCTGATAGCACATAAAGAACCCGTCATAATCATTCACCATAGACTTTCGCAGCGCACTCATAAGCCCGAGCCTGCGGCGTGTGGTGTCTTTCATATTGTTTTCAAATACGTACAGTTCCCCGTGATGTTCATGCTTTGATCTTTCAAGAGCATACCTGGCACTGCTCTGCACCGAGAACTCATCGTATTCCCCGTCAAGCAGCAGAGCCCCCGCAGATATACAGACGGGTATACGGATATTATCAACAAAAACATTATACTTCATCTCAAACTGTATCTTACGGTACAGATCGTATATATACCCCACAGCTACGTCAGTAAGACAGCACGCGAATTTTGCACCGTCCATACGGTAGACCTTGCTGCGTGAACCTATCACGTTCTTCAGTACCATTCCGACCTGTTTTAGCACTTTGTCACCGAAGCTGTAACCGTACATATCGTTTATCTCGGAAAAGCAGTTTATACCTATCAGCAGTTCCACTGCCGTTTGACCCGATAGCTTGAGATCCCGTATGTCCTGCAGAAATTCATATACATTATACAGTCCCGAAGCCGCATCAACTCTCTCAGCTATACCATGGTTCTCAATAGAACCTATAAATATATCAGGCTTGCCTCGCATGACCTTGCCCTTGCAGGTACATATAACATACTCGCCGTCTTTGTTCATCGCCCTGTATTCAACACAGTGATTATTTTTCACACCACTGAGCACCGCATTTATATCATCCAGATACTTCTGCCTGTCCTCGGGATGTACATGGTTCGCCCATATCTCACCTGCATTTTCCAGATATTCTCCGGGCAGACCAAAATATTCAACCGCTTTAGCTGACCATCTTGATAGACCCGAATCAAGATCGGTCAGAAAAATATAACCTCTCTCAGAAGTTTCAGCAAATCCCTCAAACAGACGGCTGTCAAGTATATCTATTGAATCCACATGATCTCCCCCCTCCGGTTATTTAGCTGGCTAAAAAACAAATAGTTCCCTAAGTTAAATTTATTATACCACAATTCAAAAAAATTTTCAATATCTTTTTCGGTTATTTCATGTTTGAAATAACGTTTTTAGCATTTTGCACAATTTAATTAAACATTATCAAACTCGATATAGTCCCACATCCAATTTAAAAATATATATTTTTCCAATATCTAAAAATGATATGTTAATATTGTGTATGATACACCATGCCTGTCGATCCGCGCCTCAGGCAGCTGCAACAATATAGCTTTATACAATTTTTATGAGCATATATAACACTTTTCAGAAGAGGTATATGGTATAATTTCTATAGGCAGAAAAGGCTCTGAGCTTTCTGCCTAAAATAATGTCATTAAAAGAAATAACGATTTTTAAAAGGAGTGGATATGATGAAGATGCTGAATATTGTCAACGGTCCTCAGAACGTTTCAAACATTGTACTCGGCTGTATGAGAATGCCTGCACTTGATGTGAAAGCTGCGGCTGATATGATAAACAGCGCATACAAAATGGGGATAAACTTCTTTGATCATGCAACCTGCTACGGTGAAGGTGAAGCCGAGACCCGCTTCGGTGACGCACTGCCGCTGACCGGTATAAGCAGAGATGATATAGTACTTCAAAGCAAATGCGGTCTGCATTTTGACCGCGGTGAGTTCGACTGGACAAAAGAAGATATACTGGCAAGTGCCGAAGCCAGCCTCAAAAGGCTCCGCACTGACCGCCTTGATGTACTGCTGCTTCATCGTCCGGACCTGCTGTTCGACCCTGCCGAGGTAGCCGAAGCTTTCGATAAACTGTATGACAGCGGCAAGGTGCTCCACTTCGGTGTAAGCAACGTTACCCCGGGTCAGCTGGAACTCCTGAAAAAATATGTGCGTCAGCCGCTGGTATTCAACCAGCTCCAGTTCTCACTGGATCAGACCCAGCTTATCGATTGCGGACTATACATAAACAACCTTACCACAGACCGTTCAACCGACAGGGATAACGGCATCCTCGATTACTGCCGCCTCCACGATATCACCATACAGGCATGGTCACCTCTCCAGAAGGGTATGTTCGGCGGATGCTTCGTAGATGATCCCGAATTTCCCGAGCTTAACGCAGTACTGGCAAGGCTGGGCGAAAAATACGGTGTACCGAAAACTGCCATAGCGATCGCATGGATACTTCGTCATCCTGCAAATATGCAGGCTATCGCAGGCACTATGGATCCTGCTCACCTGAAGGATATCTGCGATGCTTCAAAGGTAACGCTTACACATAAAGAATGGTATGAGCTCTACCTCGCTTCGGGTAAGTTCCTGCCGTAACAGACTTAAAGGAAACGGTTTAACAGACCGTTTCTGCTTTTTACGAAAAGTTAATAATATATCATCAAATGCCTGTTGTAAACAGACAACGCCTATGATATACTTTTTCATTGGTCATATGTTTTTGGTTATAGGATAGAATTGTGAGGGGAAAATTATAATGAAGGATCTGACAAAAGGCGAGCCTACCCGGCTGTTGCTGCTGTTTGCCATACCAATGCTGCTCGGAAACGTGTTCCAGCAGTTTTACAATCTGGCAGATACAAGGATAGTCGGTCAATATCTCGGTGAAAACCCACTGGCTGCTGTCGGCGCTACGTCTTCGATCAACAACGTTATTATCGGATTCATGCACGGACTGACAGGCGGATTCAGCCTGACTGCCGCCCGTGCATTCGGTGAAAAAAATTATGATAAGCTCAAAAAGACTGTGGCTGCAACAGTGGTACTAGGAGGAGTGACCTGTATAGTGCTCACTATACTTAGCCTCCTGTTCATCGATCCCCTGCTGCACGCTATAAACGTGGAACCCGATATCTATAATGATGCTAAAAGTTATATAACAATGATACTCGCAGGAATGGGGATAATCCTCTGCTACAATGCTATGGCATCGCTGATGCGTGCTATAGGCGATACAGTCATGCCGCTGGTATTCCTTATATTCTCAGCATTCGGAAATATAATTCTTGATATACTGTTTGTAAAATATCTGAGATTAGGCATAAGGGGCGCTGCCGCTGCTACTCTTATCACTTCCGGTATGTCGGCCGTTGCCTGCTTTATCTATATGAAGAAAAAATACCCGTTCCTCATACCCTCAGCTGAGCATTTCAAATTCTCACGCAAGTTTGCAGGTGATATGTACGCATCGGGCTGTTCTATGGGACTTATGAATTCCATGGTAGGTCTTGGCTCCCTTATAATGCAGGGTGCGATAAATAACCTCGGCAAAGATACCATCAACGCTCATATCGCCGCAAGAAAGATAAGTGAGATGTGCATGATGCCTATGATGGCATTCGGCGGTGCTGCTTCAAACTTCGCCGGTCAGAACTACGGTGCAGGAAAATACTCGAGAGTACGCAAGGGTTTTTACAGTGCCACCATGCTTACCTGGATATGGAGCGTATTCGCTATCATAGCTGTATACGTAGGCACACCTTTCTTCGTGCAGGCAATAACAGGTCTGCATAAAGAATATATAATCAAAACAGCATCTCAGTATACCCATTTCAATTTCCCATTCTATTTCGTACTCGGTATAATATTCGTGTTCAGACATTCACTGCAAAGTGTCAAGATAAAGCTTATGCCCACAATGTCCAGCTTTATCGAGCTTGTAGGAAAAATAGTCGTATCCTTCCTGCTGGCACCGAAGATAGGCTATAAGGCTATTATAATATCCGAACCGATCTCATGGCTGTTCATGACACCGGTGCTTATATGGGGATTTGTAAGCTGCAAACAGCTGAAAGAACCCGATGTTCCCGATATCGACTCAAAATCACTTGCAGGCGCAGAACTATAAAAAACGATCCCACAGTTTCCGTTAAAGAAACTGTGGGATTTTTTACTATCATATTATTATCATAAGGCTTATACACCATACCTGACAATGAGTTGGATCTGTCAACATTATTCTGCCTTTACCCACTCACCGTTCTCGTTGAGCATATTTCCGTTGTAATCCACGACATGCATGATAGAGTTCATATCAAATACACCGCTGCTGATATTCTGGTTTGCAGGATTTACCGCTGTAAAGCGGACAGTAACATCTGACATTTTTGACGGAATTTCATCCAGTGTAAGCTTCTCGATCATCTCACCGGGATGCACCCAGCCCGTTGCACCTATGCGTACAAGGCTCTCATCAGAGGGATAGAACAGATCATGCCAGAAAAGCTTCATCTTTTTATTTCCGAGATTCTTCTTATCAGTGTATATCTCCGCGCGGACAAGCACCTTTGTGCTCTCGGGCGAAACAAAATCTACCTGCACCGTCCGGTCGCGGCTGTCACATATAAGTATCGGCTGGAACGCTACCGTCAGATCACTATTGAAGGGCATGACCTGCAGGCTCGATGCATCAGGGTTCACCTCAGATATCGATTTGGTATCCGCAGCAAATTTTACTTTTTCGGGACGGAAATATGTCACATACTTGATAATAAGCATCAGGGCGATAAGTATTATCATTACCGCCATGAAGATACGTCCGATCAGTCGGTGCATTGGCTGCTTCTTGTTCTTTTCGTTTCCTGCTGCATCGCTCATCAGTTCGCCACCTCCAGTGTTACAGGGATATTTGCGTCATAGGGTGAAAGCACACCCGTTTCGTGATCATAAAAACGTTCGCTCATATTCAGGCTGTAGCTGCCTGCGGGCAGATACGAACCATCTGGCAGAGTTTTCAGCTGTACCTCGCCTATCATATAGCCGGGCTCAAACAGTCCCGACTGTGCGATCAGCCACTTGCCGTCCTCTACGCCGTTCGTACTCAGCCCATGGGCTATCAGCTCGTCCTCGCTTATATACAGGCTCATTACTATATCATGTGTGGAATCCTCCACATTTCGGACATCGCAGTGCAGTTTGCCCGAACCGTTCTCGGCAGTGTAGACATCACCTGCGGAATATACAGTGAAATGACCGTTGGTCTCAGCCTTGCTTTCCTCATCTGAAGTGTCGGTCTGGTCGGGAGTCACCTGCTTGTCATCATCTTTCGGTGCCGAACTGTCATCTGTTTTTTTCTGATTATCATCCTTCTGCGGATCTATCTTCTGCTGATTTTCATCTGCTGCCGCAGGCTTTTCAAATATATGCGGCTCGTCGTATCTGCGGTATAACGAAAATGTGCATACCAAGATAAATACTGCCGTCAGCAGTATATTGATGATCCAGCCTATGATATCTCTTACGCCGTGCTTTTTGCGCTTATTCTCATCGGTCGTCTGCGCATTATCACGCTCCATGATCTCGTTGTCCAATTTTGTTACCTCCTTACGCTGAAAAGCGGCTGTGGTGTACAGCCGCTAATGTAATATTTGCAGTACCGATATCAACGTAGCTTTGTGAATTAAAGCCGCTCATATTTGTAATGTTGATAGTGATAGATGTATCTCTATCACCGCCAACCGCGATAGGTTCCTTAGAATTTGAAACATTAAAGGTTGCGCCAAAATTTTCTGATTGACTGTTATTATCTATCGATGTAGCACTTGTTATGGAAAAGTTGCTGTCATTCTTAATATTGAATGATTTTTCTGCTGTCTCATTGTTTGCTAAAGCATAAGAGGATACGGTGTCCTGATCATCCCCTACTGTCTTATTATAGGTATGGTTAACTGGATCCCATGTAATAACCTGATATTTACGAGTTGTATCGGTTCTAACGATATCCCACTGCAACGTATCAGCATCGATCGTTACATTCCAGATACGATTGGCAGAATCATTTTTATTAGGATCGATATCACCCTCCACCATAGGAGTATCCACGCTGGAAATCTTTGCCTGAAGTGCAACACTGGCATTTTTGTATTCTGGACCATCAATGTAATGATCTGATGTTATAGTCGGATCTGTGAAAGCTGATATACTGCCAAGTGCGGAAATGGTCATCATAGTTGCGGTGATAGCTGCAAATCTCTTCATGGTCTTTTTCATAGATTTCATCCTTTCGTTTTAAAATGCAATATTTGAATTGCATATTTAATATAACATTTACAAATAGCATTATTCCCAATATCAGCAGTATACACACGATAGTTCGGATTTTCCGAACAAGAAACATAAAAATACCCTGCCGGGATCAAAACCGATCTTCCGGCAAGGTATTTGTCATTCATCGTATATGTAAATCGATACTTTTTTCCATTTAACTGATCAAACCCTTGTACTCGCTCTCAGGCGATCAATCATTACTATCTCCGTTTGATCAGCATTTATTGCAAGTCGATCCCCCTTCATATACCGGATGCTCTGTCTTAAAGTATCCCGAGGGTCTGTAATTCGGATATTATCCTACAATGCAGCATATCACTTTACTGCAATAGTGAAAGCCCTGTTTGTAAGATCTGATGTATCCCACTTTCCATTGACCTTTGCACATATCACCACGTCATACTTGCTGCCTGCTTTCAGCTTAGGCGAAGTAAATGTTGTGGTCTTTGCGTCGGTGTAAGCCTGTACTTTCCACTTTCCTGCCAGATTAACTGCAACACCGTACTGCTGTGCACCCTCTACCTCCGTCCAGTTAAGGCGGAACTGGAAATAATCCGAATAATTGATCCTTGCAACTTTTGCAAATTTTGCCTCTCTCAGCTCAGGATATTCAGTCTTGTTTTCAATGTCGATCACCTTGAAATTGGTACCGTTTGCAAGTGCGTGTTTCTCAGCAGCTGAACCATTATAACACTTCAGTGTGAAAGAAGGTTCTTTATTTTCATTTTCAGACCTGTAATTGTATGTAAAGGTATTTCCGCCAATTTTCTTTAAGCTTGCAGGAGCTACTAATTCTTTAAGGCTTGTACACCTGTAAAAATTAGAGTTATTTATATAATCAACGTTAGATGATAATTTAACATCTTCAAGAGAAGTACACGCATAAAAAGCCATAGTTCCAATATATGTCACAGTATCAGGTATTGATATGCTGACAATTTTTTTACAGTTTTGAAAAGCATAGTCTTTAATAGTTTCCAGACCATCAGGCAGGTTGATATTATCAAGGTTATAGCAAGCACGAAATGCAGCCTCACCTATAGATTTAATACCGGAAGGCAGCTCAACATCCGTAAGATTTTCACAGCCATCAAATGTTGCAATTTCTATTTCAGTTAATTTACTTGATAATGTAACTCTCTCCAGAGCAATGCACGTTGCAAACACACTGCCTCCTAAAGTTTCAACACTGTCGGGCATTTCCACTTTGATCAATTTCTTACAAGAACAAAAAGACTGTGCACCTAAATTTTTAACACCATCAGGTATCTTGACTTCAAGTAAATCGCCACATTCATAAAAAGCTCTCCTGCCGATACTTGTCACAGCCAAACCGTCTATCTCAGCAGGTATATCAACAACTTCATCGGTACCGTTGTACTTTGTTATCTCAACAGTACCATTATATATAGTGTACTCATAATCGCCATAAGTCAGCACTTCTGTATCAGAGCTTGCAGCCGAAGCTGTCACACCGCTGTAAACAACTGCACCCGGCAAAGCAGTACCTCCGAATACAAGTGTCAGCGCCAGCAGACCTGCTGTAAATCTTTTTTTATTCATATTGATTACCTCCCAAATTAAATTATTTTACATATTGTATGATACCACAGCAATCATTATTTGTCAACAAAAATTTCAAATAAACGCAAAAAACAGCAGAGCCTGAGCCCTGCTGTCGCAATTATTGATCATATTACTTGATAGTAACAGTAAATGCTCTGCCGCTGATATTGCTGGTATCCCATTCACCGTTCACCTTTGCACATATCACCATCTGATACTTATCTCCCGGTTTCAGCTTCGGTGATGTGAAAGTAGTGGTCTTGGCATTTGTGTATGCCTGTACCTTCCACTTTCCTGCCAGCTTTACAGCTATGCCGTACTGCTGTGCATCGGGCACTGCCGACCACTTCACCCTGAACTGATGATAAACCTCGTTGTACTGCACTTCCTCAGGCACAGGATATGCAGGAACAGCCTTTTCGTTGGGTGTTACGGTTATAGCCTTTTCTACATCTGTATACTCCTTGCCGCATATGATAGCTGATACAGCCACCTGATACTCGGCGCCTGGCTTGAGTTTTTCCAGCAGATAGTAAGGAGTATCCACCTCAGCTATCTTTTTCCAGCTTCCGTTCTGTAAACCGTATACTCCGTATTTTTCAGCGCCGAAAGATTCTTCCCATTTGAGTTCAACACTTTCATCGCCTTTTTCAAATGTTACCTCTGGTATCAGATCATTCATATAAACATAGTCCAAACCGATATCATCAGCATACACCGCAGCAGCAGAACCCTTTTCACAGTATATCTTCAATCCAAGACTTGTCGCCTTACTGAATGAGAATGTACCTATATCCTTAACGCTTCCCGCTATCATTACGTCACTCAGTGATATGCAGTAATAGAATGCGTGATTTCCGATAGCTGTTACACCATCCGGTATCACTATGCTCTTCAGTGATTTGCAATTGAAAAACATTTTCTCGCTTATCTCAGTTATACCCTTAGGCAAAGTAATATCAGCCAGACCGTAACAGTTCATAAATGCCTGCTCGCCAATGGTCTTCACGCCTTCGGGCATCCTTACTTCATTAAGTGAATAGCAGTCACTGAATGCCGATGCACCTATGCTCTCGAGTCCGTCAGGCAGATATATACTGCCCATATTAAGGCACCATGTAAAAGCAGAATCACCAATGGTCTTCAGCGTTCCGGGCAGTATGACCTCTCTCAGGAGCTTGCAGTTATCAAATGCACTATTGCATATCTCAGTAACGCCTTCGGGTATCTCAACGCTTGTCAGGCTGTTCATATCATAGAATGCCTTTTCGCCTATGCTCGTTACCTTCTTGCCGTCGATCTCATCGGGTATCTTAATATCTGCTTCAGTACCCAGATATTTGACTATGCTAACAGTACCGTCATCCAGTTCGCTGTACTCATAATCAGCACTGCCTTCTGCCGCCGCTGAGATAACACGGATCCCGCCATCCCTTGCCATAGGAAGAGCTGTTCCGCCTGTGACCAGTGCCAATGCCAGCAGACCTGCTACAATTCTTTTAATATCCATTTTAACGACCTCCATAAAAAACAATTTTTCATTTGATTATACCACTAACTTTATTCTGCTATTTTATCATAAATTTTTTAACTATTCTACCATATTTTTTGATAAATGTAAATACAATATCCGACACCCACCTCAGCACCCTTTATAAATGCCACATGAGCGCGTATTTTCAGAGCTATTTCATTCAGCAGATACGCAGTCAAACAGGGTTTCAGATACACAATTCATTATTTTGTAAAAACACTTGACATATAAATTATGATATTGTATAATACATATGAGCGTATATATTTTATCACATGGACGGAGGATGAAGATGAATCTTACGCATTTGAGATATGTTGTGGAAGTCGAGCGTCTTGGTTCTATAACCAAAGCTGCAGCTGCACTTTATATGGGTCAGCCGAATCTTTCCAAAGCTATAAAAGAAATGGAACATGAAGTTGGTATACCGATATTCAAGCGTTCTGCAAAGGGCGTAGTACCTACCGATAAAGGCAAGGCTTTCCTGCAGTATGCCAAGGCGATACTCGTCCAGCTGGATAAGATGGAAAATCTCTACAAGGACAACGTCAGTAACAGAGTCAGCTTTTCACTCCTTCTGCCACGTGCAAGCTATATCACCCATGCATTTACCTGCTTTCTAAACAACGTATCAGACAGTCAGGCTATGGATGTCAAGATCAAAGAAACCAACTCCATGGAAACTATAAACTCTGTAGTCGAATGTGAATATGATATGGGCATAATACGCTATCCCATCGCATACGAAAGCTTTTTTCTTCCTCTGCTGGAAGAAAAGAACCTCACCGTACACAGCAGCTGGGAATATGACTATGTGCTTATAATGAGCGAGGACAGCCCCCTTGCCCTTGAAGATGATATCACCGAGGATGTGCTTGAAAAGTATATCGAGATACTCCACGGCGATAACACCGTCCCAAATATCGCATCGGTATATCAAAAAAAGAATTCCGATCTCAATCCTCACAGACGGCATATATATGTATACGAAAGAGGAAGTCAGTTCGATATACTGTCGTCGTGTCCCGAATCATATATGTGGGTATCGCCCATGCCGCAGGAGATACTTGACCGCTGCAGACTTGTACAGCGCAGTACCCCGAATATCCGCAAGACCAATAAGGACGTTCTGATATACCAATCCAGCTACCGGCTCAGCGCTACAGATAATATATTCCTGGAGGAACTTGAAAAGGTACGCAAAGAGATCAGTATATTATAATATGGTTGTCCCCTTAACACACCACAAGTAAGATCACTGCACCAAAGCAGCCAAAATCCTTAAATACGCACTGTTTCCTAGCTTGCGGCGGTTGAATTTGCAGCAGTATTCAGCAGCATAGTATTGCACCTGAATAGACCAAGGATCCGGTCCCGGTTCAGTCACTTCTATGTAAAAATCATAATCTCGTTCCTCATCTCCCAAATATGCTTCTGCTGATGCACCTGAGTTTTCATCAACCAAAATGCCGTTTTCCACTACAAGAGTATATGAATAATCCGAAGGAAAAGTAACGTAATTATCACTTCTGAAGCGTATCTGTCCACTCGGATCCATAGTATTTCCGTGATCTTCGTGGATACTATGGCGTTCTTGTATTTATGGTTTGTGCCTTTAAGATTGTTTTTTGACAGACACTTATACTCAGTAAAACAAACCCGCCGATGTGCTTAATATAAACACATCGGCGGGATAATTTTATATCATTCTGTCCTGAGGGCTGTAACAGGGTCTTTCTTTGCTGCTTTCTTCGCGGGGATAAAACCGCCTATAAGTGTCAGGAATATGCTGAGGGCTATCAGTACAAATGCACTCAGCACAGGGAGAGATGCATTAACATCATCTGTTTCTGCCACTTGATGTATCACTGCATTGCCGGGTATCAGCATCAGGAGAGTAAGTCCTATACCTATAATACCCGAACAAAGTCCGATGATAAATGTTTCAGCATTGAATACCTGTGAGATATTCCTCTTTGAAGCACCTATCGCACGGAGGATACCTATCTCCTTTGTTCTTTCAAGAACGGAGATATAGGTGATGATTCCGATCATGATGGAGGATACTATCAGCGATACTGCAACAAAGGCTATCAGTACATAGGATATTGTATTTACTATCGTTGTTACCGAGGACATCAGCAGACCTACATAATCGGTGTAGGTTATCTGGTCCTCAGCACCTGCCTCATTGTTGTAGTCCCGGATACATTGTGCTATGGCGTCCTTTGATTCAAAATCGTCTGCGTAGATATCTATTGATGAAGGTGCATCTAAACTTACAACGCCAAGTGTCGAGAGTGTATCATCATAGTTGCCGTTTGAGATATACATATCATATATCATCAGCATTACATTATCATCGGGAGATTCAAGATATTCATCAAGTAATTGCGACATATCCATCTCGCTCATATTTTCGGGGTCTGCCATTTCATCAGGCATATCTGGGATATCTGCGTTTTCTGCTGTTTCAGCATCATCAGACTCCCCTGTTTTTGCTGA
>ODAI012546311.1_pt1 | contig 14807 bp, 16 predicted proteins | sample 1539321 | NCBI WGS metagenome assembly ODAI01 (sample SAMN02144231, study PRJEB22623) | gut metagenome | biome: sheep rumen | host: Ovis aries | place: New Zealand
AATATATGCCTACGTACGGACGTAAGGCGAAACTCGACTACACCGGCGCTGAGCGAAAAGTGAACCGTGCCGACGGCATTCTCGTCCCCGGATATCGTTTGCCTACCGAGGCGGAGTGGGAGTTTGCTGCTTTTGCACCTATCGCTGGAGAGGACGGTCTCACCGTCGAGGGCAAGATCTATCCTTGGTCCGGTTACCATCCACGTAACCTCAACAAGAAACAGGCGGGCCAGATGCAGGCGAACTACGTACGAGGCAGAGGCGACATGATGGGTGTCTCCGGCGCACTCAACGACAAGTACGTCATCACCGCACCGGTGGACGAGTACCTGCCGAACGACTTCGGCCTGTACAACATGGCGGGCAATGTCAATGAGTGGGTGCTCGACGTCTATCGTGAGACCACCAACCAGGAGACCTCCGAGTACAACTCTTTCCGTGGTAATATCTACACCCGTCCCAAGAAAACCATCAACGAAGAGGGCGTAGAGGCGTTCGTTATCGACTCTTTGGGTCGCGTAGCGGTGGAATACGCCGGCTCAGACGACAAGCGCGACTGGAAAGACGGTGACCTGCCATCACTCATCGACACCGACTATCCTCTCGACACCACTGCCTTCGCCGGATTGGGCGAAGAGGACGAAGAGGTGGTCATCAAGTATGACCCGACAGACATCCTCGCTCCCAAGATCAGCAAGCGCACACGCGTCTACAAGGGCGGTTCTTGGCATGACCGTATCTACTGGCTCAATCCCGCCTCACGTAGATACATGGACCAGGACAAGAGCTCCTCTACCATCGGTTTCCGCTGCGCTATGTCCACTGTCGGCAACCAGGTTGACAACGGCTCCAACCTTCGTTAAGGTGGATGCCGCTGGTCATATCTTGGCACCTCACAATCCTACACTCTCCTGAAGACGAGGATTATTTGGAAGTGCCCTCTATCTTGAAACCAAAACAAAACAAAATAATATGAATATTCCGGCTAATTTGAAATACACCCGTGAACACGAGTGGATTCGTGTCGAAGGTGACGAGGCTTTTGTGGGAATTACCGACTACGCCCAGTCTGAGTTGGGCGAGATTGTTTTCGTGGACGTGGACAGCGTTGGCGAGACCATCGAGCAGGGTGCCGTCTTCGGTTCTGTCGAGGCGGTCAAAACAGTTTCCGACCTCAACATGCCTGCTACGGGCGAAGTCTTGGAGTTCAACGAAACACTCAACGACCAACCTGAGTTGGTCAACAACGACCCCTACGGCGAAGGATGGATGATTAAAATCAAATTGTCCGACCCCGCTGAGTTGGACAACCTGCTCGACGCCGAAGGCTACAAAGCCATTCTGTAAAAAAAGCCTCATTACTAAAGGGTGCCACCGTATTCAATATGGTAGCACCCTTTATGGTTTAATCACGTGTGGTTTTTTTTAGAAGTGCCAAACTATTGTTAATTGGGGCTTCATCCCAAAACGCCGAATTTTTAGAACTGCCCTTTTGTATCTCTTTTAATCAAATAGAAAATGAAACGCTATTTACTCACCATTCTTGCTTTCAGTGCATTCACGTGTTCCATTCAGTTTGCTAATGCCCAAACAGACACCGTTCCTACTCAAATTGAGGAGGAAGAAGCAACGGAAGAAAATTGTTTTATCTTTGTGGAACCTATGCCGGAATTCCCGGGTGGACAAGCCGCTTTATTCAAGTTCCTTTCTGAGAATGTCAAGTACCCCAAGGAGGCGGTTAAAAAAGGAATTCAGGGACGTGTCATCTGTCAGTTTGTTGTGGAAGCAGACGGTTCTATCAGTAATGTAGAGGTGGTTCGTTCCGGGGGACATCATTTGCTGGATCAAGAGGCGGTACGAGTGATAAGTATCATGCCTAAATGGAAGCCCGGAACACAACGCGGCAAACCGATACGGGTAAAATACACTATTCCCGTGAATTTCCGTTTGCCGGAAGGCTCAAGTGCAAAATCCAAGGATACCACATCCTCCACTTCCAAAAAGCGGCAATAATCCCTAATCAGAACCCGGAGAACACAACCTCCAATTGCATAGGGTTGTTTTCTATGTTAGCGCTGCGGATGGCGGTGGCGCTAACGGTTTGTTTATGCTTGACGGAAGTGATGGTCGTGGTCGTACTGGTGGACGACAGGGTACCTGTACTGACATCCACGGGCACCAACACCATCTTCAGCGTGTCCGGCAGGGGCATACCTTTGTCTGTCGCATAGCGGAACTGCTGCGTCAGCAGCGAAGACAAGTCGTATGAATAGTAGTAGTGCGACTCTTCCAATGAGTCCACCTTGATGGCGTAGTCTTGCAGCAACGCGCAACTATCCGACGGCAACTCGTTCGAACGGAAAAAACGCTCCAATGCATCCTCGCGGATCAGCAGCATGTGCTCGCTGGGTTTGGCGAAGAGGTCACGCTCCATCTTGCTGATATCATCGTCAAAGTCCGGCAGGTTCAGTATCTCCACTTCTATCAGTGCCTGATTGATGTAGGCACGTTTGTTACCGATGGCGGCTACTATCGAGTCGCTCAACGGCTTCAAGGGTATATGCAGTTCGGTGAAGATATATCCCGGCGATACAACAAAATCCACTTCATCGTTCAGCGCGGCAAGAATCTCCAACTGCGGGTTGATCAACTCGTAGTGATTGATCTGGCGCACCTCGGTATTGGCGTAGAAACCCTTGATGTCCGTCTCGCGGCGGGGAATACTGTCGTATTGTTGCGTGTAATTGTAGTGATAGTACACCGCCATACTGATTTCCGGCACGTGCAGGATGGTGGCACCGCCAAACTCCGAGGTGATATACAACCCCTTGAACTCTTGGTTGAATTTGCGCTGGTCAGAGAAATCCTTAATATTGAAGAAACGGTCGCGGAACTCGTCGGTCAACTTGAATGTCACAAACGATTCATACCTGCCCTCTATTTGGTCATACACCGAGTCGGTGGGACTGTCGGCTACAACGATTCGAGGTTTGTCCACCAGGCATGTCTTCTTCGAGCAGAACCGCGATATACTGTCACCGCTCGAATACGTGCCGTTATATTCCATCACCTCGCCGTCCATCTCATAGATGTTGATACTCAACGGCGTATTGCCGTCACCATGCCATGAACTGTAATACAAGAACACGCACACCGAGTCCACCTCCGCACCCTCGGGATAACTGAATCCTTCCGGGCACACTAACTGTGTCAGAATATCGGCATGCAGAGTGCCGAACATCGTCAGGCACTCCCCTAACAAGAAAGAGTCCGGCGTCGTGTAGATATACTCGCCGGGACGAAGATGTGAACTCAATTGGAATGTGTCGCAACCCACAAGGATGGTCTCGTCGTCGTTGAGAATCCCCTTGCTAGCTTCGTTCGAGCAACTGGCGAGCACAATAGCCCACAATAATACAACTATCCAAATATTTTTCTTACCCATCTGTATGGTGAAAAGCAATTTTTAGAAGTCCCCTTTAATCGGTTGTGACCAGACGCTTGTACGTTTCTACGTAGGCGGAGGGGTCTTGGCTGTCAAGGATCTCAATACCCTTGTTTCGCGCATATTCTATCAGTTCGGGGTCGGCATCCGGACTCTGTATGGATACCACATCCGCGTAGTCTATCGCCAGTTTCATCAGCGTCCTGTAGTCCACCTCCTTGTCAAATAGGGGCGCTACTGCATCCCTGTTGACTCCCTCAAACCGCAGTTTCGTCGCAAAACTCGTGCCAAAAGGTGTGGCAAAACGCTCGTTCGTCAGTCCGACTACTATTTTCGACTTGCCAAAGAAAGGTGTACCCTTGTACGCGGTGCGCAGGTAGAATGGAACCAATGCCGTCATCCAACCCGAACATTGCACCAAATCCGGTATCCAACGCAGTTTCTGTACCGTCTCCAGCGTTCCTCTGGCAAAAAAGATGCAACGCTCTTCGTTGTCCGCATACTCGTTGCCGTGCTCATCCACTACTCCCTTCCGGCGATGAAAGAAATCATCATTGTCAATGAAATATATCTGTATGCGAGCCGACTGGATGGACGCCACCTTCAGCAGCAATGGATGGTCCGTCTCGGCAATAACAATATTGATTCCTGACAAACGAATCACTTCATGCAACTGGTTCTTACGCTCGTTTATCTCACCGAATTTGGGCATGAAGGTACGCGTTTCAAGACCGGCTTCCTGACAAGCCTGCGGAAGTTTCCTATTTAGCATCCGAAGAGGCGTTTCTTCTGCCAAATAGGGGTAAATCTGTTGCGAGACAAATAGTACGCGTTTGGGCTCTTTCATGATTCGTCCTTTCTTTTTTAAGCGTTTCCCAATGCACAAAGTGTTGCAGTGCAGTGATTCGGGCGGGATTCGAACCCGCGACCCACAGCTTAGAAGGCTGTTGCTCTATCCAGCTGAGCTACCAAACCAACATCAGTTCCCCCCGCATGGACGCTTAATCCAAGTCTTCCAGACCCCTTTACACGCGCTCTTTTTCGTGCGCGTAATGCGGGAAAAAACCAAAATCGACTGCAAAGTTACTACTTTTTTTTGAAATAAACAAATTTTTTTGCCTTTTTTCTTGCATATTTAAAAAAAAAGCAGTAATTTTGCAATCGTTTTTAATTTCCGGTAGTGTGCGCAGGCGCAAAAATTACCAAAAACGAAGCTTCCACTATAGTCGGTTTGCCATACACAACAGGCGGGTTAGCGCAAGCACCGGAATGACAAAAGCAAGTACGTTCAGGTACAAAAGTAGAAAGGTATTCACAAAATGAGACAACTTAAGATAACCAAATCCATCACCAACCGCGAAAGCGCGTCTTTGGACAAATATCTCCAAGAGATTGGTCGCGAAGACTTGATTTCCGTGGAAGAAGAGGTGGAACTGGCGGGACGTATCCGCAACGGAGACCAAAAAGCACTCGAGAAACTGGTGCGCTCCAACCTCCGTTTCGTCGTTTCCGTGGCAAAACAATATCAAAACCAAGGGCTCAGTCTTCCCGACTTGATCAACGAGGGCAATCTGGGACTCATCAAGGCCGCCGAGAAATTCGATGAGACACGCGGCTTCAAATTCATTTCCTATGCTGTTTGGTGGATCCGTCAAAGCATTTTGCAGGCTTTGGCGGAGCAGAGCCGTATCGTCCGTCTACCGCTCAACCAGGTGGGCTCGCTCAACAAAATCAGCAAAGCCTACGCACGCTTTGAGCAGGAAAACGAACGCCGACCTTCCGCTGAAGAGCTCGCAGGAGTGGTGGACCTCCCCATCGACAAGGTGGCAGATACACTCAAGTTCTCCGGACGACACGTCAGTGTGGACGCTCCATTCGTCGAAGGCGAGGACAATACACTCATCGACGTAATCGTCAACGAGGACTCACCCAATGCGGACCGTGGACTTATCAACGAGTCGCTTGCTACCGAAATAGACCGCGCACTCGACACCCTCCAGCCCCGCGAGAAAGAAATCCTGCGCAACTTCTTCGGTATCGGTGTCCCCGAGAAAACCCTCGAAGAAATTGGCAATGACCTCGGACTCACGCGCGAGCGCGTACGTCAAATAAAGGAGAAGGCGATTCGTCGTCTGCGGACCAGTGGACGTAGTCGCGTCCTCAAAACGTATTTGGGATGATCTTGTAAACGCCAATTTTTCACTCCTGCTTTGGGGAAAATTGTTAAACATTTTGCTTACGGCCTCCTTACCTTCTGCTTACCCCCTGCTTAGGGTGAGCAAAAATTAAGGGCACTTCTAAAAATTGCTTTATTTTGATTCCGAGTTTTTCTTGAGTAGATTGGTGGCTTGAGTGAGGGAGCTATGCGGGCATAGTGACCGAGTGAAAGTCAGCAAGATACCAAAAAAAACCGAAAGCAATATAAAAGTGCCAAATTTATTAACTTAACGGGCTTAACTAAAAACGTGAAATTTTTAGAAGTACTCTTAAATGTGTGCAAACAATTCGGCGTTGTTCACTCCAGAACACAAAGTTGAACATTTTTTTTCAACTAACAAACATAAACTAATTATTAAAAATTAAAATTATGAAGAAACTTATTGTTGCTTGCGCAGTTGTACTTGGCGCAGGTTTGTTCGCTTCTTGTGGCGATACCAACTATTGCTACGATGTTACAATGACCATTGGCTCTCTCTCTACATCTTACAATGTTTGGGGTACTTCCAATGACCTGAAGGCTTTCGAGGAAAATATGAAACAAACTCAGGTAAATTTGGGTATTGACGCAAATACTATCACGTTCACACACAAACGTAACGGTAAGAGCCAGGCTGAGTGCAAGTAAAAATGTACCTGAAAAGTGACTAAAAATACCACTTTTCCGGTAAAAATAACAAAAAGTGGAGCGAAAAACGCTTTTTTTTGCCAAAAAATTTGGTGGTTTCATAAAAAAGCAGTAACTTTGCACCGCTTTTTGCGCACGGTGCCATCGTATAACGGTTAGTACTCAAGATTTTCATTCTTGCAATAGGGGTTCGATTCCCCTTGGCACTACACGGGTGAAAGAATTATTTGGCAGGCTACGGTCCTGCAACCACTTTTTCTCGCAAGAGACTTTACAATTTTCAGGTCGTCGTGAACGGCCGCATGTGTAACACACTAAATACTTTTTTAAGATGGCAAATCATAAGTCCGCTTTGAAGAGAATTCGTCAAACGGAGAAGCACAACCTGCACAATCGTTATTATGCTAAAACGATGCGTAACGCAGTGAAGAAGTTGCGTAATACGACCGAGAAGGCCGACGCTGCTGCTCAGTTGCCTAAGGTTACTTCCATGCTTGACAAACTGGCAAAGCGCAACGTTATCCACGCTAACAAGGCAGCTAACCTCAAAAGCAAACTGTCACGTTACGTCAATAAGTTGGCTTAATCTGTGAGAAGAAGATTCTTGTCAACCTATTATGCGGCACCAAAAAGGTGCCGTTTTTTATACAACAATTATTCTATACGACTATTAGTATTTTATACTACTTTTTTTGTACTAAATAAACAGATTTTTTTCCTATTCCTAATTAACATTGGCGATGAAAGAATTTGAGATGATTGCAAAAACCTTCAAGGGATTGGAGGATGTCCTGTGTCAGGAGTTGGTGGCACTTGGCGCAAACAACGTGCAGATAGGACGACGTGCCGTTTCCTTTACCGGCGACAAGGCACTGATGTACCGGGCAAACCTCTGTTTGCGAACTGCCTCACGTGTCCTCAAACCGATCACTTCTTTCCGCGCCAAGAATGCCGACGAAGTGTACGAGTCCGTCAAGCAGATCGCTTGGGAGGAATATCTCCGCTTGGAGGACACTTTCGCCATTGATGCCACAGTCTATAGCGACACCTTCCGCCACTCGGGCTACGTCACCTACCGAGTCAAGGATGCCATCGCTGACCGTTTCGTGGAACGTACCGGCAAGCGCCCGTCTGTCAAGGTAACCAACCCCGATATCTATATCAACATACATGTCGCCAACGAAACCGTCACGGTCTCGCTCGACTCGTCCGGAGAGTCACTTCATAAGCGCGGATGGCGCGATGCTACTACCGAAGCACCTATCAACGAGGCACTGGCTGCAGGCATGCTCCTCATGGCGGGATGGGACGGCTCAACAGACCTCTATGACCCCATGTGCGGATCAGGAACGTTCCTCATCGAAGCGGCGATGATTGCCATGAACATCGCACCGGGATTGTACCGCTCTTCTTTTGCCTTCGAGCACTGGCGCGATTTCGACAAGGACATGTTCGACGCTATCTACAACGACGACTCGCAAGAACGACCCTTCAACCACCATATCTATGGTGCCGACGCCTCTTTCTATTGTGTCCGCGCTACAGAGAAAAACATCAAGCGTGCCGCCCTTGGCAAGTACATCACCGTTCACCAATGTCGTATTCAGGACCTGCAACCCGAAATGCAGAACGGATTCGTCATCATGAACCCGCCCTACGGAGAACGGCTCACAACCAAACAGAACACCGACATCCTTACACTCTATAGTGAGATTGGCAAGGCGCTCAAGTTCCGCTTTGCAGGTTCCAATGCGTGGCTCATCTCCTCTAATGAAGAAGCCCTTAAGAATATCGGACTACGACCCTCACGCAAGGTGCACCTCCTCAATGGTGAACTGGATTGCCTGTTCTGCAAATACGAACTCTTTGCCGGTGCGCAGCGCGACTACAAAGCGGAAAAAGCAAAACGCAAGAACAAATGACACCGATACTCATTGATAACTACAACTACCCCCTGCCCGAGGAACGCATCGCCAAATACCCGTTGGCAGAGCGCGACATGAGCAAGTTGCTCGTATATAAACAGGGAGAAATCCGCGAGGACCTTTTCCGCCATATAGGCGACTATCTGCCCGAGGGGGCACACCTTATATATAATAATACGCGCGTAATACAAGCACGACTCGTTTTCCATAAGCAGAGTGGAGCGCGTATCGAGGTGTTTTGCCTCGAACCTGTTGAACCACACGACTATCAGTTGTCCTTGGGTGCCATGGACGGCTGTATATGGAAATGTATGGTCGGCAACCTGAAGAAATGGAAAACAGGCGAACTGCAGATGGCAGTGGCGGACACCACTCTCAGGGCGGAGCGGCTTGCCACTACCGGCAACACCCATACTATTCGTTTCTCATGGGACGACAACAACATCTCTTTTGCCGAGATTCTCGATGCTGTGGGCGAACTGCCCATTCCTCCCTACCTCAACCGCGCTACGGAGGAGAGCGACAAGCGCACCTACCAGACGGTTTATTCGCGTATAAAGGGCTCGGTGGCTGCACCAACTGCCGGACTCCATTTCACCGACAACGTCCTTTCCGACTTGCGCCGCCGCGGTATAACCATGTCCGAACTGACCCTCCATGTCGGCGCAGGCACCTTCCAACCCGTCAAGACTGAGGATGCCAACCTCCACACCATGCACACCGAGATTATCGCTGTCCCCCGTCAGACTATTCTGGACGTGCGCGAACATTTGGGACATGTCGTTGCGGTGGGGACGACCTCCGTGCGCACTCTCGAGAGTCTCTACTACATCGGTGTGCAGATGGCGGAGGGGCGATGGTCCGACGAGGACTGTCATGTAGGGCAGTTCGAACCCTATGAGCGCGAATACACCATGCCTACTGGCGAAGCCCTCACTGCTGTTCTGGATTATCTGGACCGTACCGGACAATCCACCTTGCATACCGAAACGCAGATCATGATTCGCCCGGGCTTCTGTTTCCGTATCGTCAGTATGATGATCACCAATTTTCATCAGCCCAAATCAACACTGCTGTTGCTGGTGTCGGCTTTCCTCGATGGCGACAGCCTGCAAGGCGATAACTGGCACCGCGTGTACCATTACGCCCTCACGCACGATTTCCGTTTTCTCAGTTACGGCGACTCCAACCTCTATTTCCTGCATTCATAACCCTCAAACGCTCATGATCGACACTCATTGCCACATAGACGACCCTTGCTACAGAGAAAACCTGCCCGAGGTAATAGCTCGCCAGAAAGAAGGCGGCGTGGACGCAATCCTTGTCCCGGGGGTGAACCTCGACTCGTGCCGCACTGTGCCCGACGTATGCAGTCTTTACCCCGGTTACCTCTTCCCCGCGTTGGGCTTGCACCCCGAAGAAGTGCAGGCGGATTACGCCGAGGTGCTCGCGCAAATCAAGGACACCGTCTTTCACTACGCCGGGCGTTTCCCCGACTCCGCTCCGCTGGTCGCCATCGGCGAGATTGGACTCGACTACCATTTCTCCACCGAGTTCAAGCCGCAGCAACATGCCGCCTTTCGCGAGCAACTGGACTGGGCGTTGGCACTCAACCTGCCCGTGATGATCCACGCCCGCGATGCTACAGAGGACACACTGCGCATCATACGCGAGTATCATGCCAAAAGCGGCGGACGACTCCGCGGCGTCATGCATTGTTTCAGTGGCAGCCGCGAAATAGCCATGGAGTATGTGCGTATGGGGTGGTACTTGGGTATCGGAGGCGTGCTCACGTTCAAAAACAGCAAACTGGCAGACACCCTCACGGGCGTTCCCCTTGAGGCGTTGGTACTCGAAACTGACGCCCCGTATCTGGCTCCTGTACCCCACCGGGGACAGACCAACGAGAGCCGATGGATGACCTTTGTCGCCGACAAGTTGGCGGAGGTGTACCAAGTGCACAAAAAGGACATATTTGAATCCACAAATTGCGCGGCAAAGGCACTTTTTTGCCTAAAATGACAAAAAAATCACTTTTTTTTGCAAAAAGTTATTGTCATATCACTTTTTTTTTGTAACTTTACACCCGATTTTGGATTTGACCCCCAAAATGGTACCAAAATGGGGGCGAAAATGACAATCAGGAGAGATGCTCGAGTGGTTGAAGAGGCACGCCTGGAAAGCGTGTAAACTCCAAAAGGGTTTCCGGGGTTCGAATCCCCGTCTCTCCGCAAATAAAATATTATTTTGCAATGAAAAGTTTACATGGCAGAGCAAAATAAAATTTTGTTTGCACAGGATGCCCGTGGCAGATGATAACCTTATTCAGGATATTACTAAAATAAAATAACTCAAAAACACAAAACAATGAAAAAAGTATTCGCAACCCTTACGGTATTCGCAATGCTCGGATTTGGTGGCGTTGCTGTAATGGCTCAAGATGAAGCAGCTCCGGCTGTTGAAACAGAACAGATTGCTCAAGAAGAAGCACCTGCACAAGATGTGGCTCCTGCTGTTGCTGCTGACGAAGCAGAAGAAGGCGGTCTCGTCGCTCTCCACAAAGCTCTTAAAACCAAATTTATCGAAGGTGGTGCCGGCTTCATGGCTGCTACACTCCTCTGCTTGGTATTTGGTTTGGCTCTCTGCATCGAGCGTATCATCTACCTCTCTCTCTCCAAAACTAACACAAAGAAACTGCTTGAGGACGTTGAGAAAGCACTCAATGAAAAAGGTATCGAGGCTGCTCTCGACATCTGCCGCAATACACGCGGACCTGTCGCTTCTATCTTCTACCAGGGACTCAGCCGTTACGACGAGGGCGTGGACGTAGTCGAGAAAACCGTTGCCTCCTACGGCGGCGTTCAACTCGGTCTGCTTGAGAAGAACCTCTCTTGGATCACCCTCTTCATCGCCATCGCACCGTCCATGGGTTTCATGGGTACCATTATCGGTATGATCGAGGCCTTCGATAAGATCCAACAGGTAGGTGATATGTCTGCAACCGTTGTTGCCGGCGGTATCAAGGTCGCTCTGTTGACCACCCTCCTCGGTTTGATTATCGCAGTTGTTCTGCAGTTGTTCTACAACTATATCCTTTCGCTCGTTGAGGGTCTGGTTAATGAAATGGAGGACAGCTCCATCAGCCTGCTCGACATCGTAGTAGAGTACGACAAGGCTCAGAAAAAGTAATTATTATTGGTGATTGTAGATTGGTAATTGGTGAATGAAATGACCAATAACCAATGACAAATAACAAATAACAAATTAATTTAATTTTGAGCATTATGAAAAACTATAAAATGATCCCTAAGATTACCCTTTGGTCGCTTCTGGCGCTGGGCATTGCGTTCATCGCATTGTTCTTCCTCGGCGGCTCGAATGGTAGTCTGGAGGTTGCCGGTGATTTTCTGGATATTCCCCGTTTCACCGATGCATTCCTCATCTGGAACTATATCCTCTTTGGAATAGTAGTTCTGGTAACCCTGGCTGTAGTCTGTGTTGATTTCGCCAATAACTGGAAATTCAACCGCCGTAAAGCCTATATGACGCTTGGCGTAGTATGCGGATTTATCGTGTTGGCGTGCGTCTGCTGGTTACTCGGTAGCCCGGAGAAAATCAATATTATCGGCTATGAGGGCACAGAGAACGAAGGTTTCTGGGCGCAGATGGCTGACGCTGTGCTCTACGCATGTTATTTCCTCGTTGCCGCTACACTCATTGTGATGGCCTGGGGATACGTCTATACTAAAAAACTGTCGAAGTAAAACACATTTATCATGGCAAAGAAAGTCCCACAGATCAACGCCAGCTCCATGGCTGACATCTCGTTCCTGTTGCTGATTTTCTTCCTGGTGACCACCTCAATGGATGTGAACCAGGGACTGGCTCGCCGTCTGCCTGCTCCTATCCCCCCTGACCAGAAGGTAGAGGACAAGGATATCAACAAGCGTAACCTGTTGGTGGTAAAGATCAACTCTGCTAACCAGCTTATGGTGCAAGGCCAGTTGATGGATGTGAAGCAACTAAGAGAGAACGCTAAGAAGTTCATTAAGAACGAAGAGAATGCGGACTACTATCCGAAACTTGTGGAGGAGGATTTTGGTGCTCCGTTCGGTGTGCTGAAGTACACCAAGGATCACGTGATCTCCGTCCAGAACGATGTGGATACCCAGTATCAGGCATATCTCGATGTCCAGAACGAACTCGTAGCCGCTTATAACGAATTGCGTGAAGAGTGCGCGCAGAAGTATTACCACAAGAGCTACAACGAACTCGATGAGGATCAGCAGAAAAAGATCCAGAAGATCTATCCTCAGAAGATTTCAGAGGCTGAACCTAAAAATTACGGTAACTGATTATGGCAAAGATACGTAGAAATGAGAAACGTGAGATGCCGGCGCTCAATACGTCGTCACTCCCCGATATTATCTTCATGCTGCTGTTCTTCTTCATGTCTGTTACGTCCATGAAAGAGGTCAGCTACAAGGTGCAGTTCAAGAACCCGCAGGCAACGGAACTGACCAAGTTGGAGAACAAATCCCTTGTGCGCTACATCTACGTCGGTACGCCGACCGCAGAGTTCCGCAAACAGTACGGTGCCGAGACACGTATCCAGTTGAACGACCAGTTCGCGGAGGTAAAAGAGATTGGCGAGTATATCGTCAATGAGCGTTCCTCCATGAAGGAGTCCGACCAAGGTTTGATGACGGTCTCTATCAAAGCGGACAAGGAGACGAAGATGGGTATCATCGCTGATATCAAACAGGAGCTCCGTCGCGCTTATGCACTGAAGATCAGTTATGCTGCTACGCAGCGTACGAGTTACTAAGCTATTCGCAAGAATAGAGATAAAAGAAATCGCTCATTTCGAGCGATTTCTTTTTTATTGTTGTGTTGCGCGTCTCCCATGTGTCCTTTGCCGAGAGTGTTCTTTGCTGAGATTGTGCACTGTTAAGAGTGTTTTTTATTAGGATCGTTCTCTGTATAACAATGTATTTCAGTACCGGCTGCGGACAAGCCTTGGTGCAAAAAAAAAGAGACGACCGGTTGGTCGTCTCGGGGTTTGGGTAAGAACCGATCCGCCATACGTGGCGGATAACAGCGTTACGTCTTAGCCGCAGGGGGTACCAATTACTTGGCAGCTTTCTTCGCCTGGTCAACGACTGCTTTGAAAGCAGCGGGTTGGTTCATGGCGAGGTCAGCGAGCGCCTTGCGGTTGATGACGATACCTGCTTTCTTGAGGAGTCCCATCAACTGGCTGTAGCTCAGACCTTCGAGGCGGGCTGCAGCGTTGATACGCTGGATCCAGAGAGCACGGAATGTGCGTTTTTTGTTCTTACGGTCGCGGTAAGCATACTGCAAACCTTTCTCCCATGTGTTCTTTGCTACGGTCCATACATTGGCACGACCACCAAAGTTACCACGGGTGAGCGACATGATCTTCTTGCGACGGTTGCGCGAAGCAACGTGATTTACTGATCTTGGCATTTCTCTTGTCCTTTCACTTTAATGGTTAGTACTTAACGAAGCAACAGCATTTCGCGAACGGAACGCAGGTTCGTTTGATCTACGAGCGCAACATGGGTGAGGTTGCGTTTTTGCTTTTTAGTCTTCTTCGTCAGAATGTGACTTTTGTAAGCGTGCTTACGCTTGATTTTACCGGTTCCGGTAAGCGTGAAACGCTTTTTAGCACCGGAGTTCGTTTTTACCTTTGGCATTTTGTAATAAATATTAAATTGTTAATAATTCATCCGTCAGGCAGCCATGCGCACACGGCGCAAAAGTAAAGGTAAGCCTACGGACGTTTCTATTTTACAGCATCTTACAGGTGATTTCTTAAAATCACGGGATATATACATAGTATATATAGGGTGTGGTAGGATACGATATTAGTCCGACTTGAGTCCGATATTAGTCCGCTAAGGGTTTTATATTCCCCTTGATTACTCTTTAGGGGATCACTTCTTATCCCTTACGGGAACGATTATTTCTTATCCCTTGCGGGAACGATTACTTCTGGCTCTTGGGGCTGACGAACATGATCATTCGTTTTCCCTCGAGGTTCGGTACGTTATCCGCCTTGCCGTATTCCTCCAGATCAGCTGCGAAGCGCGCGAGGAGCAGTTCGCCCTGCTCCTTGAAGACGATGGATCGTCCGCGGAAGAAGACATAGGCCTTCACTTTGTTGCCCTCCTTGAGGAACTCCTGGGCGTGCTTGAGCTTGAAGTTGTAGTCGTGGTCGTCAGTCTGGGGACCGAAACGGATCTCCTTGACTTCCTGCTTCTTCTGGTTCGCTTTCGCTTCCTTTTGCTTTTTCTTCTGGGCGTAAAGGAACTTCTGATAATCTACGACGCGGCAAACAGGAGGATTAGCCGTTGCAGCGATCTCTACAAGATCGAGGTTCTGTTCATCGGCAATACGCATTGCCTGTTGGAAGGTGTAGATACCGGGCTCCACATTGTCGCCGACCAGGCGAACTTGCGCCACACCTTTGATCTTCTCGTTAATACGATTCGGATCTTCTTTGATAACACGACCACCGCGTGGTCTGGGAGTAATAGTTGCTATTGTTTCAACTGTTAATGGTTAATAA
>ODAI013523184.1_pt1 | contig 14805 bp, 8 predicted proteins | sample 1539321 | NCBI WGS metagenome assembly ODAI01 (sample SAMN02144231, study PRJEB22623) | gut metagenome | biome: sheep rumen | host: Ovis aries | place: New Zealand
AAACTTGCCGCACGTTTTTCTCCGGTGACCGGAACAATCAAGAGTTGGAACAACGACCGTTGGTCCTATCCTGTCATAATAGACAACATGATGAATCTGGAGCTCCTCATGGTCGGGGCCAGACTCATCGGTGGAGATGAAGGGAAGAATATGAGGGAAGTTGCCATCAAGCATGCCAAAACGACCCTCAGAAACCATTTCCGGGACGACTGGTCGACTTTCCACCTGGTGGACTATGACCCATCGGACGGTCATGTGCTCGGAAGAATGACGGTCCAGGGATATGCCGACACTTCCAGATGGGCAAGGGGTCAGGCCTGGGCCCTTTACGGATACACGATGATGGCGAGGGAAACTCTCTTCGACCAGAATGCGGAAGACGCGGCCCTGTTTCTTGATGCGGCCCAGAATATCGCGAGGATGATTCTAAGCCGCCTTCCTGAAGACGGGATACCCTATTGGGACTTTGACGACCCTTCCGTACCCGAAGCCTTGAGGGACGCCTCCGCCGGAGCCATAATGGCTTCCGCCTTTGCGGAACTCGCCCTTCTTTCTTCCGACAGGGACCTCGCCAAGGAATGTCAGGACATGGCCGTGAAACAGGTCACAACCCTGTCCTCGTCCGAGTACCTCGCCCAACCGGGGACGAACGGTGGATTCCTCCTCCGGCATTCCGTCGGAAACATTCCGGGCGGAACCGAAATCGATGTCCCCCTCACCTATGCGGACTATTACTTCCTCGAGGCGATACTGCGCCTTTGCGGCAAATGACATCACCGCCATGAGAAGGTATATCGCGACACTGTTTCTTCTGGCCATGGCCGTTTGCGGGCCGCTTCATGCACAGCTCCCGCTGCGCACCGGACTTCCCGAGCCGTCTCCACACCCGAGGTTGTTTCTCGGGAAGGGAGAGGAAGATGCCCTTGTCAAAGCCATCTCACGCGACAATATCCTCGGGAGCGTCGACAGCGTCATAATGTCCTATTGCGATTCGATGCTGTCAACTCCCGTTCTTCACCGGGTCATGACCGGTAGACGGCTTCTTTCCACGTCAAGGGAAGCCGTCAAGCGGATATTCTACCTTTCTTACGGATACCGGATACACGGAAACCCTTCATACGCGAAAAGGGCCATCGACGAAATGAAGGCCGTCTGCTCATTCCGGGACTGGAACCCTTACCACTTCCTTGACGTTGGAGAGATGGCTCTTGCCGTCGGTATCGGCTACGACTGGCTTTATGACCTGATTTCCCCGGAAGAGAAGGAACTCTTCAAAGAAGCCATGACGGAAAAGGCCTTCACACCCTCGAAGGATGAAGACCTGGCCTGGTTCTACGACAGCGCCATCAACTGGAACCAGGTATGCAACGCCGGACTCACGGTAGGAGCGATCGCCTTTTTCGACGAGATGCCCTTCGAGTCGGGACGGATAACCACAAGGGCAATCGGGACCATACACCTTCCCCTTGACGGCGCGTACTCTCCGGAAGGGTGCTATGCGGAAGGGTACAGTTATTGGGGATACGGGACATCTTTCCAGATCCTCATGGCGGCCGCTCTCGAAAGCGCCTTCGGTACCGACTGCGGCATTCTGGAGGGGAAGGACGGATTCCTGAACTCTTCCCGCTTCATGATGATGATGAGCACACCCTCTCTCCAAAGCTACAATTTCGGGGATTGTTCCCCCGGAGCTACGGCTCAGTACATGCAAGCTTGGATGGCGCTCCGTCATGGGGACGTTTCCGTTCTCAGGGCCGAAGTGGACATAATGAAGAAAAAGTCCTTCTCGTCATTCACTGACGAGAGACTGCTGCCGTTCTTCATGATCTGCGGAGCCCGGCTTTCGGGCGAAGGATACGACCTTGACAATCTGCCTTCACCCGAAGAAAACTTCTTCGAATGCGGCGGAACCACACCTTTATACATATATAGGAGCGGATGGGGGGATCCGGGTGACACATATTTCGCCATAAAGGGCGGCAAGGCATCGTCAAGCCACTCCCACTGCGACGCGGGAGCGTTCTTCTTCGAAAGCGACGGTATCGGCTGGGCCGTGGACCTGGGTACCCAGAACTACAATTCCCTCGAGTCGTTGGGGCTCGACATCTGGAACACCAAACAGCAGAGCGACCGGTGGAAGGTTTACAGGACCGGTCCCTTTTCACACAACATCATAACCATTAACGGGAAGGTTCCCGAGGTGGACTCCTTCCTGGGGATCGGAAGGACGTGGAAAGAAGAAGGCATGAAGGGGGCCGAGCTGCCGCTGGGCCTTTTCTACATGAACGACCTCGACACTTTCTACAGGAAGGCCACCCTCGATGAAAACAACGACCTGTTCATAAGGGACAGCCTCGTGAACGGAAGCGGAGAAAGCCTCATAAGGTGGCAGATGTGTACGGAAGCCGACCCTTCAATTCAGCCGGACGGAAGCATAGTCCTTGAAAGCGGAACCCATTCCAGGGTTCTTACCATAACCGCTCTACCCGGCTACGGGGAACAGTCTCCCCTTGAAGCGTTCCCTTATTCGGAAGACGCCCTTTCAGGGAACGACTACGACGCCCCCAATCCCGGGAAACACATTGTAGGATTCTCTTTCCGTCTGCCTCCGGGCGGCAGAATCAATGTCCTGGTTACGCTGAGAAAGATACGTTGATGATCAAATCGAAAAATCACGATAATGAATACAAAAAGGATACTTGCCATATCGCTTGCGCTGGCGCTCTCCGCAACGCTTATTGCCCAACCTTCCCGAAGGGAGAATTTCGGCAAAGGGTGGACATTCTCAAGTCCGACCTCTCCCACTGACCTGGTTGAGAACGCCCGCCGGTCCCCCGCCTTCAAGGGGCGGACGGTGGATATTCCCCATGATTGGGGAGTTGACGGAGACTTCCAGCAGGCTTTCGCCGGGGAAACCGGCAAACTTCCATGGTGGGGAAAGGCTTCCTACAGGAAGAGTCTCATCGTTTCGAGGGATGACCTTAGGGACAGAAAGTCCTTCTTCCTCGATGTGGACGGAGCCATGTCCTACGCCACCGTGCTGTGCAACGGGGAAAAAGCCGGGGAGAGACCTTACGGCTACGCCTCCTTCCGTGTCGATCTCACCCCTTACATCGGTGAAGGGAACAATGAAATCGAGATTCTTCTGGACAATCCCGACAGTTCCTCCAGATGGTATCCGGGAGGAGGAGTATACCGCAACGTATGGCTAGTGAAGGCGGATCCGGTCGGCATAGACCATTGGGGCGTCAGGGTCACAACGCCTTCGGTATCGGCCTCCGAAGCCGCAGTGGAGGTGGTAACGACCCTCAGGAACGACCTTGACTCTCCCGTCAAGGGTAAAGTCCTTACCACGATAGAATACGGCGGCAAGGAAATCGCCCGTGAGGAAAGCGAAAGCGGCAACATCGTTCCGCTCAAGGAAGTGTCCGCCTCGCTGACAATCTCCAATCCCAAACTCTGGACTCCGGAGTCCCCCGAACTCTACAGGGTATGCGTCACCGTCATTTCCGATGACGGGAAATACTCCGACACCTTTTATGCTCCCCTCGGGGTCAGGACGGCGGAGTTCCTTCCCGGCGGATTCTACCTCAACGGAACGAAGACGTTCCTCAAGGGTGTTTGCCTCCATCATGACGCCGGAGCCCTTGGCGCGGTTTGGAACGAAAGCGCTTGGATCCGCCGTCTGAACATGCTCAAGGATATGGGATGCAACGCCATCCGCACTGCACACAATCCTCCCGCTCCGGAACTACTGGACCTTTGCGACAGGATGGGATTCCTGGTCGTTGATGAACTGACGGACACGTGGACCGTTCCGAAGAAGCCCTACGGATATGCAAACATATTCGAAGACTGGGTGGAGAAGGACCTGGTGGATCTGATCCGCAGGGACCGCAATCACCCTTCCGTCATAATGTGGAGCATCGGAAACGAGGTGGGGGAACAGGGATATGCCGACAAATGGCATCTTGCCCAATGGCTTACCGACATCTGCCACAGGGAAGACTCCACAAGGCCTTCGACAGCCGGCAACGACAACCTCTGGGCCTCCTCCCAACCATACCACAACACCATCGACGTATACGGGTTCAACTACAAGCCCCATGCTTATGAATCCTTCCGCGACGCGAATCCCGACCAGCCTTTCTACGGCAGTGAAACGGCTTCGACGATAAGCACCCGCGGCTATTATGTTTTCCCCGTGGACGAGAAGGGAAACGGACAGGGAAAGTACCAGATGAGTTCATACGACCTTTTCTTTCCGATGTGGGCACAGAGACCGGATACCGAATGGATGTACGAGGACCAGGTTCCCGAATGCGCCGGAGAGTTCGTGTGGACAGGATTCGATTATCTTGGCGAACCCACCCCGTTCACACAGGACATGTCCATCCTGACGAACTTCCATACCGAAGAAGAAATCCGTCGGGCGCTTGAAGAGCTCAAGGGAAAGGTTGACATGGTCATTCCTTCGAGGAGTTCATATTTCGGGATAATCGACTTGGCCGGATTCCCCAAAGACAGGTACTACCTGTATCAGTCCAGATGGCGTCCGGATCTTCCCATGGCCCACATCCTCCCCCATTGGACATGGCCGGGAAGGGAAGGAGAAGTGACCCCCGTCCACGTGTACACTTCCGGAGACAGCGCCGAACTGTTCGTCAACGGAGTATCCCAAGGAAGGAAGACCAAAGGGGAGTACGAATACCGCCTCCGCTGGGACAATGTCATCTATGAGCCCGGCACCGTGAAAGTGGTAGCCTACAGGAACGGGGCAGTATGGGCTGAAGACGAAGTCTCCACGACAGGACTCGCGGACAGGGTGCTCGCCACCGTTGAAACAGGCCATGGTCCCATGGAAGGATTCGGAGGGGACAAAGCCTCTTCCAGAATATACAAGAAAGACCACCTTGTGGGTGAAGACCTTCTTTTCATCGACGTGAAGATAGCTGATTCGGAAGGGGAGACGGTCCCCGATGCGGACAATGAAGTGACGATTTCGATAAACGGCCCGGCGGAACTCGTCTTCTCCGATGCCGGAGACCCCACGAGCCACACCTCGTTCCACAGCCCTTCCGTCAAGGCTTTCGGAGGATTGGCTTCATTCGGCATCCGGAAGACCGGAAAGGGGAAGGTCAAAATCACCCTGTCTTCGGACGGTTTGAAGAAAAGCACTCTACAAGTCCACTTCAAGGACGGCAAGACCACGGTGAAATAATAGTCCGACCGTGTCCCTACACATCTTCATCGGTCCGTTGGCCGGTGCGAAGAAACAGAAAAGGCGTCCGATGGGGGCGCCTTTCATTCATATGCCATAGGAAGTCCGTCAGTCCATGACCGGAGAGTAGCGGCTCTGATGCTCCTGGATGAGGAAGCGTTTCAATTCCTCTCCAAGGGAATACTCACCGTAGTCTATCTTTCCGTCGACCATGTACATGGCCCTCCATTTGAAGAGATTGTACTCTTCCTCCAAGTCCCTGACCCTCTCCATGGACTCCTTCGGAATCACCAGGTGACACGGGACGATGACGCTGCAGACGTTCTGGCTTATGGCATGGGCAACGCTTCTCACCGCCGGGGCCCTTCCCATGAGGTCGGCGACTTCGGTATAGCAAAGAAGCCTGGGGATAGGATTCTCCGCCGGACCTATCTCATCCGGATCGATATGGGTTATGTGGAAGAGCGTTTTCCAGACCTTCTTCTGGAAGGGGGTGCCGAAAAGACGGAGATCCTCCCATACCGTTTTCTCCGAAAGCTCGAAAAGTTCGTCCAGAGTTATCTTGGACGTCGAAATCTCCTCCACATTCTTGGGGGAGATACGGTTAATCTGATCGAGGACGGCGGAAGTGTGGCGATAATCCACCGACACCGCCGAGATCTTCCCGTCGACCCTTGTCACTATCCATTTTTTTGAAGCCAATGAGTTCGTTGCCATGGACGTGCGGTTTAATTATCTTTTCAGTTGACCTTCGTTGTAGGGCTTTCCTTCACGATGCCTCCGACCTCTTCCCATGGGATGGTCACCCTGATCGTTCCGAGTGAATGGGGGCCGATTTCATAGGGACTGTATATATAGGTAACCCCCTTGTCGGACACCATGAAATTGCCGTTGGACTCGATATCCTTGACGAAGAGAGATTCGTAATCGGAGGGATCCTCGAAGGACTCACGCAGGTGAGCCGAAAGCATCTGCGACAGTTCGCTTTCGTAGCCGGGAACGAAGTAATCGCTCTCGGTGATGAGATTACCGGTTGCGGTGTCGAACACCATCGCATACTCTCCTTCATCTCCATGGGCCCCGCCGTTGTAGCTGTAGGCGTAGACGATGTAGGAAATGGCGTTCTTGTGCTTCCCGGAGAAATATCCTTCAACGTAATCCTCCCAGTTGAGCATTCCCTGGAACACTCCGTCCTCCTCTTCTTCCCTTATGCGGATGAGTTCCTGGCAAGTCTCCTTGTAGGCGTCGACCGTGATGTCGATGTAATCATTGACGACCTTCTCCACATTGGACTGGACTCCGTCCATATTGCCGACGGAATGTCCGATGATGGCCTCGGTCATCTTGGTGATCACTTCCGGAGCGGCCCCTTCGACCGGATACTCCAGCTTTACCTTCACCGAGATGGCGTCATCGCCTTCATCCCCCAATTTCGCCTCAACGTTTTTCTCGTAGACTTTAGTCTTGAGCTTTGTTTCCCGGGTACATCCCGTATAAAGCACCGCCACGGCCGCAAGGACCAATGCGGGCAAGAACATCAATCTTTTCATCTTCAATATCTTTTCGACAGGACCGGAAGGTCTCAGTCGTTATTCAGTTCACTGATATCCACTATCGGACGTTTGCTTGACCCAAGCAGCCATTCGCTGTAGTAATCGGCCATCCTCCAGAAGAAATACTCGTTCATGTCCCCGAAACTGTGTCTCTGCCCGGGAAGGATGAGCATGTCGAAACGCTTGTTCGCCCGGATGAGCGCATTGACGACACGGATCGTATTGCCGGGATGGACATTGTTGTCGATATCCCCGTGAATGAGCATCAGGTGTCCTTTGAGGTTCTTGGCGAGCTGCTGATTGGTCTCTATCTTGTAAACGAAAGTGGTGTCGCTGTTGTTGATCTTCTCGGTGATTCCGTGGTGCTGTTCACTCCACCAGCGGTTGTAGATGCTGTTGTCGTGGTTTCCGGCGCAGGAGACGGCCACCTTGAAGAAATCGGGATACGTCAGAATAGCCGCCGTTGACATGAAGCCACCTCCGGAATGACCATGGATACCGACCCTTTCGATATCGATGAATGGATATCTTGCGGCAAGCTGCTGGATCGCGTACTTCTGGTCTTCGAGACCGTAGTCACGGAGATTGCCGTATCCGTAGTTATGGTACCACTTCGAGCGGTTGGGGTGTCCTCCGCGGTTTCCGACGGTGACCACGATGAAGCCGAGCTGCGCCAGGCGGTCAGTCCTGGTAAAGCCCTTGCTCCAGGAAATGTTGTTTGCCTCGACCTGAGGACCGGGATAGACATAGTCGCATATCGGGTAAACCTTCGTCGAGTCGAAGTCGAAAGGCTTGTACATCGCGCCGTAAAGGTCCGTGATGCCGTCGGCCGCCTTGACCTTGAACCTTTCGGGGAACTTGTATCCGGCCGCGAAAAGAAGACTCAGGTCGGCGTTCTCAAGATCCATTATCTTTCTTCCGGTCTGGGCGTTGAAAAGGGCCACAGCGGGAGCGCAGTCTACCCTGGAGTAGTTCGCCACGAAGTAACGCCCGTCATAGCTGGCGGTCGAAAGGACGTCCATATCGTCCATGTCCATCTGCTGGAGAGCACCACCGGTGATGGGAACCTTGTAGGTGTGCATCTGGTAAGGGTTCTCGTCGGGATTCACGCCGCAGGCGCTCAGAACGATGTATCCGGCAGCCTCATTGACAGCAAGGACTTCCTCGACATGGAATGCGCCTTCGGTAATGTTGCGGACAAGCGTTCCGTCCTTTTCATAAAGATAAAGGTTCGCCCAGCCGTTGCGCTCAGACCAGTGGATGATACGGCCGCTCCCCTTGATGATATAATGGGGACGATCCTCAACGTATGTGTTCATCCTTTCCTTGATGACAACGTGAGTTGAGTCGGAGTTGATGTCAACGTAGCAGAAATCCCTCTTCTTGAGGTCACGGCTCACCCTTCCGAGATAGAATCCGTTCTCGTCACCGAGCCAAACGGAAGTCCTGTAATCGCGGTAAGCGTCCTCGTTCTTGGGCCACCTCCTCTCGAACTCCATATCCTGATCCTTGAACGCATGGGAACTGATTCCCTTGTATGAACCGCTCTCCACGTCGAAAACATACAGGAAGCCGATGGGGCCGGGCTCTCCGGGCATCTGATATTTGTAAGTCTCAAGGGTGGGACGTGGATTGCTCAGCGAATTGATGACCCAAAGGTCTTTGACTTTGGACATGTCCCACTTCATGATGGCGAACTTCTTTGAATCGGGACTCCATACGATGGAGGCGCCGCTTCTGACGGTAGTATCCCTCTGCTGGTCTCCGGAGTAGCTTCCGCCGCCCCAACTGAATCCGGCTTTTCCGTCAAAGGTGAGCTTCTTTTCGACGATGGTGCTGTCCTTGGGGTCCTTCACGGCTTTACGCATGTTGAGTGTGTCCATAGCGTAAAGGTTGTAGTTTTTCACATACACTCCTATCATTCCGTCGGGAGAGACGCTGGCGAAACGTGGATATTTCTCCTTGGGTTTCTTGTCCACGACGGTAAGTTCCTTCGAAGAAATGTCGTATTTGAAATGGAACACCTTCTTCACCGTCTTGGTGGAGTCCTCCTCGTCCTTCGTATCGGCTGTGCTCCTTATGTCGAACAGGAAATATTTGTCCTCCTTGAGTTTCAGATCCGTGAACGGGATGTGTTTTGCGTCGAAAGGATCCTTCACTATCTCGGTGAGCTGCATGGCGAGACGGTCCATGTCGAAAATTTCGCTCTTGGTCCCCACGGCAGGATCAACGATATAATACTTCGTACCGTCTGAAGTCTTCCATGAGTACCAGAACTTGTCGGAGTCCCTGAACCAGTTGGGAACTATCTGGGTCGAGAAGACCATATTGTTCACGGCTTTCGCGGAGAACCTTTCCGCCAAGGCGTAATTGGGCGTTGTCACACGGTTATCGGTCTTCTCCTGGGCATGCAGGGATGAACCCGCGAAAATGAGCAGGAGCGCAGTAGTGATCGTGGGGATTCGTTTCATATCAAAATGATTATGCATGTAAATATAGGCATTTTTAGCCAAAAAGCGCCCTCCCTGGAAGGAAGGACGCCTTTTATCGTTGTTTTTCCTGTGAAAACCTGCCTGGAGGGCCGTTTCGGGAGGAAATGGATTATTTCAGGACATCGTTGACTTTTGTCTCCTGGGCTGCAACTTCAGCTGTAGCCTCACCCCTGATGTCACGGGAGGATGCTCCGAAGAGGAACTTGTAAGTTCCGGCATCGACGACCCATGCGCTCTTGCTCTCATCGAAGGAAGCGAGGTCGGCGGTAGCGAATGTCATGGTGAGAGTCTGCTCTTCACCGGGTTTGAGTGACTTGGTCTTCGCATAAGCCTTCAGTTCCTTGACGGGCTTGTCAAGAGAAGAAGCGGGAGCGCTGACATAAAGCTGGACGGCTTCCTTTCCTTCGAAAGAACCGGTGTTCTTGACGGTTACGCTTGCGGTAACGGTCTTTCCGTCATTGGAGACAGTAGGATTGGAGTAGTCGAATGTAGTATAGCTCAGTCCGTATCCGAAAGGATATGAAACCTCCATGTTCTGCTTGTCAAACCACCTGTAACCTACATAGATACCCTCTTCGTAGTTGGTGTAGTCGACATCCTTTTCGCCTACGTCAACCCTTCTTTCGGTGAAGTAGATCTTGGCGTCGCCGCCCATGGGGAAGTTCTTTGATGAAGCGTGGTCCATCAGGTTCACGGGGAAGGTCATGGTAAGTTTTCCGGAAGGGCTCTGCTTTCCGCTGAGGATGTCAGTGACGGAGTTTCCTCCTTCCTGACCGGCCTGCCAAGCGAGAAGGACAGCATCAGGGATGTTCTTCCAAGAAGCGGTCTCGATGACACCGCCCACGTTGAGAACTACGACAACCTTCTTTCCGGCCCTGTGGAATGCGTCAGTGACGTTCTTCAGGAGGGTCTTCTCCTGAGCGCTGAGCTCGAAGTCGGCGGGAGTACGGTCCAGGAATTCTCCGGAGTTCCTTCCGTAGGTGATTATGGCGAGGTCGTTGTTCTTCACTGCAGATGCGATCTGGGCTGAAGTGGGAAGATACTCGGTAGGACGGGGAACGGGGAGGAACGCCGCAAGAGGATCACCGGCATTGGCGGCCTTGGCCTTCTCGGTCTCCTCGGCGATATACTTCTCGTAAATGCTCTTGAAGCTCTCATCAACGTTGTAACCTCCGTTCTTGAGGCCGTCGAGAAGAGAAACCGTGTATGCGCGGTTCACGTTTCCGGAACCGGTACCTCCGGCGATGAAGTCATAGGAGGTGCAACCGAAGACGGCTACGTTCTTGACATTCTTAAGAGGAAGAGTGGCGTTCTTGTTCTCGAGAAGAACCATTCCTTCGAGAGCTGACTGGCGGGTAACCGCCGCGTGAGCCGTCAGGTCGGGTTTGTTGGAATATGCATAACCTTTGAACCTGGGGCTGCGGAGAATGAGGTTGAGGATGCGCTTGACGCAAAGGTCGAGGTCTGCCTCATCGAGAGTTCCGTTCTTCACGGCATTGACGATCTGGTCGTACTGGGAAGCACGTCCGGGCTGGATCATGTCGTTTCCGGCATGCATCTGGGCGGCGGCGTCATCACCTCCGTACCAGTCAGTCATGACGGTTCCCTTGAATCCCCACTCGTCACGGAGGACGGTGGTGACAAGGTCACGGCGCTGTGATGTATAAGTTCCGTTGAGCTTGTTGTAGGAGGTCATGACGGTCCAAGGATCGGACTCCTTGACTACGATCTCGAATCCCTTGAGGTAGATTTCCCTCTGGGCACGGGGGGAGATGCGGGCGTCATTTGCGGTACGGTTGGTCTCCTGGTTGTTGTATGCGAAATGCTTCACTGAAGTTCCGACATCATTCTTCTGGACTCCCCTTACATAAGCGGCAGCGGTCTTTCCGGCCACGATGGGGTCCTCGGAATAGTACTCGAAGTTTCTACCGTTGAGGGGGTTGCGGTGAATGTTGAGAGCGGGAGCGAGGTACACGTCAACTCCATACTCATGGACTTCCTGTCCCATGGACTCACCTACGCTTTCGACAAGCTCCTGGTTCCATGTGGAAGCGAGAAGGGTTCCGATAGGGAAATGGGTGCAGTAATAAGTGGCGTCGTCGCCCTCACGTGTGGGGTTGATCCTCAATCCGGCAGGGCCGTCAGCGAGAACGATGGAAGGAATACCCAGACGGGGAATCGCCCTGGTTGTTCCTGCCGCTCCGGGAACGAGGTCTTCAGTGGTACCGACGACAGCGGTCTGGCCGTTGTCTGGGGTCTCCATCCCCATTCCGATTACGAACATGGCCTTCTCCTCAAGGGTCATGGCCTTTACAACCTTGTCCACAGAGGCCTTTCCCAACTGGGGATCTTTCTGTGAACAGCCGCAGAGGACAGCTCCTGCTGCACAAATCATCATGATTGCTTTTTTCATAAACTCTTGTTATATAGATATTTACTTATTATCCGAACAGTCCTGCGCCATAGGCGTCAGGGTTGAAGGAAGACTCTTTCCCGTTATATCCGTACACTCCCACCATGGCTCCCTGGAAGCCTCCTGCCTCGGAGGTGCTCACCGCTCTGGCATCCAAAGGCTCTCCGACCTGTATGTATTCTTTGCCGTCAAATGAATACATGAACACGTACTCCGTCGGAGTCTTGGCCTCGACCTTGAGATACAGAGGTTTGTCGGAAGAAAGGGGCTCCTCGAACCTTTCGGTGACGTTCTTTCCTCTCACCAGTTCGAGAACGAGAACAGGCTTCCCGTCCTGTGAAAGGGTCTTGAGCAGTGACATCTGGTAAGCATTGCTCTGATATACGAGAAGGCCGGCCTTTGTGGCATCCTTCGTCCCTTCGATGAATGAAGGGGTGAAGGTCATCTTCGTGGATGCGGAGAATGTCTTTGCGGTAAGCCGCTCACCCACGAATGCGGGATTGCCAAGAGACCTTGAGTGCACGCTCTTGAGAGAAAGCGTCAGATTGCCCTTGGCATCAACGGAATAGAAAGGTCCGCTCTTCCGCCCCGTATTGAAGTTGAACTCTTCTTCAAGAGCTTTACCCGAATCGACGTTGTTCTTGACTGGACGGCGTATGAACATCGTGAAGTCCTTCAATCCGTCAGCGTCCCAAAGGGGACCCGGATTGAATCCGTCGAAGCCCTTTATCTTGTTCTCCGCCACAAGTGCCTTCATGTCAGGCGTCATGTCGACGACCTTGGGAACCGGTTGTCCTTCCGGAAGAATCACCGGCTGACCGTCCACCCATTCGAAAGGAAGAAGGAATGTCTGCCTTCCCACATTGAAATAATAGTCCCCTTCATAGGGTTCCACTCCCAGGAACACGGCATACCATTGACCGGATTTGGACTGCACGATATCGGCATGTCCGGTGCAGTTGACATAGGGGGAACGGTCTTCGGGAAGTGTCCTCTGCGTCAAAATGGGATTTATCTTGCAGGGCTCATAGGGTCCGTCCACCTTGTCCGCGACGAAAACCACCTCGGAATGCCTCTGCTCAGTGCCGCCCTCGGCGCACATCAGGTAATATTTTCCGTCCACGTGATAAAGGTGGGGTCCTTCGAGGCTCTTGGGTTGTTCCTCCGGATGGACGCCATGACGCATTATCACTTTCGGCTCGCCGACGGCCTTGCCTTCCTTCCAGTCGAACTCGGAAAGCACGATGGCGTTGTCGCCGTTGCCGTATAGAGGGGTTTCACCGATCTCACGGAGTCCCGGAGCGCTCACGATCCACGCCTTCCCGTCATCATCGAACATGAGGCTTGAATCGATTCCGGGTACATTTTCCCTTGCAAGGATGACAGGGTCACTCCACACGCCGGACTTGGGATCCTCGCTCGTGATGTAGAAGTTCCAATGGCCGCCCACAATCGTGTTGATGATGTAGAAAAGCCCGTTGCCGGGGTTGTACGTAATCTGAGGCGCAAAGACTCCTGCCACGATGCTGACATTGGCGATAGGCATCTGGGCATTCCTGTAAAGGGCGCTTCCGCACTGCTCCCAGTGAACGAGGTCAGTGGAATGCCACACCGGAATTCCGGGATAGTAGCCGAAAGTGGAATTCACCATGTAGTAGTCATCTCCCGCTCGGCAGATGCTCGGATCAGGATAGAATCCGGGAAGAACCGGGTTATAGTACTGCGACGAAGGATCGAACGTCCCTTCCGGGTTGCCCTGATACTGCAACGGAGTGAACATCGCCTCGTCCGGTGAAAGAACCGTACGGGAACATCCTGTCAGAAAGGCGAGAGATACCGTTCCGACAAAAAGTGAAAACTGTTTAAGGATTCGCATAAAAGCCTGTCTGAAATGTTTCCACAAAGATACGGCATTTTCCCAAAGAAACCCTACCCTTTCCCTTCGGGAAACCATCCGGCCAACAAAAACACCGATTGGGAACAACAATCAGCCGTATGAAAAGGATATTTCACAAAAATTTAACAAACGTCATTCTTCCTGAAGGCAGGTAAATAAGAAAAAAGACTTATCTTTAGGCATTGATTAAAAAAAGTTTCCCCATGAAAAAAGCAGCATTACTACTGTCAGCGGCATTATCTGTCATCTTTATGTCATGCAACTCTTCTCCCTCACCGAAACATGAGGGGCCCTACCCCATTGAGTCATTCAAGACTCCCCACGGCAACTGGGTCAACATCTCTCTGATAAAGCATGGTTCCATCGCAATTGAATACAAAGGAACCACTCTCCAGGTGGACCCTGTGGCGAAATTCGGAAACAAACCCACAGATTACGGCAAAGACTTCGGCAAAGCCGAGTTCGTCCTTGTCACACACGAACACGGAGACCATCTGAACGACTCCACCATCCTGGTCCTTTCTGACGAGAAGACGGTTCTCCTCCTCAACCAGAAGAGCCGTGACATGATCGGCCATGGAGAAGTCATCGGAAACGGACAGTCCCGCCAGCTCACGAAGGATATCCTTCTTGAAGCGGTTCCCGCGTACAACACCACTCCCGGACATCTCCAGTACCATCCCAAAGGGAACGGAAACGGTTATGTCCTGACGATAGACGGGCTGAAAGTGTACGTGGCCGGAGACACGGAGGATGTTCCCGAAATGGCGAACCTCAAAGATATCGACGTGGCTTTCCTCCCCGTCAACCAGCCTTTTACCATGACTCCCGACCAGTGCGTCAACGCGGCGAAGATGTTCTCGCCCAAAGTCCTCATACCTTATCATTTCAGCCAGACGGACCTCAGCGGCATTCCTGACAGGCTGCCCGGCATAGATGTGAGACTGAGGGACATGCAATAGCGCGGAACTTTTCCGAAAGTATTTGAAAAGGAGCCCCCGGCCATTGGCCTGGAGCTCCTGCTTTTCTTTGCGACGAAACGGGGACGAAGGAATTATTTCACAATGTCCCTGTACTTGTATGCGATTGTTTTCGCGGCATCCCTCATTCCGTCTCCGAGAAGGTTCCAGAAAGAACCGATATGGCCGCCCTTGGCTTGGAGCGGGACATCCATCACGATGTTGCCGTTCCCGTCCATCAGATACACCCTTCCGGAAAAATTGCCCTTG
>ODAI012500993.1_pt1 | contig 14804 bp, 10 predicted proteins | sample 1539321 | NCBI WGS metagenome assembly ODAI01 (sample SAMN02144231, study PRJEB22623) | gut metagenome | biome: sheep rumen | host: Ovis aries | place: New Zealand
GCGAGGCCAACTGCGCCGTCGTCATCTCCGATGAGCCCATCGGCTCTCCGCTGGTGACGGAAATTCCCTTCGCGGTCATCATGAACAAGCCCAGCATGATCAAGTTCACCCCCGCCATGGAAAAGGGCGGCATCATGCTGTATAACTCCTCCCTGATCGATATCACCCCCGACCGGGACGATATCACCGCCATCCCGGTGGACTGCAACGGCATCGCCGAGGAGCTGGGCAATGCCCGCACCGCCAATATGGTGATGCTCGGCGCCATCCTGAAGAAGACCGGCGTGGTTTCCATCGATTCCGCCATGGAAGCGCTGAAAGCCACCTTCGGCCCGAAGAAGGAGCACCTGCTCCCCATCAACCGACAGGCGATGGAACGCGGAGCAGCCGCCGTCGAATGATTTTCACGGATGATCAAAACCCCCGGACCAAACGGTTCGGGGGTTTTTCATACGTCGTTTTCCGGGTTTTTATTTGATATAGTCCAGTGCGCTTTCCGCCGCGATCCGGCCAAAGATCACGATATCCGCAACGGCGTTTCCGCCCAGGCGGTTCCCGCCGTGAACTCCGCCGGTCACCTCGCCCGCCGCGAACAGTCCGGGAATCGGCTGGCCTTCGGTGTTGATCACCTGGGCCGCGGTGTTGATCTTCACGCCGCCCATGGTGTGATGGATCCCGGGAGCAATTTTGATGGCATAGTACGGCGGTGTCGTCAGGTCCGCGTCCATGCCGGTGGTGCGGCCGAAGTCCGGATCCCGCTGGTTTTTGACATATCCGTTCCAGTCCTCCAGGGTCTTCGCCAGCGTGCCCGGATCAATCTCCAGCAGCTCTGCCAGTCCCTCGATGGTATCCGCCTGCACGGTGATGCCGGACTTCACGTATTTCTCGGTGGCCTTCAGGTGATCCCGCAGGTTCTGGTCAAAGATGATCCAGGCAAACTGCCCTTCCTGCGCCAGTTCGGCGGCGGATACCGCGTCGCGGGTCAGCAGCTCGTTGGTAAAGCGAACACCCTGGCTGTTCACCAGGATGGCGCCGTCGCCCCGGACGGATTCGGTAATCAGGATGGATGTGGTCTGCTCCACCGTCGGATGCAGCTGAATCTGCTCAATATCCACCAGATCCGCGCCCAGGGCCTGCGCCATGAGGATGCCGTCCCCGGTGGCGCCGGGGGCATTGGTCGTCACCGTGCCCTTCAGGTCCGGGCGGTACTGGGTGTACATTGCCTCATTCGCGCCGAAGCCGCCGGTCGCCAGGATGACCGCCTTGCAGTTGAAGGTGTAGAGACCGTCCTCTCCCTCCGCCTTCACGCCGCAGATCTTTCCTTCGCCGTCCGTCAGCAGCTCCGTAGCCGCTGTGTTGTACAGGATCTCCACGCCCAGCTCCTCCAGCTTTGCGGAGAAACGGTCCACCAGGAAGCCGCCCACGCCGGAGCCGTCCTCCGGAGCGTGAATCCGGTTGACGGAAGCGCCGCCGGAATAGGAAATCTTGGGCAGGGATGCGCCGATGGTATCCAGCCAGTCGATCGCCTCCGCCGATTGATTGGCCATCACGGCCACCAGGGACGGATCGTTCAGGGCATGGCCGCCCTTCATGGTATCCGCGGCGAACAGCGCAGTGGAATCCTCAATGCCCTGTTCCTTCTGGTAATGGGTTTCCGCGGCATTCATGCCGCCGGTTGCCTTGGTCGTGTTGCCGCCCGCGTAAGGCATTTTTTCCAGCAGCACGAAGGATTTTCCGGCCTGGTGCAGCATGATGGCCGCCGTCATGCCTGCGCCGCCCGCGCCGATGACGACAATCTCCGTATCCACGGTCTTTTCTTCCTTCGGTCCGGAATCTCCTCCGTCCCTGCGGTTGGCATCCAGCACGCTGATATCCGCGCCGGCCTCCTCCAGGGCTGCCGTCGCCGCCTTGATAATGGCGTTGCTCGTCACGGTAGCGCCGCTCAGCGCGTCCACGTTCGGGGTCTGCGCCTTCATGATGCGCTCTGCCAGCTTTCCGGCTGCCAGGCCGCCCAGTTCAGGCGTTTCACCGGTGGCGTCAATCTTTACCCCGGTAATCCAGTTTTCACTCACCGTAATCTGTACCTTGACCGGGGCAAAAATGCCCTGTTCCTCCGCGGTATAGGTTCCGGGAGTAAACAGGTTTTCCGCCGGCGCTTCCGCTGCTTCCGCCAGGGCGGATGCGCCCGGCAGGGCCAGGAAAAGGGCAAGGAGCAGGCAAATCAGTTTTTTCATGGGTTCCTCCTGTCTGTCTTGTCGTTCGGTATGGGATTATCCTTCTGGTTTCATTATATCGGAACCGGGACGCTTTGGCAACCGTTTCCATCCGCATCTATATGCCAAAAAAGGAGCAGGCAATGCTGCTCCTTTCGGTTCTTTACTGCACGCTGACGGCTGTGATGGTGAACCTCTTCCCTTCTTCGGTCACGCGGATCTCCACGGTATGCTCCGCTGCTTCCGCTCCGTCCAGCACCAGAACCACCTCGCTCTGGCCCCACTTGCCTTTTCCGCCTCTCAGGATCGTTTTCAGCTTTCCGTCCACCAGGACCTCGGCCGCGCCGTAGGTGTCCTCCGCAGCCGCCTTCCATGCGATCAGGCATTTCCGGAAAACGCCGGTGATCCTCATGGGTTCCGTTCCCGAGGTCGTTCCGTGGCAAAAATTCTTCCCGCAGACCTGGCCCACCGGTGTGTTGCTGTAGGTCGTCTTATCCACCTTGTCAAAGCTTCCTCGTTCCACGGTGACGCCTTCCGGCGTTTCATCCCCGTAGATCGTCTTCAGGCCCATAAAGTCCGTCGCGTAAGCGGGCTTCACATTCAGGTCCGGATCCGCATCCGCCGTCTCCGCCGCGTTCGCGTCCGCCACGGCCTGCATCAGGGCATCCGCCATCATCCCGTGGCCGGTGGAATTGGGATGGTATTCATCCTTGTAGAAATTTTTCTTCGGGAAATCCTTGTCCAGGTGCGGATAAATTCCGTCCCGCACGGAAACCATCATCAGGTCGTACCGTTCCCCGATCTTCTGCAGTTCATTCTGGACGTTCCATCCGTCGTTCCGGGCCGAGAACAGCAGGATCACCGCCGGCGCGTTCGGCTGCTCCAGGATTTCCTTCACCATGGATTCATAGCACCGGCATTTCGTCGGCTCCGCCCAGTCGTTCACCGCATACTCGATCACCACCAGGTCCGGATAGCCGTCCGGGTCCGTTTCCGGCACCCGCTCCAGCACATCCCGGCCGTAGCGCATATACCCGAAGGGCGAAGGCGTTCCGCCGACGCCTGAGTTGACCAGGGCCACATTCGCGCCGCCTTCCGTTCCGTAAGCCTCCCCGAATTTTGAACGGAACTGCATCGCCCAGCATTCTTCATATCCGGAGGCCAGGGCACCCTCCGTAATCGATCCGCCCACCGTGGCGATGGTGATGGCTTCTCCGCGCTGCGCCTGCGCAATCACCCGCTTCAGCCGCAGGTTGTTTCCCAGGGAAACCTCCGATTCCTTCAGCGCTTCCCCGTACCAGGCTTCCTCCCTGAACTCCGCCATGGCCTGACTCCCTCCGATCATCATCAGCGTCAGCAAAAACAAAACCAGCTTCTTCATAGGTGCTCTCCTGTTTCATCATTCGGACAATAAGTTACTTTATATTTCCTTTATGTAACCATTTTTCATATTTATATGTAACTTTTTGTCCTTATATGTAACCGTATTGCCCTTCCTGTCCGGAATCACGCGTAGCTGTGAATGCCCGGCAGGAAAGTATTGACTCCGATGTAAGTGAAAATCACGCACACAAAACCGATCACGGCAAAAATCGCGGCAGTCTTTCCTTTCCAGCCTTTCCGCAGCCTCAGATGCAGGTAAACCGCATAGATGATCCAGGTTACCAGCGACCAGGTTTCCTTTGGATCCCAGCTCCAATAGCTTCCCCACGCCCGCTCCGCCCAGATCGCGCCGGTGATGATCGTAAAGGTCAGGAACAGCAGGCCGAGGCATACGCTGCGGTATGAAATCAGATCCAGCTTGTTCTCTCCCGGAATATGCTGATCCAGGAACCCATTCTCCTTCATCTTTCCCCGTGCCAGGAAAATCGCGCCTAAAGCAGCGCTGACTCCAAAGGCGCCATAGGAAATGATCGCCGTCGACACATGAAACACCAGCCATCCGCTCTGCAGCGCAGGCATCAGCGGTTTAATATCCCGGCTCTGCATCGCCGCGTATCCCATCATGATAAATACCACCGGCATGGCGAAAACGCCGAGCACTGAAAACCGGTATTTCCGGATAAAAATCAGGCAAACCAGGCAAAGCGCCCATGCAAAGCATGTAGCAAACTCATACTGGTTTGTCATGGGAATCCGGCCGGCCCCGATTCCCCGCAGCACCAGCGCCGCTGTATGCAGCACCAGCGCCGCGCCCTGAATGATCCCGGCCGTCTTTGCCATTTGCTCCTTCCGGATCCCCACAAAGAGGAAGTAGAGAATCATGGCGCCAAAGTAGCCGGCCATTGTGAGGGTAAACAAAATGTTTTCAGCATTCTGCATCTGTCATTGCTCCGTTTTCCGTTGATTGTTCTTCGGTTTCCGTACCGCTTCCTCCAGCTGTTCAGCCATCAGGACCTGTCCTTTCCGGCATCGTCCGCGCAGGATCCATTTCCCGTCTTTCCCGCGGATAGCCCACAGCGTTTTCGGCTGCAGGCAGAAGGCCATCAGCAGGCCGGCTGTCATGATCAGGCCTCCAGCCAGCGCCAGCGGCTCAAACCGGTCCTGCCGGGCCACCAGCAGCGTAAAGCTCCGGGGATGGAAGGTCACGCGGATCTCCCCCAGGTCGACCGACCCTTCCCCGAAAAAGTAGTAATTCTGCTGCAGAACGCCTTCGTGATACAGGTCAAAGAACCAGAGGGTCCGTTCCTCCTGCCCTTCTTCCTTCATCGTCCGGATTCCGGCGAAGTAGAAAGCGTATTCCGGCTGTTCCTCCAGTCCCAGGACACTTTCCGCCATTCCCTGCTGCGGCAGCAGGGTTTTCCGCCGGATCTCCCGTCCGTTCTTTTCCACGACCGCCTCTGCCGCCAGGCCCGTATTGTTCTGGTACAGGCGGAAGCCGCCGAACGCTGCCGGATGATTCACGCTGACGAAAGCTTTTTCCGTCTTTCCGGAAGCCGGGTCTGTCACGGTGATATCCGTCACGTACTGCCCGACGCTCCCGTCCTCCCGGGTTTCCGTCCGGAAGTCGTCAATCGTAACCCGCAGCCCTGTCTCCGGCAGGTCCTTCGTTTCTCCCGGGATCCCCCATACAACGTTTTCCTTCAGCGTCATCTGTCCCAGGGCAAAGCCGGCGATCAGCAGCAGGATTCCCACATGGCAGATCCAGGCGCCCCACGTGCCGATTTGGTTTTTCCCGGCGGCCAGGGCTTCCTCCCCGTCTTCTGTTGTCCATTTTACCGGTTTCCCCATATGCAAAGCGGAAAAAACGCCCTCCGGATCCTCCGTTTCCTGCTCGCCCAGGTTCCCTTCCGTTTTCAGAAGGCCTGCCAGATCCTTTTCCTGCCGGTATCTGCGCAGGAAAAGGGGAAGCCGGATCACGCTGCACAGGATCAGGTTCAGGCACAGGACAGCGCTCAGCGCAATAAACCATACGCTGTGATATGCGTCATTCAGTTGCAGCGCCATGATCAGGGAAGCGGTTCCTTCCCCGTAGCGGGCAGCATACGCTTCCTGCGGCAGGCCCTGTTCCACCAGGGAACTCAGCGCGCAGGCCGCCGCCAGCAAAACCAGCAGCCCCACGGCGAACCCCATGGAGGACAGAAATTTCCCGATCTTCTTCATATTCCGGGTTTTCCCTCTTTACAAAGGGAGACCGCAGCCCTGCACTGGGGGGATGCGGTCTCCGCAGATTGGTTTGGATGATCAGGCTTACCTGAGCTTCTCCAGAATTTCAGCAACAGCTTCCCGCACCGCGTCTGAGGAGACAGTAGCACCGGTAACCGTATCCAGTTTCGTGCCCTGGGAAGATACGACAGTCTTCGCCCAGGCTTCTTCATTTTCATCCGTCACAAGATCCGTCTGGCCATCCTTCGCGTCGCAGCGGATCCGGCAGTCTGTGATCACGCCGTTTTGCGTGCTGATAATCACCCGGATCGTGCTGAAATCGGTTTCCCGGACCGCCAGGTAAGCGCCGTAAGGAGCGGGAGCCGGCGCTTCCGCAGCCTTTTCAGGCTCTGCGGCCGGTTTCTCCTCTTCCGCGGGTGCTTCCACCGGCTGCTCTGCCGCGGGCGCTTCCGCAGGCTGATCTGCCGTCGGTGCTTCCCCGGTCATCTGCTGCCGGATCTCCGCCACCGCTTCCTTCACCGCGCCGGCGGAATACTTCAGCGTGGCGCCGGTAATGGCATCCGTTTCAGCCGTCTGGTTTTCCACAATCGCCTTCGCCCAGGCCGTCCGGATCTCATCCGTCAGATAATCATAATCTCCCTCGGAAGTAATCTGGCAGTCCGTGATCTCGTCATTCTTCGTGCTGATCATCACACGGATCGTACTGTAATCCGTTTTCTTTTCCGCCAGATAGCTGCCGTATACCTGTCCGGCAGAAGCGCTGTTCTCTTCCGTTTTTGCCGGTGTCTCCGCGGGCTGTTCTGCCGCAGGCTGCTCTGTTTCAGTTTTTTCTTCCGCCGGTTTCTCTTCCGCTGCGGTTTCTCCGCCGGCAAGGCGGTTGATGGCTGTCAGCGCCGCGTTGGACGTGACCGTAGCACCGCTCAGGGCTTCAATTCCGTTCTCTCCGTAAGCGAAGGGGCCAGCTTTCCCGATAAACTGATCCGTGAATTCCGCTTCGGAGGCCCGCTGGCCCAGGCCGGGCGTTTCATCCGGGGTATCAATCGCCAGGCTTTTCACCGTCTGATCTTCGTTCAGTTCCAGGTGTACCGTGACTTCCCCGCCGAATCCCTGCTCAGCGGCTGTCAGGACACCGTCCGCGGCTGCCGGAGCTTCCCCGGCAGGCTCTTCCTGCGCCGGAGCCTCCCCTGTCAGCAGGGTCATCGCTTCCGCGATCTTTTCATCCGCAGTATTCAGGCAGCTGAGGGACATGCTGGAATTATGCGCACCTTCCGAGTTCTCCACATAGCAGAAATCAAAGAACCACTGGGCTTCCCGGTGCAGTTTCCTGACCGCGTCCAGTTCCTCTTCCGTCATTTCCGCCTTTGTTACGGCTTCGGTCAGCGTATCCTTCAGTTCACTCAGGCGGTTCCCGACCTCTGTCTCCCGCGCGGTAACCTTTTCCTGGGTGGCGGTCACCAGAGACCGTGCCGCGTCCGCGCTGCCATGGCAGGCCGCGCAGGTCGCCATCAGTGTCTCGCTCTGCAGCGGGCTGACCAGGTAATGGCTGTGATAGGTGGTTCCGTCTTCCGCGGTTTCTTCCGCCATATGGCAGCTGGAGCAGTTCAGCCCCATTTTTGCGTGCTGGCTGGGCAGGAAGGTTTCCATTTCCGGATGCTGCGCTTTCAGCATCGGGGTGCCGGTGCCCGGCTGCTCCCAGTCCTTGAAGCCCATTTCGTCATAGTACGCCAGGATCGCTTCCGGTGTCATCTCTTCCCGGCTGGAATATGGCATCATGGTTTCGTTCTCGTCCGGAGTAAAATAGTACTCAATATGGCACTGGCCGCAGTTCAGCGTTTTGGGATCAATGGAGGAAACATTCTCTCCCAGCGCTTCCTGTACATAACTGTGGGTGATGACAATCTGGCCGTTGTTTCCCTTGTCGTCCCCATGGCAGGAATAACAGGAAATCGCCTGCGTCATCTGGCTCATCACTTCATCGAAGGGAAGAGTGTACACGCCAACGCCCTGTTCGTTCACCATTTTGGTGAAGTCCGGTGTCTTGCAGGTAATACACTTGGCCTGGTCATGGGGACGGGCCGTCTTTGATACATCCTCCAGCGTATATGCGTGGCCGCGCGCAGCTTTGTAATCTTTGGCAAATCCGTATCCCTCATATATATTGACCAGATACGGATCCATCTCAAGATAGTCTTCAGCCTCGCTGTTTTCGGCGTTCTGCCCCATCGTCACCGTAATGCCTTCCATCATGGGCGTCAGCGGTTCCTCCACCTGGTACGTCATGGGTTTCCCGCCGATTACGCCCGTCAGGAACAGGACGGCCACTGCCACGGCCAGAATGCTCAGGCCGATCCGGGTCCACTGTTTTCTTTTGAACTCATTCATCGCAATTCTCCTTCACAGCCTCAGACCGGCGCCGTAATGACTTTCGCGGGACACTTGGCCGCGCACTTCCCGCACAGGGTGCACTTTTCAGGGTTTACCCGGGCCAGGGTACCGTCAAACTCAATGGCTCCAAACTCACACTGTTTTGCGCACAAACCGCAGCCGATGCATCCGGCGGAGCAGATTTTCCTGACCACCGGTCCCTTGTCCCGGTTGGAGCACTGCACCCGGACCACCCGGCTCTCAGGAATCAGGGAGATCAGCCCCCGCGGACAGGCCTTGACGCACAGGCCGCAGCTGACACACCGGTTCCGGTTTACCACAGCCACCCCGTTCTGAACGCTGATCGCCTGTTCCGGACACACTTCCGCGCAGCTGCCGAAGCCGAGGCAGCCGTAGTTGCAGTCCGTCACGTTGATACCGGAGAGCACCGCTGCCCGGCAATCCCGGATGCCCACATAGTTGCCCTGGTTTTTTGTCACTTCACAGGTGCCCTTGCAGGCCACGAAGGCGGTCTTCCGTTCCACGGATCCCGCAACGGTTCCCATGATATCCCCGATTTCCTGGGCCACCGGCGCGCCGCCCACCGGGCAGGCATTCACCGGCGCTTCCCCTTTGGAAATGGCCGCCGCCAGCGCGTCGCACCCGGCATAGCCGCAGGCGCCGCAGTTGTTTCCGGGCAGTTTTTCCCGAACGGCGACTTCCCGTTCATCCACCGCCACGGCGAATTTCTTTCCCGTGAAAACCAGCCCGACGGCTACCAGCACGGCAATCACCGCAATCACAAGGGTCGTAATCCAGATAATATCCATCCTTCGGCCCTCCTTACAGCTGCAGCCCGCCGAAGCCCATGAAAGCGATGGACATCAGCGCGGCGGCAATCATCACGATGGGCGCGCCCCGCAGCGGCGCCGGAAGATCCTTCTCGTTGATCCGGCTGCGGATTCCCGCCAGCAGGACGATGGCGATCGTGTAGCCCACTGCGGTTCCGAATCCGCTGGCCACGGACTCGATAAAGTTGTATCCGTCCTGCACGTTGGTCAGGGCCACGCCCAGCACCGCGCAGTTGGTGGTGATCAGCGGCAGGTAAATCCCCAGCGCCTTGTACACGGCAGGGGATTTTTTCTTCAGGAACATTTCAACGATCTGCACCAGGGCAGCGATGACCAGGATGAAGATAATCGTCTTCATGAAATCCATGCCCAGCGGCTCCAGTACATAATCGTACAGCAGGCTGGCCACGGCCGACGCGATGGTAATGACGAAGATGACGGCGCCGCCCAGGCTGATGGAGGCCTTCATCTGCTTGCTGACGCCCAGGAAGGAACAGATGCCCAGGAACTGGTTCAGCACCACGTTGTTGATCAGGGCGCCGGCAATGATAATCATAATCAGGCTCTTCATTTTGCTGTTCCTCCTTCCGCTGTTTTCGTTTCAGCCGGTTTGGCTGCGGCCGGTTTGTCCTCCGGCTTCGTTTCACAGCTGCCCGCCGTGGCACACAGGGCGCAGTTCCCGTCGCAGCCGCTTTCCACCAGTTTCCGCTGGCGGGTTTTGATGCCGACAGCATTCAGGATGGCGATCATCAGGGCGAAGATCAGGAACGCTCCCGGAGGCTGGATGAAAATCGTCATGCCGAAGCCTTCCGGCAGCAGCTGCGCGCCGAAGATCTTTCCGGTTCCCAGCAGTTCCCGCAGCGCGCCGGCCAGGGTCAGCGCCGCGGTGAAACCGAGGCCCATGCCGATGCCGTCCATCACGGAGAGAACCGGCGTATGCTTGTTGGCGTAGGCTTCCGCCCGGCCGAGGATAATGCAGTTCACAACAATCAGGGGAATATAGATGCCCAGCGCCTCATAAATATCCGGCAGGTAGGCCTTGATCAGCAGCTCCGTCACCGTCACCAGGCTGGCCACGATCACGATATAGGCCGGCAGGCGGACCTGATCCGGAATCACTTTCCGCAGGCAGCTGATGACCAGGTTGCTCAGCACCAGCACCGCCAGCGTGCTCAGGCCCATGCCGATGCCGTTGGCTGCCTGGGTGGAAACCGCCAGTGCCGGGCACATGCCCAGCATCAGCACCAGCACCGGGTTTTCCTTCACCAGGCCGTTCCAGAGGCGTTCCCAGTATTTTTTCATGGTCAGTTGCCTCCTTTCAGCGTTGTTTCATACAGGTCAAGGCCGGCGTTCACCGCGCTGATCACAGCGCCGGAGGTTACGGAAGCGCCGGTGATGGCGCTGATCTCCTGGTCGCTGCCGGCGTCGCCCTTCACCAGGTTCAGTTTCCCGTTTTTGCCGATAAACTGATCCTTGAAGGCCGGTTCATCCGCCCGCATGCCCAGGCCGGCTGTTTCGCTCAGCTCCGTAAAGGAGAGGCCGGTAATCGCGCCGTCCGCGTCCAGTCCCAGCGCCAGGGTCACGTCTCCGCCGAAGCCCTTGCCCGTTACGTTCAGGGCATATCCGACGGTGCTGCCGTCCGCGCCTTTCGCGATATAGGCCTTGTTGACCCGCGGCGTGGCCCCTTCCATTTCCTTCAGGGCATCCGCTGCCGCCTCCGCCTCCTCGAAGGAAGCAGCATCCGGGCAAACCGCCTTGTAGGCTTCCGTCTCCTTGGCCAGCTCCTGCTTTTCAATCGTGTCCCGGGTCATGGAGAACACACCGCTGAGCGCTACCCCGGCGATGGCCGCGATGATCGTCAGCGCGATCACGGGCTTCGGAATCCGGAAGGGCTCATGCTTCACCCGCCGGGTCTTTCCGATCTTCCGGTAGGCCAGCGGTTTCTGGACGATGTAAGTGTCGATCAGGGGCGTGCACACGTTTCCGATGATGATGGCATAGCTGAAGGAATCCGCCGTATTTCCCCACAGGCGGAAGATGCCGCCCAGCACGCCGATCAGGCAGCCGTAGATAAACTGCCCCAGCCGGCTCACCGGGCTGGTCACGTAGTCTGTCGCCATGAAGAAGGCGCCCATCACCACGCCGCCGCCGCACAGGTGCGCCAGCAGGAAACGAGGTTCAAATCCCTGCCCGCCGAACAGGCCGATCAGCAGCGTAAAGCCGATCAGCACGGAGAAGCAGATCTGCCCGTGGATGATATCCAGGCTCCACAGCAGCAGTCCGCCCGCCAGCAGCGCCAGGATCGAGCTGCCGATGACGCCGTCCGCCGTTCCCAGGAACATCTTCGTGATGTCCACCTGCTCAAAGGCCTTCAGCGCGCCAACCGGTGTGGCGGAAGCCATCGCGTCCAGGGAGGGCTTGATGGTCATGGCGTTGGCGAAGGAAATCAGCAGGAAGCACCGGGCCGCCAGCGCCGGATTGATGAAATTCTTGCCCAGTCCGCCGAAGCAGCCCTTGCAGACCACGATCGCGAACACCGAGCCGATCACCGGAATGTACAGGGGCGTCTGCGGCCCCAGGCTCAGCGCCAGCAGCAGTCCGGTGACCACCGCGCTGCCGTCCCAGATCGTATCCGGTTTCCGGCAGATTTTATTGAAGCACCATTCGGAAGCCACCGCCGAAACAATCGCCAGGGCGACAATTCCGAAGGCCTGCCATCCGTGAACCAGGATCCCGACGATGGTGGCCGGCAGCAGGCTCAGGGTCACCATCCGCATGATATACGGGGTTGTCCACCGGTCCCGTGTATGGGGAGCGGAAGAAATATTCAGCACTCCGTTCATTTCTGGCCGCCTCCTTCCCGCTTTTTCTTTGCCTGTATTTCAGCCTTGGCCTGCTTGAACGTCTGCATCAGCGGACGCTTGGCCGGGCAGGCCACCGTGCAGCTGCCGCACTGGATGCATTCCAGCCCGTACAGCTTCTTTTCATAGCGCTCCAGGTCCTCCGCGATGGCGGCATCCGCCATCAGCTGGGGCATCAGCCCCACCGGGCAGACCGTGGTGCAGCGGCCGCAGTGCAGGCAGGCGGTCATCCATTTTTCCGCTGCCGCCACCGGGTCCTCCGCCAGCAGCGTCAGTCCGTTGTTCTGCTTCTGGATCGGCACATCCAGGCTGGCCATGGCGATGCCCATCATCGGGCCGCCGGCCAGCGCCTTGGCCGCTTCCGTTCCCGCCTTGACGCCGCCGCATTCCTCCAGCAGCTCCGCGTAGCTGGTGCCCACCCGGACAAAGAAATTCCCGGGCTCGCTCACGGCTTCGCCGGTCACGGTGAAGCACTGGCTGAACAGCGGCTCGTGATACAGCACCGCCCGCTGGACGGCATACAGCGTCCCCACGTTCTGCACGATGCAGCCCGCGTCCGCCGGCAGCTTGCTGATGGGGAAATCGATGCCCGTCGCCGCCTGGATCAGGCTGCGCTCGCCGCCCTGGGGATACTTGGTAATCATCGTCTGCACGCTGATCCGCTGCTTTCCGGAAGCCGCGATCTCCATGGCGTGGATCGCTTCGGGCTTGTTATCCTCGATGCAGATCACGCCTTCGGCATTCGGGAACAGATGAAGCACCAGCTCCAGGCCCTCCACGATGGCCGGCGCGTGGGTCCGCATCAGCTGGTCGTTGCAGGTCAGGTACGGCTCGCACTCCGCGCCGTTGGCAATCACGAATTCAATGGCCTCCGGATCCTTCGGCTTCAGCTTGACATGGGTGGGGAAACCTGCCCCGCCCAGTCCGACAATTCCGGCGTCCTGGACCCGCTGGAGGATGTCATTGGCGGAAAGGTTATCCGCGCTGTCCCGCTCGGAATAATCCGCCAGCGGGGAAAACTGGCCGTCGTTGTCAATCACGATGCATTCGGCCATCCCGCCGCCCAGGACCCGGCGTTTTTCAATCCCCTTCACCTTGCCGGAGCAGCTGGAATAGATATGCGCGGAAACGAAGCCGTCCGCTTCGGCAATCTTCTGGCCGACGAGGACGGCATCCCCTTTTTGCACGATCGCCTTTGCGGGCTTGCCGATATGCTGCTGCAGGGGGAAAACCATTTCTCCCTTCGGGTTAAACAGACGCAGCCGGGCATCCCGGCTCAGCTCCTTGTGTTCCTCCGGATGGACGCCGCCGCGAAAAGTGTTTCTCACAGTCTTCCCGACCCCTTTCAGATCCTTCTGTAAATTGATACTGCGCGTCGCAGTTGCCTCATATTATTCTATCAAACCCTGCCGGGAAAGTAAAGGCAAAAGCAGAATTTGACAAGGCGGCCCATTCCACGTAAAATAAAAGAAACCAGGCGCTGAACAAAAGATGAAAAGGGGCTTTCGCTTGTCTGACAGAGTGTATACGATCGCTTATTTTGCTGTCGACTGGAACTATGAGCTGGTCGACCAGACGCTGCACGGCCTGAAGGAGTACACCGATACGCACCGGAATGTCCGGCTGCGCATTTTCGACTGCTTCGGGAAGGACCTGGACAACGCCAAGGACAAAAGCGAATACCGGATCTTTTCCCTGCCGGATCTCTCCTCCTTCGACGGCATCATCCTGCTGGGCAACCAGATCGTGCTCCGCCGGATGCGGGAGGAGGTCGTCGCGCGCATCGACCGGGCCGGGATCCCCGCCGTCTCCATCGGCTGTCCCCTGCCGGGCTGCGTCCTGGTGTGCCATGACAACCGCGCCGCCCAGAAGGCCATCACGGAGCATGTGATCCGGGAGCATCACGCCAGCCGCCTGGTCTACCTGACCGGGAACCTGGACAACAGCTGCCCGGAAGGGCCTGAGCGGCTGGCAGGCTTCCTGGACGCCTGCCGGGGAAACGGGATTCCCACCGAAAACATCCAGGTGCTGGAAAAAACCTGGCGCACCACGGACGGCCGCGAAACCGCGGCCCAGTGGGCCGAGGAGGGCCTTCCCCTGCCGGACGCCTTCATCTGCGCCAACGATGAAATGGCCCTGGGCATGATGGAAACCCTGAAGGAAAAAGGCATCAGCGTTCCCGGGGACGTCATCGTCACCGGATACGACAACCTGGACAGCGCCCAGCTTTCCTGCCCCCGGCTTTCCTCCGTCTTCTGCGATTACCGCCAGCTGAACTACCAGGCCATGGAGACGCTGATCTCCATGATCGAGGAAAAGCACGTTCCCTCCGTGGTGTACGGGCCCTCCGAGGTCATTGTCTCCGAGTCCTGCGGCTGTCCCGGGCCCACCCAGCAGCTGGCGCTGCGGGAGCGGTATTTCCGCCAGACGCGTTTCCTCCGCTCCTTCTACCTGCTGCAGGGGCAGCTGGCGGAAGAGCTTTTCGAAGCCTCCAGCCTGAAGGACCTGACCGCCGCCGTGCTCCGGAACCGGGCCATATTCGGCTGCCGCGACATCTTCCTGTGCTTCAACGATTATTATTTCGACAACTATGAGAAGGCGGAATGGACCCAGGACTCCGAATCGTACGGGGCGGAAATGGTGCTGGCCGGGCGCAGCTATATCCGCTTTCCGACCCGGCAGCTCCTGCCGGAGCCCTACCTTTCCCGGGAGCGGTTCCTGATCTTCTATCCCCTGCACTACAATACCTACTCCATCGGCTACATCGCCATGGACGGGCTGAGCGAAGCCGCAAAGATGAACCTGCACGAAAGCATCCTGAACTTCCTGGAAATCGCCATCGAAAACATCCGGAAGAAGGAGCTGCTCCGCCGCTTCAACGAAATGCTGGACGACCTGTATGTCCACGA
>ODAI013101559.1_pt1 | contig 14803 bp, 11 predicted proteins | sample 1539321 | NCBI WGS metagenome assembly ODAI01 (sample SAMN02144231, study PRJEB22623) | gut metagenome | biome: sheep rumen | host: Ovis aries | place: New Zealand
CTGCTGGGCTGGATTCTTGCGGAATGACATAGTGCTTACCTCGCTTCGTTGATACTTACAGTATACCACGAAGACGGTTTTATACATGATCTATATTCAGTTTTCAAGGTGGTTGCTAATAGCCGCTTAGCAATGTGCTAAGCAACAAAACCGGGGGCTTTTGACCCCAACATCATGATATGTTGTCGTGGGCAAAAGGTAGTAAAAGCAGATCCTGACTTTTGACATTTACATCATGATATTTCACTCAGCGAGGTCCCCGGCCATGAGCTCATAATTGTCATAGCCAAATACAATGTATTGACCAGAGTCATACAAGGCATCTTCTTCTGAAAGAAGGTGCGAAAGGACCATTTCGCTGGACATGTCCGCATCAAGATGCTGTGTCGCATGCGCGTTCAGATAAACAACATAGATCATAAACATAAGTGCAAACCATATCCATGGTAGTACCGTCAAAGGGACCGAGGATGTCCTGCACGTGGTCCTTTTTCTTCCGTCCCCGTTTTTCAGAAGGGATGATCTCCCCTGTTTCAGAATCTATTTTCCCTATGACCCGGCGGCGTGAACGGGACTGGCCCTTTTCAGCATCCCATCAACGCTCTGACTCATAGACATAGGTTGTGTCCTGCCCCGTTCCTTTAGTTACTGTAAACCAATGACGAAATGATGTCAGGGGCTTTGCCCCTGACATCATACTATACAGTCGTATCTGATTACTTTTTTTAGCTTTTCCACGGCCATTGAGATTAAAAGACATACACATAGAAGAATAGCAACACTAACAGCAAAATGCTTCTGATGATATATTTTGTATGGGAAATACAATAATACGTAAGAGTGAACCAAGTATATATTCATGGAATGCTTGCCGAGAACCATTAATGGTTCCCTGATAATGTACAGCGGATATATATACTCAACAAAAAACAGAATTAAGAGCATTGGAAACAGACCATAATGGAAATCCCAAAAGCGATCCTGTGGTGTACCAAGATACATATAATAGAAGAATGTCAAAACCCATATTTCCGCTATGGCTTTATATGCTTTCAACCATAGCTTTCCAGTTCCCAAATCACACCACTTTTCAATCAGTCCATACCTTGCACAGATGCTTCCTAAGATGAACGGTGTAAGAAACGCATAGACTGCCTGACCTCCAATATTTAAAGGATTATCATAATGCACGAACACTATTCTAAGAAAAAGAATTTCTCCTGTCAGTACTATTACCAGTTCATCCTTACACTTATGGATTAAAGGTGTCAAAAGTATTAAAACTATAGCCACTGACATATACCACCATCTGTAATCCAGAGTAGGGGTACCAAACAGGTTACTAAAGCCAAAGAAATTAAGGAAACAATATATAATTCCATTATACAAGCCATCAGAAAACATGATTTTTACAAAACTTCCATCTCTGAGCTGACACACGCATGCAATAATTATCCATATAAACCAATATCCAGAAAATGTTTTCACATACCGCTTTATTACCCAACCCTGAAGAGATTCTTCATGTCTGCTGTAATTCAGGAACAAACCATACCCTGTTATAAACGCAAATAAGGAAACACATATTTTACATACTGTAGCGAAATTGATTATCGTAAGTTCCTGAAACGGATAAAAAAGTACTTTGTAATCGGCAAATCGATCCGCTGTCCGATACATATGATGTATCAACATCATTATTATAGCGACCCCTTTTAATGCCACTGCCGTTGCTTTATCAAAAACAACTTGTTTTTTACTCATTCAATCGGTACCTGTTTATATAATCCTGCCTGATTATGATGAATGTAAACAAACGGGGACAAATATTTTGAGAATAATCCCCATATTAATGATGAAAAACAAATAGTTTATCATCAAGTCCAGTGTATCATAAATCTGCTCCTGCATCTTGTCTAAATACAAAGCTTTCTAAGCTGTGTATTTCAACCTCTCGCACACCTTTCCTACTTGCAATATCCTAAATAGAAGAAAACGCACTCTGCCCAAAATACATCCAGCAAGCCATGTCACCAAGGCTAACCCAATTACAGACAGGAGGATTATCGGATTCTTAGAAAGAATACTTGTACAGGCACCTCAAATAAAATCTGTCCTAATCAGCGGTGTATCATGAAATAGATAAACGTCAAATGACGCTGGTGAAAATATTCCCTATATTGCATTTCTTTATATATGTCCCTGCCAAATAGTATTGCTGTTGCCGAGACAGACAAAGCCAATAATCTCAAGCCATACGAGTACTTTAAAGCATCTTCTGGAAGAGATTCCGAAGCACCGAGATTTTGAGAATCCGGCTTATCCGGATGATCTGCACCCCTAATCTGATAGCCATCCAGATTGCTGCAGGAAACCGGAACCAAAAGTGAATGCATAATCATGTTTTTTTAACATGCGACCTTTCGAGTTCTCTTTTCTATAGCCGGGTACCAGCCAGGGGGCATTTACAAACTTTTTGCCACTTTATAATAGATGAGATGAAGCGGTCATCCCACAAGTCAATGTAGCAACGATTACAGCTTTCGATAAAGTACTGTTTAGAGAAATGAGTAGATGCTAATGATAAATATTATTCATTTCTGAAACCTGATGGTAATGGTCTTCTCGCACCACTCGCACAGTTTATATACTTGCAGCCCCTTAAAAATCAGCGCGCGCAAGCGGCCAATCAGCGCTCCAATAAACCAGATTCCGAATGCAGTTACAATAACCGCCAAAAGAATGATAACAGGGCTAAATTCCAGAAACCCTGTGAACGAGCCTATCAGAAATTCTTTCCTTATCAGAGGTTCTTCATGTAATAAGTAAATGTCAAACGTGACCGGTGCAAAAAAAGCTATCCATTTAGCGCCTACTTTCATGAAACTCATTTTCTTAAAGGCTAGCAGCAAACAGATGGCGCAGATAATAACAAACGGAGATGTATAGGTTGTAAAATATAAAGACTCACTAAATTCATGAGTAATCAAAAAACGGAAATGCTCAACTGCCATTTTTGCAATCCATATAAAACATACACTAAGGCAGTACCCAACCAAAAATCTCCAGGGTATTTCATTATTTCCAACATCATACTTACGAATATATGCTCCCACTAAATACAGCACGGACAACCACAAAAAACTATATCCATTGGCAGTAAGTGCAAACTGTTGTTGAAATAATGTCTGCAAGACAGAAAATACAATAAACATTGTAAGCAGCATTCTCTTTGCTTCTTCCCTGTTTAAAGCATCTATCAATTTATCCAGATAAGGCATAAAAAAGAAAAGGCAAAAATAGGCAGTATAATACCAATACACATCCTTCTCAAAAGCGAAAGGAAATATTATTTGCAAAGCCATCTTTAGGTCCACTTTTAAATGCCTGAACACTGAAAAAAATAACGTAGTAACAACTGTATAAAAGATGACAGTGAGATAAAGCTGTAAGAAGCGTGAAACACTATGTTTACTTTTATAACCAACATATCCTGAAATGAGGCCATACACATTCACAGCACATAATGTGGTAATATCAAGAAACCATGCTGCTTTATATTGAGGAAGAAAATGATCAGCTTCTTTCAGAATACCTCCGTGTAAAAGAATGTGGTGAATCACTATCAGCAACATAGTAAGAATTCTCAAAAAGTCAATTTCGACATTGCGTTTTTCTTCTCTTTTCATGGCATCTACTGTCAATCCTTTATTCTAATTCCGGTTCCTTTATTTCTTCATTGCAGGTATAAGGCAAAAAAGCCTTTAATTTCCTGCGCTTCTGCAAGTTGTTATATTCCATGCAGAAATATTTTTTAACCTTATTCGCCATATTCGATTCGGAAAAAATACTTTAACTTCACCGCTATTCTGTACATAACCAATAACAGATTCGTCCGCACCAGTCTCAATACCAGTAATACAGGGAGTCCCTGTTGATAATCTCAACAGTTGGTCATATTTTTCCTATCAGGATCTGATAGTCCAAAGTGTTTTTCGATGTGGTCTAAATCACTATCGATTTCGTTTGAATTCCATTCCCGTGATTCTGGATTGTGAGCAAATATACAAATCGAGAACTCTCTCCCGACATTTGTTCATAAAACTTAATAAAATCATCAAACAAATTATCGTCTATATAATCGGTTTCCATAGTAATCCAGCTCTGAAAATCCGAAAAATCAAGTACTCATTATGCATATATTGATTCTTTATAATAATCCCTGAGATATCCTCTGTCTCTTCATCAAAATAAGTCCATTACATACGCTGAACCACGACTATTTATGCCTACTAATCCCTTTACTCCCTGAAGATCCATTTGCTCTGTATTTGATAACTCAGCAAAAAAAGCAATGTATCTACAAATGGTTTCACGACAGTTGAAGGCCAGCGGAGTCCTCGCGTTACCATCAGCACAAATATAGCAGAACAGCACATTTGTACTACACAAAGTGCATAGTATTGTAATATAGTTTGTTTTATGTCTTTCTCTGAATTGAATACAACATTCCTGTTCATCAGATAATTGTATAAAGATGAAATCACCCTTGCAACCATCGTAGCAGACCATATTCTTGTTGTATCCACTGCATCCATCAGTACAGCAGACATAACACAAAAGATTCCATAATCCAGGACAAAAGATGAAAGAGCCACGAAAATATATTTAATAAAAGACCCGAAAATCAGTTTATAGATCCGGATGGAATCCTTTATCGGATGAAAATGTGTCTCGCTGTTACCATCATAATAAACGGTATCAATCGTGATTTCCCGGATTTGTATATCCTTTTTAATACTCTCAATTAGCATTGTTGTTTCGTATTCAAACCGTTCTCCGGCAAGTGTCAGGTATTGAAATGCAATCTTATTCGGAATTCCCCGAAGTCCGGTTTGCGTATCTGCCACGTTGCCGCCAATAAGAATTCTCAAAACATTCCGTGTAATGCGGTTTCCCGCTCGGCTTTTAAACGGAACATTTTCTTTATTAAAATCACGGACACCTAGAATCATTGCATTTTCATTTTTGTCCATTTCATCGTCCATCCGGACAACATCTTTAACCAGATGCTGACCGTCGGAGTCGGCAGTAATAACACCCTTGTATTCGCTACTTTACCTATTTAAATAATAGTTCAGGGCATCTTTCAGTGCCCTGCCCTTCCCCATATTCACAGCGTGGACAAGCAAATTACATCCTTGATTTTCCTTCAATTCCTTGAAAAAGTCTTTATACTTATCATGGCTTCCATCATCTACGACAATAATTTTTTCGAAACCTTCTTCCTTCAGTTGTTCCACATATTCCGCTAATACTTCCGAAGGATTTAAAGCCGGAATAATCACAACACAATTTCTCATTATTCACCGACCCCAGACATAATCATTTTATCATAAAATGGTGAACGCTTCTTCATTTCTGTGAACATTTTCGTATAACCATATTGTTCAGCTAAAGTTTTCTCACCCGAAAATAGGTTGACCCCTAATCCAAGATGCTCCCCCTCAATTTTACACCCCATCGCCGCAAGCGTACTCGGGAACAAATCCAAAGTTGTAAACTGGCGATTTTTTTCCTGAATTGGTTCTGTCTGTGAATTTATGAAGACGTTGTAGACTTTCCGTTCTGTTTCACCATTCGCTACGCTATAGCTATAACTTTCATAAAAATCTTTATCCATGCTGCAATGATCTCCAGCAATGACTATTACCGTATCATCATAAAACTCCTGTTCTTTAAGCCATTGTATAAAGTCAGCCAGTTGCCTTGATGCACAGCGCCATACATTTGAATATTGGTCATTATATTCTCGTCTACAAAGAGAGCAGACATAACCATCTTCATGGTGAGTATCCGAAGTCAGCATAGAAAAGTTGAAGGGCTCCTCTTTTTCTGCCATCTCCAAAAGTCTTTCCTTGGCCCAGTCATAAAGTATCTTATCCTCAAATCCCCACCACTCATAATAGTTTTTTGAAATAACACCCTGTTCAATAGCTGTATAATAATCCAAAATTTCATAGTCACCATGGCTCTTGTAAAAGAGCTTTCTACCGCCAAACACAAAATCAGACCCGGCCATAAATACATTCTTATATCCTTGGTTTTTCAGAATATCCCCTAGTGTTTTTACTCCAGGCATAAAGCTATCATAATCACTCATTGAATTTCTGCCATCTTCAAAAAGTTTCAGAGGAAGACCAGCATTCTCAGAAACCATCCCAGCAATTGTCCAGCCACACTCAGGGGCGACAGCCGCACCCTGTATCTTTTCAGACTGTGAAAAACTGATATTATTCTCAGCAATCTGCGTCATTTCTGGAATACAATTATCAGATAGAAGTCCACCTGACAGCTCATCCTGGGCAGACGTTTCTGCTGACTCAACAAATATAAAAATCAGATTTTTCTTATTTTTCGGAAAGGTAATCTCTACTTTGCCTGGGTCAACATATTCCTCTTCAATAAAGGAAGATGTGATAATACTATTCCAAATATAATTAAAAAAGCCCATATGAACTTGCGCATTTATTAATAAAACAATAGTCCAAATAATTACTGCTAATAAACATCCAGCACCTAATTTTTTCCTACTCTTTATCCATAAAATTTTAGTTTTAGGAAAAGTCAGAAATGTTCCCCGAATAAGCAGAATTCCTGCAGATAATTCTATTGCTGTTAATAAAGCAGGCTTTAGTGCCGTATCAATAAAGCTTTGGACAAACTGTGCTGATGTTCCCTGTAATGGCATTCTGAGATGAAAAACAATCTCGTCAAAACCGATGTTACCATAATGCTTAGTAGCCCATGCCAAGCTAAAGCTCAGAAGTGATAGGATAAAAATGACTATGATGAGTATGGTCAAAAATATCACTTGTACTCTTATTGTTTTTATGTTGTTCAATTGCTCCACCTCTGATTTCTGGCATAACACTGTTTATAAATATCCTATCTATCCGACTATTCTGCCAAATCTTCAGCCATGAGTTCATAATTGTCATAGCCAAATACAAGGTATCCGCCAGAGTTAAACAACGCATCATCTTTTGAAATCCTATGGCATAGTGTAAATCTTCCGAATTCTTCTGATGTAAACAGCAGAAAAACCTTCCCGTCCGGATGTTCGTGGTGCTGTTTTACCTGCAGCCATTCATACAAGGTATCAACATCCGCGAGATCTGCCGGGCCTCTCGAATCGAGCCAGTCATACATATCAATTTCCCCGTCAGATAACTCTGTCACGATATTTGCATTCCAAAACGTAGCATAGCCCGTCGAGTAATCATCCTTTACAACCTCGACTGCACTCATTAAGTTCGCTGTCATGTCAACCCGCCCTTTTTCCTGATAAAAGAGCAGACCACTGACAAACATGCAGCACAGTATTCCCATGAACAGATACTTTTGTGATTTTATAGTCTTTACTGGCAGAGAACTGTCTTGCCCTTCCGAAAAGAGCCCGTATTTCATCGCACAAGCAAAAAGAGGTATTATTAAAATCATGATTGGCAGGATATAACGCTGACAGTACATCATGTCGGTGAAGGCATACAGAATGACGTAACATGCAATCCCGGAGAGCAGCGTCAGCGTAACAAACAACACCTCATCTACGTTCGCTTTCCGAATGGTTTGTATAATATACCAGACCAACAATACAGCAAGCAAAAGTGCAATACCATTTCTGATCGTTGCTCCGGATATAACGTATCCCTCACTGTATCCAAGCATCGCGAGAAATCCACGGAAGACAGTGACTAAGCCATCCCAGGAAAACTCTGTCCATGAAAGTCCGAAATAATGTTGAAAAGGATATTTCACTGATAAAATAGTATTATTGATCCTGTGCCCAACAAAACACCCCGCAAGGAAAAACAAACTACATGTAGCATACGAAACAGTTTTTTCGCTCCAGAAATGGTTTGTTACCTTCTGAAGCCCATTTCTTCTCATAAGCAGAAAAATGCAGCCACATGATGCAAGCAACATCGGAAGGTAGGTAACAAGAATTTGTCTCGCTCCTCCAAGCGTAGCCAACATGGAAACAATAAATGCCACTCCAAGAACGACCGTCTGTTCCCAATGCTTCTTGGCGTTTCCATAATGAAAAACCAGCCCCAAGGATATAAAAGAAATAGAGATGTGTGGGTAATAAAACAATCCCAACATAACAAAGTCATAATAATCACTGCAAAAAGGAATTAATAGCATAGATCCCGCTAAAGGAAAATATTTCCTGCATCCCATTTGTACACAGAGATAATAGAATGAGGCCAGAAGAATCAGCATCAGCGTTACACTGCTGAACATTCGTACCAGGTGCCAGTTGCTAAAGATTCGAAAGAAAAAGCTGAGCACAAGCTGAATATTAACTACTCTTAGTTCTGTTGAGTAGTACCAGTTCTCAGACAAGATTCCACCTTCTTCTGAAAGAAGGCGCGAAAGAACCATTTCGCTGGACATGTCCGCATCAAGATGCTGTGTCGAATGTGCGTTCAGATAAACAATATAGATTACAAACATAAGTGCAAACCATATCCATGGCAGTACCGCGCAGAGGCTCTTATGTAATTCCGTTTTCTTTGCTTTCACCTTCATCTCCCATCAATTTGTGTTTACTTTATACAGCCTGAATAAATTATTTTCATAAATCTTTTTTTTGTGTGTCGCAGCGGCTTCACTTTTTTCTACATCAAATTCTCCATGGCTAACAAGATACTCCAAGTAGTAATCAGCATCTTTGATCCTATGACCATTTTGTCCGGTCCGGATGGCCATCCTCTCAGTATTCAAGTAAAGTGCACGCGGTTTCCCGAACGCTATGACCGAATCCTCTGGAACATTTGATTGAATGTAGTTATACATGTCCACTGCCTGATCATGATAAACATCCTGCTCTTCCTTCCATCCCCAGTGGGATAAATTGTGAATCCCGGTGCGCACATGATTGAAGGTCGGAATTATAAGTATATAAATGCATAAAATCGCCCCTACTAAGTTAAGGGTGTGCTTTGTTTTTTCATCCGTCAGGTTTGCTGCTTTCTTAATCTTTTCCCAGACAAAACGGATTCCATAAGCCGCATACATCAACATCAGAGGTAGAATATTATAAATATACCGCAAGCCCTGCTGATATGGCAGTATAACATCAACAACAAGTGTACCTACAAGAAAAAGAGTTAAATATAGATTTTCCTTGATCCCATAAAAAATAATTCCAATTAAAATAGCCCCTGCAAGAATATAGCCCAGACAAAACAAATGCATGCCCGGCAGAGCATCAAGATAATCAAAAAGCATATTCCTGTAATAGAAAATGTTCGCCAAGAGCTGGCTTGATGAAGCCCTTCCGACATCACTCATATTTGATGTTGCAGGTGCCAGCCAGAAATGCTCTGTTATAAAGGTCATGCCTGCAAAAACGATATAGGGAATCAAATCCCTCCACAGCCTGTTTTTCTGAATCTGCTTCCTGTTTTTAATCAGGAATAAAGCGTGCCCAAGCATCGCAACCGCACACACAGTCATGCCGTTAAGCCGGATTTCATGCGTCAGCCAGAGCGACATCCCATAACCAATACTGAACCATATTTCATTTTTGCTTCCCGTTCTCTCAGCGAAGCATTCCCCCAGCAAAAGAGTCAGTATGCTGAAAAAGAGGAATGTAAGGTCAGAGTACAGGTTATTTAAAGCAGTAAATAAATCTCCGCTCATACACAAGAGTATTGCAAGAAGGACTGCTATCCTTAGCGAAAAGCGCCGCCTGAAAAACAGTACTAAAGTTCCTCCCAACAGAGAGAGGCTGAGAAGCAGGGGCAGCTTATACCAAATGACTGTACTAAATGTTGTTCTATCAAAGCCCACCACTTTGTAAACAGCTGACAACATGAGGGGATAACCCCAAACGTATACAAGTCCATCTTCGCTAGCTTCTAAAGTCAGTGGTGAAGGGTGCATGGTATAGTTTTTGACTGTTAGTTCATGGAAATCACCATCCGCAATAGCTATTCCTTCACTGATATATGCTGCAAAATCGTCTCCCCACTCAGGAACCCCTTTTGTCAGGGTTATTGCGCCGATAACCAAAATGAAAATAGTTACAAAGAGAGCTGCAAGCCAATCCTTCTTTTCAAAACCGTGTTTTTCCATGTCCACTTCACTCTCCTATGTTGCTCTGACCCTGACTGCCTGTATCGCGGTGAACAAATCTGTATGCCTTCTTACCGTTTACTTTATGTGAATAAACAAGCTCTAAATCTTTTCCATAGTGTTGCTGCATATAGCTCAGCATCAACTCCTCCTGGCCTTCCATCACATAGGTGTTAGGTCGATTAAGTAGTGCCAGTGCAGGGTTAGGCGCGCCAATACGGTGAAGAAAATCCCGAAAATAAACCTGTCCGTAGATCCAGTCACCGGCAGCTATATTATGTTCAATTACCCTCTGCGTCGGAAGCTTATGCTGTTTTGCAAAATGATCCGGGATATGAAGATACCACCCTGGCCAGATATATAAGGAGTCATCCTCAAAAGTTTTCTCATATCCGCTGTCATCAGCCCCAACTTTTGCTGTCAATGGACTGAATGGCATATGGACTGTAGAATGAGCCATAACCTGACCTATACCAAAATACAGAATGATACAGAGCAATAACTGGAAAGTGACTATGACCGTGCGGTGCCCCATAGTTATTTTCTGTTGTTTTTTTTCACTTGATGGCTTTTCCTCTTCAATGTCGTTATGCTCCTGTTCTGAGGGTAAGGATATTTGTATTCGTTCCATTCCATCCTTGGCTATTACAAGAATCAGAATAGTCAAAGCATCAATCAGCACGCACTGCCAGACACGTAATGGAGCTCTCCCCCTGAAGGTAAAATAAAAGAGGATAATAAAACCACCTCCAAAGGAAAACAGGGTTTCCAGCTTCAACCAGACGCTCTTCACAGCAAACGCACACCACAATGTCATGACAATCACAAGAGCTGTCAGTGTCATAGCATGAACATCAACCTTCGTAGACTGTCGTTTCATTTCCTGAAGTGTCCTTTTCAGTCCTTCTGCCGTTGCCTGATAATCATCCCGGCTGCCGACCTCCGCTATTTTCATCATTGTTTCTGTATCGATCTTATCTGTATCAATGAGATCCCAGTGCGTAATCGCTAAATAAATATCTTTATCGATTCCATCCCAATCTTTATAGGTAACTCCATAGGATTCCATGGGATAATCCTCAATGATTGTCCTGTATTTATTATATGCCGCGTCAGATTGGTAAGGCTCTGTTTTGAGGAAAGCCCACTTACTTCCGAGAAGCACTACGATGACAACCATAGAAGGAAGAATATATCTGGTTGTTTTTTTAATACAGTTCAGCCGCTCTTTATCCCTCAAAAGCTCTGTGAAAAGCTCAAGCACAATGAATGGCATAGAAAGTAAACATGCTTCGATACGCCCCAGAAAGCCGGCAAAAAACAAAAACGTTCCTGCAAAAATCCAAATCTTTCCTTTATTAGTATGAAACGCGTAAAACAGTGTCACTACTCCTGTTGCAATAATTGCACCAGTCTGAACCGTATAATTGATGCCGAACAACTTAAGTCCTAAAACAAAATATATTATGGCAAGAAACAGAAGCGCCCTGGAAATATAGTCCTCTACCCTCCATAGGCTTATAGGTTTTTCAAATGCTATTTCAATTGCCGCATAAGAAATACAAAAGATGCCAATCAGGAGAAAAACATGCATCAGCGTTGTAAAAACATCAGCTGTCGGCAGGAGCGGATTCAATAACTTAATAACAAGACAAAACAAAGGGTGCAGATATTGGCACATGTTATTGTCACCGTAAAACCCACTTGTGACTACACCAACTGTAATATTATCTGTAAAGGCATATAGAATGCCCGTGAACGAGAAAATAAAATAAAGTGCGAATGTCACAATCAACGCGCCGATTATACACCTTTTTTTGTCATTGTAATGGTTCATCAACTGGCTCCTTATCATAGAATGGGTTTTCCAGTATATTTCAGCTTTGAAACCGGAACCCTTTCTTTGAGAGTAATCCGTACACTTTATAGATATGCTCTTAAAACATGCTCAATCAAGATTATCTGTAACATCCATTCTGCCTGTGTCTAATCCGGCAGCAAGCATAGCATCGTAATTCTTCCAGTAGAGATAATAGCCGCCGATATTGTGCTGCACATCATCAATCCGCACACGGAACCTGTCATTCCGCATCATGAAGGAACCAAGAATGCGCTGAGGATTTTGCATATACATTGCCTGTTCCGGATAGAAGTACCCACTAAGCTGGCGATTAGCTCTTGCTGCGATGGCATCCAGAAGATCCTGCACATCAAAGTCCCCGGTATCGATTCCTTTGTCCACCATACGCTGCCAGGTCTCAAAACTGGAAATCAATAGTTCAAGATTCGTAGGGTAAGTGCGTGCCCGCCCCAGAATTTTAGCATAGTTATTTGTTGCATTCGCTAAAGCGAAGTCATAATAATCCTTACGATCCACATACTTTGTCACTTCATTCAAGCTGTAAGCCACCCAATGATCACGGTACTGTGTGTAATTTGCAGCAATGAAATGATCAATTGCCTTGCATGCTGCGTCCAGCCATTTTTTATCCCCTGTCAGACTATACAGCCTCGTGAGGGCAAAGGTACATTCTCCATCGTAATAGACGGTGCGGAATTCTTCGAGTCTTGAAAAGTCAGTAAAGAGTACATGCCAATAGCTGCCATCCTTCGGATCCTGCTGCTTCAGTATACCCTCACCGAGTGCCTCACAGATATCACGATAATCTTCATTTTGGAATACATCCATATATTCCGTCAGCGTTACTATAGCTATTCCACTCGCTCCAAGCTTTATTTCACTATCGTTTACTTCTTGCAAGTATGCTGCTCCGTCTTCATCATACCTTACCTGTTCCAGCATGAACCCGATTGTTCTTTCGATCTTCTCTTTAAGCGCATCATCAGGAAACATGCGGTAACGGCAGATAAGTGACCAGATCGTGCCGCTGTGGCGCAGAATGTTATAGTCGTCGATTTCCTTGTCAAACTGCGGCCGGATTCCATATATGAAGCTGCCATCCTCCTGAACCTGGTTCAGCAAAAAGGAAGATGCGTTATCTATGATGTTTTCCGCGTAGTCAGCATCAAGCGCAGGAACCATTCGCCGTCCAGTGTCAGCGCCTTCATGGCAAAGGGTATAGATTTTATCATTCTCGTCACAAAACCAGCCCAGACACTCAAACTCCACCATATTGTCCGGAAGTATTTTCAGGGGTTTCTTTCCGTTTTCCTCAAGCCATTCATTCAACCGTTCCATGGATACCCTGTTTTCTTTGTAATCATATAAGCGGTTTCCATTCATCCACCCCTCAGGGAAAGCTATTTCAAACCCGGGATCAAAGGATAAGCCGTTATAGTCAAAACCGGAAGATGTATCCTTGAGTTCATTCAATATATCTAAAGAAGTTGCAGGCCATGACTTACTGACCACATCCGCCCGCACCCATTTTAGTTCTCCGGAGTCTCTTTTTATATTCTTGAGGGTAAGTTTTAACGCATTGTCCCAGGCGGCATCCAACGTGTTCCCGGTACCATTAAATACCTTCGCACGAGCAGAACCGTCACATACGGAAAAAAAGACCACGTAGCCTACGGACTCCACCGGCGCATCTTCCATTCCCTCAATTGTTTCATCTGAAAAGACCTCAGCCTTCAGAAGATCAGCCTTGCTTTGAAATATTTTCTGATTTTCATAGGTACGGGGCATAAACCAAATCGCAAAGGCAATGATGACAGCCAATACCGGTAATAGCCACAAAATCTTTTTAGTCTTCATTTATAGGTACATCCTTTCTGAGTAGTGTATGTAAGTAAACCTGGTGACAAAGACTGATAGCGTAAGCGTCAATTAGTTGGTATCCTTCATAACAAGGCTTATTAGCTTAATACTATTAGCCCCAGTAGCTCTCTGACTCGTAGACATAGGTTATGTTGGTATCTTTATGGTATTTTTGACAATAAACATTACTATCTCCTATGAAGCCATCATCACATTAATCAAACGAATATTTTACCACTTTATGCAACGAGCATCAATAAAATGCCTCCATATGATTTTGGTGAACTTGTCGTGAAATTGTCACTTTCTATTGTCGGTCCCGGAGACAAAAAAGAAATCTGCGGGGCAGTGTCTGATTGATAAACTAATAGGGCGGTCCGTCCTGTCCTCCGGTACTTTGATGCGACTGGATTAAAGACGTTACTGTAAAACCATGCATCAGGCTGGAGAATTCTTCTTTTGATAGTTCTTTGGCGTCAATTAATCTGCTCTGCCCTCCTTTTTCCGCCTGTCTTTATACGTATTAACCCTCTTGATACCCCATCCCGCCCGATTTGCCGATAATATCTATTTATTATTTCGTTTAAATTTACTCTCTGAGATAATTCCTGTTTTTTTCACATGTCGGATAAATATTTATCCATCGCCTCTTTTGTCCAATCCTGCCGGAAAGTCATTTCGGTGCCGTTTTTTCTCTATTTTAAACGATATTTTGTAAATACCATCGGTCACAAAACCGGTCAACGGTCACAGATCGTCCAAAAATCCAGTCTCATCGGTCACAAATTGGCGAAATAATAAAATCATTCCCACACTAATCCGTTACCAGTCACAAATTATTCCCCCCAATTTACGGCCCTGGTAATCACCATGGCCTTGGTACTGGCGATGGCACTGCCTGTACTTGCAAAAAAAGGTGATGATATCACAGCA
>ODAI011345792.1_pt1 | contig 14802 bp, 9 predicted proteins | sample 1539321 | NCBI WGS metagenome assembly ODAI01 (sample SAMN02144231, study PRJEB22623) | gut metagenome | biome: sheep rumen | host: Ovis aries | place: New Zealand
AAAAATCAAAAGCTGACTCTGCTCATGTCAAATACCATCCAGAGAAATTATATCCAGATTTAGTTACAGTAGGTATATCTTCACTACTAACCATCGCACCACTTTCTACCTCAACTATAATAGGATCATCTCCGTTATTTGGTTCAAATGTTACTTTTGGTAATCCAAACGCTGCAAAATTTGATGCTTCACATGTATAGATACTTACATATCAATCTTCTACATCTATATATGCTCAGGTATACATATCATCTGAATTCTCTATATTTCCATCATTACAACTTGCCCCACTATTTGTTGTAAGTCAATCATAGTTATAACTATCTGAACTTACATGTTTTACTTTAACATATGCTTTACTAGATCATTTTACTGGAATTTTTACTTTTACTAGATGAGAAAATTTAGCATCTACTCATCCAAAATCTATAGTAACATCTCATGCTAATTCTTTTCATTCTACCTCTGATAATTCCTCTCACTCTGGTGACTCTAATATATTGTTTTCTATGACAGTTATTGTCGTTGGTAATCAGTCAACTAGCTCATCTGATCACACTGTTGTAGTCGTATTATCATCAGTTAATGACACTAATTCATGCCATCGAGCCACACACTTTCATGATTCAGGAGCATAAATCTCTCAATTCTCACAGCTAACCCATTTCGCATAAAGATCTACATTTTGAGTTATCTCTTCATTGAAATCAAAAGCTGTACCTGATAATGTAACACCACTATCTGTACTTGTATACCATCCAGCGAAAGCCTTATCTCCATTCGTAGGATCAGCTGGAGCTGTAACCTTACTTCATGCTGGAACCTTTATTTCAAAATCATCACCTTCTCATCCATTAAGTTTGAATGTTATAGTTTTTATCTCATTCTTGAAACAACGAACAGGCATTCAATAGGCACGAAGGTTTCTCGCATTCACACTAGCCACAAAAGTAGGAATATTCATATTGAAGTGACGAGCCCAAACATAATCTACATCAGACGAAGATGACCACAAGTTGACTGAACCACCACCACCATAATTGATTAATTGGGCTCCTTCGTGGGCACGCTGACCAGCAATAGGCAATTTGAAGTCATTTGTAAATTTAATAAAATTTGAAAAGCTCATTTCATAGTTATAAAATCGTATTCCTGTTTTTCGAGTTCCGCTATTTAATGATGCCCCATATATCAATAAAGTCTCTCGTTCTCAAATACTTGGTACATGCCATCAATCTGGACATGGTCACTGTCTATCTGCGGCTGTAGTAGAAATAGTATCGAGTCATCGATTATTACCCGAACCATCCTCACTTCATCACCAGAGATTATCATTTTTTGAGCTGCACCAGTCAAAATCATTAGATCATATTACAAATGTACTGCTACTGTAAGTTGATGGATTAATATTCGTACAATCTACTTGTGTATTTGATGTAATAACTGATGATAACGGACCAAATCCATAGTTGTTTCACCACTGATAATAATATCCATATGATCACATCTCTGCATTAACTCAATATCATGTCATTGTAGCTCACAGATTTCTATCCATTATGATATGTTCATTTCCATCATTATCCTCATATGACATTGTCCCATATTCAAAACAGTTCATATCCGGTCATCCATTTCACTGAAGTTGAATATATCACCCATTACATGTCCATTTAGCATACAATGATGTATCTGCAGTTATTGGAGTATTTAAATCAAAAGTCTGATTAAATTCTGGATCTGTATACCATCCATCGAATGTAGCTTTTGTGTGTGTTAGATTTGAAACTTGCTGAATTTGCTCACTAGTAAGAGTTCATCCATTTTCCACCTCAATTTCAGTAACATCAGCTCCATTATTGAATTTTACAATAGGGTTAGGAATAATCTCAGCCCAATGTGCATAAAGGTCTGTATCTTCATTTATAGTAATTTCATCTCCAGCATCTCAGATTTTTTCACTTTCTCATGCTGATGTGAACCATCACTTAAATACATATTCATTTCTAGTTGCAGTTGGTAGAATCACTTTTCACTGTGCATCTGCATCTATTATAGCATTTTCTACCCTTCCACCATTAGGATTTAGATACAATGTCACTGCATCTGTATTATTCATAAGACAGCGCACGGGGAATCCATAGAGACGTTCATATGGACTAATATTAGGATTAGTTCCACTCGATCTTAAAAATAAGAAATTAGCTTTTAAATTATCGTTCGAAGTAGAAGACCAATAGTATCCATTGCTACCACTAGTGGTATTAGTAAATTTCCCGTAGTTGTAATAATAGTAACCAGCAGTTGGCATCTGTAATGCTTTTGCAAAATCTTGTCAATAATTTTGACACATTTCTCCCTTATCTGCAGAAACACACCATGCATCACGTATTGCTGTCCATTCATCTATAGATGGCACATGCCATCCTCTAGGACACGGTCATTGTCTAGCTGATTCTGTATCAGTTGTATCTCATCGAAGATTATATCCATCTAAGTTAAATATACGCCAGCTACTATCCACATAATTTGAAGGAATAGCATTTGATAACACATGTGACACATTTGGGTTTTTAACTTGAGTAGTCTTCGCTGTAAATCAATAATTATTTCACCGTTGATAGTAATATCCATAGTAATCATCTGCTGAATCATAATCTGATATTGTATTAAATTCATATGCTCACGTATTCCATGCTACTCTTGCTCATAGATTACGATCCATTAGTGTATAAGTATGTTCACCATCTGAGATAGTTATAGTTTTATAATGAAAATTATTATTTCTATCATCATCAGCTCATACAAGTGTGGCAGAAAATTCTGGATCTTCATTCCCATATGTCACTAAATAAACAGAGAAACTCTCAGCATCTGCTACTACAATTCACTCTTCTAAACTTTCTTCTTTATTTGTTACATCTACTACTTTTTCTTCTCATTGTGCTACTTCATTTCATTCTTCATCTTTATTTTCTATATGATACACTTTTACCTCTTGATTTTCATTTTTATCCGCTTTTACCAAGTCTTCATTTCTTGAATAATCAAATGTTACTTTTACTTTTTCTCAATCTTTAGGTTGAACTTCTTCTCATTCATATTTAAATGTTATGTCAAACGCCACTACTGTCGTATCTTCCTTTATTTCTTCTTTTTCTTCTACCAACTTATCTTTCAAACTTGATAAATTCCACGATTTTATTGGTTCTATCTTTAATTCTGTTCATTCTGGGAAAATTCATGATAATGCTTCTACTCTTACTGTTACATTATTATATGTTCTCTCTCAGATTATTGGTTCTTCATTATATTTTATTTCTTCAATTACAGTTTCTTCTTCTGTTCCTGTATTTTCAACTATCGTTCATGTTAATTCTTCCACAAATCATGTTAACTCTTCCACAAATCATGTTAACTCTTCAACTTCTCAACTTTCTATCTCTAAAATTTCTCATGTAACTCATTCTACAGTTTCTCAAAAATTCTCTTCTTCTATGCTATCATCTTCATGCACAAACTCACTATCTTCTTCACTTTCTACATTTTCCATTTCTTCTTCACTTTCTACATTTTCCATTTCTTCTTCACTTTCTACATTTCCCATCTCTTTTTCACTTTCCGTTTGAACTACTACAGAATCCTCAAGCATATCATCCAATGCATAAGAAAAAGAAGTTAAAAAATCTGATCACACTAAGACAGTTAAAGTTAATACTGATAAAAATCTCCTTAATTTTTTCATCGTGCATATATTGATGTAAAATATGTTTCTTATATTATAATCTGTTAGGTAATAAATTGCAAAAATCTGGGATAAATTCATTGATTTTGATTTTACTTTTTAAATATCCAATATATAATAATTCTATTATAACCCCTATGTGATTTTTTATGTTGACTTTATCTGTTAAAAATTTAAGATAAGAAATCTTTATTTTGTATTTTTTTTATGAAAAAATTGTTGTGAGGTTTGGCATTTTTGACTATGCTTGGGTGTTCTGATTCAAAGATGCCCAAAGATAAAATAGATACTTTTGATAGGAAATTTGAAATTCATGAAATGAAGAATAATAACTTAGTTATGTGAAAAATATCCGAAATTTTAAGTAAAGATTCCATTTGAGATAAAGAGAATTCGAGAACTAGAGGAAATATAGAATATGATTCGATAAAAATACAGAAAGACCTTTCAAAAATTTTAGATTTGAATAATAGTGGGATAGAGTCAGAACAACAGAGTCGTCAACAACGTATTCAAGAATTAATTCCTCAAATTAAAGAACCTATTATTCTTGGAGATTTAACTCAACCTAATGTTGCGATCACTATAGATGATGGATATTGAGTAGAAAGTATAAAATATATGTTGGAATTGTTTGAAGAGTATGATGTTAAAGCGACATTCTTCGTAATTTGAGAGTGCTTAAAAACACATCCTGGACTTTGGAGAAAAGCAGTTCAGCAGTGACATGAAATTTGTAACCATACAGCACATCATGATAAATATTTCAAAACATGAGATGAAGTCGAGCGTTTTGAAAGAGAACTTTTGTGATGGGAAGATGCAGTAAAAAAAGTTTTGTGAGAAGAATATCTTCTAAAAATGAAGAAGAATTATCCATTTTTTCGTTTTCCATGAATGTATTGAATTAGGGTAAAAGCTTATCTTGATATTTTGAAGGAGCATGGATATATACCTATTGGATGGCGATATACGGAAAATCCAAAAGATGGGGTGGTGAATAATGGAGAAATATTTCTTTGGCATTTTAAAAATCAAGATGTGGAGAATGTTAAAAAAAGTTTGGAATTGATTTTAAAAAATGGTAAAAATGCCAAAACGGTTTCTGATATGATATTTACGGATGAATATAAAACTCCTACAGATTGGACAAATCAGGCCAAAATGAGAAGAGATGCGAATATCAATAAAACTGAATAATTAAAAAATTTTTAAGTTGTTAAAGACAGGAATCTTTGTTCAGATTTCTCTTGTTTTTGTGATTAAAAACCATAAGTTGAATGTGGTTTATTTTTTATTGTATGAAGAATGACATTACTAGAAAAAATCATGGAAGATTATAAGCAAGCAATGAAAAACCATGAGGATGTGAAAAAATTAGCATTAAACTATTTATTGGCACAAATCAAAAATAAGAAAATAGAATTACGTGCGGATCCTACAGATGATGATGTAATTGCAGTTATCAAAAAGGAAATAAAGTCGTTAAATGAAACATTATTATTCTTAGAAAAAGCAAATAAATCTGATGAAATTGCTGTAGAAACTCAAAAAAAGAATATTTTGCAATCATATTTACCAGCAATGTTGTCAAGAGAACAGACTGAAAATTTGATAGATGAAACAGTTGCTAAATTGTGAATTTCAGATTTAAAAACTCAGAGATGATTGCTTATGAAAGAATTGATGGCAAACCATAAAAGTGAATTAGATGGGGCTGTTGTGAATGATATTATTAATTCTAAATTATAATATAGATTTTTTATTTTTTATAAGATTCTTTTGTATATGTGAGAAGAAAGACAGATTTCAGAAAAACAAGCAATGAAAAAAAAGTTGATTCATAATTTAATTGAATTGGTTATATGACTTATTCTCCTTTGAATGTGTTATTCTTATCTTCAGTCTCATCCTGCTGAAAGAATTAGTTTTTTTTCTTGATATAAAGTGATTTATCAACAAACTGAGATATTTTTCCAAAATTTATTTGGTAAGAATTGAGAACGACTTAAGCAAAAATATAGTTTGGAGTCTTATTATCAGGTTATGATTACTCAGGCTGAGGAAAAACCTTGTGTAGAGCCAGAAATTGTGAAAAATTTACATGAAACTTATAAAGCACTACAAGATGAGCCAAAAAATACATTGGATCATAAATTACAGTATTATATTGATAAACAATATGAATTTGATTCAGAATTAAGAAAAGAATGTCCTATTCAAAATGAAAGTTTTGATGATACTTTGGAGGTAGAATAGTATCGTTTAGATTATATGAGTTATATTATAAATAAAAAAAACGGAAGATTAGGGATTCGAACCCTAGTCCCGCATAAACGGGAACACGTGTTCGAGACGTGCGCCATCAACCACTCGGCCAATCTTCCTTTTTTGTATAAAAGGAATATATTAATTTTATTTAATATTTCAAATTTTCTTTTTGAAAAAAACTCCTCGATTATGAGGAGTTTTAATTATTTGTGTATTGTTATGCTGGATTTGTTGGTTGCTGAATGTCTCCAGGTTGAACATCAGTTGTTTGTTGAACTTCAGGAGTTGGTTGTGCAACTTGAGGAGCAACTGGTTGTTGAACTTCAGGAGTTGGTTGTGCAACTTGAGGAGCAACTGGTTGTTGAACTTCAGGAGTTGGTTGAGCAACTTGAGGAGCAACTGGTTGCTGAACCTCAGGAGTTGGTTGAGCAACTTGAGGAGCAACTGGTTGCTGAACTTGAGGATTTTGTGGTTGAATTTGAGTAGTATCTAATGGAGCATTTACTTCATCCATTACTTTTTGAGCATCTTTACTGGAAAATCATGATTTAAACTTGTCCCATAATCCAGAAAAGAATCATTTTGCTTTTTCTCATCATTCTTGAAGTTTTTCTCTAGCTTGACTTCCTAAGTTTTGAGCCCCTTGAGATACTTTATCTTGAAAATTTGCAACTTTTTGGGCACCTTTTTCTGATAATACAGCTCATGCTACATTATTTACAGATCCTTGAATAACATTTCAGGCTCATGTTACCACATTTCATGCAGCTGAAACAGTTCAGCTTACTACAGATGTTCATGCATTTGTAACATTTGTTGCTGTAGTTCATACGACATTTGCTGTTGTTGATACAGTTCATTGAATTGTAGCTTTCCCTCATTCTAATATTCATTTGCTTGAAGTTGCTTCTGAAAAAGTATTTCAAATTCATTCTTTAAGTTCTTGTCAAACTCATTTAATTCATTCTATAGCATTTTGTCATGAATCTTTTAGTGTTTCTTTTCCTTGATTAAAAGTGTCTTTTGCAGACTCAATTCATTGAGAAGCGGCAGATTTTACTCATTCTATTCCAGCTTGTCAAATTCATTTAACTTTTTCTACTCCAGTATTTACAGTGTTTGATATTGTTTCTTTACCACTTTCGAGTAGTGATTTTTCTTTTTCTCAAGAATCAGATTTTTGTTCAAGATTAGATTCATCATTAGGAGTTGGTTGTTCCATTGATTCTGTTTGAAAATTTACTTCTCCGGATTGATTTTCTCTATTAATATCAGAAAGTCTAGATCATTCATTATTATCAATAGAAGGTCATGTAGAATCTATGGAACTTAAATTAGGCGAACTAACTGGATTTGCAGTAGTTGTATCATGTGTTTCAATTGAAACATTTGAATCTTGCGATTGGATTGTAGAACCTGTATCTTGTATTGGAGTAACAGGAGTACCTACATTTTGTTCGTCTTGTGTTTGTGTCATAATTTTTGTTTAATAAAATAAACTTAGTTAAATTATAAATAAAAAAAAATGAAATGCAAATTTTTGGGGACTTTTTTATTTATTATTTTTTTCACTTGTATAAATTAGCTGAAAAAATAGATTAAAATCAGATTTATAATTATGTTATTGTGTAGTGAGATGCAGGAAATGGTTTATGAGTGAAAATGATGAGGTAGAGTTGATTCACGATTGAGTGGACAGTTTTCGTATTCCAGAAATTTTTTTCATCATATCATTGAAAGATGAGGAATCCAGGTGAATGAGAAAGTTGTTAAGAAATCATATAAACTAAAATCAGGGGATAAAGTTCAAATCGATGAATTGGAACGTTATTTATCTCCAATTATTCTCGATGAGGCAGAAAAAATAGATATCCCAATAATTCGTGAGGAGAATGATTATGTTATATTGAATAAGCCGAAATGAGTATTATCTCACCCAAATAGTATTCGAGATGCAAAAAAGCCTTCAGTTGTCGCTTTCCTTTACCAGCATTATAAAGATTTACCTAGTTATGGAAATTTTATTAGAGCATGATTAGTTCATAGGTTAGACAAAGATACAGATGGGTTGATGATTGTGGCGAAGACGGAGAAGTGACTTCAGCATTTTAAATCTCTTTTTCAGGAAAAGTCAGAATCTTCTAGTTTAGAAGAAAAAGAATCTACTCCACTTCAAAAATATTATCGTGCAGTTTGCGAAATTACTCCAAAATGAGCAGAATTTTTAAATGAGATAAAAAAAATCTGATTACCATACTATATACAGGAAAATGTTTTGGCAAAAGTTCCGAATTGTATGCCTAAAATGTGAATTACGAAAATTCTTAATTTTGAAAAAATAGGGGATTGACTGGTGAAAATGCAGTTACAGATTCTTACGTGAAGAACTCATCAGATTAGATATCATTTATCCAATCATTGATTGCCAATTCAGTGAGATTATTTATATTGAAAAGAAAATGAAAATATTCCTATGCAACTTACGGCATGGAAACTAGAATATTTAGATTTGGATGGTGAAATGCAAACTGTTGAGATTTTATAATTCTTGACTTAAATTTAGTAATTTGTATAAAAATTTAGTTTATATTTGATTCTTATTTATGAAAAATTTGAAATTTGGTTTAATGATGTTTACTCTATGATTGTTTTTGTGTTGAAGCTTTTCATTAGCAGAAAGAAATGCTTTTGTTCGAAAATTACTGTGAACACAATTTGAAATCTGATTGAGTCAGCGTTCATATGTTTGAGAATCTAGAAATTGAAAAAATGAAAATTCATTAACATTACAGCAAGAAGTTTTGAGTCAGGAACAGTTTGATTTAATATCAGAATTGGATAAAGCTAAATCAGAGCAAGAAAGGCTAAGAATTATAGATGAATATATTATATCATTAAAAAATATTATATCTAATTGAAAAGGTTTAGGGGATTATGAACAATCACAGGTGGATTATTACAATAATGAAGCTAAAAAATGTGAATCTCCAATAAAATGAAAGAATTCAGAATTTTCAAATGCTGTGAAAAATTATAATTATGATAAAGCTGAAAAAATCGCTGGAGAGATAGCGGAACTGCGTGCTTGTGTGGCAAGAAATGAAGTTTTTGCAAAAGCTCATGCTTCATATGCATCTGCTTCTAAATCATCGACTACTCTCCAAAAAAGAGTAGATTATTTATCTCAAAATAGGGAAAAAATAGCTAAATATTATGAGATTTTGAAACCAGATTTATTGAAAGAATTGTATGATATTTCTAAAACGGTGGAAGATTTTTAGAGTATTAATTGGGTTTGATTTTTTGGGAGATTATAATATAGTCCAATAGGTGAAGTTTTTTACGTTGGAAAATTTGGTAGACATGGTATTTTTGATAACATTTTTTATGTTTACGTTATTCTCCACGTTTTTCTATTTGATAGGATTGTGGTATTTGGCATTGCTGCCTTTAGCAGTGCTTGTTTTTATGCTGTCGCATTGAATCAAGAATGTTTTTTCATGAGTAAGATTGGAAATATTATGGGAAAAATGGAGTTTGATTTTGATTTGGTTGATTACTATGATAGGGCTTTCATGAATCCTATTCTTTATATGAATTAAAGAGATTTCAGTATATTTATCGTTACTTATATTGAATGTTTTGTTGATGTTTTGTTCTCATATATTTGATTATGAAGATGGAAAGTTGATATTTGAGATATGAATGTGGCTTATGGTGGTGATAATTTTGGGAACGGTCCTTTTTTCTTCATGATTTTTCCCATTTATTGATGCAGTACTTTTAATGTCAAGTCTGTTGCTTTGAGTTTTTGCATTCTTGCAATTCATTATATGAATTTTTTATCCGACTGATGAAAAGTGGCTTTACGAGATAGTAATTCTATGAGCGATTGTGATTTGATGAAATATTATTAATCATTTTTATCCTGCTGAATGGGTATTTGCATTATGATTTTTCTTATTGGCTTTGATATTGTGTGGAATGTATGTGATTCAAAATTGGGAAATGCCAGCACAGCAAACTGCAAGGATTTCACTTCGTAGGATATTAGCATGAGAAAGGATATTCAAAAAACTGAATGTTCCTGAGTGGAAAATTGTACTTCATGAATGGTTAGAAAAAAGTCCAAAGCGATTTGACCGTGCTTTTGAGCTTTTCAATATTTGATTGCTGATTTTTCTTCTTTTATTTTTCTTCTGGGGAATATTTACATCATCAGAAGTGTATTTATGACTTGGATATTGGTTATGAATTGCATTGTTTTTGATAAATACGTTTTTGCTTAAAAGAGTTTGATATGCAACGGACGTTTCTAGATTTGCATTGTCATTAATTGCTAACTTTGTACTTTATTCAGTGTTGTTGATAAGTGGATCGAGTGTAGAGTCTGTGTTACCTTTCTTAATAGTGTGGTGATTCTTATGTCAGATGGCATTGTTCTTTGTAGATCGTGTAAATCTTACACTTTTTTCGGATAAAGATTTCGTTTATTGGATGGTGGTAACATTTATTGCATTTGTGTGTAATATAATATTATTATGTCGTGTGGATCTGCCATGACAATTTTTGTTCTCTGTGATATTTGTTTATATCTGAGCAGAATTGGCATTGATGTATTATATTTTCAAATTTTTGAATGAAAGAAGAGAAAGAATAGCTAATGCTGAAGCAGAAGAAAAGAAAATTTTGAAAGAATTGGCCGAAAGTGGTAATTAATAAATATTTTGTTTTTTAAAATTTCACCATAACAATTTCCAAACTTCTTCTAAATCTTCCTCTGATAGGGATGACTTATGAATTTTTCAGTCGCTAGGAGAGGGAATTATTTGTATCAAAGATTCTGGTAGAGGTTTCAGTGATATATTTTAATCGATATTTATGGTTTCTACGTTGATTCAGAGTGATGTTTTACTATTGTTTTCTTTCAGTTTATCTCGATTGATTTTTTTTAAATCAAGAATATCAGTTTTGATGATTTCATGATTGAATGATGTATTATTGTATTTGTTTCTAGCATCCCTCAGAAACCATCATTGTGTGGATGATTTGTTGATGTAAATCAAAAATACTAATGCACAAAATATTACAGCAAAAACAAGCATTCAAATTTCAACTAGAGTAACAAATTCTTTTTTTACTCTATACTTAGTTAACCAACTTTGATATTTTTGGTGGAATTTTCATTCACTGAAAAGAACCAACTTTTTAATTAAACTATTTTTTTCCATTAAATTATAATAGTAACAATATTATAAATCGGATTTTTTATTTTATTTCATAAATTACAGATACATCTAGTGTAAGTTTCATCTCTCATAATTCAATAGCTCATCATCACATATCAGCTTCTTCTTCAACAGTATCATCAGCCATTTTAGCCATTGCATAATTCGCAGTACTTACAGCATAATCATAACTTCTATTTTCAATGATTGAAATAGGATCTCAGAGTTTTACATTTCCATATTCAGCTAAATCAGATGCTTTTTGATAAGCTTTTTCCATAGCAAGTTTCCTAGCTTCTTTGTAGAATGGAGCTTTATCGAAAATATCATAGCTGATATTATTTAGCAATACTCCACCGATTTCAGAAACCTGAGCGATAATTTTTGAAGCGATTCATTCGTTTTCGATATTTGCTTTTTTGATTTTAACTTCTAGTGTATGACTAGCTGTATATCCTAGAGAAACCCTACCTGATTCTCTCCAATCGTATTGTTCATAAACATTTGCATTTGTAGTTTTGATATCAGTAGATTCTACATCATATTGTTTGATGATGTTTTTCACTTTATCGATTTTTTCATTGGCATTTTTTTGAGCTTCTGCAGTTGTAGGGGCAGTTTCTTCTACACGGAAACTTAGAATCAAAGTATCAGGAGTGACATAAACCTCTCCATTTCATTGGACTGAAATTGAATGTTCAGCTTTATTGAAGTTTTTGCTTGCATAGTAGCATGAACCAAAAATCGTTAAACAGATAACGATAATTGCAATAATTTTTTTCATGATTATTAGATTATGAAATAAAAGTTTAATCTAATATATTAACGAATTAATTTTTGATTTTGTGGCAAGAATTTTCAGCACAATGTATATGTAGGATTATAACTTGTAAAATCAAGGTAAAACAGATAATTTTTGGATTAAATTTTTGAAGTTTTTTGCGTAGATGTGTGGCATGATAGATAATATGATATAAAAAAGTTATCAAAAGAAATAATATATATTTAATATTAAAAATAAGTCAATAAATTTTTAATTATTGTTTTAAAACGCAAGTTGAAGTGCTGAAAAATATATTAACTTTTTTGCAAAATTTTAAGTTTTGGAATATAATTATATGATTTAATATTTTATCATAAAAACTCAATAAATGGAGGAAAACAAAAGGATTAGGAAGATAATGAGTATAATAATGTTGGTAGTCTTTACTGCATCTAATTTTTTTGAACCATTCAATTATGCATTTGCTCAAGAAGTAGACCCAATACCAGAAACATGAGCAGAAATAGTGAATGATAATACAGATACATGAGATGACGAGCAAACACCAGAAACAGATACATGAGATAATGGCCAAACACCAGAAACAAACACATGAGACGATGAGCAGACACCAGAAATAAATACATGAGATGACGACCAAACACCAGAAACAAATACATGAGATAATGACCAAACACCAGAAACAAATACATGAGACGATGAGCAAACACCAGAAACAAACACATGAGACGATGAGCAGACACCAGAAACAGATACATGAGACGATGAGCAGACACCAGAAATAAATACATGAAATAACGAACAAATTCCAGATACAAATACATGAGATAACGAGCAAACCCCGGAAATAGATACATGAGATAACAACGAAGAACCAGAAACAAATGTAGAGTTATGGGAAGAATGAGAAGATTTCAATGATACGGTATATACATGAGAAGTAAGATGAAGAAGATATACAATAACACTAATGGATAGAAACTTATGAGCAACAACTCTTGATACACAAGATGAAGATTCATACGGATACTATTACCAGTGGTGAAATAATTATCCATTTTCACATCATACAAATCAGAATCAATATACGACACATCAGGAAGATGCATCATGATATGGACCAGATAATCGATATAGATGGGAAAAGTATATAAAATGACATACAGACTGGTCAAGTGTGAAAAACGATAATCTATGGTGATGAGAATGAGATAATGAAGACAATGATTATAATAGTGAATCAAATAGACAGTGACCATGTCCAGAATGATATCATGTACCAAGTGTATGAGAATGGCATGCATTATTGTCATCTTTTTTGATAAATAACTGAATAGATGAAACAACTACAGATGGATTGTTATATCCAAACTATATATGAAAAGAGAGACATGCATGATATTATTTGGAAAGTGAGGATATAGAAAGATTCAAAGAAACATTTAATATGACATATGCATGACGTATCAAAAATGATGGAACTGTGGATCGTACATGAACAACAGCACATCTATGGACATCTACACCATATAATTGAACAACTCTTTGATTTGAGGTGTGGAATGACCGTATTAATCTATGATGATGGGAAACAACACGTGCAACAGCATATCCAGTACGTTGTTTCAAAAGTGTAGAATATGAATTGATAGATTATACAATTACGTATGTAAATGGAGAAGACGAAACAACAGAAATAAAACATCGATGAGATGTGTTGACAGAGCCAGAGCATACAGATAAATGAGAGTGATATGAATGGTTGTGATGGTATAGACAATGAGAAGATGAAGTATTTGATTTCACAACACCAATTACATGAGATGTTAAATTAATTGCTACATGGAGATGTGCAGATAATTATCATGAAGAAAATGGGCAATGTCAGGCAAATATAAAGACAGTAGAATGTGAACAGACATGATGAGTAGCTAATTCAGCATATGTGGTAACATGAGTAGAAATCACGTGGGATATAACATGAGCAAAATGGAATGAAATTCCAGCATGTGAATGGAATTGTTTAGTAGATTATCATCCCATAGGATGACAATGTGAATCAAATACGAAGATAGAAGAATGTATCCAGACATGAAAAGTAGAAAACTCAACATATGTAGTAACATGAGTAGAGATTGCTCGAGATTTTACGTGAAATAAATGGAATGAAACTCCAGCATGTGAATGGAAATGTGATGAGCACTATCATACATGAGAAGATAATAATTCATGTGAAATAGATACATTCCAGTTTACGTTGGTAGAGAATAGTCATATAAATACGGAGTGAAGTACAGATTCATGAAAGAAAGCATACAATTCTAGAGTAGAGCTAAATGCGGAAGCTAATGTATGATATAGATTCTTGTGATGGCAGATAGTAGGATTAAATGGAACATGAATATCAAATACATCAGTGAGTAGTCAGGTAGTGTTTAATATGCCAGCAAGAGATGTAACAGCAACACCATTAAGTAGTGTAATAGAATATAATATTATATATAGTAATGTGGATGAAGTAACAAACCCAACAACATATACAGTAGAAACACCTACATTTACACTAAATGAACCAACTAGGACAGGATATAATTTTGTATGATGGACATGAAGTAATGGATTAGAACCGGAAAGAACAATAACGATAGAACAGTGAAATTATGGAGATAAGAGATACTATGCGGTATGGGAACCAAAATCATGAATAGAGTATACAGTAGTGCATGCAGTAGAAAATGCGAATAATAATTCATATGAAGAGAGGGAAAGAGAAA
>ODAI014259069.1_pt1 | contig 14802 bp, 25 predicted proteins | sample 1539321 | NCBI WGS metagenome assembly ODAI01 (sample SAMN02144231, study PRJEB22623) | gut metagenome | biome: sheep rumen | host: Ovis aries | place: New Zealand
AAATCAAGGAGAAAAATAAAACAAGAGATACAAAAAGAAATAGAAAATGGAAGCATATCAGGAAAGGATGCTCACGGAACTCAAGGAGCTTAGTGAGCGAACATCGAAATTATATGCCTTTATCGGCAACAGGGAGAAGACTGACAATTTGTCCATCGAGAAACTGGACCTTCTCCTGAAACAATACCACCACATGTCGATGTATGAGACGATATTGAGACAGAGGTGCAGTTTGGAAGGCATACTTTAGTAGGAAATTACGCATTTTGCTGATATTTATTAAGAAAGTACTTTTATAATATGGCAAAGAACGTAATTAAACTCACCGAATCCGATATCAGGAAAATGGTGAAGGATGCAATAAGAATCATCAAGGAAGAAAAGGAAAGCCAGGAATCATATTGGGAGTCACCGGACGGCAGCGAGAAGGCTTGGGAGAAGGTAGAGGTATCAACATCAAAAGAAGATAACACAGACCCTTCAATGGACACAGACTGGAGCAAGAAAGACCTTGGCTTCAGCACGAAAGACCTCAGCGGAACCCTTGACAGTGACAGCGATTCGAATAGCGATTCAGATGATAAGGATGATAATTCCTATGACAGCGGAGATTTCGACTTCGACAACGATTCCACCGATGTGAAAGACAATGACAATTCGGAGGACGGTCCTAAAGGTGATGCGGTTGCAGATGGTGATTCCAACAAGTCCAACGGTACACAATTCAACCAGGGTGGCGACCCATTCAGCCAGAAAGTAGGCGATACTCCATCTGGCAACGACAACGGTGCTACCACGAAGGGAAATAACGATGGTTGGGGTACGTCTCTCGACAGTATCATCAACGACGAAATCAAGAAAGCTACTGAATCAAGTAAGTAGATATATTTTTTTGTTTATAGTCTCGCGAAATTGGGGAATGGATTTTTTCATTTCCCAATTTTTTTGTATATTTGCGATGACTTGATGTTGTCCGGCATTTTGTATTTTATAAGAGAAAATGGAAAACACTTTATTTGGCAAAATATTTAACAGAGAAACGCTTGAATCCACTCTTTCAGATGTTATAGATGGAGAGGTAAAAAACATAAACTCAGCGGATGAAACAAAAAAGTTACTCGCCACCAGGATAGAAAAAGACATACAGCAATACCTCGATGATTCGTTTGAAGAAAAACCTGTTGTTATCATAGACGGAAATGATGCTTATGTTACATACGAGGGAAAAAGGTTGGTAACAACTATGTTTTATTGCCTGGTTTTCAATAATCAAGGAATTGTCACAAAAGAACTATTTGACGCTTTTGCTAAAGAATACGAAAAACCCACCGGAGATTAATCCAGTGGGTTTTTTAATAGTTTTACCAAGTTAGATTACTTGTTGAGTTCGTTCTCGTAAACATAAGCGACGATTGCAAGTGCCTCAGAGATAGAAAGCTTGTTGTCAGAGAGGGAATTAGCAAGCATCGTAGCGACAGATGTCCAAGTAGTTGCCTTGATTTCAATAGGAAGTTTGGCGATACCATCACGAGCAGCATTGATTTTCTCGGAGATAGTGCTACCGGCAGCAACACCACTTGCGAGGTTAAGGGAATCAATGACGATAGGGAGATTCTTCTCGAGCCATTCCCTTACTGCTGGGATGTACTTAGCACCATACTTTGAGCCGACGGTGTTGAGAATCCTTTCGATGAGGTCCATAGTATCAGAACTGTTGAAGTCCTTGATAGCATTGACAACCGTGACTGCAATAGGAGCGTACTTCAAGATGAAATCATCAGCGACGCTGGTTGCGCCCTTTACCCAGGCAACGATTTTTGCCCAGAATTCTTTGATTTTTTCTACAAACTTCATAATATTACTAGTTTTATAATAAATAGTTTAATCAACCTAAATCCTATACAATTGTTACATTGATTTTTAAAGTATAGTTTAAACATCGAATATAGTGATATGTTGTCCATTCAATGCCTTCAATGCGAAAAAGCAATAAAGTGTGTCATTTTGATATGAACTGTTTTCACCACGATAATAATATATTTCACTTTTGTTTTCTGATTGCCTGGTCGGGAAAGACACAAATTTATAAAAGTTTGCAGCGTCGCTTATTTTACCATCAAAACTATCTGACGCATAACCATAGTATTTCGTTAGTTTAGAATCAACGAAAAATAAAAAATGCCTGAATTCATGAACCAGCACTTCTGTGTTTCTTTGTAATGTTGCCGTGTCCACGCTTGTAACATATATCTTATTACCAGAAGTAAGCCCTTTCCACCCAAGACGTGCCCCCGTTTTTTCATCCATTAATATTAATTTCGATTCGTCATTTATAAAACCAACAGAAGCAACTCTGGAATTGAAGCGGTTCATCATATTTTCCGCCGCAGTTCTGATTCCATCACTTGGCTCATAATCGGTATTTTCATTGTAGTTTCGATAATGGAACTCATAATTAACATACCCTTCCGTTGTTTCTGTTGTAAACGTCGTGTGGTTGGACGATACGTTTTTTACGGACATATATACCTCATATTCAGTACCCGGTTCCAAATCGAATAAATCAAACATCCAGGAAGAATACGCAAAATACGGGTTTTCAATATCACCGTTAACGCTCTGTCCTGAAACGCTTGTCCACTCGCCACCAGAAGGTCTATAATATGCCACTACGTCGGTTCTATTACTGCTTATTGTTTGGTCCGTCATAAAACCAACAACAGCACATGAATAACCGGCTATCACTCCAAATATTCTAGTTTCGGCCATTATAATATTGTAATTTTAAATGTTATGCTTCCAGTACCAGCACTTAAACTGCTTTTATATTCCTCATATCTGCCATCCCGTGATATAGTCGGAGAAATAACGTTTTCACTGTCTTCTACCTTTATATAAGAGGATATGCCTTTATGGAACACAATGCTTCTGTTTGTGTTGGAACCCTTTGTGTAATTTAGTGTGTATATTTTCCCATGCTGTGATATGTCAATCAAAAACATATATTGGTTATCTTGCGTTCCATCGGATAACATACACGTGGTCCTGCTGTTTCCGGTGTACGGCATTGACATATAACACCCGAACTTTTGTTCTGTTCCATCCTGTATAAAGATTCTTGTAACTCTGCTTGCTGATTTGCTTGTACCATGTTTAACCACAACTTTTCCAACTTTTGGACTTGCTGAAGTGTTCGGCTTTATTGTGGTTGAAAGTGTTGATACCCCATAATCAATGGATAAATTAGTGGAAAACATAGTTGAAGCGTCTGCGTTTGCGGGGAATTCAACTTCAGGTGTTACGTAATAAGTTTCTGATATCTCGTTCGATGTTTCATCATAATAGAAAATGTTGTTCCCACTAATTCTCATAGCATCATATGCCATACCGAGGACATCATCTTCAAACGTTGTTCCACTACTAGGACAAAAAGATTCCTTTACGTTCGAGCCGCCATTATACCTGATGATTGCACTATGGTCAACATCTGGTGTGGCAGTGCTTTGTAAGGTAACATCATTTTCAAGGCCGCTGGATGAAAAAGTTAGACCAACCTTAAAAAACCCTTCATATGCATCAGAACCGGTATATCCCTTGAATTTATATACATCACTAATATATGTGCCGTTCCCCAAATAAACTGGCGGAGAAACATCAAACGTAGATTCCTGTGTAATTGCGGTGGAGGTTAATGATAAATCACTCAATTCCTCCCCGTTTCCGGTTTTGGCTATTACAAGAAATCTCCCAGTTTCGTTAGATGTTTCAAAGCCATCATCGTAAAAAGATATGGCCCTTGCACTTAACGACGTTGTTTCCTGTTCCTGTTTGTATTGTATTAGGTCAATATACATTGTGTCAAGAGACCCTAAAACGGAAGTAGAACGAGGGGTTATAATAATGTTATATTCTCTATATTTCCCGTTCCCCTTGTCAAATATACCATCATTGGAAAAATCAATTTCAATGTGAAACGCTTTCTCTGTCGTTGTTTCTGTGATTATCGTATAATTATCATCACCTTCTGGCCAAAAAGAGCCCTTCGATACACCTATACTATAATTTTGTATGTGTTGTATTTCTGTTGTGTTGTTTCTATATAAAACATCATTAATACCAACATCTAAAATAATGTTAGTTGAACCAGTAAATTCATACTCTATTGTTTTACTAGCATCTTGTTGTGTTCCGTCAACATCTATTATTTTTGTTCCAGAAACATCATCTACAATTTCAACACGGCCAACCCATGCTTTATAAATACCAATTCTGTAATATTCAGAATCTTCAAACTCCGGCCCAGAGGCGTATAAATAAACTTTATTTTCTGAATAATCATAATGCATTACACATAAAAGGCCATAATAATTAAAATAATCACTAGAGTTTCCCCTACCTTTGGCGTAACAAATATTTTGAACGGAAGTATCGTCTTGTATTTTTACACCATCAATTATTGTAAACCCAGTGGCGTAACTTGATTGTTCGCTGATAGTGCCTCCCTTATAACCGGATAATATTATATTGCAAACGCCGTCTTTCATTACCCTATACCAACTACCCATAACATAAACATCAGCGTCTCTCATAAACTCATCGTGAAATTTTTGAAAATTAATAAGGGTATATTCGCCTCCTGTGCCCTGATTATCTCCAGCCCAAGATAAAACAGCATCATTATATGTTGTGGATGCGGTTAGTATTTTGTTATTCGCCATAAAACCAACACCTCTTTTGCTGAGAACACAGTCACCATACACTTCACTATCCCCAGCAAATTTAACGAATGTAAACGTGTCCAGGTCAAGACCGTTATCTTCTGTCCATCCGTAAGTAAACTGGAGATAATCAGCATCGGATATTTCCCAATCAGCCTTACTCTGTGAGAATAGCCAGGAATCATACAAATCCGCATTACTTGTTTGCACGGAAATTTCAATATCCCTTCCGCTTTCTTTGTTGGTATTTGCTGATACGGTCATTGTAACTGTACCATTCCCGTTGTTTCGTATGGTAGTATATGGAGAACCGGAAATCAATCTAAACCCAGTAATAACCACATCACAGGTTGTTTCGGCTGTAAGTATCCAGGTTCCACCGTCTTTTGGTATTATACCACCCTCAATATCATCCGGTGTGTATAGACGAAGTTCCGGTGTACATTCTTCCGGTTCTTCGCCAATGGCCTTTAGCAATTCGTTCCACGTGAATTCAACGTACGAATAAGTCTCCCCCATGGTCTGGCCACTTGTTTGTTTCGAGAATCCATCATTAGGTGTGTTTCCAACCCAGATGTTCTCATTGCCAATCATTGCATGTGTATCAGAGCGTTTAACATTTATCCTGTATATCTTCTCCTCGACTGGTGTTGGTGGTGTTGGTTCACCCCCACCGAAAACAATCGTGAGTGTTGGCGTTATATGTCTTTTTGAATCATAGTGGCCGCCATTACTGATAGTAGCGGTTGACACACCGGTCTTCGTTTCTCCGTTATATGTAACAGTTATACTTCTCGTGACATTGGTGGTTCCGCTATAAAGGAATCCGGCATCAAATATATTGCCAACAGCGACGTTGTTCGAGCCCATCCATTCATGAGCGCCACCAGCACTGTACCCATAGGTAATACCGTCATTATCCACAACTGTCGCATTCGTAAGTTTGTTTCCATTATTATCAACAACACTTACGAGGTGATACATTATTTGTTTTGATAGAGTAAAATCATTCTGGATTATAAAGGCCCCGGAAGATGCGTTACACGTTTTATGCTCTTCAACATAACCGTCTGCCCACACAAATACATAAGGAATTCCACTCCCGTGCGTAACAAACAAAACTTTCTTCGTGCCATCTCCATCCCTTTCAATACTTTCTATCTCTGCACCGCACCCAACCTGGGAAGCACATTCGAAATCTGTCATATATCCTGTCTGTCCTTCCTCCTTCGCCTTTACATAAAACTTTCTTACTACGTTTTCAAGTTCCATTGTATAGGCATTGTAAGATTCATCGCCGCTTCCTTTGAATGGAGTAGCATCAGATTCATTGGTGTACGTCATTCCTGTTAAAGTTGGCTGTCCGCTCATATCGGGATTATCATAGGCCCTCATATAAAGCACACCGGTATTCACCCACGTTGCACTCTGGTCATCACCTGTCAACGGATAAGCCCCATGTTCGTCTCCTGGTATCCAACTTCCTCTTATAAGTGTATCTATCAAATGATAACTTGACGGGTCGTTTTGCGGGTCTGTTGTGTAAAAGAAATAATAGTAATTGCCATCAACCGGATTTTGCCCCCTTCCGTCAATCCTATTGATGTCCTTTATTTCGTTTTCATGGGAACCGTTTACGTTTATGTATAGAAAATTATTATAGTTTATGTCGGCCATAAATCTCTCATTTACTATAAATATCACAAAAATTTTTGTATATTTGCGAAAAAAGAAAGATATGAATATAGAGAAAGTATTGGAGGTCTTTGCGAAGTCCGTGGAGCCTGTTGTTCTGTCGGAGCATTTCATCGTATGGGCCGGGGACAACCTTGTGGAAGTATGCAGATTCACTGGTTTACACAAAAAATTTATGGATTGGTTCCCTTCCTGGGGGGATTATGCGAAATACGTTCAGGAACACAACAACATCTTCAAGGTGTTCACTGAGGACGGTCATTATGAGGTTCCTGTTGGTAGTTGGCTTGTAAAAGCTCCTGACGGGCTTGTGTATCCTTGCGGGGAAGGTGTCAGGTTTATCAGCAACGCACAGAATATCAAGGAGAAGATTGAAAGGACGTGTCTGGATAAAGAGTATGAAATTCCTATTGAAAAAGAGGGACTTATAACCACATATTACCCGGAAGACATCTATGAAACAGAAGTTGTTGAAAACGGGAATGGCATCAGTCTCAGGCACAAACTCGATGAGAACGGAAAACCTATCTTGAAGAAAGATTACGGCGGGCTTAACAAATTTGCCGCATCCAGGTGGAAAAATGCGAAGCCACAAATAAAGGTAGATAACAGGCCGATAAAAAATTGGGAATCCGGTTTTAAGAAGGAGTTGGACAAGTGGAAGTAGAAAAAGCGCCAGGGATTTCAAAGTCTCTGGCTTTTTGATTACCTTTGTGATATGAAATATAAGTTAGAGAAAAAAGAAGGAAAATATTTTTTGTTTGTCAAAACTTGTTTTCTTGGGAGGTGGAAGCCGTTGAAAGACCAGGAAACCGACAAACAATACGCCTATTCCAACATCACTGAATTCGCGGAAAAAACAGCAATAGATTGGTATAACAAAATCATTATCAAAATATGAGTGAAAACAAGAATATCGGGGTTGTACTGGCAAGACTTCAACCCATCCATAACGGCCACCTCGCACTGATTGACAAGGCATTCCAGGAGAACGACGAGGTGTATGTGTTCGTTGGCAGTGCTGATAAGTTCAACAAACGTAATCCAATTCCAATCTCTCTCAGATTACAGCTGGTGAACGACGCTCTTGACGAACACTATGCAGGATGTATTGACCGTGAACGCATTCATGTTGTTCCACTTGACGACCTTGACGACGAGACCAACAATTCCCATGAATGGGGGTTCTATCTTTATTCCAAGGTTGTTACAGAAACGGGCAGTCCTAATTTCACTATTTACTACTCCGATGGTTTTGAAATCATTACCACCTGGTTCCCTGGGTTCATTCTCAGAAACAACGTATCGCTTTCTCTGTTGGCCAGGAACTCCATCAAGAATGGCATCTCCGCTACATCAGTGAGAAAGATGATTATGGATGAGGATGACCAGCAACTGAAAGAAAGTGTGCCGCACAGCGTATATGAAGCCAGGGCCACTATCAAGAACCTTATCGAATTATCTGAAAAAGTACATTGATATGAAACACGAGATTGAAGTCCAGTTTGTTCCCGGCGACACCGTATGGCACAAGAATCTGGCCACCAACGAGGCTATGGAGACGAAGGTGAAATCCTACCAGGCGATTATCTACAGCGACGGCGGTGCGGGTATTCTCTATCACCTTGAAGATGAGACCCCTACATTCGTTATCCCTGGGGTAGTGAGCAACACCGGCCTATTCGCAACCAAGGAGGAATGCGATGCTCAGCCGCCATATGTTCCAGGACAATAGCGCCAAGGAATTACACTGTTCGTAGAAAAATTGTATATTTGCATAAAAAAAAAGATATGTTCAAGAATTTATTGGGGAACTCCAACGGAGAACTGCCCTCTGAAATCAAGAATCCGTTCAGCATGGAAAACGTCAATGAAATCCACCTCCATTGCACAAAAAAGTGGTTTGGAGATGGATTCAACATCTGGGGAACGGTTGAGTTCAAAAACGGGGACACCACCGGAAAACAGGAGTTCAAGGGTGACGGTCTCGGAGATGTGTTCATGAAAATCCACAAATTCTGCGAGAAACTTGGTGTAAACAGATAAAAAGGAAAAATATGGCAGAGAAAAAAAGTATGTCTCTTGATACGTTCAAGGAACTGGCCTCCGAAAAAGGTGAGTTCGTGGATGGTATCATCGGTCGGGTTGATATGGTTGACCTCGACAATGGTGTTATGCGTATCTACTCCGAGCACGTGAATAGGTATCTCGAGAAATATGCTTGCAGGGACGCTGATGACCTTAGCGAGACCCTGTGGTATTCATATGGTATTTTTTGCCAAGTAATTGACTGATTATGAGAACTAACTTTCCACCTAAAAACGAAAAGGATTTCATCTCGTTCGTCCTGAGAAGCCGGGATATGAAATACGATACCAGGGCTGTTGATGTCCGTATAAAATACACCATGGAATACGGTTACATCTATGTCTGGCGGTACAGGTACAAGAAGACAAGGAAATTTCTCGGCATCCCGTTGAGTGACAAGTGGAAACCAATCTGGAACTGGACCATATATTGTGGCCGGGAAGGAAAGAAAGAAGGCTACGACCCGACGGACAAGAAAAATTGGTATCCGCAGATTGTTTTTGGCCTTGAAAGTGTTGAAAAGAATATAGAACCCATCCGCACATTCAAGGACCTTTGGGAACATTTTGAACTGGAAGAAAACTATAGGAAGGCCGAAGAGGATGGAAGCAAATTCTTCAGGAACAAGAAATCAAAAGAAGATATCTTAAAGAAATACGAAGTATGAGAAAGAAAAGAACCGATGACGACCAGATTGAAATCACGCTCGGTGAATATGGCATAACGTGGTATGAACTGCTCTGGAGATATAAAGAGCCACGTAAGTTCCTGTGGTTCAATATCAAAGATAAGTGGAAAGCGCTTATGCGGTATGACTCCCGTGGATATAGACAACGCAACGATGACCCTAATGATGATTTCTATTGGGACAACGTGTGCTTCAATCTCGGAAGGGAGTCTGATGTCCAGGCATTCAAGTCGTTGAAGAAGAAGATTAAGACCAAACGCGACCTCTACAATTTCTACAACATTTATCATTTGCTGGAGAAATACGAAAGGGACCTGGCCGATTATGCGAAGTTCAAGGAAGAATTAAAAAATAACGTAAAGGAGTTATGTCAATAAAGAAATTTTCAGAAAACATCTACAGCAAGTATATAAAAGATGTTCAGTATATCGTTGATGTGGTGAACTCCTGCGAGACCGTTGAACAGCTTGCCAGTGCAGAACTGTGGGGTAAGGAATTGATTATCCAATGGAGGAAACATGAGACATATCTGGCGGAAAACCGTTTCTATTTTTTCCAAGCGACCGGGGTTGTTCGTCACATTATTGCTGTGGACGAGGTGTTCGAAAAACTACGCAATATCATCAATAACGCGGTACAGAGAAAAAATGAGTGGAAAGACACTAAACCGTTTCTTGGAATATGGTAGAAATAAATGACCTTAAGAAATTGTATGCAGAACTCACTCCGTGGGACAGGGCGGATTTCTGCGAATGGATTAAGGACCAGGAAGAGTTTGATATAGACCCCGACCTGGACCTTGATTATACCGAAATTAAACTGGAATCCATTGCGGACCGTTATACTGATGATGATTTCCTGCACGAATGTGATGACTCGAGCATAGTTGATTATGTTATCGACCACGGGCTTGATGACATGGTTATAGACCAGCTTGACGAGGAATATCTTGCCGGGTACATAGAAAAGAACATTCCCGCTGTATCTCAATACCTTATGAAGGAAGAAGTAACTGACAAGGAGCGTGACAGGATTTTCGATGTCGCGTATGACCAGGGATTCCGTGATGGGAAGAATGGGAAAAAGAATAAATGTAAACCTAGTGATTTTTAATATGATTGTACCGATTTTCATTTACAGAGACCGCCCGACGAAGGAGGAGCTTCGAAGGGAGGCTGAGCGTGACCGCCGTATGAGAGATGCCATCCGTGAGGAAGAAGAGCGTGAAAGACGCAGGAAAGCACTGGAGTTATGGGCCAAGAAATGTGAAGAGGCGGAGAAGAGGAAGAAATTGGAGGAAGAGTATTATGAAGCGGAGAGAAATAACCCTTGGGATTTCCAGTTCCTTCCGGAAGGTTGGTCCATTCTCGGGCAGACATATATCCCGGTCATCAACGACTATGGATATGTGTGTGACGGAAGTGAAGATGATTTAGAAGGGGGATACAATGATTGAGGTTATTAAACACGGAACACAGCCGAAACATCTGGTAATTGCCACGAAGTGTTTCAATTGCGGGTGTGTGTTCAAATTTGATGTTGACGATGACACGTACCACGACAGCCTTTATTGTGGGGATTTCGTTGATTGTCCGGAATGCAGCCAGGATATTCTCGTTCGCAACACCAGTTCAATGGACCACGCAGACCCAGACAAAATCGTGTGCGAAATCGTTGACATCGACGAATAATGCGCCAGGAACATAATGTTATTGAAACATAATTTGTATATTTGCAAAAAAAAAGATGGATATGGATATGCAGATACCAAGAGAGATGACTGTTCAGTTGTCCGAAGCACGAAGATTTTGTATCGGCTTGAAGAAGTTGGCCGAAGAAACCGGCATCTCGAGTTACAGATATAACAAGTTGTTCGGTATATTCAGCCTGGAGTTCAACGATGGCAGTTCTGTCGGCATGGCCAGGGCTTGGATTGAGGCCGGAATTTTGGATGAAAACTTTAACGAAAAATAGGTTATGACATACGAGGAAATACTTGAAAAGAATGTTGATGCCTTCATTGAACACGTGTGGGGTGCGTATGACGTTGATTCCATGAGCGACGACAAGAAGACGTTCATCAAGAACCTTATGAGCACCACGATTGAGGCTTATAAGAAAGGTTTTGAAAACGGTTATGATAACGGCTACATCCAAGGAATGAAAAATGATGACAATTGAGGATTACATCAACGGTTTCGGAAAAGTGGATTTTGAATTCCTGAACGGTTTGTTGGACACAGGTGTTTACCCTCCCATTCCGCACAACGAATACAAGAGGTTTGTTATCCACACTGACCGCATACACAATTTCCTCCTTGAAAAAACGGGGAAGGACGTACCGATTGACAAGAGTATAGCCATTTCCAACGAGGAGTATTTTGAACTTCGGGAACTTATCGAGCATGCCAAAGTATTTTCCGGAATGTTTAGCGAAGGCTACCCGAAAGGATATGATTGGTGGAAATACTATTACGAGGGTGTTCGCTACCCGATTACTGATGAATTGGAAACATTTGATTTTAAATACGTTGAATTATGATTTTTTTAATTGTTCTTAACTTCCTTTTATGGTCGTTTTGCATCGCCTGGGCTATCACGCTATTCAGTGACCATGAAATTGTCGCTGGGGCTTTTTTGGTGATTTTTTCCATCCTCCCGGCGGTTATGTTTGGCTATGTAATTCACGCGAAGTGTGTCGGAAATGAACAGGTCATTGAATACTACTTCCCTGCTGACCATTATAAATTTGAGCAGATTGTGAAGGTTACCAACGAGAAATCCGTCATAGGTTCCGATACGTTGGTTACCACGAAATGCGACACAACCTACCGTATTACCGGTGTTGAACCCATTGTTTGGGATGAAAACCATTATAACAGAAAGGCTTATAGCATAAAGGAATATGACAATCGATGAGGCAATCAAGTCCAGGTATGAGAGATTCAATCGTCTCTGGCTGGCCGCTGAAGGGCATACGTTTGAAGATGACCCGAAGGTGAAGAAAGAGAAATTTGACAGGGAATTTCCTGAATGGGAAAAAAAGGTCAACAAGAGGGCCAATGAACTTGGATTCGAGGACCACAACAAATATTGGGCATACGTTTGCAAGCGACAGTTCGATGACAATGACCCTGACTTCGAACGTGACCCTATCATCCAGGACCTGTGGGGAAAACAACCTCATTACTCTTCCCTGTATGACTATGAGAAGATGTGTATCGACGAAGGGCGTGGTATCGCTGAATTCATTCTCTCCATGGAAGGCGACCCGAAGGAAAATTGGGAAAAATTATGCGGGGAAGACAAGGAACTCGGAACGTTTGTGAAGAACCTGGAAGCTGCCGGGTATAAGTTGGATGAAGGCCACAGCGGTAACAGTATGGGCGAGAGCGTTCTATTCGCCAATTCCTTGCTTTTCAATCCAGAGATTTTCCAGTATCTCCACGGTGCACTGGCTGGATTGGTCGGTGATGTCGGATACCACGATGACCGCAGTGACGTTCCTAAATCCAAATAATATGAAGGACATTGTTTCTGGGAACGGGGATACTGTTCTTGATGCCTACAGACTTCCGGATGGGGACCCTGTGCTGGTTATAGGCAACAAGGAATTCCGTTTCTCCATAGGTAGCCAGCCATTTGAACAGACGGACATATATGTTGCCGCTTCCAGGTTAGTGAATGAAATCATTAAGTACAAAAATGGTTAATAAAAACAACAGAATAGGCATTACAGAGAACTGTGACCCGGCTTTCCATCTTGAAATTTTTGACAACCTATACAAGGGAAATATAATTGTCACGAAGAGGCTGACAGACAAACTCATTGACAAACTGGTGGAGAACAAAGACAAGGTAATACTCCACCTGACGTGTACGGGAATGGGCGGGACAAAAATCGAGCCGCTTGTACCAGATGTTGAGACCACATACAGGAAGGCGTGTACGTTGATTGAAAAAAGTTTTCCCGTTGAACATATTGTACTGAGAATTGACCCAATCATTCCAACTGAAAAAGGAATAGCGACAGCGGAAAACGTCGTAGATAAATTTAAGGATACTGGAATTAAAAGGGTGAGGATTTCATTCCTTGATATGTACAAACACGTTGAGGAGCGATTCAAGGCCCAGGGAATAAGACTGCCCGACAACTATCATGGATTCCACGCTGATGACCGTGCGAGGCTTGAGGCATGGAAACATATGGTCGATTGTTGTGCTCCGTATGGAATGGAAATTGAAATGTGCGGGGAACCACCAATTGAAGGAACGGATTTCAAAAGCACACCTTGCCTGTCGCAGAAAGATATTGATATCCTGGGACTTACAGATGAAATAGTACTTGAGGGGAAGAAAGAGCAACGTGGAACCTGTGACTGCCCGGCCAACAAATATCAGTTATGGAGGGGCAAGCCTGAACGTTGTGAGCATAAATGCCTATATTGCTATTGGAAAGAAGAATCCCAGCCCTCTGAGTAAGAAGACTGGGATTTTATTTTAGATTGGGTTATTCGGAACTATAGGTCCTATTATGGGTCCTGGCGTAAATTCTGATGTTTGGTTGTAATCTATGCGTGGGCCTCCGCCATATTCAAGAATTTCATTGACATAGGAGTGATTTGAATAATAATACCTGTCATAAAGTCTGTCGCCAGGTTTTGGATTTCTCTTTTCTGTATATACTCTGCCACTTCCGTTTCTCCACTCGTAAAGGATGAAGAATGGCTGCCTGTATTCATAACTAGGCATTGCTCTAAGCATATCTTTTACATCCCACCTTTCGCCAGTATCATATACAACATATTCACCAACATAGGAAAATTCTGGCAACGTTGATTCCCCGAGTTTTATTTCATTTGCCTTTGAAGCAGAATGCGTAGGACTTGGTAGAGAGGCGTTGAATTTCATTACATTCCCGTCTGGTGTATATGATATCCAAGGTTCGATATACTTCTTATCGAGATATTCAAGGTCAGTAATATTGATTGTAACGTCACGGCCAATTTCGGAGCCTGTCCCACCGTTATATATATCATCTGCAACATTCGGCCCTATTTTGATTTCAGTTGTTCTCACCTCGAAACCAATACTTACACCACTCATTTCACCATAGGCAACAAATCCACGCTCATTGTAGCACATCTCGTATCTTCCGCCGATGGTAACACCGCTTATGGTCTGTTCTTCAACAACGATGGCAACTGGGTTATTTCCAATGGAGAGGATTTTATCAACTTCCGCTCCTGATTCAAATTTCATTATATTTTTCATAGTTCGATTATTTTTTATTTATTAAAGTTCTGGTAATTCGCTCATTGGCTTAATCTTGTTTTTGTTCCCACTCCAATATTGTGCTGCTTTATAAGCATCAACCGATTCATCTGGAACATATATATTCCCAACTCCAGATGCGAACACACCGTAAAGTCTCTTCGGTGGTGTTACGGCTTTACAAACCACTTCGAAAGGCATAGAATATTGGAAGCAGCAATATCCTATCTGTACAAGTGTTGACGGGAATATCACCCTTCTCAAAATCATATCCTCCCTGTGGCACCACGGGCAAGCCTCTGCTGAATCATCGTAGGAGAAAAATGTCCTGAATGCACC
>ODAI014774363.1_pt1 | contig 14802 bp, 7 predicted proteins | sample 1539321 | NCBI WGS metagenome assembly ODAI01 (sample SAMN02144231, study PRJEB22623) | gut metagenome | biome: sheep rumen | host: Ovis aries | place: New Zealand
CAGACGCTCTGCAACCTCATGGACGAAGAAGGCTTGGGGTACTGCTATCTGGGCACCACCGTCTATATGCCCCAGCAGATTATCGACATCCTCCGTCTGCCCCGGCTCGTCATGCCCGTCGCCACACTGACTGTCGGTTGGCCTGCCGAAGAGCCTCCTCTCTCCGACCGTCTGCCCCTACAGAGTTTTGTCCACAGCGAGACCTACAAGGACTACACCCCGCAGGACATTGACACCTATTATAATTATAAAGAGAACCTGGAAGAGAACCGCCACTACTGCGAACTGAACCACAAAGAGACGCTGGCTCAGATATTCACCGACATCCGCTACACCCGCCAGGACAACGAAGCCATGTCCAAGGGATTGCTCGAAGCCCTCAGGCACCAAGGATTCCTCTAAGCCATTCTTGAGGGATGAGTTAACTCACATATCCCAAAAAACCGGAACTTGTCAGGCACTTATGCCGACAAGTTCCAGATACTTTTTTATAAAAGTAAGTTCCTATTAGTTGGGCCACTGACCGGCAGCAATGCCAGCCTTGACACCTTCCATAGCGTTGGTACCTACAATAGTGCCTTTAGAGCGATCGATGATGGTAGAAGAGCCACCCTCATTCAGCAAGTTTGCTACGTCATTGGTATCCCAGGCAAATGCTACAACTCCATTATTGGTGGCATACTGATTGACACACTGGTAGTAAGCCTTGACGGAAGCGTTGTGCTTGTCCTGATCACCCGAGATGGTACGCTGCAAGCCGGCATACTCACCAATGATAACGGGATATCCTAGCGAGGTGTAAGCGGTCTTCAACTTACCAAACTCACTTTGCATATAGCTCTCCTCACCCCAGTTGGCATTATGGTCTGCTGCATGGTTACCTGCACCCCAGTAATAGAATGCATTGTTACCAGAAGCATCGAAGGTACCGCAGAACTGACCTGGGTCGTAGAAGTGCACCTCGACCATCAACTTACCAGCATCCTCAGGCAAAGAGCTGGCAGGCATATAGCTGACAGTAGAAGTGATATTTACGCTGGGACCTTGAACGACAAGGGTACGCTGAGCGTTGTTGCCGCCCGTGGCACGTACAGCCTCGACGAAGGCCTGGTTATAGCGAATCAAAATCGGAGTCAGTTCCTCATGACGACCATTGAAGAGATTGTAGTTCTGGAAAGGCTCGTTGAGTCCTGCAAAAAGCAGATGCTCGTCGTAGTCCTTGAATGCTGTGGCAATCTGTGTCCACAGGTCCTTCAGACGGGCAGCCTTTGCCGCTATATGCTCTTCGTCGACAGCCTGATAGGAAGAGTTTGACTTGCTGAAGCCCAGTTCCTCAATCCAACCGCCATCCCAGTGGTCGTTCAACACAACGTAGAGTCCATCAGCTACACAATAATCAACGACCTGCTTGACACGAGCCATCCAAGCAGCATCAATGGTTCCGTTGACTGAGTGAATATCCCATGAGCAAGGAATACGAACAGACTTGAAACCAGCAGCCTTGACAGCGTCAAGAACAGCTTGCGTAGTCTGGGTAGGCTGCCAAGCAGTCTCAGCAGAGAGCCCGTTACCAGAAGCCTCAAGCGTATTGCCGAGGTTCCAACCTGGATACATTTCCTTGGCTATGGCCTTAGCATCCTTGCTGATAGAGCCTGAAGGAGTAACTGCGGTGCCTTCCTCCTGTGTCACCTTAACAGTAGCCGATTCAGAACCAGCAGAAATGGTAATAATAGCCGTACGCTGGTAAGTAGTCGTATTGGGAACAACAGTTACCGTCACGGGAGAAATCTTCAAGTCACCGGCAAGAGAACCTACTGTGACCTGACACCAATCGGCACTGCAAGTTGCAGTAGCCTGAACAGGAGCCTGAGCCTTTATGGTCTGCTCACCACCATCGGCAGTAAACGACAGTTCTACAGGACGTACCGTCAGTTTCGAAACAGGCGTACCACCACCGGCACCATTATCATCATCGCCGCAAGCGGCGAATGCTGTGGTGGCCAACAAGACCACCATCAGCATAAGTATTTTTTTAAGTTCTTTCATATTCTAAGACTTTAATTCTATTTACGATGGCTACCAGCACGTCTTGGGGCACTGGCACCCGAATACACACTCTCAGTCACATAGTTGAAGGTGAGCAAGCAAGCACCCTCACCAGACAAGGCAGGATCGCGGAGAATGGCTATTTGCATGGATTTCTCTGTCAGTGACAACACTTTTAGGTTGACCTTGTTGGTAAGTGTGAGAGACTGCATGTTAGGCAAGCCAAGCACATCTACAGACAAAGTAACAGTCTTTCCTGCTGCATCTACACTATAAGTCCCATTTTCTGTCGTAGTCGTTCCATCTGCAGCCTTACGGATAATGGTTACAGACCCATCCTCTTTGAAGGTCATCGTACCATAGTCATGAGGAGTGTCACTACCCAGAATCCAGCTGTTGCCTGCATAATCAGGACACCAACTCCACGAATCACTTCCATCTGGCAATGTCTCACCATCAGTAATGTTAGCCCAACTGTCATCAGTACCCATATAGGTCAACGGACCTCCGAAGAGTTTAGAAGAGCCATCGGCAGTGATATCCAGATGCCATGTGTTTGTTAAATATGACATTGGGAATCCGCCATAGTAGACCGCATCTGTGACATAGTTGAAGGTCAAGAGGCATGCTCCCTCACCTGACAAGGCTGGATCACGGAGGATGGCTATCTGAGCTGTTTCTTCTGTAAGCGACAAAAGTTTCAAGTCCGTCTTGTTTGAAAGCGTCAGAGCCTGCATGTTAGGTAAGCCAAGGATGTCAATGGAAAGACTGATGGTCATATTCTTGGTATTAACTGTATATGTTCCGCTTTCTGTGGTTGCATTACCATTTTCATCCATACGTACAACTGTCACCGTACCATCTTCACGCAACGTCATTCGGCCAAAATCACGTGGACTAGCACCATTCAGAATCCAACTATTGCCTGCATAGTCAGGACACCAACTCCAAGAATCTGCACCATCGCCAGCTGAAATACCCAGCGTAACGGTATTCCAAGAGTCATCAGTACCCATAAAGGTCAGCGGGCCTGCAAACTTCATTGACGATCCACTTGAAGTCAAGTCAAGATGCCATGTCTTATACAGATTTTCCATCTTAAAGCCCAAATCAAAGTAGGCTTCTTTGGTAGTATAGTTGAAACTCAACAAGCAGGCACCCTCGCCTGACAGAGCCGGATCACGCAGTATTGCAATCTGCAAACTCTCGGCACTCTGAGAGAGAATTTTCAAGTTGGTCTTTCCATCCTTGGTCAGCGCCATATACTTCGGAATGCCAAGGACATCAATAGAGAGACTTATAGTTTTGTTTGCCTCATCAACAGTATAGGTTCCATTCTCGGTCGTTTCTGTTCCATCATCTGCAATACGTTTGATAACCACTGTACCATCTTCGTTCAAAGTCATGGCTCCATAGTTACGTGCATCAGCAATCCACGAGTTACCAGCCCAGTCCGGACTCCAGTTCCAACTGTCACCACGGCCAGGATCATGGTCTGTAACAGTACTCCAAGAATCGTCTGTGCCATAGTAGTACAATGGTCCAGCAAAGTGAGCATGACCACCATCCTCACGAAGATCTATATACCATGTATTATAAAGCAACTCTTTTCTGAACTTAGTAGCAATCGTTACAGGACGTACAGCCATAGCCTCATAGACGGCACGAGTAGCACGAGACCCAGCAACAGAACTGAATTCGTAGTCAACAGCAAACTTCGGATTAGCAGCATTGACCGAGCCTGTCAGGTAATAGCCTTTCTCTCCTTGTTCCAGTTCTGCATGGGCAATTCGTTTACCAGCTGCAGGTAGGAAAATCGAGTTACCATTGGGACCAGTCACCTTGAAACCAGAAACACCATCCTGTTCTGTCCACTCTGTAGTGCAAACTGAGAAAAGTTCCTCAAAATCTGCAGCCGTAGGCAATGTAATGCGGTTGTTGAGAACGTTGGGCAAGTCTAATGACGTACGATAGGTATCAGCCAAAGCATAGTCTGCAGGATCAATACTGGGGTTGGTACCCGTCAGGTCACCAAATGCATAATATCCGCCTAAGTCTGTCACACTCTTTGCACCAATATTGCACTTTGCCCAACGAACAGAAACGCCAAGATCCACAAAGTCGTCATCCAAATCAATTTCGTGAGCGTCTGTCTTGAACTCCTTCACATCACCATAGACTACACCTGCACCCAAATCAAGGAATGCAGCATAATAGTAGGTAGTACCAGGCAAAAGGCCCTCCTGAGTGTACTCGTAGTTTTCAGCCAAGCCGTCAATGGTTAGGCGAAGCCCGGCACGTACATCCTCTTCATCATTGGACGTAGAGATAACAATACCAGCAACGGCATCAGCAGGATACTTGCTAATAGAACCGGCAAGGGTAGCCTCTGCATAATCGATTCCTGTAGCAGCACCTGTCACGGCAGTTGCATCAGTGGTTATTAGCGACTTCACCTCACCCGTATAGGTCAGTTTGCCTTGCAAGGTAACAAAAGCTTGGTAATAGATGGTCGTATTGTTGACCAAGCCAGAGAGTGTTGCCGAGAACTCGGAGGCAGAGGCAGCCGTAGCCGTCTCGGTCAGCGCGTTCTGGGCAAAGCCGTACTTGAAGCCCGTCGAGTAAGAAGCTGTATTCATATTCTCCAGACCAGTCACCGTACCATGGAAGGTTGCCGTGGTGGCTGTAACATCCGAAGAACCCGTCACGACAGCACCGTCGGTAAGCAGCGTACCACTATTGGCATAGTAGTCATCGGTGTCGCTGCACGCGGTCAGCATGGCAGCTCCAAAGAGGAGCGCCATGATTCCGGAATATATTTTTGTTAGTTTCATAACTTTTACCTTTTTACTTTTTAACTAGATAACCTTTACTCTATCGTGATGCTTTCAACCGCACAAGCAGCCTTCAAACCCTCATCGGATGTATCGGCCAGTGCCGCATAGTCAAGATACTGCATCGTAATGGTCAGGGCAGAAGTACCATCGTCCCACTTCACGGTAGAACCCGTGTCGTTAGTCCAAGAGACGGTATAGGTGCCATCGCCATTAACCGTAATAGCACGAGAGTAGTTAAAGCAGTCAGTTTCCCAAGACTGTTCTTCACCGCGGTTACAGCAGAGCACCATCTTGGCAGGCTGCGAGAAGGTGAAGCCCGACAGACGAACTGTCACGCTAATCTTCTGATTCTTCTTCAGTTTGATGTTTGCTGGATCGACAGCATCACCGCCGCCACCCCATGGGTTGTAAAGCTGGCAGCGGAAGTACTTGTCTGCCTCAAAATAGTTATTCACATTCTCTGCAATGAAAGGAACGACTGTCGGGCCTGTCTGACCACCGCCAACTTCCTTATAGGTAAATCCGGCTACAAGATAAGTATTCACTGCACCATTGGCATCCTTTTCTGCAGGTACGCCCATCACGAGTTCCGAACCTGGATCACACTTGAATACCTGCCATTCTTTGCCCTTAACCTCAATGGTGCGTTCGTTACCTACTACGGTGAAGAAACTTACCTCCTGATCGAAAACAATCTTGCTGCCATCAATGGTGTACGAACCACTCTTGTCGCCATAGCTCCAAGCACCCTTCTTGGTAAGGGTCAACTCGTTCTCGGCAACAGCATCCTCGTCCCACTTCGGCGCCCAGTTAGTACCATAGTTACCCTTGGTTACACTTTCCCAAGCAGAGGAAGCACCATTCCACCACATCCAGTCATAAGCCGCATCGGTGCTGACCTGATAGGTCATCTCGGCGCCCTCGAACTCAACACCATTGATATCGGTTGTGAAGAGTTTCTTCTCAAGGCCTTCTATTTCAGGCAGAGAAGGAGTTGCTGGATTCAAGAGTTCAACCTCATCAGAAGGGATTTCAACAGTGCCGTTCTGAACATCCTCAGCAATATAGTTCCAGATAATCCACCAGGGGCCCTCGCTATTGGTACGCATAGTAGCCAACTGGAGCAAGTAAGGAGTCAGTTGGGTAATGACAATATTCGTCGTATAGTTGGCACAAACTTCGTCAAAGCCTACATTGTGAAGGGCAAAGGCATCAGTAAATGAAAGTGTAGGATGATTTTTGTCCTCTACGAGCAAATTCCACTTGCCATTGTAGGTTTTATCCTCCTCAGCACGATAGACAGAAACGGTACAACCATTCTTGTCATCGAGCGTGAAGGTCATCGAACTCTTCATGTAAGGAGAATCCTGAGGGATAAGCCAAGACTGGAAGCCTGGATCCCAATTGGGATTCATATGGTTTATACCGATATCTGTAGATGCAGAACCATCATTCAGCACATCATCGGGATTACAATACATCACTGGACCAGTGCAACTGCCTACACCATAGTCCTTGTCTACTGGAACCCACTTTTTGGATTGTCCCACACCACCTGTCAGATAGGTATAGAGAGGGTCTTCCAGCAATGACATATTATTCGTATTGATTTGAAACTGGTAGGGTGCACCATACACAACGCCACCACGGGTGTCCACACCAAAAGTTACCTCATAGGTACCGGCAAAGGGGAGTGCCAGTGTGGCAACGTTACCTTGGGCACGACCATTGGGGTGTATCCAATAGCAGTTATAGCTCTTGTCAAGCAGGCTCTTCAGGGTAATCGTATTCTGAGCGTCCACATCGACCGTATAGGCCTTACCCTGTACCAAATCTGCCGGCTGCAGGTCGGGCATGCTCAAGCTATGATCGTCCGGAGTACATGCAGCCAATAAGAATGCGCCTGCAACGGACCAATATAATGATTTCTTGATATTCATAATCGTATACTTTTTTACTTGTTTACCTTTTAAGTTTTAAAGGTTACCATCCTGCATTCTGCTTCAGGACACCGTTAGAACGCTGAATCTGAGTCAGTGGAATCTGCTGGAAGCCACGCTTCGAGGTAATATTTTCAGCTTTGTAACTGACTATGCCTTCCTGCCCACCGTTTAACACCTTCTCACCAGAAGCTACAATAGCCTGAGCTGCAACATTCACGCCCTGACGAAGCAAATCCCAATAGCGGATGCCCTCGAAGGCAAACTCGAGACGGCGCTCCTCCATGATGTTATCCTTGGTAACAGCCACGGTAATCTTCGGTGTATTGATAGTGCCGTCTTCGTTCTGAGTAGCATAGGCACGGCTGTGAACCATGCTCAAATAGTTCTGGGCGTTGGGAGAACCCAGCTCGGCAGCCATCAGCAACACATCGGCATAGCGTATAAGCGTATATCCTATAGGCTGAGAAATCTGGAAGTCACCAGCCATGACGCCGTCCCAATAGTGTGTCAGTGACCAAGAACCGCCCTCGTTCTGATGGTAGCCAGAGCGAGCTGTGTACTTCTTGTTGAAATAGCCCGTGTACTCGCGTTGGTCAAGAATAGCCTTCTGATAGGCCTCTGTAGAAGCTATGCCTTCTGCCTCGAGGTCGATGACAGAAGCCTCACGACGCTGATCGAGTGAAGGATACGATGCCACGAAATTAGCTGATACAGTGGCACCGCCCCAGCCTTGTCCATAAGGAGCCTTGAACGTACCTCCACGAACGGAGAACATCTGAATAGCATTGTTACCACCGGCATTTCCGTTGTAGTCTGAAGTATAGTTGAACTTCATGGTCAGGATATTCTCTACATTATCCTCACCAGCATAGGTAGTTTTCTCTGTCCAACCAGCCTGATCGCTGCCTTCCCATTTGGTACTAGCACAATACCAAAGGTTCTTGTAGAGGGGTACGAGCGAATACTCACCACTGCTGATGATATCCTCCAGACCTTTCAGCACCTCTGCCTTGGTTACACCTTCGGGTTCCTTGCCATAGACACCAGTATAAAATAGGTACGCGCGAGCAATCATTGCCTTAGCAGCATAACATGTGATGCGTCCGTCATTGGTCGAAGACGAAGACTTGGGATATGCATCAGCAGGGATATTCTCTGCTGCATACTTCAGATCGGCAAAAATCTGGGCGTAGACATCGTCCACAGGTGCCTGAGGGATATTGTCTGTAGAAGGTACAGTAAGCAGAGGAATATTCTCGAAGATACGTACCAGATCAAAGTAGAGAATGCCACGCATGGCACGAGCCTCACCAATATACTTTCCGTGATTGGCCTCACTGCTCCAAGTAATCCCATCCTCGTGCTGGATAAGTTCGTTGCAACGATATATCGCAGCATAATAGCTCTCCCACAAAGTGTTGTGCAAGTCTACCTGAGAATTATCCTCACCCATATCGAAACGATCTACCACGGCAGAGTTACGGGCATCGTTGGCACCCGTACCGCCGAAGCACTCGTCAGACAAGAGTTCAGAAAGATAATGGAAAGCAAACGTAGGACCGTTAGAAACAGTACGCTGCCAACCATCATAACATCCTATGAGTGCGCGTGAGATGGCTGCCTCATTGTTATAAAAGTTGCCCGTGGTTCCCTCTGTTTTGGAAGAAACCTCCAGGAAATCATTTCCACACGAGGTCATCCCCAGTGTAAGTAGCCCCATCAGAGCAGTAGAAAATATCTTTGTTTTCATATTCATCATCATTATATTAGAACTTCAGATTTACACCGAACAGGAAGGTACGAGGACGCGGATAATATCCGTAGTCGATACCTGAAACCCAACCTGCATTACCATAACCGATTTCAGGATCCATGCCGTCATACTTAGTAAAGGTATAGAGATTCTGAATCTGGAAATAGAGACGAGCCTGCGAGAGCCACTTCTGACGAAGCAGTTTCGAGAAGTCATAGCCCAGCGTGATGTCACTAATGCGCAGGAAGTCGCCATCCTGTATAAAAAGATCAGAGAACTGATAGTTGATGTTCGTGTTGGTGACACGAGGCAGTTTGTTGCTGGTGCCCTCACCTGTCCAACGATCAAGAATAGCAGTAGTGTAGTTGGCAGTGGTAGAACCTACATTACGATAGCTCTGTACAATCTTGTTGCCAGCCTGACCATTAGCCTTGAGCGAGAAATCGAAGCCTTTATAGTCGAAACCAAGTGTAAAACCATAAGTAAACTTTGGCATACCATTGCCGAGGTTCACCTTATCGCTGTCATTGATAACACCGTCATGGTTGACATCATAGTATTTCACGTCACCGGGCTGTACATCTGCTTGCAGTACACCATTACCGGCAGCAATCCAGTCCTTGATTTCCTGCTGGTTCTGGAAGACACCTGCAGTCTTATACCCCCAGAAATATCCGATAGGTTCGCCGTTAGAGGCACGATAGAATTCACCTGAATTATCATAGAGCACAGAACCGCTCTCACCGTGGATGATACCATCCTCGTTGGGGATGTTACCTACCTTATTCTTATTATAGGCACCATTGACATTCACAAAGTAGTTGAAGTTCTTACCAATGCGGTCATTCCAAGCCAAGCCGAGCTCAACACCAGTATTCTTCACATCACCGCCGTTGATATAGGGAGCGCCAGTACCTACGGTAGCCAGCACAGGAGGCTGTACGAGCCAGTCCTTGGTAGTCTTCACATAGAAGTCGAAGTTGACATTCAGTCGCTGATTGAAGAAACGGGCATCAAAACCTACATCAAACTGCTCAGAGGTCTCCCATGTGATGTCTTCATTGCCCAAGCGGGTAGGAACAGCTCCCCAGTAAGGCTGGTCACCATCACTACCCAGTGTGGTACCGAAGTTATAATAGTAGTTGTTGAATGCCATGGGAGCCAGATACATGTAGTTACCGATATTCTGGTTACCAACCTGTCCCCAGCTGGCACGAATCTTGAAATAGTCCATCACATTGAGCACAGGCTCCATGAATTTCTCGTTGGTGACCACCCAACCTGCAGAAACAGAGGGGAACCAACCGAAACGATGACCGGGAGCAAAGCGGGCAGATCCGTCACAACGCAACGTTGCAGTAGCCATATATTTCTCCTGCCAGTTCCAACCGATACGTCCGAAGTAACTGACCATGCGTTCCTCGTCCCAAGGAGTACCACTCACAGAGAGACCACCCTCTTGATTGGTGGCAGTACCATTGCTTAGATAAGCATACTGCCATGAGTCGAATCCGTCACGCAGCGAACCGTTTGAGCCATAGATGCTCTGGCCCTCTGTACGATAGACCTCATAGCCTATCATGGCGTCGAAGCTATGCTCCTTCACCTTGAAGTTGTAGCTCAGCGTATTAGTCCACGTAATACCCAGACCGTCACTGGCACTCTGAGTGACGCCTGTACGGGTGTCCTGATAACTATAAATAGAGAAGTGATACAACGGAGAGAAACTACGATAGTTATTTGAGTCGTACTTCACACCCAAAGTGGTACGGAACTTCAGGTTCTTGATGAACTCCATCTCAGCATAGACATTGGCCGTCAAGGTCATGTTTTGCGTTTTATTGTTATTGGTAGTCATCATCACACCATAGGGATTACCATCGGCATTATACCATTCACTGTCCGAAGTATCATTGTAAGGACTTCCATACTTGCCGTTATCACTGTATACAGGAGCCAAAGGAGAAGTACCAAAGGCTGCACGGAGTGAATTGTTATAGGCATTACCTACGTTCAGACCATTTCTCTTATAATAGATGACAGAAACCTGTTCACCGACCTTCAGGAAGTTGTCGATAACCTGATATTCAGAATTAACACGGAAGTTGTAACGCGAATAGCTAGATACATCCTTACCACCGACAATACCTTCCTGGTTCATATAACCCATAGACATGGCGTAGTTGCCTTTTTGCGAACCTCCACTGATACTGAGGTTGGCACTATAGGTCGTAGCACCATCCTTGAACATCTGGTCAATCCAGTCTGTATCGTTCAGATTACCGTTCTTGTCAAAGATGCTGGCATATTTGGGAGTACCGTTGTCCTTCAGCCCATACCAGTCATAGGCACCACCACCAGAGTTGATGTTCTGCTCGTCCATAATGGACATGTACTGCTTGGCATTCAGCATCTTAATCTTACGCGGAGCATACTGCCAGCCAAAATAGCCGTCAAAACTAACAACCGAACGTCCTTCCTTACCATTCTTAGTAGTCACCAACACTACACCATTGGCTGACTGAGAACCGTAGATCGCTGCCGAGGCAGCATCCTTCAGCACATCGATAGACTCAATGTCGGCAGGATTCACGGTAGCGATGTCACCACGAACACCATCAATAATGTACAGCGGACCACTGGAACCGGTGGTACCCAGACCACGGATGTTCACCTTCAATCCTTCACCAGGCTGACCAGACTCAGAAATAATGGTCATACCCGGGGTCTGTCCCTGCAGGGCCTGCAACGGATTGGTGGTATTCAACTTGGCTATGTCGTCACCTTTCACCTGAACGGTGGCACCCGTGACCAGCTTTTTCTTCTGGACACCATAACCGATGACAACGACCTCCTCAAGCGAAGCCTTGTCTTCATCGAGAGTGATGGCATAATGACCTGCCGCACCCACTTTCACCTTCTTGGTGACGTAGCCGATGTAAGAAACGACCAGCGTCTGCCCTTCATTAGCATCGATCGTGAAGTTACCTTCAAAATCGGTAATCGTACCAGTAGCCTGTGCACCTTCTATTTGGATGGTGGCACCAATAAGCGGTTCGTTGTCAGTTGACGAAACGACCGTACCTGTCACAGTCTTGGCACTAAGAGCAGCCTCAATTCCCATTGCCTGCATCATGAGCATAGCCATGACGAGTACAACAAACTTTAGAGAAGTTTTACTCATAGATACACGTTTTTAGTTAGTAATATATTAATGTAAAATTGTTCCGTTTGCAATGTAGTAGTTTTAGCCGCATTTAATATGCGACAGTGCAAAGGTAGATATTTTTTTTTACTTATCAACAAAAATTAAGCGTGTTTTTCGTGCGAAAATGTTACCAAAAAGGGTACTATTTGTTTTCGCGATTGGCTAAACGCCTGATTTTGCCGAGGTTTCGCGAATGACCAACTGTTGGGGCACAATCTCCCTATAGACCTTCGGGTCACCATTGATGCTCTTGAGCAAAAGTTGACAAGCCGTAACCCCCATCAGGTGAGACTGATCCTCAATGGCAGACATTCGAGGGGTCACATAGGCTGCATGGGCATCGTCCGTAAAACCTATCAAAGCGACATCCTCAGGAATGCGAAGTCCATGGGCCTTGATGGCCGTAAAAGCAGCAAAGGTGATAATATCGTTGAAGGCAACAATGGCATCTGGACGGTTGGGCAAGTTAAGCAACCGTTCGGTGATGTTGCAGGCCACTTGATAGTCTATCTTGTCACAAACCACCAAGTCGCGGTCTATGGTCAGGTTGTTTTCGCGAAGGGCTTCCAGATAGCCATGCTTCCTGCGTCGCACCATATCCAGATGATTGGGACCTCCAATAAAGGCGATACGACGACTACCCGTATCTATCAGGTGCTGGGTAGCCAGTTGAGCGGCCTCATCACCATTGGCAGTCACGCTTGAGAAGCGATCGGTCAGACAAGTACGCCCAAAAAAGACCAGAGGAATACCCATCTCTGCTATTTCCTCATAGTGGCTATAGTCCGTAGTGGTCTGGGACAGGCAGGCTATGATGCCCTCTACATGAAGACCGATGAAATTGTCTACAGCCAATGCTTCGTCCTCGAAGTTCTCATGACTATTAGCACTGATGACACTATAGCCGGCCCGCCGAGCCTCGTCTTCGATGCCGTCAAGCACAGCTGCATAGTAGTGGGTTACCAGATTAGGCACAACGACGCCAATCATCTTGGGAGCCTCCTTGCGCAGACTTTGGGCGAAAGGATTGGGGCGGTAGTTCAGACGCTTGGCCAGTTCTTTGACTTTCTGCTGCATCTCCTTGCCAATCTCCGGCGAGTTGCGCAGAGCCCTGCTGACGGTAGCGATACTGACACCAAGTTCCAGAGCCAGATCCTTCAGCGAAGTTCTATGTAGCCGTTTGTTTGCCATAATCATTCTAATACGCGGGCAAAGGTACACAAAATTGCGCAATTCCGCAAACGTTTACGTTATTTTTTTGTATCTTTTTATTGCACTCCAACAAAAAAGTGCGTATCTTTGCACCGTGAAATTCAGAATGAGTAATGAATAGTTGATAATAAGTTAGTTAGAAAAAGGGTTGGGAATGTCGTGAGACATTCCTAATTTTTTATATATAACGTTTCTATCGTTCTTTCCTTATTTTTTTTCCAGTTCCACCCAGAAAACCGAGCCCTTATCCTGCTGCGACTTGACACCCACCTCGCCGTTCATGGTCAGCGCCAAACTGCGGCAAATGCTTAGTCCCAAGCCTGTTCCGGGGACGAACTCATCAACTTTGACAAAACGCTCAAAAAGGTGTTCGTTACACATCGAGGCTGGAATACCGATACCTGTATCACGCACCCAGATGCGGACCTTGTCACCCTGCGACATACAACCCATCGTGACCTGACCTTCCTTTGTGAACTTCATGGCGTTATTCAGATACTGATTAAGAATCTCACGCAGGCGGTCACGGTCGGTATTCAACTCCGGCAGTTTGTCCGCATGGTCTATCACAATGGGGACGCCCGTTTCCCTCGACTTGTCCTGATACTTGTCTGCCAATTCTTCTAACACGTCCTTCAACTTGAAGGTTGACTTCTTGAGAGCCTCTGCGCCGCGGGCTTCCAGCTTTGACATGCTCACGATATCGTCGAAGATGCGCAGCAGCTCGGCGTTGTTCTGCTTAATCAGGTCCATCAGCCCCGCACGCTCCGACTCGTCGTCCACGTTTGTCAGCACTTCGCTAAAACCGACGATGGCATTCAGTGGCGTGCGGATCTCATGGCTGATATTGGCCAGGAATGCAGATTTCAGCCGGTCGCTCTCCTCTGCATGATAGACGGCCTCCATCAGCGCATTCTCAATACCTTTCTGCTGGTCTATCCGCATCAAGGTCCCCACAATACGCTGCGGTTTGCCCTGCAGGTCTCGCTTGTCGACGGTGGCAAAGCCTTCCAACCAATAGCGGCGGTCACTGTGTGGGACCTGCATCTGGAACTGCTCGTGATAGACATCGGCACGTCCCAAAGCCAGTTCTATAAGACCTTTCCTGACTTTATCAGCATCCTCGGGCAATATGCGCTGATAGACATCGTCTATCGAAGCACCCGGGGGGAAAACATTCGAATCACTGGCATCCCGATAGTCTGTATCTATTGTAAAGGCACGCGTCGGAAGGTCAAGATGCCAAATGGCCAACTTCATGGCTTTCAACACCAAATCGTACTCTACCGAGTGTATCTTCATCTTCGACAACATACCTAACTCCGACTTCAAGGCGCGGGATTGATGATACTGGTAATACAGCAGGATAATAGCTGCCAGCAATATGGGAAGTCCTACTATCCACGCCAAAAGGTCCAGACGCAGCAGTGACTGGAGAGAGAAAAGCACGATCATACAGGTTACGGCCATAGTTATGTTGTCTTTATCATGGGCAAAATTACATAAAAAATATGAATTATGATTGCAACGACGCACTTTTTTTTTCGAAAAGAGCGATGTATTAAGAATTATTTGTATCTTTGCACCATATTTATAGATTTACATCATGACACAACAATTTGAAATGATCGCCAAGACCTTTATGGGACTTGAGCCCGTTTTGGCGAAGGAACTGACGCAGTTGGGCGCTAACAATGTACAGCAAGGACGCCGCATGGTATCCTTTACAGGAGACAAAGAGATGATGTATCGTGCCAATTTCCAACTGCATACCGCCATCCGTATCTTAAAACCCATCAAGCA
>ODAI013653522.1_pt1 | contig 14801 bp, 13 predicted proteins | sample 1539321 | NCBI WGS metagenome assembly ODAI01 (sample SAMN02144231, study PRJEB22623) | gut metagenome | biome: sheep rumen | host: Ovis aries | place: New Zealand
ACTTCGATATCGCACTCAAACCCCATATCCTGAATGGTATGACGCAGCATGTGGATCTTCTCCAGCATGCCTTCAATGAACTTCTGGCCGCCAAAACCGGGATTCACGGTCATGATCAGCACCATGTCCACATAGGGCAGCAATTCTTCGATAAGGGCCAGAGAAGTACCAGGGTTCACAGCGATGCCCGCCTTGCAGCCAGCAGCTTTGATTTGCTGGATAATGCGATGAGCATGGGGTGCAACCTCCACATGGAAGGTGATGATATCTGCACCGGCCTCAGCAAAGGCCTGAATCTGGTTCTCCGGGTGCTCCACCATGAGATGAACGTCAAAGACGGGAGCTGCCTTGCCAGGCTGCTTGATGGCCTGGGCAAGGCTCTTCACCACCGGAGAACCCAGGGTGATATTAGGGACGAACTGACCGTCCATGACGTCAATGTGAATGTATTCGGCACCTGCTGCCGCTGCCTTTTCGACCTCGGCGGCCAGGTTGGCAAAATCTGCCGACAGAATGGAGGGTGCAATCTTGATCATATCTGTTCTCCTTCTAGTTCTAACTAAATTATCTGTAAAGCTTCTTCTGGGAAAGCTTCTGTGCTTCCTGTATTTCCGTACGAATAGCCAGGTAGGCTTCATAGCGCTCCCGGGCAATGGCTCCCCCTTCGGCTGCCTCCTTCACGGTGCAGCCTGGCTCATGGCTGTGACTGCAGGGAGAAAAACGGCACTTGCCCAATAGCGGCGCAAAATCAGGGAAATAACGGGGCAGTTCCTCAATCTCCAGCCCGGAAAGGTCCATGGCACTGAAGCCAGGGGTGTCCACTATGTAGCCGCCCCCGCTGTAAGGCAGGAGTTCCGCAACTCTAGTGGTATGTTTGCCCCGCTTGATCTTCTCGCTGATGCTGCCCGTTTGCAAGGCCAGACCGGAATCTATGGCGTTCAGCAGGGAGGATTTACCCACCCCTGAGGGACCTGCAAAGACGGTGGTCTCACCGCTGAGCTTTTCCCTCAAAGCCTCCAGCCCCCTGCCCTCCCGGGCAGATACCAGCAACACCTCATAGCCAATCTCGCGGTAAGCCTGCAGAAAAGCCCCCTCATCACCTTCGTACAAGTCCATCTTGTTGACGCAGATGACGATTTTTTCCACCCCGGACCACTCTGCCAGTACCAGGAACCTGTTGAGGAGCAAGGGGTGCAGATCAGGCTGGGCTGCCGCAAAAGTCAGCACCACCTGGGTGAGGTTAGCTACTGCGGGGCGCTTCAAAAGCTGCGCCCTGGGCAGCACTTCCTCAATGACCCCTGTGCCATCAGGCAGGGTATCCAGGCTCACCCAATCCCCGGGCACCACGCCCAGCTCCCGCCGGGACTTTTTGAACTTGCCCCGGAGCTTGCAGGTGACAAGTCCCAGGTCAGTCTGCACGTAAAAGAAACTGTTATAGGCTTTGATAACACGGCCTTGCAGCATAAAGTTTTCCTCTCACAATATTTACCAGTACTTGTTATTATACCACATCAGCGCCATTGCTCAAATCCGTCACTGACGCTTGCCTGTCTCCCCCTGTTTGGAGGGGGCGGTGGTGTCACTACCGGACTTGCTGGTTTTCTTATCGCTGCCCTTGTCCTCGGAAGTTTCCTTCCTGGCAGCAGCTTCTTCCGCCACCACCAAAGTCACAGTAGAGCCGGCCTCCACTTCACTATCGGCAGAAGGCGACTGGCTGATGACCGTACCGGGAGCCTGGGAGCTGGCCTGCTTCTCCACATGGACAGAAAGGCCCTTGCCCTTCAAAGTGCCCTCAGCAGCAGACAGGGTGCCGCCCTTCACGTTGGGCACGGTGACCTTCTTCACCTTCTTGCCCTTGCTGATGGTGATATCTACACTCTGGCCCTTGCTGATTTTCGTGCCAGAGCGCGGCTCCTGGCCGATGACTGTGCCTTCCTCCTCATCGGAGAATTTCTCATAGACACTGCCCAGCTTCAGGCCCATCTTCTTCAGCTTGATTTCCGCATCCGACCGGTCAAGCCCCATGAGGTCCGGCATTTCCAGTTCCTCACCGCCCCGGCTCACGTTGATGGTCACCACGCGTTCTTCCTTGCCCTTGGTGCCGGCTTCAGGTGTCTGGGAAACCACAGTGCCAGCCGGAACCGCAGCATCATAGACCTCTGCCACATTCACCCTGAGCTTCTGGTCCTCCAGAATCTGCCGGGCCAGAGCCATGGGCTTGCCCTTCACATCCGGCACTGTCACCTCAGCTGTGCTCCAGAACTTGCCAAAGCTCATGAAAGCTCCTGCAAAGAAGCCTACCATCAGGACCATGACAAGACCTGCGATGAATTTCTTGGACTTGAAGATGGAGCCTTCCTCCTCGGAATCCTCCTCGTACTCTTCCTCCTGCTGCACTCGCTCTGCCTCAGCCTGGCTCACACGGGGCAGGACCTGAGTGGCATACGGATCAGGAGCCGCCATGGCTCCTCCTGCAGAGACCATGTGCTCTGCCTGACGCAGCTCCTCCACCAGCTCAGCACTGCTGGGACGGGCCTCGGGTGCCTTGTTCATGGTGCGGCTGACAATGGCCTCCACCACGGGAGGCAGGCTGGGGTCAAGCTCCCTCACGGGACGGGGCGCATCCTGCAAGTGCTGCACCGCAATGCTCACAGGTGTTTCACCAGTGAAGGGCAGCGCACCAGTAAGCATTTCATAGAGCACCACTCCCAGAGCATACACGTCTGACTTGGGAGTGATCATGGTACCCTTGGCCTGCTCCGGGGAAAAGTAATGAACAGAACCCACGATATTCCCCGTATAGGTCATGGTGGACTCGGTGACAGCCCTGGCAATGCCGAAATCCGCCACCTTGGCACTGCCGTCCGGCATCATGAGGATATTGTGAGGCTTGATATCACAGTGCACCAGATTATTGGCATGGGCGTGAGCCAGAGCCCTGGCAATATCCTCAGCTACCCGCAGGGCCTGAGCCACAGGCAGATGGCCCTGCTGTTTGATAAGGTCCTTCAGAGTGCTGCCAGGCACATATTCCATGACAATATAATGGTCATTCCCCTCCACGCCCACGTCGAAGATATTGACAATATTGGCGTGGGACAGGCGGGCTGCCGCCTGAGCTTCCCGATGGAACTTATTGATGAATTCACTGTCGCTCTTGAACTGATCATGGAGTATCTTCACTGCCACGGGACGATCCAGCAGCTTGTCCCGGGCCCGGTAGACATCTGCCATGCCGCCCCCTCCTATGAGCTCCTGGAGCTCATAGCGCTGGTGTAATATCCGCTGTACCATATACTTTCCTCCTATATCCAGCCCCGAAAAGACCTGTTCTGCAATCTTTATCTCATCTGTTCATGCTTTCTATGATGCGCCGGGCGATGGGGGCTGCTGCCCTGCCGCCGCTGCCGCCGTTTTCCACAATGATGGCAAAGGCAATCTTTCTGCCAGGAAGCTCAGCCGAGCCGATGAACCAGGCGTGGTCTGCCCCGCTGGCATTTTCCGCCGTGCCGGTCTTGCCCGTCACGCGAAGGCCTCTTACAGCAGCCCCCGTGCCAGTGCCATGCTGCACCACCTGCTCCATATAGCTATCTATTTTGGCTGCCAGAGCCGCATCAAGGCAAGTGCGCCATTTCTCCGGCCTGGTGTTCTCCAGTGCAATCCCCTTGGGACTGATGACCTTCTGCACCAGATATGGCTTCATGGCTGTGCCGCCATTGGCAAAGGCCGAAGCCATAAGAGCCATGTGCATGGGAGTGACCAAAAGGCTGGCCTGTCCTATGGCAGTCTGGGCCAGATCCCCCTGGCCCAAAGTGTCAAACCTGGGCAAATGGGAACCTGCCATGAGGATTTCTCCCCCTATTTCCTGGGGGAAACCGAAGTCTTCAAAGTACTTGCCCAGTTTCCTGCCTCCCAGGCGCAGTCCCAAAGTGCCAAAGGCCACATTGCAGGACTCAGCCAGAGCTTCTTCAAGGTTCACCTGGCCGTGGACCTCCCCCTGATATTCCCCGATGAAGGAACCATCGTCAAGTTCCAGACGTCCCGTACAGGCAAAGACCTCCCGCTCATCCGTGACGCCTTCTCCCAGAGCCGCAGCCGCAGTCAGGGGCTTGATGGTGGAACCAGGGGGATAGAGGCCCTGCACCACTCTGTTCAGCAGGGGGCTTTCTTCTGCCCCTTTCAGGCTTTGCCATTCGGCCTCCACCACATTAGGGTCATAAGCCGGCGTGCTGACCATGGCCAGGATCGCTCCTGTCTTTGCATCCAGCACCACAGCCGCTCCCCGGCTGCCAGCAAGCGCTTCATAAGCAGTCTCCTGGGCCCGGGAATCAATGGTGGTTTCAAGGTCATTGCCCTGGTCAGCCTGCAAAAGCTGGGAAACAGGTCCCAAGCTGGAAAAATCCCTGGACATGCCCATGAGCTCCATATTGCGGTGGGCTTCCAGCCCCGCGCCGCCAATATTCTCGCCATTATAACCCGTGACAGCAGCTGCAGCCTCCCCCCAGGGGTAGGTGCGCCCGCCATCAGGCCGGGTCTCTGCCAGCACCTTGCCGTCAGAGGTCATGATCCTGCCCCGCGCAATCTCCCTCTGCAGGGCGGCGGTGCGCTGATTAAGGGGATTTTCCACCGTTTCCTCTGCCTTGAAAACAGATATATAGACAATATGCAGAGCCAATATACCGCAGAAAATGAGCAGCAGTGACATGGCCCGCAGCATATTGCGTTTCATCTTCCAGTCAGCCATGGGCCCGCCTCCCTTCCTGCCGGCCCCGGGAAAGGGCCAGGAGAATGCCCAGCTCCATGAAGCCGGACACCAGGGAACTGCCGCCGTAGCTCACAAAGGGCAGGGTAATGCCCGTCAGAGGCAGGAACTTGGTAACACCGGCAATGATGACAAAGGCCTGAAGCAGGAGCAGCATACTGCAGCCTGCAGCCAGCAATAGTTCCTTTTCGCCTTCGCACTGCAGGGCCAGACTGATGCCCCTGAAAGAGAGCAGTACATAGCAGAAAAGCACCGCCAGGGACCCTATCAGCCCCCATTCCTCTCCTATGGCCGCGTAGATGAAATCCGTATGCACCTCCGGGATAAAGCCAGGATGCCCAAAGCCAAAGCCTGTGCCCCAGACACCACCTGTCCCAAAGGAAAAGAGGGATTGCACCACCTGATAGGCCATGCCGTTAGGGTCCTGCCAGGGGTCAAGCCAGATATCAAAGCGCACCCGCACATGGCCAAAAGCCAGATAGCTGACCCCAGCCGCCAGGCCGATAAACATCAGCGCCAGAAAGACATAAGTCTTGCTGCCGGTGGCCATGTAGGTCATGAGCACCGCCATGCCAAAAAACAGCAGGGCCGAGCCCAAATCCCGCTCCACCACGAACATCAGCACTGCCGCTCCCCAAATGCACACCAGGGGCGCGATGAAGCGCAGCGGCGGCAGGCATAGCGGTCCCAGCCTCATGCTGGGCAGGGAAAGCATATTGCGGTGGTCAGAAAGATAAGCCGCCAAGAAGAACAAGATCAGGATCTTCCCAAACTCCGAAGGCTGCACTGAAAAAGGCCCCAGTACCAGCCAGTTGCGGCTGCCGCCAATCTCCGTGCCAAAGAGCATGGGCAGCCCCAGCACCACCACGCAGGTGAGCCCCAAAAGATAGGGATAGGAAAGCATTTCCCTGATGCGCTTCCAAAAGCGCAGCACCAGCATCAGCACCACCTGGGCCACGCAAAGCCAGCGCAGCTGCGGCACCAGGAGTTCCGGCTTCAGCCGGGCTATTTCCACCAGCCCCACGCTGGCAAGGGCCAGCACTATGGGAAGCAGGATAAAGTCATATTTTTTCTTCCACAGGAGGAACTGCAGGATAAAGGCCTCAGCCAGGCAGGCAAGCAGGTATGGCCAGACCGCAGGCTCCAGAGCCTTGCTCACAGTCCCTGCTGCATAGCTTTTCAGGTACAGCACACCAAGCCCTGCCAGCAAGATGCCCAAGGGCATGAGCAGGAAGCCTCCCGCCCTGCCAAAGCCGAAGGAATTTTCCTCCTGAATAGAACTTCTTTCCATCAGCTATGCACCACCACAATCACCGTCACGTTGTCTGAGCCACCGGCTGCCAGAGCTTCCTGCACCAGCTCCCGGGCGGGGTCTTCAATCTCCCCTGACCGGGCTTTGGCCTCTTCCAGTGCTGTGGCAATATCCCTGTCCTCCACCATATTCATCAGGCCGTCAGTGGCCAGCAGCAGCACATCTTCCGGCTGCAGGACAAAGGAACCGGTATCAACTGCCAGGTCTTTTTCCACACCAACAGCCCGCAAAAGCATATTCTTCTGCGGGTGGTTCCTGGCCTCCTCTTCCGTAAGGCTGCCCTGGCTCACCAGGCTTTCCACATAAGAATGGTCCTGGGTCACCTGCCCGAGGCTCCCCTCACGGTAAAGATAAAGCCGGCTGTCCCCCACATGAGCCCAGAGGGCGCGGCCCTCATGGATCTTCAGCACTGTAACAGTAGTGCCCATGCCTTTTTTCCCGGGGTTTGCCTCAGCCTCCCAGAGTATGCGTTCATTGGCATGCATCACAGCCCGGCGGAGATCCTCCTCCCCAAAGCTGCCCAAAGCTGACAGATCATCCCGAAGCACTTCTGTCATCAGAGAGCTTGCCACCTCTCCTGCTGCCTGGCCTCCCATGCCGTCAGCCACAGCATAGAGCTGCCTTTCCGGAAGGGACAGGCAGCTGTCCTCATTATGGGCGCGTACGCAGCCAACGTCGCTGGCCCAATAAGCTCGTGTCATGGGTTCACCTCTCAAATCTCATGGTTACCAAACCAATCCTGATGGTATCTCCCGGCTTGATATACGCCTTGCCCGTCAGGAGCTGGTCATTCACATAAGTGTGGTTGCGGCTGCCTAAGTCTTCGATGACATACTGGCTGCCACGCCGGAAGAGCACGGCATGATGATGGGACACAAAACTTTCGGGAATGACCACATCATTGTCCTCACCCCGTCCCACCGTAATCTGCTCGCTGAAGGCAAAGCGGCGCTTCACCATTCCTTCTTCACCGGCTTCGCTGCCCAGCACAGCCAGCACCGCTTCATCATGCTTGAATTCCGGCGGTCTCTCTTCCGCCAGCATTTTCTTCATGTCCAGGAAAATCCATCTGGAAATCCTGCCTACGAACATCAGAAGCCAAAAGAGCATACCGTACTCCAAAAGCACCCGCAGGCCCTTCAGGAGCATTGCTGTATCTGGCAAATCAAATCACCTCGTATTTCAGCAGGGTTGAGCCTATCCTCACCCTGTCCCCGTTGCTAAGCTGACAGCTTTTGATGGACTTGTCATTGACAAAGGTGCCATTGGTACTGCGTGCATCATAGAGCACGTGACGATGACGCTCGTAAGCCACCCAGGCATGAAGCCGGGAAGCATTGCCATCCGTCAGGATAAACTCATTCTTATCCTGGCGCCCAATGTAAATCTTTTCCTCGCCAAACTCCAGGTACGCCTCCTGATCAGGCCCCTCTATTACAGACAGGGAAGCCAGCTTATGCTGCCGTGGCAAAGGCGCAGCTTTCTCCAGCAGCGCAGGGCTCTTGAGCACAATGGTGCTCTCCTGCACCCCGCTTTCACCTTCCTGCTCCAGCTTCAAATCAAAAAGCCCCCGCTGAAGCTCAGGCGAGGACAGGAACCGCAGCACCAGTTCCCCTTCCATGAAAGCTTCGGCCCTGATGATTTCCTTCTCTATCTCGGCATAAAGCTCCGACTGCACCCGCTTAGCGCAAAGCCTGCTGTAGTCGTCAGGGCTCAGGGTGAACACTGCCACATTGGGCACACCGCCATCCTCGCTGTCAGAAGAAGCCTGCCTGATTTCCTTCTTCACTCCGTTAGCCAGCTCCACCAGCTCCAAATCACTGGCAAACCGCTTATTGAAAAAACCTTCGATATGGCTTCCCAAAAAGGATTCTATTTTCTCCAGTCCCATACCAAAGCCCCCTTTTAGAACATACCGTTACTGTATTATAACGCAATTGCTCAAATTTCGCTACAGGCGAAGTATACCTGCTTGAGTTTCGATCACTTATGCCAAAAAATAATCCCAAGGCATGGAGCCCCGGGATTGGGTATAGGATTCAAATATGCTAAAGACACTTGATCATACTCGTGCAACAGCGCCTCACACCGTCAAATGTTTATTTCTGAGCTGACCGCAGGCAGCTTGGATATCCGTGCCCATTTCCTTCCGCACCGTAACGTTGATATGCCTTGCTTTGAGATAGTTTTCAAAAGCTTCTATGCGAGCCTGGCTGGGACGCAGGAGATTGCGTTCCTTGACAGGATTGATGGGTATGAGATTCACACTGGCCAGCTGTCCCTTGAGCAGCCCTGCCAGTTCTTCCGCTTCTTTCTCATTATCGTTGAGCTGGTCGATGAGGATATACTCATAAGTGACCCTGCGCTTGGTGACCTCAGCATAATTCGCCGCTGCCGCCACAGCTTCTTTCATGGAATACTTGCGGTTGATAGGCATGATTTGGGAGCGCAGCTCCTCATTGGGGGCATGCAGGGAAAGGGACAGGGATATGGGCAGCCCCTCCTCTGCCAAGCGGTACATCTGAGGCACAATACCTGAGGTGGACAGAGTAAAATTGCGATAGCCCAGCCCCAGCACATAGTCCTCATGCAGCAGGCGGATAAAGCCCAGCACATTGTCGTAATTCATCAAAGGCTCCCCGGAACCCATGATGACCACCGTATCCACCTTGCCCCCGTCTTCTTTTTTGAGCATATCATTGATATACACAGCTTGTCCTGCAATCTCCCCCACCGTCAGGTTCCTGGCCATGCCGTGGAGAGTGGACGCGCAAAAGGCACACCCCATATTGCAGCCGGCCTGAGTGGACACGCAAATGCTGTTGCCATAGGGCTGGCGCATGAGCACCGTCTCCACCGCAGTGCCATCGGCAAATTCCAGCAGGAACTTGCTGGTGCGGCCATCAGCGGAGTCCAGCCTTGTCTTCAGCCGGGGGCGGCCAATGCTGAGGCTGGCTGCCAGCTCCGCCCTTGCCCCCTTGGGCAGGTTGGTCATATCTTCAAAGGAAGCAGCCCCCCGCACATAGAGCCACTCTGCCACCTGTTTTGCCCTGAACTTCGGCAGCTTGAAGTCGGCCAAAACCTGCTGAAGCTCTTCCAGTCTCATGCCAAAAATATCTTTCAAAATCATATCCCTTTCGTTCAAAGTCGTTTCATGCGGGCAATGAAAAAGCCATCCGTTCCGTCCTGCTGAGGATAAAGCTGCACCATTTCATCTTCACTATGGCTGCCCGGGCAGGGCAGGAAACTGCCAGTCTTTTCCAGTTTGAATTCCTTGTTCTCAGACAGGAAGGCCTCCACCACTGCCTGGTTTTCGGCCCGTTCAATGGTGCAGGTGCTATAGACCAACACACCACCTGGCTTTACTGCCTGAGCAGCACTTTTGAGGATTTCCAGCTGCAGGGAAGGCAGCTCTTTCAGTTCCTCCTGTTTCTTATGCCAGCGGGCATCGGGCTTGCGGCGCAGGACACCCAAGCCCGAACAGGGAGCATCCACCAGTACCCGGTCAGCCTGTCCAGGGAACTTGTCTCCTGCCTCGCGGGCATCAAGCAGCATAGTTTCAATGATACCTATGCCCAGACGCTCTGCATTCTCCTCTATGCGGGCAAGCTTGTGCTCGTAGATATCCCCCGCCACAATGCGTCCCTTGTTATCCATAAGGGCCGCCATATGGGTGGTCTTGCCCCCGGGAGCGCTGCAGCAGTCCAGGATAAACTCTCCGGGCTTCGGTGCCACCACATGGGCCACCAGCATGGAGCTTTCGTCCTGCACCTGTGCCCTGCCCTCCTGCAAGGGAGCCAGCGCATCAAGTGTACCATGAGACTTCACCGTCACGCCTTCCGGTGTCCAGTCAGAGGCCTCAGCTTCCGCACCGCAGGCAGTCAGTTCCTTCAACAGGTCCTCACGGTTCCCCTTCAGGGTGTTGGTCCGCAGGCAGAGCTTTGCACTTTCGTTGTCAAAGTTGCAGAGCCTCTCAACCTCCTCGAAGCCAAAAGCCTTCACCCAATGCTTCACCAGCCAGAGAGGATGCTGGCTCTTCAAAGCCAGTTCTTCCGTAGCATGGCCCTTGCCCTGTGGGAAAGCAGCCTTCTCCGGCTCCCGCACTGCCGTGCGCAGCACCGCATTGACAAAACCTGCCACCCCTTTATGACCGTATTTCTTGGCCAAATCCACAGAGGTGTTGCAGGCCGCCGAAGGCGGCACCTTGTCCAGGTAGAATATCTGGTAGAGCCCCAGCCGCAGAATTTCCCTGATAACCGGAGGGATCTTGCTGATAGGGCGATTGATATACCGCCGCAGGATCCAGTCAAGGGTATCCCCTGCCTTTACTGCCCCATAAACCAGTTCCGTCACAAAACGGCGGTCCTGGTCTGTAAGCTCAGTCCGCCGCAAAGCCTGGGCCAGTGCCACATTGGCATAAGCCCCCTTCTCATGCACTTCCTGCAAGACCTTCATGGCCGTCTCGCGAGCCTTGTCCATTGCTTTTCTCCATTCTTAAAACTCAGTAACATAATACCATATATAATAGCGTATCTATCTTGAAATTTCCAGAAAAAGAACCGGGCTGACCAGCTTTTTCAACATTTTTCAATGGATAGTCTCCTTCAAAGCCCGCTGGAAAAGCCGCACCTGCTGGCTGAAAAGCCAGCTGCCAATATCCTGACCAGTTATTCCTTCGGGAGCCTCCTTGCCGGAAACCATGCCCATGGCCTTGATAAGACGCTCTGCCTCCTCAAGATAGACAGGCAGACCGCCGTGGTCAGCCCTGATGACTGCCTGGAACTCTGGCACAGTCAGCCCCGACCTGGCAAGACTCAGCAGGAGTTTCGCCATCTTTCCCTGCTTCTCGATCCGTGGGGCTCGCATGTGCTCCCTGATGACAAAGGAAGCGGCCTTCAGCCACTCTCTGGGCAAAGTCATACGGCGGTTCCATTCCTCCAGCACCTCCAGCCCCCGCTGTTCGTGTCCATAGTGATGTGGCAGCATTTCCGCAGGAGTCCTGCCCTTGCCAAGATCATGAGCCAGGCCTGCAAATCTGGCAATAAGGCTTTTTGTGTCCCCTGCCACCTTGTCCACTATCAACATGGTGTGTTCAAAGGCATCCCCTTCGGGGTGGAAGGCCTCTGGCTGGATCTTGCCTATGAGTGCGGCTATTTCCGGGAAAACTGTCTCGAGAAGTCCCGCCCTCTGCAAAGCTCTGAAAAAAACAGAAGGCTTTGATGACGCCAAAGCCTTTTTCATTTCCTCCAGCAGGCGCTCCTGTGGTTCTCCTGCCAGCTCCTTGCCGCAATCAGCCATATAGCCATAAGTTTCCTCCGTGATATCAAAGCCCAGCTCTGCTGCCTGGCGGGCCGCCCGCAAAGCCCGTACGGGATCATCCCGGAAGTGGTGAGACACGGCCCGTATGCGGCCTGCCTCAATATCTTCCCTGCCGTCATAGGGGTCAATTATTGCCCCATCCCTAAGGCGCAGGGCAATGCTGTTCATAGTGCTGTCCCGACGGTAGAGATCTTCCTCCAAGGTGACCTCCGGGCCGAATTCCACCGCAAACCCCCGGTAACCCTTTCCCTGCTTCTTTTCCCTGCGGGCAAAGGCCACTTCGCATTTCACCCTGCCTATTTCCAGCAAATAGACGGGAAATGACCTGCCCACCTTCGAAGCTTCTGGAAAGAGCTTCGCAAAATCCTCCTCCCGGCAGCTGCATAGCATATAATCCTTGTCCTTGGGCTCTGCCCCCCGCAGGTAGTCACGCACCCAGCCGCCTACGATATAGGCTTCAGAACCAATGGATTTTATTTTTGCCGCAAATTCAGCTTCTGTCATTTGGCGTTCCCTCACTTATGCCTTCCCCTCAAAGGGAAGGCTAAAAGGGCTCTGCTTTCGCAGAGCCCCTTAAATTTTCACTTAATGATTGATGATATGTGCGCCACGGGTGTCCAGAGCCAGTATCTTGGCCTCGGCATTCACTCCGTGTTCCTTGAAGGCAGCACACATGGCCTCGCCCACCTTTTCTGCCGAGCGCAGGCGCTCCGGCAAATAGGCTATGAGGCAGGGACCTGCTCCACTGAGGTTGGCACCGATGGCTCCTGCTTCCCTGGCGGCACGAAATACTTCATACATGCCGGGAATCAAGGCGGCGCGGTAGGGCTGATGCAGAGCATCATCGAAGGCGTTCTTGAGGAAACGCTCATTGCCACGCACCAGAGCCGCTGCCAGCATGGCGGCACGGCTGATATTGTAGACCGCCTCCTGCCTGGTGATTTTCTCCGGCAGCACCTCCCTGGCTTTCCGCGTAGAAAGCGGAAAATCCGGCACTGCCACCACCAATTCCAGACGCAGCTTGGGCATCAGGGAGAAGCACTCCACATGGCCCTCTGTTACCGTATTGATGGTAAAGCCACCATAAATGGCCGGAGCCACGTTGTCCGGATGGCCTTCTATCTCATTGGCAAATTGCAGCAGCTCGTGGCGGTTGTAGCGGTTGCCGATAATCACATTGGCAGCTTTTAGTCCCGCTACTATGGCGGTAGCGCTGCTGCCCAAACCACGTGACAATGGCACACGATTCAGCATGTGGAGGCGGGCTCCCTTGAACTCCGTCACCCCTGCCTTGTCCAGCAGGAGCTGCACAGATTGCCAGCAGATATTCCTCTCATCACAGGGAATATTCTCTGCCCCCTCCCCGGACATCCTGATTTCCAGCCCAGGTTCCGTGGTGAGGGTCAATTCCAAATCATTGTATATATCACAAGCCAAACCAAGGGAATCAAAGCCTGGTCCGCAGTTCGCACTTGTACCGGGCACTCTTACCCGTATCGTGCGCTCTCCCATGGCATTACCCCCGATCGTTTTCTACTCTGATAACATTCCTTATCTCATCTACCACCGGCAGTCCTTCAAAGACCCGCAAGGCCTCCTGCACGCAGGCATGCTCCACCGGATGAGTGACAGCCACTATTTCCGCATGGTCCTTGACATTGAGGGGCGTCTGGATAACGGACTTCAGGCTCACCTTTGCGTTGCCAAAAGCAGTGGCAATAGAGCCAAGCACGCCAGGCTTGTCATCCACCAGCAGGCGCACGTAATAGGAGGAAACCGTCTTCTCCAGCGGGCAGAATTTCTTCTGGCTGTAGCAGGTGCAAAGATTCCTGCTGGAATCATCGGACTTGATGCTGCGTGCAGCTTCAATGATATCTGCCGTCACCGCTGAAGCTGTAGGCAGTGAGCCTGCCCCCTGTCCGTAGAACATGGCCTCTCCAATGGCATTGCCCCGCACGAAGATGGCGTTGAACACGCCGTTCACAGAGGCCAGGGGATGTGATTTGGGCAGGAACACGGGATGTACCCTCACATCCACGCCGTCCTCTTCTGAATCCTTGCCCACTGCCAGCAGCTTGATGACATAGCCCAGACCTTTGGCATAGGAAATATCCTCTGCCGTGATCTTGGTGATGCCCTCCACGGACACATTATCCAGCTGCACCCGGGTGTTGAAAGCCAGGGAAGCCAGGATGGCGGCCTTGCGGGCAGCATCCAGGCCGTCTACATCAGCGGAAGGGTTGGCCTCAGCATAGCCCTTTTCCTGAGCTTCCTTCAACACGCTGTCATAGTCGCAGCCATCCTCGCTCATCTTGGTGAGCATATAGTTGGTAGTGCCGTTGACAATGCCCATGACCTCAGTGATGTGATTAGCCGTGAGGCTCTGCTTCATGGCAGCGATGATGGGAATGCCGCCCCCCACGCTGGCCTCAAAGAGGAAGTTCACCTTGTGCTTCTCTGCCGCCTCGAACATATCCTTGCCAAACTGGGCCACCACATCCTTGTTGGCAGTGACCACATGCTTGCCTGCCTCCAGGGCGCGGAGCATGTATTCTCTGGAAGGATGCAGCCCTCCCATAAGCTCCACCACAATCTCAATCTCGGGATCGTTCAGTATATCCTCAGCATTGTCAGTCAGCTCCACACTGGCGGGAAAATCCGGACGTTTCTTGCTCTTGTCACGAACCAGGACTTTCTTCAAGACAAGGGGCACCCCTGTGCGCTGCTCTATCTCATGGGCGTTCATGCCCAATACCTTGATGACCCCGGAGCCCACCGTGCCTGCTCCCAAAAGGCCAATTTTTATCTCCTGCCCCATTTCGCACCTGCCTTCCTTATCAACAGTGACTTAAGCCTGCCCCAGAACTTCCAGACGCTTCACGCCGTCAACCATGCGCAGCTTGTCCAGCAGGGCCTCCAAGTCCACAGACAGATTCATAGTCTCGATGGAAATGGTAGCGTTGGCCACTCCCTGGAGGGGAATGCCCTGATTGATGGTAAGCACACTGCCTGAATCCGAAGAGATGGTATTCAGTACACTGGAAAGCACTCCCTTCTTATGCTCAAGGAGGAAGGTCAGAGTGACAATCTTATTCTTGCTGGCCTCATAGAAGGGGAAGACATAATCCTTATACTTATAATAAGCAGAACGGGAAAGTTCCATCTTTTCCACTGCCTCGTTGATGGTGCGGGCGTCCCCACGCTTCAGCATTTCCTTGACTCTGATGGTCTTTTTGATTGCTTCCGGCAAGATTTCCTCCTTAACCAGGAAAAAACCATTTTCTTCCTTTGACATCACAGCACCTCCGAATGTTTTTATATAATAATATCATTGTCCTTTTACAAGAGATAGTATATCACAGGGTGGACAATCTTGCCAATAGCTTTTAACAAAATATAACAAAAAGC
>ODAI013756757.1_pt1 | contig 14801 bp, 14 predicted proteins | sample 1539321 | NCBI WGS metagenome assembly ODAI01 (sample SAMN02144231, study PRJEB22623) | gut metagenome | biome: sheep rumen | host: Ovis aries | place: New Zealand
GACATGATGGACGGCGTGAAGGAGATGGGCGGCGAGATGTTCGTCCTGGACGACGGATGGTTCGGGCGCGGCAAGTACGCGCGCGACGACAAGAACAAGGAAAAGGTGGGATTGGGTGACTGGTACGTCAACGAGGAGAAGCTTCCGCGCGGGCTCGGCTACCTCGCGGACGAGGCCGCGAAACGCGGACTCAAGTTCGGTCTTTGGGTTGAGCCTGAGATGGTCAACACGCGGAGCTGGCTTGCTGAGGAGCATCCGGACTGGCTGCTCCGGGAGAAGGGGCGTCCGCTCGCGCTTGGGCGCGGCGGCACGCAGGTCGTACTGGACTACGCGAATCCCGCCGTGCGCGAGAGGATATTCTCCGACCTCGACAAGGTGTATGCGTCCGTTCCGTCGCTCGCGTACATCAAGTGGGACTCCAACCAGAACATCGTGACCCCCGGCTCGACGTTTCTCCCGGCTGACCGCCAGCCGAACCTCTGGTACGACTACACGATCGGGCTCTATGACCTTCTCGCCAAGTTCCAGGCGAAGCGTCCGCACATCATGGTGCAGGCCTGCGCCTCGGGCGGAGGTCACATGGACTTCGGCTTTCTCCGCTACGCGGACGAGTTCTGGGCGAGCGACGACACGGATCCTTTCATGCGCGTGTTCATCCAGTGGGGAGCGTCGCAGTTCTATCCGGCCTGCGCGATGGCCTGCCACGTCACGGCATCTCCCAACCACCAGACCAAGCGCGAGACGCCTCTCAAGTACCGCTTTGACGTCGCGATGTGCGGAAGACTGGGCTTCGAGCTGCATCCCAAGGATCTCACGCCCGAGGAGGTGGCGTTCGCGAAGAAGGCGGTCGCAGACTACAAGCGCATACGTCCCGTCGTGCAGCAGGGCGATCTCTACCGTCTCGCCTCGCCCTACGAGCATCCGTATTCCGCACTGATGTACACGAACGGCGACAGATCGCACGCGATCGTGTTCGTCCTGGGGCTCAAGGAGGATGGCGAGAAGCCGGTGTCGCTGAACCTGACAGGGCTCGCCGAAGGCGCGAAGTACGGCATCGCCGAGATCAACTGCACGGTTCCGCATGACGCCAAGCTTGACGGACGCCGCCTCAGCCTGGCATTGCACGGTCCCTACGACTCCGCCGTGTTTGAGATTTCGCAGGGCGATTGATCCTCGCGAAGATAAAAGCCGTCGTGCGTTCGCGAAGGAGCCCGCGAGGACCGGCGAGCCGATGATGCGCAATCTCGAGTACGCGTATCCGGGTCGCGGCTATGCTGGAGTGATCGACGAATTCATGATGGGCGACGACCTTCTCGTCGCACCGGTGATGGAGAAGGGCGCGGTGTCGCGCAAGGTCGCCATCCCGCCCGGAAAATGGAAGGCAGACGATGGCCAGGTTTACGACGGCCCCGCGACAATCGAGGTCGCAGCACCGCTTTCACGCCTGCCGTATTTCGTGAAGCATTCATTTGCCGTCAATTAGCCCATGCGAAAAAAATAATTAAAGCTCATGTGATTCACGCTGTGAAATGGTATAATATTGCGAACTGGGTTCGTCTGCGGCTGATTGCAGGCCCAGGAGTTAAATGGAGCTTATAGATGAAGATAGACAAGAAAATCGAAGACGGAAACCTCACCATCAAGGTGGAAGGACGGCTCGATACCAACACCTCGCCCGAGCTGGAGGACGAGATGAATCTCGATGGCGTGAGCAAGCTTGTGTTCGATTTTTCGGGACTTGAGTACATCTCGTCGGCAGGGCTCCGCATACTAATCGCCGCACAGAAGGCAATGTCGTCCAATGGCGGGTCCATGGAGATCGTCGGCCCGAACGAAGCGGTCCGCAGCGTGTTCGAGATCACTGGATGCTCAGAGATATTCACCATTTCCTGACGGCAGCTGCGATGGTTGTCGCACTCGTCGCCTTTGCTCCGGGTTGCGACGACGGCAGGCCCCGCGCAGAGAAGGTTCACCGCGACGATGGCACCATAGTGGTGATCACTCCTGCTGACATGCCGCCGTATTCCTACTACGACGAGGAAGCCAAGGAGTTCAAGGGCATCGAGATAGACTTCGTGCGAACTGCGGCGAAAAAGCTCGGGCGAAAGGTCGAAGTGAGGCAATGCCCGTTCGACGAACTTCTCGGTCGGGTGAAGTCGGGCGAGGCCGATGTCGCCGTGTCCGTGATAACCATTACCGACGCGCGAAAGGAGGACGTCGACTTTTCGATTCCCTACGAGACGGGCGGCGCCTCGTTCCTCTACCGCGTGGGCGATCCGATGCCGACGATGATCCGCGCCGAGACGCTCCGTGTGGCTGCGGTAGAGTCGATGACGCACGACTTCTATCTTTCTACCCACGGAATAGACCCGATTCGCTTCGGGGTGTACCAAGATGCAGTGGCGGCCTTGAATGAAGGGCGTGTGGACACTGTATTCTTCGACGACGGGGTGGTGCGCCATACCGCAGAGACTTCCGGCGGCAAGCTTGCCGCTTCGCGTCGCGAGACGCGCGAACATTTCGCTTTGGTAATACGCAAGGGAGAGCCGGAGCTAATGGCCGCGATAAACGCTGCAATCGCCGAAAGGACGCCTGCGAAATGACAAGGCAGCAGAAGTTCCTCGTCTTACGGCTTCTGGCGGCTGTCGTGACGGCGTTTGTCGCGTCGATGGCGCTTAACTGGATACTGCACGGCCATGTCGCCGACCGTGAACGGCGGAAGCTTTTTGAAAAGGTGTTCAACGACGTCGGCGCAGACATTCGATGGCGTGTGGACGTTCGTATGATCCGCCAGGCGATGCTTGCGCGCGACCGGTACTACGAGATGCGCGAAGAGCCGTGGTGGAACGACCCGGACGAGTCGAGCCGCCGTCTGCGCGTCTTGGCGAACGATCTTGGCGTTGACGAAATCTGCGTGTCGGACGCCGAAGGCAACCTTACCCACAGCGCACGGCGCGAAGAGGTAGGGGCTCTCAACTTCCGCACTGACAAGGGTCAGGCGCACGAATTCGTTGTGCTTCTCGACAGCGAGACGGAATTTGCCCAGCCCCTCATGCCAAATTCCCTGCGCGGTGAGATGATCAAGTATGTTGGCGTCTGGTTGCCGGACGGCGGCTTCATACAGGTGGGGGCGGGGGAGAAGAGCGTGCGCAACCTCGCTCGTACGTCGGTTACCGGCATTACGAACGACTGGCATGTGAGCGGCGAAGACGGCGGCATATACATAACGACCGGCAGCGGCACGGTAATATCCCATCCCAACGAAGGCGGCGAAGGAGGCGTCTGGACCGAGCCGTCGGATGACTTCTACTGGGAGAAGCGGATTATCGAGGGCTTCCCGGTCTATATCGTCTTCCCTCGGCATACGTCCGTCGTGGAGCGTCGGCTTCTGGTTGCTACATCTGCCGTTATAAACTGCATCGCCCTCGTTTTTGCCTCCATACTTGCGGGAATAGTCTTCGCGGGCTTTGTAAAGGAGCGCATGCGCGAGCGCGTGGCCAAGGACATGGCTATGGCGGCCAACATCCAGGAAAACTCGATTCCCCGGGTGTTCCCTCCATTTGCCGACGAACGAAGAATGGATATCTTCGCCACGATGCATACCGCTCGCGACGTAGGCGGCGACTTCTACGATTTCTTCTTCACGGCACCTTCGAAAGTCGCGTTTCTCGTCGCGGACGTCAGCGGGAAGGGCGTGCCGGCGGCGCTTTTCATGATGCGCGCCAAGGCCACCATAAAGGGAGAGACACAGTCCGGCCTTCCGCTCGACGAAGTCATGGCCCGCGTAAACGACGCGCTCAGCAGGGACAACGACGCCAACATGTTCGTGACGGCGTGGATGGGCGTCATCGACCTTGAGACCGGCGAGGTGACGTTCGTAAACGCGGGTCACAACCCTCCGATTCTCGTCGAGCGCTCTGACAGCGGCGAACACAAGTTCCTGCGCGAGCGGTCTGGGATGATGCTCGGCGCAATGCCGGGGCTCAAGTACCGTTTGCACACCCTGCGCCTTTCGCCGGGAGACATGATCTACCTCTATACCGACGGCATAACCGAACAGCCAGACGGCAAGGGCAAGCTCTTCGGCGAGGATCAGCTGCTGTTTGCGGTTGGGACGATGCTCTCCGCGGGAGTCGAAGCCATTGACGGGGCTAAGTCGCCTCTTCTATCTGCAATCTTCGACGCCGTTATTACCCATGGCGCAGACGTAGAGCAGGCCGACGACTGCACGCAGCTGGTCATACGCTACAACGGCGCTGGCGAAAAGCGCAGGTTCACGGTGGCGCAGTCCGGCATAGCCGAGGCGTCCGCATGGCTCGACGAGTGGATAGAAAATGCCGAAGTCGCCGGGCTGTCGGCGGCTCTCCATGTCATTCTCGACGAGATCTGCTCGAATATCGTGAAGCATTCCGGCGCTTCGTATTTTGAGCTAGGCCTCTCGCGGCTTTTGGAGCCCTCGGGCGTCAAAATGGAGTTTATTGACGACGGCGTGGCATACAATCCGCTTTCCCACGAAGACCCCGATACGACGCTTCCTGCGTCGAAACGCCCAATCGGCGGACTTGGAATCATGATGGTCAAGAAGATGTCCAGGTCCATGGACTACAAGCGCGTGCACGACTGCAATCTGCTCACGGTCGTGAAGTGACCGTCAGCGAAAAGCGCAAGTGCAGAACTGCACAAAGCCGTTCTTTATGGTATAATGCTTCCAATGGACGGTGATTGGCGAGAGGCGCTCGTACCCGGAAGCATTTTCGGGAACCTGCACATTGTGAGGCGGCTTGGCTCGGGCGGCATGGGAGTGGTGTTCCTTGCCGAGAACCCGGCTGGCGTCAAGTGCGCACTCAAGGTGCTCGCTCCGTCAGGCGCTTCCGACGAAGGGCGCTTCGAGGAACGCTTCAGGAACGAGGCGCAGTTCGCGCTCAACAATCGTCACCCGAATTTCGTCGAGGTGTGGGACGCTGGGCGCGACGCTGCGACCGGGCTTTACTACCATGTCATGGAGTATCTTCCCGGCGGTTCGCTCAGGGAGCTCGTGGCCGAAGCCAAGAACGGCCTTCCGATCGAGAGGGCTGTTTCGGTCGCGCGCGACGTCGCGCATGCGCTCGTCCACATCGAGCGCAACGGAATGGTGCACCGCGACATAAAGCCCGACAACGTCCTTTTCACGGCCGATGGCGTCGCCAAGCTCGCGGACTTCGGCATATCGCGATTCGAGCAGAGCGGCGACATCCATGCGACGCGCGCGGCCGCGGTGATCGGGACGCCCGCCTACATGGCTCCCGAGCAGATGATCGACTCACACGACGTCGACATCAGGGCCGACATCTATTCGTTCGGCGTGATGCTCTACGAGCTTCTTGCGGGGCGCAGGCCTAACGCGGGCGAGAACGCGATGAACACCCTTGCAAAGGCGATAGAGGGGTTTTCGTTTCCAAATGTCCGCGATCTGCGGCCCGACGTTCCCTCCGCGCTTGCGAAGCTCGTTTCCGACATGACGCTTCCGGATCCAGACGACAGGCCGGCTTCCGCGTCGCTCGTGCTCATGCGGATAGTGCAGCTTGTGGATACCAGCGAGGATGGTGCGACGGTGGCGGCGGCAGTTCAGGCCAAGCTTCCGTGGTATCGCGACCGCGGCGTCCTTTATGCAGCGACTGCGATGGCTCTTGCGCTTGAAGCGCTTGTCCTCGCGGTCTTCAGGGCAGTGAGGGGAGGGTAGCCGCCATGCTGTTCGGACTTATGGGAGGAAGGCGCAAGTTCAAGGTCGACGTCGCGTACACGAGCGAGCGCGGGCTTGTTCGCAAGGAGAACCAGGACCATGTGGTATCCGACCCGAAGACGCTTGTATTCTGCGTCGCGGACGGGATGGGAGGCGGCGACGCGGGTGGCGAGGCGAGCGACATCGTCTGCCGCAGCGTCGATTCCGTGCTGCACGACTACGCGAGCTTTGCAGACCGCGTGCGGCTCGTCGACGACGCGATAAGGCGCGCCGACGGCGACATACGTTCGGTCGCCGCGTCCGCAGGGTACAGACAGATGGGCTCACCCGCCGCCGTACTCGTCAGCGACGGCAGGCGAATTGCCGCCGTCGGCAACGTAGGTGACAGCCGCGTCTATCGCATGCGCGCCGGCCGGCTGCAGCAGATCACCAGGGACCACACGCTTGCCGAGGACCTCGCGCAGCATTGTCCGTCGCGCAATGCAAGGCCGTTCGCGGACATACGCACGATCGCGCTCTCCCACGTCCTCACGCGCGCTGTAGGCGTCGGGCAGGAGCCGCTAAAGGTCGACTGGCACAAGATCGACGTTGTCGACGGCGATGTCTTGCTTCTCTGCTCGGACGGCGTACATGGTTCCGTTCCGCATCCCACGCTCCTTGGCGCGGTGCAGGCAGGCGGCTCCGCCAGGGAAATTGTCGACCGCATAGCCGCCATGGTAGTCGAGAGCGGCGCGCGCGACAACTACTCGGCGATCGTCGTGAAGATCGGAGGCGCGAAGTGAATTTCGGCAAGGAGGAGATATTCCGCGTAGGCGACAGATTCCGCGGCTACGTAGTGGAGCGTCTTCTCGGCAACGGCTCGCTCGGCGCGGTATATCTCGTGCGGCACGAGGTTCTCGACACGATCTACGCCCTGAAGGCGCTGTTCCCGGGGGTTGCGAAGGAAAACGCCGACTACGTGAAGAGGTTTCTGCGAGAGGCGAAGATTGCGACGCGCATCCGCCACCCCAACCTCGTCGCCGTACACGACTGCGGCTACGACGAGTCGCGCGATCTTTACTACATTGTCATGGACTACGTCTCCGGCGGGGATCTTAGGCAGGCGCTCGCTTTCGCGGGGCGCTTCGCCCCAGACCGCGCCGTCGAGGTAGTGCTGCAGGTTGCGTCTGCGCTCGATGCCGCGCAGGAATACCACGTCGTCCATCGCGACATAAAGCCCGAGAACATAATGATCCAGCCCGACGGCACCGTGAAGCTCGTAGACCTCGGCATTGCAAAGGCCGACGGGCTTCGCGACTCGCTCTGCACCGAGGCGGAAAGCGTGTTCGGCACTCCCGCATACGTCGCGCCCGAGCAGGCGGTCGACGCTTCGGCTGTAGACGTGCGTGCGGACATATACTCCCTCGGCGTCGTGCTTTTCGAGATGATCGCGGGGCGCGTTCCCTACGACGGCCCCAACGCGCCGCAGATACTCGTTCAGACTCTCTCGAACGAGCCGTTCCCGGACATACGCGACATGAATCCCGAAGTGAAGCCCGAGCTCGCGATTATCATCAGGCGCATGTGCGTAAAAGAACGCGACAGGCGCATCGCTACGCCAGCGGCGCTCATCGAGGAATTCAGGAAGATCGGCTACCGTCCCAAGGACACTCCAACTCCCGGCGTGAAGTACGGCCGCCGCGCAGATTCCGCTCCGACTGTCGTCAGCATGCGCGCGCTTCTGGAGAAGGGGGCAAACACCGCCGTGGCAGACGGTGATCCGCTTGCGTTCGAGACGCAGGACGTGGAGATACAGGATTTCGTCGATCGACTCAAGAGGCGCAAGCGCATGAGAAAGCTGGCGTCGACGGCTGCAATCGCCGCGGCTGCGATTCTTGCGCTTCTCGTCCTTGCGTGGCTTGTAGGAGTGATGTAGGTTCAAGAAAGGACTATGGAACAATGGAAGAGTCTGTTCTCGGTGAGTGGTGCGAGCTTCTGAAGTACGAGTCGGTGGGTTCCGACCCGTCTCGGCTGAAGGAGTGCGTCGCCTGTGCGTCGTGGCTCCGCAAATGGCTGATGAAGCTCGGCTTCACTGTCGAAATGCTATACCCGGGCGAGGGCTCCCCTGCATCGGAAGGGTCGCTTCCTCCGCCTGTCCTGTTCGCCGAGCGGAAAGGCGACGAGGGCTCTTCGGCCGTGCTTGTCTACGGTCACTACGACGTCCAGCCGCCGGATCCCCTCGAGGAGTGGCGCACGCCGCCTTTTGAGCCGACAGTCGTTGACGGTCGCGTTTACTGCCGCGGCGCAAACGACGACAAGGGGCAGACGTTCGCCCTGCTCTGCGGCCTGCGCGACTACCTCGCGTCCGAAGGTCGCAAAATCAACATCAAGATCGTCCTCGACGGCCAGGAGGAGTCGGGCAGCAAGTCGCTTTCCGATCTCGTTCCATCGCTGCGCCGTCGCCTCGGCGCAGACGTGCTGCTCGTCTGCGATACGTCCGCCGCTCCCGACTTGAGGCCCTCGATCATTGCAGGCCTTCGCGGAATATCGCATTTCACCGTGCGTCTTTCAGGTCCGAACCGCGATCTCCATTCCGGCGAATACGGCGGCATTTCGCCAAATCCCGCCCAGGGCATCGCGGAGCTCATGGCGAGTCTCCATCTCCCGGACGGGTCGATTGCCGTCGCCGGGTTCCGCGACGGAATTGAGAACCCGACGCACGACGAGCTTTCCACGGCCGAGATGTTCGGGCCTTCCGACGAGACGCTTGCCGAGGACATCGGGTGCGATCCGTGCGGCGGCCAGACTGGCAAGACGCTCGTCCAGCGCAACTCCTTCGAACCGACGATCGAGGTTAACGGCATCCATTCCGGCTACGGCGGACCTGGGTCGAAGACCGTGATCCCTTCGTCCGCTTTTGCGAAAATCTCGATGCGCCTTGTTCCGGGGCAGTCGCCGCGCGGCGCATTTGCCGCGGTGCGCGCCCATCTCGAGGACAGGTGCCCGAAGGGAATGAAGCTCTCCTTCGAGGATGTCGTCGAGGGCTCGGCTGCATTTCGCCTGCCGCTCGCCTCTCCGCTCTTCCGGCTCGCGGCCGACGTCCTTTCCGAGATGGATCCACGCGGGCCCGCGTTCCAGTGGTGTGGCGCGTCGATTCCCGTTCTCTCGATCTTGCGCGAGGCGTCTGGCGCCGCGCCCCTCATCGTCGGCTGGGGGCAGGCCGAAGACAGGATTCACTCTCCGAACGAAAGCTATTCATTCGCGCAGTTCGACAAGGCGCGAGAGTGGGCGAAGAAAATCCTTGCGGCGCTTTAGGACATGGGAGAGATCGCAAAGATACGGATCGTAGAGGACGACGCGACCATTCGCGCGCTTCTTGAAATGGCTCTTCTCGGCGCGGGATACAGTGACGTCGCGTCGTCTCCGCGCGGCGACGAAGGGCTCAAGATGGTTTCGCGCGACAAGCCCGATCTCGTCCTTCTCGACGTGATGCTCCCTGGGCTCGACGGCTTTTCGATTGCGAGGAGGATCCGCGAGACGCCGGCGCTTGCGGCGACTCGCATCGTCATGCTGACGGCGCGCACCGCGAGCGAGGACATCGTGCGCGGCCTCGACGCCGGCGCGGACGACTACGTGACGAAGCCGTTCGACAGGAAGGTGCTGCTTGCGCGAGTGAAGGCTGTTTTGAGAAGGGGGCTTCCTGTTACCGAAGGAATGGACTTCGACGGGCTTAAGATCGACGAGGGCTCTCGCGTCGCCACGCTTTGTGGGAAAGCGCTTGACTTGACGCCTGGCGAGTTCGAGTTGCTCGTTCGCCTCGTCGCGCACAGGGGGCGCGTATTCGCGCGTCCGCCTGACGAGCGTACCGTTGATGTTCAGGTGGCGAAGCTCAGGCAGAAGCTTGGCAAGTGGGGTGACCATATCGAGACTGTGAGAGGAGTTGGGTATAGGGTTGGTTAGGAGTCAGGGGTCAGTAGTCAGGAGTCAGTAGTTGGAGTTCAGAGTTGGAGTTGAGAGCGGAATGAAATTTGGAAAGATATTTTCTTCTCTTGCGCCGTACCTTGCGGCGGCGGCGTTCGTGTTCCTGATGCTTGCGTTCTATGTTAGCATCAGAGTCTACAAGCTTTCTGTCTACATGGACGCGAAGCGTGAACTTGAAACGCGCGCCGAGCTCGCGGCAATGACTATCGCCGAGCCTCTGCGCACGCAGGACTTCGCGGCCGTGCGCGCCTTCGGCGACGTGTGCCGTGAGCGTGGATACGAGCTTTCAGTTCGGGCTAGCGGCGGTGGACGCATTTTTGACACGAGGCGAAACCCCGACGACTCCACGGGTCATTGGCTGAGCGCGCAAGCGTCGAGCGGCGAATACGTAGTCTGGCTTATCCGCTCTCGCAAGGAAGTGTTCGCTCCTTTTCGACGCACTTATCGGCTATTCGTTCTTGCTGCTCTCGCAGGCGCAGCGGGAGTGTTTGTCTTCTTCTTTGCGCTCTATCGCCAGCGCGTCAGGATACGCGAGCTCGCGCGGACGGAAAAGTTTCGCCGCGAGTTCGTGGCCGACGTCTCGCACGAGATCAAGACCCCGCTCACCGGCATCCTGGGCGCGGCGGAGATGCTTTCAGAGGGCGACGCCTCCGAAGCGCAGAAGCCGCTTCTTTCGATGATCTCAAAGGAGTCGACGCGGCTCAACGCCCTCGTCCAGCAGATTCTCGATCTCGCGCGGCTCGAGCGCGAAGGAGAGGCGCTCGACCTTGCCGAGACTGATCTCGTCGACCTTGCGAGGGAGAGCGTCGACTTGATGCGCCCGCGCGCCGAGGCCGCCGGAATCGCCTTGTCGTTCGCCGCGCCCGAATCGCCCTGCGTCGCGAAGGTCGACGCGCGGTTGATCGGCGAGGCGATTGGCAACCTCGTCTCGAACGCGATACGCCACTCGGGTTCGCCAGATGTCGCCGTCTCTGTTTCTCGCTCGGCGCGCGGTTTCGCCATCGCGGTAGAAGACCACGGCATCGGCATACCGCCCGAGCACGCGGAGCGCGTCTTTGAGCGCTTTCACCGCGTCGATCCTGCGCGCGCGGCGGAATCTGGCGGCGCGGGGCTTGGACTCGCGATAGCCCGCCGCATAGCGCGTCTCCACGGAGGCGACGTCGTCCTCTCGCCTGTCGTCCCATCTGGTGCGCGGTTCGTCCTTTCAGTTAGGGGCGGTCGTTCCGGCCAAGATGGCAGCTGAATCTGTTTTTTGGTATAATTCTGGAAAAGGAGAAGTTCAAATGGTTCAGATCAACAGGCGCGATTTCGCGAAAGGGGCGATGGGCCTCTTCGGTTGGGGAATGTTCGCAGGCGGCTTTGGCGGCTGCAGCTTGCTTTCGAGGCGCACTGGCCCGAATCTCGTGTTTGGCGCCATAAGCGACATCCACATCCGCCTTGCTCGCAAGGACGGCAAGAACACGTTTGCTGGTGCGGAGAAGTTCCGCGAGACGCTGGAATGGTTCCGCGACCAGGGGGTTGACGGCGTCACGATAAGCGGCGACCTTGCTGACTGCGGCTTTGTAGAGGAGCTTGAGGAGGTCGGAAGGGTGTGGCGTTCCGTGTTTCCGGACGACAAGGCCCCTGACGGGCGGCATGTCGAACGGCTCTTCGTGTACGGCAACCACGACTGGGAGGGCTTCAACTACGGCAGCGTCGGGAAGAAGATGTTTGGCGACGACTTCAAGTCGCATACGATTCGCGCAGACCTCGCGGCTGCCTGGAAGAAGGCGTTTGGCGAGGAGTATTCGCCTGTATGGCGCAAGGAGGTGAAGGGCTACACTTTCGTGGGAGCCCATTGGATTGCAGACCACTGCAGGAGCAGGAATGAGATCGGCGTGCCGCAGACGCCAGAATGGTTCAAGGAGAACGGCAAGACGATTGACCCCTCTAAGCCGTTCTTCTACCTCCAGCATCCGCCGCCGAAGAACACTTGCCACGGTCCGCATCTCTGGGGCAGTGACGACGGCCGCTTGACCGAGACGCTGTCGCAATACCGCAACGCGATTGCCATAACTGGCCATTCCCATGCGTCGCTCACGATGGAGCGCGCGATCTGGCAGGGTTCGTTCACCGCCATTGACGTGGGCTCGCTCAGCTATACCGGCGGTGAATGCGGCGACCTCTTTCCGTATTGGCGCGAGAACGACAACAGCGGCGAAAAGGCCACCGCCGACAATGCCAAGAAGATCATGCGCCGGTTGTATACGGGAGACGGGCACCAGGGGCTTCTCGTACGCGTCTACGACGACTGCATAGTGTTCGCGCGTCGCGATTTCGGGAGCATGAGCAGGCTTGCCGAGGACTGGGTCGTGCCGCTTCCGGCGAAAGACCCGATGCCGTTTTCGTTTGAGTCGCGCGTCGGGGGTAGCGTCGCGCCGCAGTTCCCGGCTGGTGCCGCGCTTGCCGCCCGCATTGCCACCGGCAAGAACCGCGGCGGCGGCAACGTGAAGTCCGAGGATCGCCGCGTTCTCGAAGTGACCATCCCAGTTGCGAATCGTCCGGGTGCTGGCAGGGTCGTAGACTACGCCGTGGAAATCTCCGGCAAGGACGGTGGAATAGACAGGAAGTTCGCGTTCGCCGAGGGCTACCACAGGTCGCCCGAAAGCAAGGTGGCGAATACGCCGCTTGTGTTCCTCGTCGACGCCGACCTTCTCGCGTCGAAGGGCGACCTGCTGATAAAGGTCGTGCCGCGCAACGGATTCGGGGTCGCAGGCGAGGCGCTCGGCTGTCGTCTGCCCGCCATTGACGAGAAGCCCAAAAATGAGGTATAATATTCCCTCGTAAACGAAAGGAAAGCAAAATGCCTATTCTCATCGGTTTCCTCTATGTGGTAGAGGTTCTTGTCTGTATCCTTCTGGCGATGGTCGTCATGCTCCAGAAGCCGAAAGAAGGCGGCCTCGGCGGCGCGTTCGGCGGCGGCATGCTCGAGGCGTCTCTCGGCGCCGACGCCGGCAACGTCCTCATCCGCACGACGGCGATCCTCGGCGCGATCTTCCTTCTCAATACGCTTGTTCTCGCGCGTCTTACTTCGCCCGTCCACTCCCGCAGCCTGATGGCGCGCGAGGCGGAGCCTGCGGCCGAGACCGCGCCTGCGCTTCCTGCGGCACCCGAGCTTCCGGCCGTTCCCGACGTGCCTGCTGCGCCCGAGGCGCCTGCCGCTCCCGCTGCTCCCGCTCCAGCCGCTCCCGCTCCCGCCGCGCCTGCTGCGCCCGCGCCTGCGGCACCTGCACCTGCAGCTAAGTGAGGTGTGCGATGAAGGTCCTCGTCACAGGCGGTTCGGGCTTTCTCGGCATCAATCTCATTCGTTTCCTCCGCACCAAGGGCGTGGAGGAAATCCGTGTCCTCGACATAGCCGACTTCGACTATCCAGAGAAGTCCGAGCCGTGGCTCAAGTTCACTCTTGGCGACGTGCGCGACGTTCCGGCGGTCGAGAAGTGCGTCGAAGGCTGCGATATTGTCGTTCACTGCGCCGCTGCGCTTCCGCTCTACTCCGAGAAGGACATCTTCACGACAGAGGTTGACGGCTGCCGCAACGTCCTCGCCGCGTGCCGCAAGTTCGGCTGCGACAGGATGGTGCAGATTTCGTCTACCGCCGTCTACGGCGTTCCGAAGAAGCACCCGATCTACGAGACCGATCCGCTGATTGGCGTCGGCCCATACGGACAGGCCAAGATCGACGCCGAGGAGATCTGCCGCGCGGCGATCAAGGAAGGGTACTGCGTTTCGATCATCCGCCCGAAGAGCTTCATCGGCCCAGAGCGTCTTGGCGTCTTCGCCCTCTTCTACGACTGGGCGTACACCGGCCACGGATTCCCGATGATCGGCAGCGGCAACAACCGCTACCAGCTGATGGACGTCGACGACCTCGACCATGCAATCTGGAACGCGATGACGTACCCGAAGGACAAGGTCGCGACCGAATTCAACATCGGGGCGAAGGAGTTCACGACGATGAAGGAGGACTACCAGGCGGTCCTCGACCACGCAGGGCACGGGAAGAAGATTCACGGCACGCCCGTGAAGCCGATAGTCTTCATCCTTCGCATCCTCGAAAAACTGCACCTCTCGCCGCTTTATCCGTGGGTCTACGAGACGGCCTCCACCGACTCGTTCGTCTCGATCGAGAAGGCCGAGAAGATACTCGACTTCAAGCCCCAGCACTCCAACAAACAGGCGCTCATCCGCAACTACGACTGGTATGTTGAGCACCTCTCCGAGTTCCAGGGCAAGTCAGGCGTCTCCCACCGCGTTCCGTGGAAGCAGGGGCTCCTCGCCGTTGCGAAGTGGTTCTTCTGATTTCCGCATTGAAAAGACTTCTGAAAAATTGGCATGCTGGGGGTTCGGCTGTCTTTGCGCGTGTGCCTTGGGCCAATCGGTGCGATTGTCTGCCTCGTTCTTGCGGCGACCGTTCCGCTTGAACTTTCGAGCGACGAGGATCCCAATCCCGAGCCGAGCGAAAAAGTGGAGGCGCCAAAGGGCGATGGCGGCGAATCTGCCGCGCCGAAGGAAAAGGATCTTGGCGTAAAGCTCAAAGACCCAAACGCGTCGGCGGAAGATTGACGGCATTTCAGCCCCTATTTTTGGTATAATATACCCTAAACGACAACTATCGGCGGTGATGCGCGTTCCTGTGCGTCTGAAAGCAGCGCCAAGGCGGGTCGTTACACCTAAGGAAAACACGATGAACATTGCGATTGGTTCCGACCATGGCGGCGTCGAGCTAAAGGCCGCCCTCGTAGGCGCTCTTGCGGGCGCGGCGAAGATGATTGACATGGGTCCTGCAGACAAGACGAGCTGCGACTATCCCGACTATGCGGCGGCTGTCGCGAAGGCCGTTGCGAGCGGCGAAGCCGACTTCGGCATACTCGTGTGCCGCTCCGGCATCGGAATGTCAATGGCCGCAAACCGCTTCCAGAACGTCCGTGCCGCCGTCTGCGCGACGACCGACACGGCGACGATCCCCCGCCAGCACAACGGGGCGAACGTCCTCTGCCTCGGCGCAGACGTCGTTTCTCCATCCTACGCCGTCGAAATCGCGAAGGCGTTCATCGCGACTCCAGTCGACGAGAGCGAGCGCCAC
>ODAI014288026.1_pt1 | contig 14801 bp, 7 predicted proteins | sample 1539321 | NCBI WGS metagenome assembly ODAI01 (sample SAMN02144231, study PRJEB22623) | gut metagenome | biome: sheep rumen | host: Ovis aries | place: New Zealand
TCCGCTCCTGGCACCTGTGCCTGCAAACATGCTCTGGCCGCCCTTCCGGACATCCCACCTGCATTCAGGGCATTCCACCTCGTAGGAGCAGCGGTCCTCGAATTCTACTCCGTTTTCTATACCCTTGTTGTGCCTGTAGTACTGGTAGGTAAGGCTTCCTCTGGCTAAGAATACATCATAGCTGCCGCCGGACATCACCATGTCTGCCTTATATTCCTCAACACTTCCCGGCTCATATACGAATATTCCTCTGAGAAGGCTGATGATATCGTCGGTGCTGTCATTGGTGACGAAGGTCTGGTCCTTCCAGTTCATCTGTCCCTGCTCGTTGAGCTTTACATCACAACCGTTGCTGTAGTTTATAATAACATAGCATCCAGTCCCGTCGAATCCCTCTGTGCTTTTCTCCCATTTGCATCCGCTCAGCAGTGCTTTCAGCTCCGCTGTGTCAGCAGACGCACTTATACCTGTGGACATTCCGCCTGCAAGATCGCCGCTCAGTTCGGGGTAGTAGACTATCTCGTTCACAGCGTCGGGAATGTTCAGCCGGATGATGTTCTGGGCCGCTGCGTTGTCGTCTTTTGTTTCCGGATGCTGGTCTGCTGCTGACTTCTCCATGCCGGTATATTCTATATCCCTGAGCTTATAGCTGATGTATGTCCTGTCAGAAGAGTACTCCATGTACTCTGTAATCGCTCCGGTATCCGGGTCAAGCACCAGCTCGTGTATCTCATCACCGTAATCAAGGACGTATCTGCCGCCGTTTTCAACAAATTCTTCTTCGTGCTTGTTGACAGGCAGCTTATAGAGCACCTTGTTGATGAGCTGTGTATAGCTGAGTCCCGGCTCAAATCGAGACAGCATAGTCTCGGTATATGTCTGGCCGTCGATAGTCTCTTTGTAGACGGCATCGTTACCGTCAGACTCATACTCTGCGCTCTCTATGTCAGTACGCTCATGGAGCATTCCGTTTTCATCTATAGTCAGCTCCATTTCGCCGCTATTGCTGCCGATACACATGATATTGCCGTTTTCTGAGAACGGTGAATCGTAGATGACTTCGATAGATGCGTTCATTGCTGTGAAGTTCTCTGTTGAACGGCTTATCCTGTAGAACAGCTCATCATTCACTGTGAAGTCCTCGCTGTTCGAGAATGCATTATATACTGCATCTGCAACCTCATGGGCGGAGTCTGTTCTGTAGACCTGGCCGCCGGTAAGGAGCTGCCCCTGCTCATTTATAATTGCCTCCCCGGCAACATAAAAGTCGCTGTAGATGAAGTCTGAGTCATCAGTCCACTGACACGACTTTATCAGCTCAGCCACCGGAGCCGCATCCACTCCAGTTACCTCCAGTGTATGTGCATATTGTCCGTCTGAGGTGCAGAATGACATGGATATGGGCGTATCCCCGCTCATCCATGATATATTGCTGATCCCTTCAGGAAGAACAACTCTGTCTTCTGTGGCTGCCTGTATTACTGTTGTATCCTCGGATGTGACGCCTTCATTTGCGGCTGTGATATGGTCACTGCTCCGGCTGCTCTTTGAAATGCCGTACCAGACTGTGCCTGCTGCTCCGCATACCAGTACGAATGCTGCTGCAAGCGCTGCATACCGTCTGAATGACGAGGTCTTTATACGCTCAACATGGCTTACGCTGTCCTCGTATTCCTCAGCTCCGGCCGGCTCTGCTGAAAGAGCCTTCTCCATTTTGTTTCTGAACCCCTCACTGCACTTTATTTCGTCCAGGCAGCGCTTATACTCTTTCTGCTCCATAGTTATCCTCCTTCTCCAGTTCCATACGGAGCTTTGCTCTGCCCCTGCGGAGCAGTGAGTTCACCGTATTTGAACTTTTTCCGATGAGCTCAGATATCTCCCGTATGTTGTATCCCTCGTAGTAGTATAGGAATATGACCTCACTGTACTTCTGCGGCAGTGCGGCTACCTGCTCCCTTATGCCGTCATCCTTATAGACGAAATCATAGCTCAGCTCACTGCCGTTCGTCACCTCTATGGAGGACGTCCGGCTGAACCGGAAGCTCTTGCGGTAGTTCCTGCCACGGTTTATTGCGGCTCTGAGCAGCCATGCCTTCATATGCTCGTCGTCTGCGAATTCTGTCCCCGATGAATGAAGTTTAAGAAAGACATCCTGTGTGATGTCCTCCGCCTCTTCCATTGAACCGGTACAGGCATATGCGGCTCTCAGTACCGTGTCTCCGTACTTCCTAAAACCGTACAGTGCTGTGTTTTCATTGTCAGTCATATTTCCACCCCCTCTTTTATTTATCAGGCTCCGTTTTCGTGCCTCTGATATATACACAACTGGGAAGGTCGTTTTAGTGCATTTTTCAAAAAAATTTTTCGGACGGGGTCAGCCGTCCGAAAATGCAGTGTTGATTTGAGTGTTATTTCCCTCCGGTCTCAAATACCGGTATCTTATAGCGCTTTTTGTACTCCTTTGGCGTCATTCCGTAATGCTTGCGGAATATCTTTATGAAATAGCTCTGTGAACTGAATCCCAGCAGGCTGCTTATCTCTGTATCCGTCCTTTCAGTATAGAGCAGCAGTGCGGACGCCTCCTCGGTCTTCATCCTGTTGACGTACTCGCTGAATGCCGCTCCGGTCTCTTTCTTGAAAAGCCTTGAAAGATAGGCCGGACTCAGTTTAAGCTCCGCTGCCGCATCATCCAGAAGCACACGGCTGTGCAGGTGATTGGCTATGTAGTCCACGGCACTTATGACCTGCTTTGAGAATATTCCGCTGAGTCTTATCCGGCGCATTTTGTCGGTGTAGTCCTCTATCATCTCCCGGTGCGCCTTTCGGATGCTCTGCTCGTCGGAGCTTTTGTCCACCTTTAGTATATAATAGTCGCTGAGACTGTAAGCCTCCTCCGGGGTCATGCCCTTGTTGATGCAGGTCCGGGCAATTATGGCAGCAAGGACTACAAAATGATATTTCAGATTTCTCAGACTGTCCTCGCTCAGGACTCCGCAGCCCTCACAGCACAAAGGCTCCATGAATTCTCTCACCAGCTCGATGTTCCCGGCACAGATGCTGTCATAAAAGGCTATCTCCCGGTCAAGGGACGCATGGACGAAGTCCTCCTCCCTCTTATCAAAGAGGTGGGACGCTATATATTTCTCCTTCTGCTCGTTCATACCGGCATCATGCCCAGGGATCTGAGCTCTCAGGCGGTCTTATGTCCGCAAGCAGGAACTGTTCCCAGAGATACCAGCGGCCGTCCTTGGCCTGCCTGAGCTGTACCGCCCTCGGACTGTCTGCTCCGCCGGAGGTAAGATAGAGCTTGGCATAGCCGGAGTCTGCATAGGAATAGGGATTCTCGCTGACGCTTACCGTATACGGCTCTGAGGGCAGATAGTCGTTGGCTGGCACCGCTCCCCGGAAAAATGAGCGTGGCACATAGTCCTTGTCCATAAAGCGGTCCCGGAGAAACTGCTGCTCATAGGGGGAAAGAGGCTTGGGTCCTTTAAGGTAGTTCAGCATTTTTATAGAAAGCTCCTTGTCCGTGGGGTAAAAGCACAGCGCAAGGACTGTCATTGCTGCGGCCTCAAAAGGTGTCCGGAGCTGTGCCTGAGGAAGTGAGGTGAATCCCTCGTAGGTCTCCGGGAGCCCGGAGAAAACTATGTCCTCGGTCCTGTTCCCGCCTGTGGGTGCAGCGGCTGCCGGTGCATCCGGCTTTCTGATGTTGTCGAAAAGTCCCATGAGTCATCCTCCTTTTTGCTTTTCAGCGTTTTGATGTACCTTTATTATACCATAAATTCTCCGCACGATGTGAACAAAATTCAACCTCCTCTTTTGTGCGTTATGACAACGCCGGACAAAAAGAGGTACCGCCCCTTCAGGCGATACCTCTGCGCTGTTATTTTGCTGTGGGGTCAAGTGTGGGTACCATTTCCAGCAGATACTTCTGTATCAGGAGTGCGTCCTGTACTGTTATTCCACTGTCGGCATTCTCATACACGTTCGCCCTGGCCTGTCCCTTTTCAGTGATATGGCTCTTGTCTGTGCCGGTAAGACCATATTTGTCTGCGTTTGATATGGACTGCATTACAAGTACAACGTCATTCATCATGACAAAGCCGTCGCCGTCTGCGTCGCCCCATACGTCCTCTGCTTCGGGAGCTTCGCCTGTAAGTTTCAGAAGTCCCAGTCCGGAAACGTCTGTATAGCCCATTCCGGTAAGGTCGTACCAGTTTGAGATGGATGTGCGCTTACCCTGGCCGTCGCCGTCGTCGTTTATCTGTGCGTCAAAGCCTACTACCTGTCCGCTGGTGAATCCTCCAAGTGTAGAGGGTATGGCAAACTCTATAAGGTAGCCGTCTGCTGTCTTGGCTGCTGCTGACTTGAATGCATCTGTGCTGAGGCCGTCTGTTACTGACTTCTCGCCGTCATAGTTCACACGGCACTGGATGTCATCAGCCTCATAGGATGTGGACTTGTGGTTGTTCTCGTCAAGGAATATCTCAACTGTGTCCTGCTCGTAGGTGTTGGAGCTTGCCTTGCTGAGCACAGGGTCCTTTACCTCTGCAAGCACATAGATGTTCCTGCTGTCCCAGAGGACCTTGGCTGTGCCTGTGGCTCCACTGCCCATTGAATACTTGTCGATGTTTATTACGGGAGCATCTGCCCATATATCGTCGATAACACCGTCGATAGCAGGAGTTCCGACTGTCGCCTGTGCCATTGAGGGGAACTTTTTAAGCGTGAGCTTTCCGTAGGCTGTCGGGTCCGGGGAGGCTGCGTTGAAGTTCTGGGAATTCCAGGCAACTCCGTCTATGATAACGTCAAAGCGGACTGTGTCCCCTTCCTTCATTATGCTGTCGCTCTGGCCTACAGATACCTGTAATTGGCCGTTCTTGACCTCTGTCTCAACTGTATCAAAGCTGTCGCTGACTATAGTCACCTTCGCTCCGGGTGCTGTCTCAAAGAGGAATGAGAGCCTGTTTCCGTTCTGGTCAAAGGCTGTCTGGAAGGTACCCTTGTCGCCTACCTTGTTGACTACCGCTCCCTCGAATATGGTGGTATTTGTAGCAAATGCTGATGACCTCATATATGCCGGCACTGACTGTATTGTCTGTACCTCTGCATCTGTATCGGCTACTGCATAGTATGCGGCCTTTGCCTGGTAGTCTTTGTCGAAGAGAAGCGGGTAGCCGCCTATCCAGCTCGTGGAGTCGGTGATTCCCCAGATGATGACTGCGGAAAGGTCAACTCCGTCATCCTTCACTCTCTTGTACATCTCAAAGCACTGACGGTACCTCTCTGCGAGTGCAAGAAGGTCCTCGTCAGTGTTGGACTTGAGGGAAACGTCCAGCTCTGTCACCTGTATCTCAAGTCCCATTGCGGCATAGCTCCTCAGAGCTGCCTCGTACTGGGCGATAGAGGGACTGCTCATGCCTATGTGCGACTGCATTCCCATGCCGTCGATAAGACCTGCGTCAACAAGGGGCTGGAGTATCTCCTTCTGGATGTATTCCAGCTTTGCACTGCTGTACTCATTATAGTCATTATAGAACAGCTTGCAGCCTTCGGGAGCATACTTTCTGGCATAGGTGAAGGCCTTCTTGATGTAGCTCTGGTCGCCGTATACGCTTACCCAGCCGGATGAGCCGTCACCCTGTGAATAGGCTCCTGCCTTTCTTATAGTGCCGGAATCTGAGGCTGCTTCGTTGACTACGTCCCATGCGTACACGTTGAGCTTGGGATACTGGGTCTTTATGGCCTCCATAACGTTCTTGATGTAGTTCTCCATTCGCTTGTCCATGACCTCAGGGGATACGAAGTCCGCAGAGGCATCATAGTTCTCCTTGAAGAACCAGTCTGGAGTCTGGGAGTGCCATACCAGTACGTGTCCACGGAGAGGAAGGCCGTTGTCCTCACAGAATTTAAGCATCTCTGCTGCCTGCTTCAGTGATACCTGTGGATTGGTCTGGTCGCCGCCGTTTGCGTTCATATATGCCACTGTTGCAGCCTGGTCAAGTACAGACTCAGGCTTCAGCTCGTTTCCTATTGTCACGCTGTTGTAGTGCTTGAGTATGAGGTCCTTGGTAGCTCCCTGGGTGAACTCACTGCCGGCTACTGCACAGCCTATCTTGAAGTAGTCCTTGTAGAGGTCTTTCAGGGCGGCTATATCCTCCTGGATAGCCGGGTCAGGCAGACGAGTGCCGCTGACGTCGTCAAGGTAGAATCCCATGAGGTCCTGCTCGGTGACTGATGCGTCAGGCTTATAGGCGGTCTGCACGTATACGTATATATTGGATGCTCCCTCAGGAATGGTACACTCCGTGCCTATATAAGTCCATTCACCCTTAGGCGCTGTGTCAGTATAGACTGTGTAGTAATTCTCCTTGCCGTTCATGTCATACTGGAGGTTTATAGAGAATTTCTGGGTGTCGGTCCAGTTTTCGCCGTCGTAGAGGACGTAGCAGCCGAAATTATAGTAGCCGCCGGGCTCCAGTACCAGCGACTTGTTGCAGGTGGCGCCGTTCCAGAGCTGCTGTCTGCCGTCGGTGTATATGGAGTAGGTCCCGCTGTGTGCGTACTTCTCAGAGACCTCCAGTGTGGTATTGGAGCCTCTGGTCTGCCATTTCATCTTGGTGCCGTCCTCGAAGTCGTCGAAGAATCCGTCCTCCTTCTCCGTGGACTCCACCTTTTCGCCTGTTATGATGAACTCGTCCATGTAGAAGTCACTAAGGGTGTTCGCCTCAACATACACCACGATATTGCTTGCGTCTGAAGGAACTGTATATGTGCCCTTCAGCACAGTCCACTCCCCCTGCTTGACATTGGTGCCTGTGATGTACTTGTACCTCTCTGTACCCTCTGCGTCGGTGTACAGGCATTGCAGATTGAACTGCTGGCTCTGCCCGCCGACCTCGTCGTCATAGTAGACCGCTACGCTGAGCTCGTACTGCTGGTCGGGGTACATCACGCCTATCATTGATGCACCGGCGCCGTTCCAGTTGGTAGTCCTTCCTGTAATACTCAGCGACTTGCTGCCCTCGTAGTACTGAGCGTCTGAGAGGGCTATCTCGGTACTGCCGGAGGTCCTTGCTTTCCATGTTCCGAAGCTGCTCTCAAAGGAATCATGGACCAGTTCTTCTGATTCCGCTGCTGTGGGCAGTACTGCCGGTATAGCCGACGCAAATACCACCGCTGACGCTGCTGCGGATATCACTCTTTTGAATATCATTTCTTCACCTCATTATTTCCCGCCTGGCGGGTCTTTTATACTATTATATTATGATTTTTCTCCTGTGTCAATGATTTTTTGTGCATATGCAACTGCTGATATTACAATTATATGACACAGTTATATTTATATCTTTTTTTCTTGAAATCCCGAAAAAAATGTGTTATAATAGTGATAGCCATGCTATCAGCATGGACGAGGAATTTATTTTAAGGAGGTGAAAAAATGAAAATACAGCATCTTGAATACGTGATAGCTATTGCAAATGAAGGAAGCATCACCAAGGCTGCAAAAAAGCTCTATCAGGCTCAGCCGAATATCAGCATTGCCCTCAAAGAGCTTGAGGAAAGTCTCGGTATACAGATATTCCAGCGTACTCAGAGCGGTATGGTCACTACTCCCGAAGGTGAGGAATTTATTGAGCGTGCAAAAAATATAGTAGAAGAATTCCACGGACTTGAGGCCATGTATTCTCACAAGGATACAAATACCTCGGAGATACGCATTACAGCTACCAGGTCACCTTATGTTGCGGCTGCTATGGGTAAGATGATATCTGACCTTGACGAAAGCGAGTCCGGTTTTACTATTTCTTTCCTGGAGACCAATACCAACAGGGTCATTGAAGAGACGTGCAGCGGTATGGCGGACATAGGCGTCCTCAGACTGCCTACGATACAGCTCGATATGCTCCAGGACAGACTGGAATCCAAAAAGCTGTGCAGTATCACGATACTCGAATATAACCTGAGACTTATGATGAACGCTAACCACCCTCTCGCTAAGTACAAGGAAGTCCCCTTTGAGCTCCTGGAAAAATACCCGGAAGTTATACATATAGAATCCGAAACAGACATTGTGAGAAAAGCATCTATCAATCCTGATTACCACTCATTCAACGGCGGAAAAAAGATATACGTTTATGACCGTGGAACTCAGAAGAGTATGCTTGACATAGTGAAGAATGCCTATATGTGGGTAGGACCGGTACATTCACGGGCCCTCGCTCAGGGCGGTATGGTCACAAGACCTTGTCCATTTGCCACCTGTCTGAACCGTGACGTCATAATCTACCGCAAGAAAAATGAAAACCACCCTATGATAAAGACCTGCATCGATTATATACAGAGGTTTGCTGATATGATAAGGAAGGATGAACATGAGACCTTCGGAAAAAGCATATAAAAAAAGAATGAGCACCCCGGAGGGTCTCACTCTTTTTTAAGGATGGATAGAAAATTTCTTGTTCTTATTGGCTTGATTATATTATAGCACTACAGGCACAAATTTTCAAATATTTATTTTTAATTCCAATATATGTTTTATATATAAAATCAGGCACCGCTGAAAGCACTATAGTTTCAGCGGTGCATTTTTTGTCATTTTTTGCTGCCGGACTTCTTCTTGCCTGCGTTCTTTCCGGAGGTCTGTTTTTTCCCGGATGAGGCTGACGGTTTCTTGCTGCCGGTCTGCTTTTTCTCAGGTGACTTCTTCTCCGCCGATTTCTTTCCGGATGTCTTTTCTTCCTCCGGCTCGTCGTCGATTATCTTCTGGTAACTCTCTTCCTCGGCCTTTTCCTTAGCCTCCTTACGGGCCTTTCTTGCCGATGAAGGCGCACTCTTGCGGTTCCTTGCCATGAGCACCGCTCCGAATACTATTGCCGCAATCAAAAGCGCTATACCCACTACTGCAAAGGCAAAGCCTTTCAGGTTCTTGTCTGATGCGTTGTAGGAGATGTCATTGGCCTTGGCATATTTCTCCGCCGCTGTACCTGATGATACGCTCATCTTGAATCCGTCTACCCTGCCGGTATCTCCGCCCTCAGAGTCAACTGTGTAGGCAAAGGCCTTTTCTCCTATGGTATCCACTGTCTTGGGAACTGTCACCTGCTTCAGGCTTCCGCAGCCGAAGAATGCCTTTTCTCCTATAGACTTCAATCCGTCCTGCATTATCGCCTTTTCCAGCATGGCACAGCCTAAAAATGACTCGCTGCCTATGGATGAAAGTGATATGGGGAACTCCAGGGAGGTGAGGCTCTCATTGTATGTGAAGGCTCCGTCTCCGATAGTGGAAAGGCCCTCGGAGAAGTCCACCTTCTTTATGCTAAGGCAGTCCCAGAAGGCATTCTTGCCTATCTCGGATACTGATGAGGGGATGTATACCTCCTCTATGCCCTGACACTCGGAGAATGCTCCCTCACTTATGGTCCTGACTCCGTCCGGGATACGGCACTCGCCTTTCAGGTCTGCTCCGCCACGGTATATCACCGTGCCCTCCTTGTCTGTCAGAAGGCTGTCGCTGAACTTGTACCCTGCACAGCCCTCGGTATCAAAAACTGTTATCGGGTCACAGGTGAAAACTCCCTCGCCCAGACTTTCCAGTGAGTCCGGTACGCTGAACTCTGTCAGCGACACGCAGTTCGAGAAGGCTCCGTCACCTATGGATGTTATGGTGTCAGGCAGCTCAAGTTCTGTAAGTGAAGAACAGGCTATGAATGCGTTCTTGGGTATCTCCTTCACCGATGAGGGGATAGTCACCTTGGTAAGGTATGTGCAGAAGCTGAACGCTCCCTCGCCTATTTTCTTTACTGATGTGGGTATCTTTATCTCCGTGATGCCGGCACAGTTATAGAAGGCATTGTCCTCTATCTCTACTATCGGCACTCCGTTGACTACTCCAGGTATCTCAGTTACTACTGTGGCAGTACAGCGTTTTATGGCATATCCGTTGTCAACTACGTCATATACGAAGGAGCCGTCCTGTATTACCTCCTCGGCTTCAGTCACAGCGCCGGCGCTCAGGGAAAAGCCTGGAAAAACTGCGGCTGTAAGGGACAGTGCTGCCGCTGCGGAGAGTATTCTTTTAAGCCTGCTCATCATTTTCCTTTTCCTTTCCATCAGAGGACTTTTCTTCCTCCTCTGCCTTTTTCTTTCTGGCTTCTGCGGCTTTCTGCTTTCTGTCAGCCTTTTCCTTCTCGGCCTTCTTTTTCTTCGCCTTCTTGCTTACAAACACACCTATGACTGCCGCAAGTACTGCACCAAGTCCGCCGCCGAATATGTACAGCAGGCGCTTGTCGATGTTCTTTCCGAACACCTCAACAGTGTCAGTTACAACCTCGATGTTGTTCTTCTTGGCATAGTCGTAGCCCTTGGTGCCCTTGTCGGCATATATCTTGAACCCCTCGATGAGGGCCTCGCCGTTTTCTTCGTCCTCCAGCAGATTTGCCTGGTCCTCGTAGTAATAGCCGCAGGCATAGTCACCTATGGTCTCCAGCTTATCATAGAATCTCAGACTTTTCAGCTCGGTGCAGTCCAGGAATGCATACTCGCCCAGTGTGGTCAGGTCCTTGGAGAGCTTGACCTTTTTCAGTGCTGTGCATCCCTCAAATGCTCCGGCTCCTATCTCCTCTACCCCGGATAGGTCTGCCTCTTCAAGATACTTGTTGGCGAATATTGCCGACTGCTGTATTATTTTCAGTCCCTTGGGCGCTGTGAAGGTCTTGTCTGTCTTGCCCTGGGGATAGTAGAGAAGGGCCTTCTTGTCACTGCTGTAGAGTACTCCGTCCTGTGAGGAGAATTTTCCGTCGCCGGATGTGACTGTTATCTTTTCAAGCTGTGAACAGGTGATGAAGGGCTCCTCGTCGTCAACACCTATGGTCTGGCAGTTTCCGGAGATAGTCAGTTCCTTCAGAGAGGTGCAGCCGTAGAATGCGTCTGCGCCTATAGTCACTGCTCCTCCCAGGTCGAGGGTCTCCAGCACATCACAGTCTGCAAAGGCGCTGTCCCCTATGGTCTCGAGGCTCTGGGGAAGCGTCAGCTTTTTAAGGTAATAGCAGCCGTTGAAGGCCAGCTTCTTTATCTCCTTCACTCCCTCAGGTATGATCACCTCTTCAGCAGGAGTGTTGCTGAATGCAACAGAATATATCGTTGTTACCGGGATACCGTATATCTCCTCCGGTACTTTTACAACGGCATCTGTAGAATTGCACAGGAGTATGTATACCTCACCGTTTTCAACTGCAAATTCATACTCTCCCCAGGTCTGCCTGTCAAAGGAAAGTATCTCCTCAAGGTCAGAGTCCTCGTCAGGAGAACGGAATATGAAGTTGTTGGAATAGCCGTAATCGCTGTCGGCATCTACGGCATAGGTCTGGGCGGCAGAGCCGTATTCGCCTATTATCACGAAGTTGGGATCAGCTGTCTCTCCGCCGTCGGCTGTAGTGCTGTAGCCGAAGGCGCAGTAGCCTATGTCCTGTACTGTTGAGGGTATGGTCACACTGGTAAGGCCTGTGTCTATGAATGCGTACTGCCTAATCGCTGTCAGCAGTCCGGGGAGCTCTACGCTTGTCAGGGCTTTGCATCCGTAGAATGCGGCTCCGCCGATAGTTCTCAGCGACTCAGGGAACTTTATCTCTTCAAGCCCGGTACAGCCTGCAAAGCAGTAGCTGCCCAGTTCCTCTATGGATGTTCCGCTGATGTCAACGGACTTTATGCTGACATTCTCGCCCAGCGAGAAGTCGCTGGTCTCCTCCAGTGTGGAGGGGAATTTTATTGTCTCCAGTGACGTTGCATATATCGCCGCAGAGCCCAGGGTCTTTACTCCCTCAGGTATCTCGAAGGACGTGCCTGCTTTCTTTGCAGGATACACAAAGAGCTTGGTCATGTCCTTGGTGTAGAGCACTCCGTCCTTGGAGACATAGTTCTCATTGCCGTCCTCAACTATTACCTCCTCCAGCATCATGCAGACCTTGAATGGGTTGTTGGAGGATATGTACTCCACTGAGGCAGGGATAGTTGCCTTTACGCAGGCTGAACCGTCCTCTTCTCCGAATACCCAGGGCCCCAGCTCAGTAACTGTCAGTCCGTCGATAGTTCCGGGAATGACTACATCCTTCTCATTTGCATTGTAACGTGTTATACAGGCAGTACCCTCATCTGTGACTGTGTATGTGAAATCGCCGGAGGTCTTTTCCTCTGCTTCTGTCTCATCTTCCTGTACCGCTTCCTCCGCTGCTGTGGTCTGTTCCTCCTCGTCAGCCCATGCGCTCATAGGAGCTGCTGCCGCAGACGCACATATGAGCAGACTGAGCAGAAGTGCGGCGGTCCTGTTTTTCATCATCATTTTTCTAACCCTCTCTTTTCGGCTGCAAGCCGATTTTTAACGTTATTCCTCAGGCGGAGCCTATCTTGTCTTTCCCTTCGCCTGTTTTTATCAATACTTTATACATTATATCACAAGCTGCCGGAGATTGCAACGGATTTCACCCAGTTTTCGTTTTCTGCATACACATTTTTTCAGCCGGAATATCCTGTCCGGTACAGGCATATCATTGAAGGACAAATCATTATCTGGAGGTATCTCTATGGGACTTACTGAAAAAGACGCTGCCGAAAGGCTCCGAAGTGACGGTGAAAACGTCCTGGAAGAGGGCAGAAGGCCCGGTGCTGCCGCTATATTCGCCGGACAGTTCAAGGATGTCATGGTCATGATACTCCTTGCTGCTACGGGAGTTTCTATCCTGCTGGGCGAAATATCCGACGCTGTGACTATCATCCTCATCGTGCTGCTCAATGCCGTTTTAGGCTTTATCCAGGAATACCGCACTGAACATACTCTGGAGGCTCTGCGCTCAATGACCGCTCCCACTGCAAAGTGCTACAGGGACGGCAGCCTGAAAGTCATCGACGCTGCTTCTCTGGTCTGTGACGACGTAATAGAGCTGGAGTCCGGGGACAGAGTACCTGCTGACTGCGCTCTGCTGAGAGCCTCCGGCCTTTTTACTGACGAATCCATGCTAACCGGAGAGTCCGACCCTGTGCAGAAGTCCGCCGGACCTTCCTCTGACAGGGACAATTCCCTTAACAAGGCAAATATCATCTACTGCGGCACCTCCGCTGTCAAGGGAACTGCCATGGCAAGGGTCATCGCTACAGGAAAAAACACCCAGATGGGCCGCATCTCTGAGATGCTCACCGGTATCGACAAGGAGCTTACCCCCTTGCAGAAACGGCTGGCCGAACTGGGAAAGGCCGTTGCAGTCATTTGCCTGGGAGTATGCGCCGCTGTCTTTGCCGCCGGTGTGCTCCGGGGCGAGGACGTTTTCACTATGCTCATGACCGGCATCACTATCGCTATCGCCGCTATCCCTGAAGGTCTGCCTGCTACGGTAACTATCGCCCTGGCTCTGGCAGTCAGCCGGATGCTTAAACAGAAGGCCCTGGTCAACAAGCTCCACAGCGTTGAGACACTGGGCTGCACTTCGGTAATTTGCTCCGATAAGACCGGCACTATCACCGAGAACAAAATGACTCTCACAGAGCTCTCCTCCGCTGACTGCGGCTACTTTTTCAGCGGCATGGGCCACCGCATCTCAGGAGGTGTCACTATAGGTGACGAGGATACCGCCGTCAACCCGGTCAACGAGAAATGCCTGACCGCCGCCCTCACCTGCGGAGTCCTCTGCTCCGACGCTGTGATAACTGCTCCCTCCGGCACAAGGAGCCGCAGCCGAGGCACTGTCTCCGGAAAGGGCGAATGGAAGGTCACCGGCGACCCCACTGAGGCCGCTCTGCTCATAGCCGCCGCTAAAGCCGGCATCACAAGACAGTCCCTCGAAACTGACTACAGCCGCCTTGACTCCCTCCCTTTTGACAGCGAGACCCGTTTCATGGCGGTACACTGTCTCCACGGCCAGGAAAAAGTCTCCTTCTTCAAGGGCGCTGAGGAGGTCATCCTCCCCAGATGCTCCCAGTATATGGACCGTGAAGGCTCGCTCCGCTCTATGTCTCCTGCTGTACGCAGCCGTATCTCCGCTGAGACCCTGGCCATGTCCGACAAGGCCCTCCGTGTCCTCGCTCTGGCCTGCTGTACCTCGGACTCCTTCGACCCACACCGGGGGAATCTGGTATTTCTCGGTCTCGCAGGTATGATAGACCCTCCCAGAGAAGAGGCAAAGGCCGCTATCAGGAAATGCTCCGCAGCTTCCGTCAGGACCGTCATGATAACCGGTGACCACAAGAACACCGCCGTGGCCGTCGCCCGGAAGGCCGGTCTCCTTAAAGGCGGAAAGGCTATGACAGGCGCAGAGCTCGACAGGCTATCCGATGAAGAGCTGGACAGCGTTATAGGGAAATATACCGTTTTTGCCCGTGTGGAGCCCGTCCACAAGCTCCGCATTGTCAGGAGCTTCCGGCGCAGAGGTGAGATAGTCACCATGACCGGCGACGGTGTGAACGATGCTCCCGCTATCAAAGAAGCTGATGTAGGTGTTGCCATGGGCATCACCGGCACAGACGTCACCAAACAGGCCGCAGATGTCATCCTCCTTGACGACAACCTGGCCACTCTCGTAAGCGCTGTTGAACAGGGACGCTGCGTTTACGCTAATATCCGCAAATTCGTCCGCTACCTCCTCTCCTGCAACATCGGTGAGGTCCTCACTATGTTCCTGGGAATGGTCATGGGTATGCCCGTGGTCCTCCTGCCAGTACAGATACTCCTGGTGAATCTGGTCACTGACGGTCTGCCGGCCGTGGCTCTGGGCATGGAGCCTCCCGAAAAGGACATTATGAGCCGTCCTCCGAGA
>ODAI013043329.1_pt1 | contig 14799 bp, 13 predicted proteins | sample 1539321 | NCBI WGS metagenome assembly ODAI01 (sample SAMN02144231, study PRJEB22623) | gut metagenome | biome: sheep rumen | host: Ovis aries | place: New Zealand
CAGGTAAGGTTCCTACCATGAGATGTTGTGTCTATAAGGAAAGAGCTATCTTACAGGAAAGAGTCAAACTGGCGATGGGTGGAAATCGTGAAAATCCAAACATCATTGAAGTTATTGATATTGCATGTGACGAATGTCCGATCGGTGGCTACGAAGTCACAAACAACTGTCAGGGTTGTCTGGCACAAAGATGTACCAACGCCTGTCCAAAAGATGCGATCTATTTTGATAATAATCACCAGGCTCATATCGACAAGAACAAATGTGTCAACTGTGGTGCCTGTGCCAGGGCATGTCAATACTCGGCTATCATCAACCGTAAAAGACCATGTGAGAATGCCTGTGCGGTCAAGGCAATTGTTTCCAACCAGGAACAGGCCTGTAAGATCGATGAAGAGAAATGTATCAGATGTGGCGCCTGTATCTCACAATGCCCGTTTGGTGCCATCATGGATAAATCATTCATCCTTGATGCGATCGACTATATCCTAAAGAGCGAAAACAACACTAAGTTCAAGGTATATGCGCTTATCGCTCCGGCTATTGCTGACAGTTTCAGAGAAGTTAAACTCAGTCAGATCGTTACAGGTTTAAAGAAACTGGGCTTCTATGATGTTGTTGAAGTTGCCAAGGGTGCTGATATTGTTGCCTACCATGAAGCTAAGGAATTAGCTGAGAAAGGCTTCTTATTATCATCCTGCTGTCCGGCATTCGTATCATTTGTTGAAAAGAACTTCCCTGATCTGAAAGAATATGTTTCTCATAATCTTTCACCAATGGGTGCGATCGCTCAGAAGCTCAAGGAAGATGATAAGAACTGCAAGCTGGTCTTCATTGGTCCATGTACAGCCAAAAAGATGGAGATCCAAAGAGATAATCTCAATGGTCTAGTAGATGTTGCTTTGACATTTGAAGAACTGCAGGCTTTATTCGATTCTCGTGATATTGATCTGGAAACACTGGAAGAAACACCAATTGATCAGGCATCATTCTTTGGCAGAATCTTCGCAAGATCTGGTGGTCTTACTGAAGCTATGGCTGAAGGTCTTAAAGAGATCGATGCTGGTCTTGAGCTCAAACCTGAGACCTGCAATGGTATCGATATGTGCCGTGTTGCCTTATTGAAGAAATCCAAGAATCTCGCTATGGGCAACTTTGTCGAAGGTATGGCATGTAACGGCGGCTGTATCGGTGGAGCTGGTACATTAAAGAAGCTCGTTGTCAAGAAAGATAATATCGATAATTACGCCAAGACAAGTAAATACGAAACGATCATTCAAAGTGTAGAAGATCTCTAAAATCAGATTAAATTAAAACGATATGGCGCAGCTGATGCTGTGCCATATTTATGTTTAGGGGATGTAGTAATATATTGAGCTTTTTAATCTGAAAATATATAATATTTATTGTCCATAAAAGGACAAAAAATACTTTTATATAGGCATGGATACGGGCAACAGGAATCATAATGGTGACTGTTGTTTATGTTTTATATAAGAGAACTTTGAATTATGAGTTTAAAGATATATCTGGTCACAGCCTTTATTTCGCTACTGTTTGCAGGGATCGCCTGGTTTGTTGATGCGAAGATCTCATTTGGGATTTTACTTTCTTCGCTGTTTTCATTAGTGAATATGCTGATGCTTTCAGCAAGTATGAAGATGGTGATCAAGAATAAAGATACCGGATATGGTGCACTGATAATTGGAAACATCATCAGGCTTACATTACTGATGATTGTTATATACATAGCTATCAAGAATCCCCAGATATTCAATATCATTGGAGTTGCGATAGGCTTTACATTGTTTCTGATTGCTTTAGTAGCAGATGCGATCAGTAAGAGAAAGGGGTAGTTGATATGGTAATTCAGACAGCTGTCTATTCGATCATAATCATAACCGTGTTTATGGCTCTGGTCTTAGTCTATATCAATCGTAAACTTGTCAGTTTTGATCCGCTTAGTGAGCCTAAAGGGGTCGTATTGCTGATGATCATGGCAGCGCAGACTGTCGATAATATGGTCAAGACCAAGACTAATGAAAAGGTAGCCAAATACCTGGCTCCCTATATCATGACGATTGCAGCCTATATCTTTCTGTCAAATATAGCCGGTCTGTTTTCTTTGGAAACACCAACTTCAAACTATTCGGTTACCTTAGCTTTAGCGGTGATCACATGTATCCTGATTGAAGTCTATTCCGCTAAGGGAAGAGGTGTAAAGGGATATATCAAGAGCTGGTTTGAACCATTGGCACCATTTGTTGTCATGAACATCATGTCAAAGTTCTCTACCTTGCTTTCGTTATCATTACGTCTGTTTGGAAATATCCTTTCCGGTTCGATCCTGATGTCAGTCATCTATCAGATGTTAGGCAATATTTCCAAGCTGATCCCGGTCATTGGACAGTTCAATATCGTTGGTGTAATTATTGCGCCGGCGCTGCATTTCTACTTTGATCTGTTTGCGGGCGTCATGCAGGCGTTTATCTTTATAACATTAAGTGTTTCATTCATAGGTAAGGAATTACCTGATAAACAATAGGAGGAAAAATTTATGGAAAAAGCAGTTATGGCATTAGCAGCAGCACTTTGTGTCTGTGGTGGTTGTGTAACAGGTCTGGCAGAAGGTAAAGTTGCTGTACAGGCAGTTGAATCAATCGGAAAGAATCCGGATGCAGCAGATAAGATCCAGTCTATGGCTATCATCGGTGCTGCGATCTCAGAAACATGTGCTATTTACTGTCTGCTGGTAGCTTTCCTGATCATCTTTATTTTAGGAGCATAGAAGGATGCAGTTACCTGATATTTTTTCGTTATTGCTGCCAAATCCTTTGACCGTTCTGGCTCAGCTTTGCGCAACAGCGATTCTTTTCTTTCTGATGTACAAGCTTGCCTGGAAACCAGTCAAGAAGATTCTGGATGAAAGAAGCAAGTATGAACAGCAGAAACTGAGTGAAGTTGAAAGTCTCAAGGCTGAAACAGAAAAACTCAACGCTGAAGCCAGAAGTACGATAGCGGAAGCTAATAAATCAGCTGAAGCAATCGTCAGAAGCGCCAGAGAAGAAGCAACAAGTGTCAAGAACGAACTGCTGGAACAGGGTCGTAAGCAGACTCAGCAGATGATGGATAACGCTCAGCGTGATATCGAACTTCAAAGAAGCAAGATGTTGGAAGAAGTTCATACCCAGATCGTTGATGCTGCAATATCGGCAGCAGAGAAGGTTCTGGAAGACAAGGTAGATTCTAAAGCAGAAAAACAGAGTATCGATTCTTTTGTCAAGGAAGTAATCAATAAATGAGTCTGAAAATTCGTAGCTATGCAAGAAATCTGATGGAGCTTGCTTCACAGGAAGATACTGTCGATCTTTTTTATCGTGATCTGAAGCGTATCAACAATGAACTTAATCGAGATGAAGATCTTGCCAAGTTCATTGAATCTGATGATTTCAGTTCCGAAGAAAAGAAAAGAAAGCTTCAGGAAGTATTCAATAATGAACTTGATGATTCCATCCTGTATGGCTTGTTTTTGGTAATTGAATCGATCCCGCGTAATCATCTGGAATGTGAACTGATTCATGAATTTCTGGAATACTATTATCAGACCAGAGGCATCGTCTTTGGTGCAGCATATTCAGCTAAAGAGATCGATGATAGTGATATTGAAACTCTGGAAGAAGCCTTTTCCCATAAATTAGGAAGAACGATCAAGTTAGAAAACAAGGTCGATAAAAAACTTATAGGTGGTGTCAAAGTCGTTATCAATGATACTGTCTGGGATGGTACCTATAAGGCCAAGATGGATGAACTCAAAAACATCCTTCTGAATAAGGAGATCAACAAGGAAGAAAAAGATCTCGGTCTTGATATGAGTGAGGAGATCTCGCATTTTGATCCTCAGGAGATCAAGACAGAATCCAATCGTACCACCGGTTATGTAACCAGTGTTGCGGATGGTGTTGCGAATATCTCAGGTATCTATGATGCTATGGCAGGTGAAATCCTTGATATAGGACAGACCAAGGCTATGGTCATGGACCTGGAAGAAGATAATATTGCGGCTGTCCTTTTGGGCAGTGACAATGATATCGTCAAAGGTACCCAGGTATCTTCAACCGGTAAGGTCATTGAAGTACCGGTTGGTGATAGTCTGCTAGGACGAGTTGTCGATGCCTTAGGCAGACCAATCGATGGCAAGGGTGTCATTAAACCTGATGCCTATCGTCAGATCGAAGTAAGTGCGCCTGGTGTAATCGATCGTAGTCCGGTCGATGAACCATTACAGACCGGTATCAAGATCATTGATTCTATGATCCCAATCGGCAAGGGTCAAAGAGAACTGATCATTGGTGATAGACAGACTGGCAAGACAGCTTTAGCTGTTGATACGATCATCAATCAGAAGGGTCGCAATGTCAAATGTATCTATGTTGCGATCGGTCAGAAGAATTCAACGGTCGCTCAGATCATTGAAAAACTGAATAACTATGGTGCCATGAGCTATACCAGTGTTGTCGTAGCGGGTGCCAGTGAACTGGCTTCACTTCAATACATTGCGCCATATTCCGGCTGCAGTATTGGTGAATACTGGATGAATAAGGGTGAAGATGTTTTGATCGTCTATGATGATCTTTCTAAACACGCGGTAGCATACCGTACCTTATCATTACTGTTAAGGAGGCCTCCAGGAAGAGAAGCTTATCCTGGTGATGTCTTCTATCTGCATTCAAGATTATTGGAAAGAAGTGGCAAGCTTTCAGAAAGATTAGGCAAAGGATCACTTACGGCCTTGCCAATCATTGAGACCCAGGCTGGTGATATCTCAGCCTATATTCCAACTAACGTTATTTCAATCACTGACGGACAGATCTTCTTACAGTCAGAACTGTTCAACAGTGGTATCAGACCGGCAATCGACTATGGTCTATCCGTATCCCGTGTCGGTTCAGCTGCGCAAATCAAGGCCATGAAGAATGTATCTTCATCTTTAAAACTTGATCTGTCACAATATCAGGAAGTATTGGACTTTGCCCAATTCGGTTCAGACCTCGATCCTTCTACCAGAGCACGTATCAATCATGGACGTCATCTGGTTGAATTATTAAAACAGCCACAGTATCAGCCTATGGCAACTGCTGATCAGGTAATATTGCTGTTTGCCAACAAGCTGCGTTTACTTGATGAGATCCCGCTTGAAAGGATCAAGGAATATGAAAACGATCTGCTTATCGAAATGAATTCGGTTCATCCGGATGTGATTGCCGAGATCAATGAAAAGAAACAGATCGATGATAAGCTCAATACCAGACTTACTGATATCATCACCTCATTTACAACAAGATTCAGATTAATGGAAAACTAATTAATGGCTGGACAGATAAGTGCAATCAAAAAAAGACTGCAGACCGTCAACTCGACCAAAAAGCTGACTAATGCGACGGAACTGGTCGCTACCGTAAAACTGCAGAAATACAACAACAAGACTCTTCAGAACGGGGAATATGCCAAGAATTTGAAGCGTTTTATCATGGCTGCACTATCCGCAGAAGGACCGGAAATTGAAAACAATCCTTATCTGGTCGATACCAACGTTAATAATCCATTGTATGTAGTTATTACTTCCAACTCAGGATTATGCGGAAGCTATAATCTGGAAGTACTTAAATATGTCGATGAGAATGTACCACGTGATGTTCCGATCTTTGCGATCGGTACGATCGGCTATAACTGGCTGATGAAGAATGATTATCTGGTCGTCAAGAAATATGATGAACTGGAAGATCTCCAACCTAGAATTTTAAATCAGCTGATCGATAATATGCTGATCCTGTTTACCAAATATGAGATCAGTGAGATCAATGTCGTTTATACCAAGTATATCAATACACTGACGTATAAACCGACTACCTTAAAACTCTTACCATTTGAACAGAGTGAAGAACTGGAAAGAGAAGAAATACTGCTTGAACCATCAAGAGATGAAGTACTTAATTCTCTGATCCCAATGTATGTATCTTCACAGTTATATGTTGCCTTCCTGGAAGCCAAGACTTCCGAGAATGCGGCAAGAAGAAATGCCATGAATATGGCAAACAAGAATGCAGAAAAACTGATCAACGAACTGCAACTCAATTACAACAAGGCCCGTCAGGCAGCGATCACTCAGGAAATGAACGAGATCGTGGCTTCGAGCCAGAGATAGAAGGGAGAACATAATGCCGGAAAATATTGGTGAAGTAGTACAGGTCATCGGACCGGTCGTCGATATGCGTTTTCCAGAACGCCTTCCAAGACTATATAACGCTATCGTCATTCCTTTTGGAAATGATAATATCACCTGTGAAGTTGAACAGGATATCGGTGATGATAAGGTCAGATGTATTGCCTTGTCACAAACCAATGGTCTGACCAGAGGAATGAAGGCTATCGATACAGGAAAGGCTATTGCGGTACCGGTTGGAAAAAAGATCCTGGGCAGAATGTTCAATCTGTTGGGTCAGCCGATCGATGGTCTTGATCCATTACCTGATGATGTTCCAACAGACATTATCCATAAACCTGCACCTTCCTTTGAGCAACAGCAGACTAAAGTAGAGATCCTGGAAACAGGTATCAAAGTTGTCGATCTGCTTTGTCCTTATATCAAAGGCGGTAAGATCGGTCTGTTTGGTGGTGCCGGTGTCGGTAAGACCGTTCTGATGCAGGAACTGATCAGATCCATTGCGGTCGAACATAATGGTCTATCAGTTGTTGCCGGAGTAGGTGAAAGAACCAGAGAAGGTAATGACCTCTATTTTGAAATGAAAGAAAGCGGTGTCTTAGAAAAGACTGTTCTGGTCTATGGTCAGATGAATGAATCTCCAGGTGCCAGAATGAGAGTAGCACTTTCAGCTTTAACCATGGCAGAACGTTTCCGTGATGTTGATAATCAGGATGTCCTCTTATTTATTGATAATATCTTCAGATTCTCGCAAGCCGGTTCTGAAGTATCAGCCCTATTAGGAAGAATGCCTTCAGCCGTTGGCTATCAGCCAACCCTGGCAACGGAAATGGGCGAATTACAGGAAAGAATCACTTCAACCAAGAACGGTTCCATTACTTCCGTTCAGGCAATCTATGTGCCAGCCGATGACTTGACTGACCCTGCGCCAGCTACAGCCTTTGCGCACCTTGATGCCAAGACTGTCCTGGATCGTAAGATCGCCTCATCCGGTCTATATCCGGCTGTTGATCCACTTCAATCAACATCCAGAGCCTTAGATCCATATGTCGTAGGTGAAGATCACTACAATACCGCTCTTGAAGTATTGAAGATCTTGCAGAAGTATCATGATCTGCACGATATCATCGCCATCCTTGGTATCGATGAACTCTCTGATGAAGATAAGGCAATCGTCAATAGAGCCAGAAGGATCAGAAACTTCCTGTCACAGCCATTTGCGGTTGCGGAAAAATTCTCCGGCATGGAAGGAAGATTCGTTCATATTGAAGATACGATCAGATCATTCAAGGAGATCCTATCAGGTAAATATGATGCTTATCCGGAAGAAGCCTTCACATATTGCGGTGCTATTGAAGATGTCATAGCCAAGGTAGAAGGAAAGAAAAATGCTGTTTAAGGTCGACTTCATTACCTATGAAGGTGTCTATCGTACGATCGAGACAGAGAAACTTAATATTCCGACAACCGAAGGAAGAAGAACGATCCTGTCCAATCATATGCCGATCATTATTCCATTATCAATCGGTGTCATTGAGACAGCTAATGGAAATGAAGTATCACACTATGCGGTAAACAATGGTGTTCTATACTTCAAAAACAATGTGGCAGAGATCGTTGCGGATTCAGTGATCGATGTTGAAGACATCAAGATCGACGAGATCCTCAAGGAAAAAGCAGAAGCTGAAGAAAAGATCAGAAAGGCCAGAAGAGAATATGAAAAGATCCGTTCGATTCATAAGATCGATGTCGCCAACAATCTGATCAGGGCTGATAAACAATATAATCATCACTAGGGGGCTGTTACGAAATGACTGATTCAGTCAGACCGTAATCACCCTCTTTTATCGTCATTAAAATAAAAAATCGCTCCGGGACTCCAACCCGCTGGCGATTTTCTGATCAGGAACAACTGTTCTGATCATTATTATCATATCATCTGTCTTAGTTCCCCTTTTGTATACTTATGGGGAATCAGGTGATTATATCTTGATATACAAACAAACAAGTATCATTTACTAAGAAAAAAGACGTTTTAAAAGACTGTTACAAAACTTTCATTTCGTAACAGCCCCTTTTCTTTGTCTTGATATTCTGGCCAATATTGGTTGAACATCGTTCATGAATTGATTAGAGTATATATCCGGAAGCCAGAATAAACAATTAACTGATGAAATACCAGATAACTGAAACAGGGCCGATTCTGTTTCTTCAGGAATTTGTTTTGTTCAGGACAAGATGATATGATGGCAGATGTGAAAAGACTAGGTGTATATCTCAAGGATTATCTCAAAGAGAGTATCCTTTCACCGCTATTCAAGCTTCTGGAAGCTTTGATGGATCTGCTTGTTCCCCTGGTAGTGGCTTATGCCATTAATGAGGGAATAGGTAATGGTGATAATAATGTGATCATCAGATGTTTTGTCTTACTGATCGCTCTGGCGATAGCAGGCATGCTTTTTTCTTTTACAGCACAATATTTTGCCGCAAAGGCCAGTGTTGGTTTTGCGACCAGACTAAGACAGAGTCTTTTTGATCACATCCTTTCATTAAGCTATAAGGAACTTGATGCATCAGGCAGTGATACCCTGATCAGCAGAATGACTTCTGATATCAATCAGTTGCAGACAGGTGTAAACATGTCATTAAGGCTTCTGCTCAGAAGCCCCTTTATCGTTTTTGGATCAATGATCATGGCCTTTATGATCGATGTCAGAAGTGCTTTGATCTTTGTGATAAGTATTCCGGTATTAAGTGCAGTGGTCTTTGGCATCATGTATGTCAGTATTCCGCTTTTTGCCAAGGCTCAGCACGCCTTAGATAAACTACTGGGTATTACAAGAGAAAACCTGAGTGGAGTAAGAGTCATCCGTGCCTTCTGTAAGGAAGATGATGAGATCAGGGAATTTGATGAAAAAGCTCATGATCTGACCCTGATCAATGAACATGTAGGAAGACTATCTGCTTTGATGAATCCTTTGACTTATGTGATCGTCAATATCGCAACGATCATTCTGATAAGATATTCAGCTTTCAGAGTATATGCAGGACAAATCAGACAGGGTGATGTTGTCGCCTTATATAACTATATGGCTCAGATCATTGTTGAACTGATCAAACTGGCATCTTTGACAATTACGATCAACAGATCGATCGCATGTGGAGACAGAGTAGCAAAGATCCTGGAATTAAGATCATCGATGAGCTACAAGACAGAAGAAATCAGACAAACAGGTGAAATAGCTGTCAGATTTTCTGATGTTTCTTTTGCCTATAATAACTCTTCAGCAGACAGTCTGGAAAATGCCAGCTTTGAGATCAGAAAGAAAGAGACAGTGGGGATCATTGGTTCGACCGGTTCAGGAAAATCTACATTGGCCAATCTGATCTGTCGCTTCTATGATGTGGATAAAGGCAAAGTTGAAGTGCTGGGACATGATGTTAAAGACTATCCGCAGGGAGTTTTGCTTGAGAAGATCGGGATAGTTCCCCAGAAAGCTGTCCTGTTTGAGGGAAGTATCAGAGATAATCTGAAATGGGGTAATGAATCAGCCAGTGATGAAGATCTCTATGAAGCCATTTCCATTGCTCAGGCAACAGAAGTGATTGCAAACAAGAAAGACGGACTTGATGAATGGATCGAACAGGGTGGTCGCAATCTTTCCGGTGGTCAAAGGCAGCGTCTTACGATCGCTAGAGCATTAGTCAAAAAACCTGAGATCCTGATCATGGATGATTCAGCCAGTGCCTTGGATTTTGCGACGGATTTCAGATTACGCAAGGCTATCAGGCAACTGAAAGATATGACGGTCTTCATCGTATCACAGCGCTGTTCCAGTGTTAAGGATGCTGATAAGATCCTGGTACTCAATGATGGAATGATTGTTGGTCAGGGAAGTCATGAAGAACTGCTGACAGCATGCAAGACCTATCAGGAGATCTATTATTCACAATTTCCTGAACAAAGGCCTGAAAACAAGGAGGTCTTCGCATGAAAAAGAACAGTTTTGAGACACTGAAGAAAGTGCTTATATTTATAGGAAGATATCGGCTCTTATTGGTATTAAGTATTATTCTGGCAGCTGTTTCAGTAGTACTTCAGCTATATATCCCGATCCTTTTTGGTGATACGATCGATCTGATCATTGGAAAAGGAAATGTCTTGTTTGCTGAAATAGGTTCATATCTGATCAGGATAGGAATATTGCTGGCTATTACGGCAATAAGCATGTGGGTCATGAATCTTGTCAATAATCGGATCAGTTATCGAGTAACTGAAGATATCAGAAGAAAATCCATCCGTCAGATCCAGCCCCTGCCACTTTCCTATCTTGATGGACACTCTGCAGGTGATATCGTTCAAAGGATCATAGCCGATTCTGATCAGTTATCAGATGGTATCCTCCTGGGCTTTTCTCAGCTTTTTTCCGGTGTGATCATGATCTTTGTGACACTTTATTTCATGTTTTCCAAAAACGTCATGATAACCTGGATGGTCATCCTGTTGACACCAGTCAGTTTCCTGGTGGCCAAATTTATTTCCGAAAGATCCTATGAGATGTTTTCTCACCAGGCACAGATCAAAGGAAGACAGACAGCACTGATCAATGAGATGATCGGTAATGAAAAGATCGTCAAGGCTTTTGCCTATGAAAAGAAGGCTTCAGAAAGATTTGATGCCATTAATAAAGATCTGCAGAAATATTCACAGAAAGCGATCTTCTATTCCTCATTGACCAACCCATCTACCAGAGCAGTAAATAATGTCATCTATGCCCTGGTATTACTGGTAGGATCCATGAGGATCATGAAGGGATATCTCAGTGTTGGTGGACTGACAGTCCTTTTATCTTATGCCAATCAGTATATGAAACCATTCAATGATATCAGTTCGGTCATTACGGAATTGCAGAATTCATTATCATGTGCCGATCGGATCTTTGAACTGATCGAAGCTGAAACACAAAGCAAGGATCCTGATAAACAATTGCCTGTTACAAATGGACAGATTGATATCAAAGATGTGAATTTCTCCTATCAGAAAGACAGGAAGCTGATCGAAAACTTCAATCTGCATTGTGATCCCGGTATGACGATCGCGATCGTTGGACCTACAGGCTGTGGCAAGACGACTCTGATCAATCTGCTGATGCGATTCTATGATGTTGATTCAGGAATGATCAAGGTCGATGATCAGGATATCAAAGAAGTATCGAGAAGATCATTAAGAAAGAATTATGGCATGGTCTTACAGGAAACCTGGCTGAAAAATGATAGTGTCAGAAACAATATCAATATCGGCAAACCTGATGCAAGTGATGAAGAAATAATCGAAGCCTGCAAGAAGAGCCACAGCTATGAATTTATCAGGCGTCTGCCAAATGGACTTGATACGATCATTGATGATGATTCCCTTTCTCAGGGACAGAAGCAGCTTCTGTGTATCAGCAGGGTAATGTTATGTATGCCACCAATGCTGATACTGGATGAGGCTACTTCTTCGATCGATACCCGTACGGAGATATATATTCAGAATGCCTTTAATGATCTTATGAAAGGCAGGACCAGCTTTATTGTTGCCCATAGATTATCAACGATCAGGAATGCTGATCAGATCATTGTCATGAATGATGGAAAGATCGTTGAGCAGGGTAATCATGAACAGCTTCTAAAAAGAAAAGGCTTCTATGCGAAGCTCTATAATTCACAATTTGCACCTACAGAGTGATCAGATCTTATGGAAACTTGGAACCATATGATCAAAACTGCAGATCTCATCAAAACCGATTTCGTCCCTAAGAATCTTTAAGCCATCTGTTATATGATCCGCAAGATACTTTGTACTGTGAGCATCTGATCCGATGGTGATGATCTTTCCTCCCAGATCTTTATACAGATGCAAGATCTTGCGGGAAGGCTGGCTGTCTTTTAGTCCATAGTGCCATGAAGAGGTATTTAGTTCGATACCCTTATTATCATTTATTGCCAGTTTTAGTATTTCAGCAATCATATCCTTAACCTTGTCAAAAGGATAGATACCATTCAGATCATATCTGTTCAGCAGATCAAGATGTGCCAATACCGAATAGTTCTTATATTGTTTCATGACTTCATAGATCTCTCTATAATAGTTTTCATTGTATTCTTTCTGAGTCTTATCGGTCTGATAATCCTGTGTCCAGAATTCCTTATTATCGATCTGGTGCATCGACAATAAGACAAAATCCAGCTGATCACCATATCTTTCATAAAGTTTATTGAACAGATCGATCGTGATCGTCTGTATGCCAAATTCAAGACCTTTTCTGATCACAAGTCTTCCTTTATATTCTTCCTGAAGTTCACTAAGTTCCTTAAAATATCTGGGATAATCAACATTGGCTAAAGGATTCATGGTTTCAATATGAATACCATCACCTCCCCGATACCTGATATCACCTTCATCCCAGTCTTTCTTTATTCCATAGTCGACATGATCAGTAAAACAGATCTCATCAAGTTTCATTGAGATGGCTTTATTGATCTGATCGATCATTTTTTCTGTTGAATCATCAGAGTATTCGGAGTGGATATGGTAATCTTCAAGCATTGCCATAATAATAACATACATTAATGTAACAGAACCGAATTATAAAAAAGGTTATTTTATCTGAAGAGATGGTTTGTTCGTATATACTATTGCAAAAAATGATAATATAAAAAAAGAGAAAGCGAGATAAATATCATGTTTAGTTGGCAACATATCGTCTGGCTGCTAATTGATGCCATCCTTATTACAGCGAGTATTATTCTATATAAAAAACACAGACCTTCATTCAATAAGGTATTGAATTACTGCCTGATTGTCTGTTTCTTATCAGAAACAACCAAGGTATTTGGTACGATCAGACTTGTACCTTCGGCTGATGGTTCAATGATGTTTCCTTATATTCCTAATAACCATCTGCCATTACATCTGTGTTCTATCCAGATCTTACTGATCCTTTATGTACGTTTTTCATCCAACACCAAGATGAGAGAAACGATCCTTTCATTCATGTATCCATCGTGTCTGTTAGGATCTTTGATGGCCTTGGCTATGCCTTCGATCTTTACAACATCAATAACGGTTGATCAGGCATTTACTTCACCAATGGCTTATCAGTTTTTTATCTACCATGCCATGTTGTTCGCTTTAGGAATCATTATAGCGATATCCAATGAAATCGACTGGAAGTGGAAACACTATGGTTATTCCATGGTGACAATCATTACATTGACCTTTATTTCACTATATGTTAACTCATTATTGGCGGCTCCAACATATCTCAATGGTGAGCTCCAGCATGTGGATTTCTGGCCGAACTTCTTCTTCAGCTATAATAATCCATTCAATATCAAATACACCAAGCTCTGGCATTGGTATCTCTACCTGTTAATCATCTTTGCGGTATGTGCAATACTGATGTTTATCTGTTACCTGATTGTAATTAGAAAAGAGAAGAAAGAAAAAAAGTAAGATGATACTAAATACCGGAAGCAGAACTGATATTCCGGCGTTCTATAGTGAATGGTTCATGAACAGGATCAGGGAAGGTCTTGTCATGGCGAGAAATCCCTATAATCCAAAACTTGTCATATCCTATACCTTGGATCCAAAACTAATCGATGTCATTGTGTTTTGTACCAAGAATCCTGAACCAATGTTGAAGCACCTTGATGAACTTAAAGATTATCGGATGTATTGGAATGTGACAATAACTCCTTATGGCAAGGAAATAGAAGAAAACGTTCCTCATAAGAAGGATGTTATGGATTCATTAATCAGATTATCTAAGAAGATCGGCATAGACCATGTTGTATGGCGCTATGATCCGATCTTTCTTTCACAAAGATATACGCTGGATTATCATCTCTTAATATTTGAAAAGATGGTCAAGTATCTTAAAGGATACTGTAAGTATGTGATCATCAGTTTTATTGATCTCTATGAAAAGACGAAAAAGAACTTCCCGGAAATTCGGGAAGTCCGTCAGTCCGACCGCCTCTGTCTGGGTCGGGAATTATCTGCCATCGCCGCCGCCCATGGCATGACGATCCGCACATGCCTTGAAGGCACAGACCTCGCGCCTTACGGCGTTGACACAAGCGGCTGCCTCACGAAGGAAGTTCTCGAACACGCTCTCGGCGAAGAACTCCGCGTGCCGGCAAGCTCGCTCATGACGCGGGAGGGCTGCCGCTGCCTGCTCGGGAATGACATCGGCGCCTACAACACCTGCCGGCATTTCTGCCGCTACTGCTATGCCAATTACGACAAGCAGACAGTCATCAGGAATGCCGCGGCCCACGATCCGGAATCACCCCTTCTCGTCGGCCACCCCGGGCCGGAGGATACGATTCATGATGCCCGTCAGGTGCGCTACCGGACGGGGCAGTTGAGATTGTTTTGAGATATCGAGCTCTAAAAAAGTGATTGTCTTCCTCGTTATACTTGGCCTGCCGCGCGCGGGGAAGTGATCCCTGTCGCCACTAAAATGTCTTCAGGGTCATCTGCCAAGTGTATTCAGCTTCTCTTCAATCTTATTCAGCGTTCTGAAAAA
>ODAI013504667.1_pt1 | contig 14799 bp, 9 predicted proteins | sample 1539321 | NCBI WGS metagenome assembly ODAI01 (sample SAMN02144231, study PRJEB22623) | gut metagenome | biome: sheep rumen | host: Ovis aries | place: New Zealand
CCGCTGCCTGAAGCACTTCTATCTGGAATCTGTCTGCAAGCACATGCGCCATCTGTTCCCTCGCGTTGTCTCATACAACCGGTTTGTGGAGCTGGAGCGGGATGTGGCCGTTACGTTGGCGCTGTTCATCAAGAAGGTGCTGCTTGGCAAGTGAACGGGCGTGAGCTTGGTTGACAGCACGCCGCTCAGGGTGTGCAGGAACCAGAGAATCCACATGCACAAGGTCTTCAGGGGAATCGCCCAAAATAAAAATGACCCGCCAGCCAGGACACTTAAACGGGTCAAAATACAAAAATTCTCGAGGGTCAAATGAAAACTGGCGCACGGGGTCAGCGTGCGTCGGTTTTTCCAAGAAACCCTTTATTTATGGGAGTTTCTCGATATTTTCGGTGTGTGATCCCGTTGGGATTCAGACCCAAGACCTTCAGAACCGGAATCTGACGCTCTATTCAGCTAAGCTACGGGACCAAAATTGCAGATGCAAAGGTACGAAGAAGATTTAAGAATCAAGAATTAAGAATAAAGAAATAACCATGTATTAACATTATTTTGTAATATATTACTGTTCGGTAACTATTCAGCGATTATATCCACATCTCACTATCGATGCTAACTGAGACTCCGTTAAACCCAAATCGGTCGTTAGACTGAATTTTATCCATTTCTAATGACCGCCATTAGAAAATGGCCTTTGTTTTTGGTTGTTATTCAGTTATTTATTAGCTTTGCCACGGATTAAGAGCCAATGTTATGATGAAAGACCTATATATAGCCTTTACGGAAAAAGAGATTACAACCTTTGGTGGTGTGTCGCTGCTTTACAAAATGCTTGACAATTGTCACTTCAATGAAGCCTTGTCATCCGTCGGACTACCTCAACAGGGTTCCAGTCGCGGCAAAAGTCCTGAGCAACTGATATACGGTTTGTTCACAGGACTGGAAGAAGCCACGCCGCATCATTATGGTCAGACAGGAAATAGACAAGCGGCCCAAGGCCGCAGACAAGAAGATAAAGCTTCCCAAGCAGATGGAACTCTTCCCTGACGTAGCCGAACTGGGGAACTATCCCTTAAGACCATCAGGTACAAGATACTCAGTATTCCTGCATATCTCGAAAAGAGTAAAAATATTTTACGCCTTGTGAGAACCATGAATCAGCGGAAGGCATTCCTCATACGAGGCGCTTGAAACGGAAGTACCACCAGCAGAGGATTGACACCAAGACCGACAGGATGAGTGCAAGGATGAATCCCCAGGGTTTGTCTTCCATACCGTTGATGAGGTTCATGCCGAACAGCGATGCGATGAGCGTTGGAAACATCATTATGATAGTCACCGATGTCAGCGTTCGTATCACCGTGTTCATATTGTTGTTGATGATGCTCTGGTAGGTATCCATCGTCGATTCAAGGATGTTAGAGTAGATGTTGGTGGTTTCGCGTGCCTGTGTCATCTCGATGTTCACGTCTTCGATGAGGTCGGCATCGAGTTCGTCAATCTGCAGCTTGAACTTCAGTTTCGAGAGCAGTGTCTCGTTGCCTCGAATCGATGTGTTGAAGTATGTGAGCGAATCCTGTAGCCGGCTCAGTCCGATGAGGCTTTCGTTGTTTACGTCGCGGTCGAGGTTGCGTTTTGCCTTATCGATGAGCAGGTTAATCTGCTTTAGACGCTTCAGATACCATACTGCCGACGAGAGGAACAGGCGGAACGTCATATCTACGAAATCGGTGAATCCCTCGCCGCGTTTCTGTTGGAAGCTGACGAAGTCAATCATCATGTTTGTCTCGTAATAGCATACGGTGATGGTGACGTCGCGCTTGTGGATGATGCCGAGAGGCACGGTGGTGTAGGGGGTGCGCGAGCGTATCTCCTTGACGTATGGTATGCGCAGGATGATGAGCATCCAGCCATCGTCGTACTCATAGCGTGCACGCTCGTCGGTGTCGCTGATGTCGGGAAGAAAATAGTCGGGGATGTTGAATTGCTCCTCCAGCATCTGCTGGTCTTCATCGGTGGGACACGTGAGCTGTATCCAGCAGTTGGGCTCCCATTCGTTTATCTGGCTAAGCCCGCCATTGTAGTTCCAGAATGTTTTCATTGTGCTAATCCTTTCTTAAATTGACAATTGCGAATTGGCAATTGATAGCCGAGCAGCAAGAGGATTAGCGTTCTTGACTGCTGTTCCTCCCGCCTTACTGTTTAAAAGTTTCCGCCGGGTAATCGTCCATAATTGAATAAATATTGATTTAACGAGTGCAAAGGTAATGAAAAAAAATCGAAGAACGTAAAGATTCTCCGATTTTTTTTGTTTTATTTCACTGGAACAGCTTCGAGCACTTGCTTCAGCAGTTGCCAGAATGGTTCCACCGTAGTCCACAGGGCTCGCTCTGTAGTGGTGTGGGGCGAACGGAGTGTAGGGCCGAGGCTAACCACGTCGAGGTGAGGATATTTGCCGAGGATTACCGAGCATTCCAGTCCGGCATGGTCAACCTGCTCGATGGCATCACTGCCGAAGAGCGACTTGTATTCCTGCTCCAGCAACTTCAGTATCGGGCTGTCGGGATTGGGGTCCCAGCCGCCATAGCTGCCGCTTGTCTCTACCTTCATGCCTGCCATATTGAAACAGCTCTGAAGGGTGTTGACGATATAGTCTTTCATATCTTCGCGGCTTGAGCGTGCAAGGATCTTCATCGATGCTTTGCCCTCTGAAATGTCGATGATGGCGAGGTTCGACGATGTCTCAACCACGTCGGGGTAGCTCGGTATCATGCGTATCACTCCGTTGTGGCAGCCATAGATGGCGTTGATGAGATTGTCTTGAATCTCGACAGGCACTTCGGTAGCCGGTGCAGCGGTTTCCTCGCAGATAATCTCTATGCCGCTTTCGATGGTTTTGTATTCGTCGCGGAAGGTTGCAAGCCATTCGTCGCAAATTTCCTTCAGTGTCTCAACATTCTCCTTGGGCAGCGTCAGCACGGTCTCAGCCTTGAACGGTATGGCGTTGCGCATATTGCCGCCGTGCCATGATGCCAGACGTGCTTCACACTCCTCAATGGCTTGGCGCACAATCTGAACCATCAATTTGTTGGCATTGCCACGGCCTTCGTGAATCTCAAGGCCCGAGTGACCGCCGCGCAGTCCTTTTAGTGTGATGCACACGGCAGTATCGTCGGCATCGGTGGCTACTTCCTTATAGTCGAGTGTGGCAGTGATGTCGATACCGCCTGCCGAACCGATTACGAACTTGCCCCATGTCTCTGAGTCGAGGTTGAGCAGGATGTCGCCGTTTAGTTCGCCCTCAGGCAGGTCGTTGGCACCATACATTCCCGTCTCCTCATCGGCCGTAATCAGACCTTCTACCGGGCCGTGGACGAGTGTCTTGTCTTCCATCACTGCCATGATTGCCGCCACGCCGAGACCGTCGTCAGCACCGAGGGTAGTGCCCTTGGCCTTCACCCATTCGCCGTCAATCCATGGCTCGATGGGGTCGGTCTCAAAATTATGGGTGCTCTCTGGGCTCTTTTGTGGCACCATGTCCATGTGGGCTTGCAGTATTACGCCTTTGCGGTTCTCCATCCCTGGTGATGCAGGCTTGCGCCATACTACGTTGCCTGCCGAGTCGAGGAATGACTCCACGCCGGCTTCACGGCCGAAGTTGATGAGGAACGACTGGATTTTCTCAAGGTGTCCGCTGGGGCGCGGCACTTGTGTCAGTGCATAGAAGTTTTTCCAAATGCACTCAGGTTTCAAGTTCAGAATTTCGTTCATAGTCTTTAGTTTTTAATTTTTTATATTGTTGTCGTTGTTCGTGTTTCTTGTAATCCGGCTCTCCTCTTTGTGAAACTTAGAGCGAGATAGGCATATACTCCAAGCAGAATGACGAGCATGGTTTGGACGGTGTGGACGATGAGTACGAAGTAGAGAGCCTGTGCATCGGTTACTCCGTATAGAATCAGCATTGTCTTGACGGCAAAGTGCCATGGGCCGGCTCCGTTGGGGGTGGGTACAATCACCGCAATCGAGCCGACGACGAAGGTGACAAGGGCGCACTCGATGCCAAGAGAGGCAGTGAAGTCGAAGCAGAAGAATGTGAGATAATAGTGCAGGAAGTAGCTCACCCATATCCCCAGCGTGAAGAATATGAACAGAGGGATGTTCTTCACACTGCTCAGCGACATCACTCCCTGACAGATGCCCGTCAGTGTTGTTTTCACCTTATTATATATAGAAAGTTTCTTGAGCAGATAGTGCAGCAGTATTACGGCTGCAATGGCGCATATAGCCGTGACGACGTATCCAGTGGCGGAGAATTTATGCAGTATGGTGTCAAGGCTCGTTCCTGTTTTCTGGAAGAATGTTCCAAAGACGCTCATCTGGAATAGAAATATTGTGCCTGTGATAATCAATACAAGCAGTGAATCGATGGCTCGCTCGGTGACTACTGTCCCGAGGGCTTTCGGGAATGATACATCGTCGTAGCGTTTCAGCACTCCGCAGCGTGTGAACTCTCCCACACGCGGTATGAGCAGGCTGGCGGCATACGACAGGAAGACGGCATTGATGCTTGTAGATGTGCGTGGATGCTCGCCGATAGGCTCAAGCGTCTGTTTCCAGCGCCATCCTCGGAACATCTGGGCGAGAATACCAAAAGGAAACGACAGTAGCATCCATGTCCAGTCCATCTCTGTGAGAAGCACGTCGCGGATGCTGTTGAAGTCGAAACTGCGATACATCCAATAAAGAATGGCACCGCCCAGAGTGAGTGGCATCAGTATCTTTATTATGACGTTGCTTGATTTCATTGCGCGAAAGCTTGTTGTTGCTGCTCCTTATTCTGCAGGCTCTTTTGATTGCTCTTTTTTCTTCTTTTTCTTGAAAGGATTCAGGCGTTTCAGCCACGATTGTTTTTTCTTGGTGCTGTCAGCAACAGCAGAGTCGGCATTCGCATCTTTCTTTTTCTTCTTGAAAATATTCAACTTGCTGAAAAACGATTTCTTCTGTTTAACGGTGTCGCCGTTGTTGTCGATGTTGCTCTTGTCTTTCTTCTTGAACAGCTTGTCGAAAACGTGGACTCTCATTTTCGGCTTTACCTTGGTCTTCGTGCCGTCGGTGGTACATATGTAGCTGAAGTACATGCCGTATGATACTGCCTTGCCCGGCTTGTCGATGTCGCCCACGGCCTCGGCTCCGTCGCTTTCAAGCTCGCAGAAAATGTCTTTCAAGCGCGTTTTGCTGTAGTTCACTTCGCCAATCTCTATGTGAGCCTTTCCGATAGGCAACTTGCCTTTCATGTCCTTGCGCATTTTGGCGGTTCTGTGCTTGTCGTAGTCAACGGAGAAGTTTGTCTTACAAACAATTTTACCTAACTCCTTCACTGCGAATGTTTTTCCGAGATTCAGATTATCGGTACTTGCATTTCCGGTAAGATACTTTGCCCTTTCGTCGAGATTGATGTCGAAGCGTATGTCTCCTACGTCGGTGTTCAAGACGCCTTCGAATACCTCGCGCTTGTGATAGACGGCAAAACTACCTGTGTATTTAATATGTTTCAATGCATCAAGCTGGTCTAACATCAGCTTCTTTACAGCAAACTGGTTGATGATTTCTACAGCCTTTTGGCTTGTGGTGTGCATCTGCTTGACTTTGAACACAACTTGCAGCTTAAACTTGTCTTTCATGTTGCGCACGCTGCCGTTAGCTGCTATATTTAACTTTTTGTCGGGTGAACTCACTCGGACGGAGTAGAAGTCGATGCTGTTGTCGGTACCTTCAATTCGGGTGCTGAACGTCAGCGGAACACTGAAATTTTTCAGTGCCTGCGAGAATGCTCTTGAAATATCCTTAAGCAGCGTGTATCCGGTGATGGTGCCTGTTGAGTAGCGCAGTTTTCTGCCTTGCTTCTTGCTCGGCAGTACGAGCATTGCGGTGTCGATGTTCACCGTGGTGCTTCGCTGTTTCAACGCAAAGTCTTTGATGTGGGCCACACCGTCTTTCACGCGCGCCTTCAGTTTCAGCGAGCTGATGTCGAAACCTGTCTTTGGATCTTTAATAGTGGCCTCTGTAATCTGTGCCGCCACATAGTCTTTGCCTATGTGGTTGAACACTATCTTCATGTTGGCAGTAATGTCAAGATGGCCGTGGTCGAAGAAGCCGCGCTTGGGCTTACCGGTGTTTTTACGTGGGCGGTGGTTGTTGGTGACATATCTGGCATTGCTGATTTCCACCAGTCGCTCCTTGCCCTTCTTCCGCATGGTGAGCTCACCAATGTTCATGCTCATGTCGATATCGCCTTTCTTTGATTTTCCAACCCACGACGAGCTTAGATTGGTAATCTTGGCCTTCTCGCCACCAAACATGCCGGTTGAATAATACAACTGTCCGAGTTGCACTTTCTTGTCGTTATATACCATGTTGATGCTTCTAAGACGCACGTCTTGAAGGTTCAGCACAATTTTCTTGCCTTTTTTTGAAGTGGAGTCTTTTTTCTCTGCGGGCTTCTTATCTTTCTTGAAAGCGTCGATGACGAACTGGTAGTTGGCAGGTTGCCCTGGTTCCTTGAACAGCTGTGCACGCAATCCGCCAATTTCTGCCTTCTTTATGCAAACCTCGTTGGAGAGAAGTTTCCATAAATTTACGCTGACGTCGAGTTCATCCATCTGGAACATCTTGCGATGCTCGCGGTCTTCGATTTCTACTCTGTACAGTTCAACCTCCTGCTCCACAACATCTATGCGGATACTGTCGATTGAAATCTTGGTTTGGAGTTTATCGTGAAGATATACGGTGGCTCTGTTCAGCACTTTGTTCTGAAAAGATGCAGAATTGAGAATAAAGAATGCTACGACAAGCGCAACGATAAGAAGAGCCGCAATTATTCCTATAATCTTTGCAAAAAGGATCGAAATCTTTTTCATGGCGACAAAATTACAAAAAAAGTGGAAACGTGCAAAACTTTTTAGGGAAATTTGAGCAGCTGTTTCCAAAAAATGTATTACCTTTGCCGCATAAATAGGAAAATTGATTATTATGGCTGTAAAAATTCTTAGCGTTGACGACGAAATGGATCTCGAATTGCTGTTAACGCAATACTTCCGACGCAAGATTCGTAAAGGGGAATATGAGTTCCTGTTCGCGCATAACGGACTTGAAGCACTGACACTGTTGCTTAAGAATCCCGATGTCGAGATAATACTGTCGGACATCAACATGCCAGAGATGGACGGACTTACCTTGCTCGCGAAAATCAACGAGATGCGCAATCCGGCAATTAAATGCATCATGGTGAGTGCTTACGGTGATATGGGAAACATCCGTCAGGCAATGAACAATGGTGCTTTCGACTTCGCCACGAAACCTATCGACCTTGACGACCTGAGCGTCACTATTGAGAAGGCTGTGGAACAAATAGAATATATCAAGATGATGCAGGCCGCACACACACAGCTGGAGTCGATAAAGGGCGACCTTGCCGTGGCATCAGAGATACAGCATGCCATCCTGCCGCAAATATTCCCACCGTTCCCCGAGATTGCCGACAGATATGACATTGCTGCATCGATGAATGCCGCTAAGGATGTAGGAGGCGACTTCTACGACTTTTTCCGAATAGACGACAGCCATATCGGACTCGTAATTGCCGACGTCAGTGGTAAAGGCATTCCCGCAGCCATCTTCATGGCAGTGAGTCGAACACTGATACGTGCCACTGGCATAAGGGGCGTGACACCGATGGAATGTCTGAGATATTCTAACAACCTGCTTGCCGACGAGTCGGTCAACTGCATGTTTGTAACGGTTTTCTATGCCATCATGAACACTGAGAGTGGCGAAGTGGTGTATTGTAACGGAGGGCATAATTCACCGTATATCATGAAATCTGATGGGACTTTGAAGAAACTGCCGGTATCAGAAAATCCAATTGTGGGAGTGTTAGAGAATATCGACTTCAAAGGCAGTTCGTTTGTACTTGAACCGGGCGAGACGCTGTTCATGTACACCGACGGCGTTAGCGAAGCTATGAATCCTGTATATGAGGAATATGGCGAAAGCCGGCTTGAGAAGTGCCTGGGCAGAATGGGCGGCAGCGGATGCCGGGAGATAATAGACACCGTAAGAAACGATGTCGCATCGTTCGTAGATGGTGCAGAGCAGAGCGACGACATCACCATGCTTGTGCTGAAGCGGAATAGGTAGTAACAATAAAAGCTGCATAACATTTGAGAAAGCGAGAGTACATATACATGTTTGTAGCGGTATTGCTACTCGGTGCATTGGTGGCAGTAACTGTAGGCTGGATTTCAGAACTGAGCCGTGTCAATGAACTCCAAGCTGAGGTGAATGACCTTCAGAAGAAGGAGATGCGATCCTCCGTGATGCGCAGCGTCAGCAAGCAGATGGAAGAAATAGCCTTCCAGCAGAAAGCTATCAGCGATGAGCAGCGCGAGGAGGCTATTCAACAAACGCACGTTGCCAACGAGATGCGTCGTAACTCTGAGATAGCGCGCCAGAATGCCATTGAGGCTGAGCAGAATGCCCATGAGCAGGAGCGCAAGGCTATAAAGGCAAGCCGTGTGGCAGAGAACCAGAGGCAGATAGCCGAGCATCAGCGGCTGCAGGCAGAGTTTTCTAAGCATGTCGCCGACACGTTGAGCTACATTGCCCTCGGACGCTCGCTTGGTTCGCTCGCTCTGACACAATACGAAGCAGGAAACCGTACAACAGCAGCACAATTGACATACGCGTCGTATATGTACACCACACGCTATGATGGCGATGTCTATTATCCTTCGGTTCTTCAGTCGCTGATGCGTGTCAGCGAGAGCAAACGCCGTTGGACAGACCATGTCGGCTCGGTGACGGCTCTCACTTTCATGCCGGGACAGTATAGCGACATGATAAGCGTCAGCACATACGGAGAGGTGATAAAGCACGTGAAAGACGGCAACGGAATAAAGGCAAAGCCGTTGCTCAGCGACAAAGGTTTTGATTTCCGTGATGTCATTATCGACAAATCGTCCACAATATTCGCACTGAGTCGTACTGGTCATTTGTTCATCTGTAGAAAAGACGAGAAGCGGATAGTGCCGCTTCAGGGACTACTGCACCCTACAGCCTTGCAGATTATCGACGACCGTACGCTTCTGATTGTAGGCGAAAAATGTATGGCTTCGTTTGATGTCGGCTCGTTGAAGATTTCTGACATACGGCAGACTGACATTAAAGTGACATGCGTGAGCCGGTTCAACGGTCACCCGGTTTTAATTGACAGCAAAAATCGAATGCACATAGTAAAGAGTCTAAAGCAGATTGACGTGAAACAGACAGCCGTCATGTCGGGGCGCATCACGGCATATGCCAGCTCGAAGAGCACAGGATATGAGGCGTATGGGCTGAGCGACGGTACAATCATGGTTGTTGACAGGAAAGGTAATGTCCAGAAATTGCTCGGCCATCAGTCAAGAGTGTCGCATATTAAGATTAACGGTAAACAGCTCTATTCGAGCAGCTACGACGGAACCTTGAACCTTTGGATGCTTGATGCGCCAAAGATTGAACCGATACATTTTATATCAACAGGGGCGTGGATTATGAAGTTCACGTTCGACAATTCAAAGCAACGTCTTTGGGCGTGTGACTATTCGGGTGCCATAACTGAGGCTCTGATATCTGTGCCGAGAATGGCGCAGAAAGTAAGTAGCCGTGTGGAGCGCAATCTCACCCGTGACGAATGGAACTACTTCATAGGGGAGAATGTGCCATACGAGAACATAAAAAAGTGAGAATACAATGAGATCAGTTGCCGGGATGCAGATACCCCGCCTTATTTTTCTGCCGCTATTGATACTTGCATTCCTGCCGGGTTTCACGCAGGGTGTTCCCTTCATACGTAACATATCGCCATCAGAATACGGTGCACATAACCGTAATTTCGACATCTTCTCCGGACTCGACGGTACAATCTATGTGGCTAACTTCGAGGGCGTATTGTTCTATGACGGTACACAGTGGCGCATCATCCACGCACCGGGAATAACGCGCATCACTTCTGTATATCGCGACAAAAAGGGCCGTGTGTGGGCTGGAGGATATAAGTTCCTGGGGCGCATCGTTGTCAATGCCAAAGGAGAACCGAAATTGAGCCGGGTGGGGCGCCGCACAGACATCAACGACGAGGTGAAGTGGATGTGGGACAATGGTAACGATATTGATTTTCTGACAAGCGAAGGCACGATTTTTTCTGTAAAAGGTAATAGCGTGGTTGTCAATAAGAACGGGAAACTGCCGAATGTGGGAGAGTCTGTATTGGTTCAGGATGCCGTTGTCAATCAGGTGTTGGAGCTTGACAACGGGATGAAGGCTCTGTCAACCAATGGCAAGGGACTTATTATCCTGGATGCAGACGGGAAACAACAATATACTATCACTGAAGCCAACGGACTGTGCTCAAACAACATCAATTTCATGACATACGATGGTCATGGCATTGTGTGGGGAGCCACCGACAACGGACTATTCGCTGTCTCTGTGCCTTCAGTCTATAGCCGATTTACGGCTCAAGAGGGGCTGCGCGGTGAAGTGACTTCAATACTGAATGTGGACGAAAGGCTGTTTGTCGGTACTCTTGAAGGCCTCTTTGTGCGTGAAGGAACCACGTTTCGCCAGTTTGATGAAATCCATCACGCATGCTGGCAGCTGTTGCCCAAAGACGACGGCGTTCTTGCAGCCACTTCAAATGGAGTATATCATGTCAGCTTGTCGGGCAATGTGCGGCAGATTACCAATGCAAGTACCACGGCAATTTACGATGAGGGAACGGCATTTCTTAGTTGTGAACTTGATGGTATTTATAGAAATACTCCTGATGGAGAGCATACAAAGATAAGCCCGATAGAGCGGGTAATGACAATTGAAGGCGACTCCAAGGGAATAGTATGGATTAAGGATATCGGCGGCAAAGTGTGGAAACGGCTTCCCGGTAGCGACTTCACTCCAGTAGTAGCGAATGAAGATGATGCCTTGATGACACTCGTGAAGGTAGATGGCGATGTAATGCCATTGGCTGTAGGTACAACCAAGCCGTTCAGCTATCCTCTGTATAGCTATTACGACGACTATGGATTCACATGGCTCACCAATCAGGAAGGATATGGAGTGTATGCCTATAAGAACGGCAGACGCGAACATGCGTTCGACAAAATCCTGTCGCCGCTTGCCAAATATTCGGTCAGGGCCATTTGTCGTATGCCTAAGTATATTATGTTTGGCGGAAACTTCGGACTCGTCTGTATTGACAACCATGTCAACGACCCTTCTTTATCAAATTCGTCACGCTTGTTGCTGCGCGCCGTATATACAAGTCATGACAGCCTCGTATGGGGAGGCTATGGGAAAATGCCCGAGAAATTTGAACTGTCGAGCGACGAACACTACATAAAGTTCTATCACGGATTTGACTATACGCCGATTTATGGGCGGGCGATGTATCGCTACCGTCTCAATGGAGGTAAGTGGAGCGTGTGGGAGACAGACAACGTGACCGAGTTCTCGGCTCTCGGATACGGCTCATACACGTTGGAATTGCAGGCTGTCAATGCCTTCGGAGAGGTTAGCAGTGTAACGGCACAGTTCAGCATCGCATATCCGTTCTATATGAGATGGTATATGGTGATGCTATATATAATAGTCCTGGCATTAGTCGTATGGAAGGTGTTGAACTGGCGACTGCGCCGACTGGAGCGCGACAAAGAAAGGCTTGAGAGTATCGTGCAGGAACGTACACGGGAGGTGGTGAAGCAGCGCGATGAGATAGTGAAGCAGAAAGATGAGATTGAAGAAAAGTCGAACAGTCTGGAGAAGGCTCTCGATGAACTCAACAACGCTCAGCACGAGTTGATTCGCCAGGAGAAGATGGCGACAGTGGGTAAGCTCACACAGGGACTGATCGACAGGATACTCAACCCTCTGAACTATATTAACAACTTTTCAAAGCTCTCTGAGAGCCTTGTCAAAGACATCAAGGCGAACATTGAAGACGAAAAGGAGAATATAGACGAGGAGAACTATGAAGACACTATGGATATTCTCGGTTTGCTCGACGGTAATCTGCAGAAAGTGGGTGAGCACGGCCAGAACACCACGCGAACCCTGAAGGCGATGGAGGAGATGCTCAAAGATCGCTCTGGCGGTATTGTCGAGATGAATCTCGTGCCGCTGTTGCGCCAGGATGAGGAGATGACCCGTAAATATTTTGAGAAGCAAATATCGCAGAATAATATCAGCGTGAACTTCAATGTTCCCGACGATGAGATTATCATCAACGGCAATGCAGAACAGTTGAGCAAGACAATAATGAACATTCTGGGTAATGCTGTCTATGCTGTGGCTAAAAAGTCTGGACGTGCCGCATTCCAGGCTGCCATCAGCCTCACTGCTTCCGTGGAGGACAACTGTGTGGTGATACTGATACGCGACAACGGTATAGGTATTGAACAGACAATCATCGGCAAACTCTTCGATCCATTTTTTACAACGAAGACCACTGGCGAGGCGGCCGGTGTGGGTCTCTACCTAAGTAAGGAGATTGTACAGAATCACGGAGGCGACATTAGTGTTACCTCGGTGAAAGACGAATATACGGAGTTTAAAATAATACTGCCCTATGGAAGAACTGGAAAAGCTTAAGGAACAGGTGAAAAAGCAGGAGAAACTAGCTTCGCTCGGAATGCTTAGTGCAGGAATTGCCCACGAGATTCAGAATCCGCTGAACTTCGTCATTAATTTTAGTAAGATGTCAGGTAAGCTTCTTGCCGACCTCACGGAAATCGTCGGCGACAATGAAGAGCGTATTCCAGAAGACGACCGCGAAGAGATAAACGATATAGTGGACGACCTGAAGGAGAATATGTCGAAGATAGTGGAACATGGTGAACGAGCCATCAGCATCATACGCGGCATATTGCTTGTTAGTCGCGGCAAGGAAAACGAGTTTCTTCCCGTAAATGTTGCTGCTATTGTCAAGGAGTATGTGTGGCTTTCGTACCATGCCATGCGTGCCAATCATAAGGACTTCAATATCAGTATCCATGAAAGTTATCAGGACGGCATTCCTATGGTGATGGCTATTCCGCAGGATTTGAGCCGTGCTGTGCTTAATCTTATGAACAACGCTAATTATGCAGTGTGGCAGAGGTCGCAGACAGCTTCTGCCGACTACAAGCCCTGTGTGGATGTCAGTGTTACGGCTGATGCATCGATGATTACTGTCACAATCGCCGACAACGGTATTGGAATGAGCGACGAGGTGAAAAATCGTGTGTATGAGAATTTCTTCACCACCAAACCGGTGGGAGAGGGGACTGGTCTCGGAATGGCAATCACACGCGATATTATCGAGGAAAAGCACAAGGGCAGTCTCTCGTTTGAATCGAAGGAGGGAGAGGGTACAAAGTTTAAGTTCACCATACCAGTCAGGACAAAATGAAGCGGTATATACATATAATAAGGTGCGCGACGGCTTGTGCAATACTAATGGCTGCCACTGCCCTGGCCTCGGCACAGGATACTAAGTCTCTGCGCCAGCATTTCGAAGAAGCACAGCACAACTATGTAATCGGGCGTGTGGAACAGGCTGCCAGTCAGTTGCAGCCATTGCTCAAACAGATGTCAGGCTCTCTGCAACAAAGTGCATACCATCTGATGACATTGTGCTATTTGTCGCAAGACAAAGACACCGAGGCACGCTATTATGCTGAGCAACTGCTATCGCTAAATCCATATTTTACCCCGTTGTCGAGCGACCCGTTGCGGCTGGTAGATATGATAAACGAGGTGAAAGCATCGCGCACGGCTACGATTACCACAGCTTCCAGCCAGGCGGAAGGTATAGAGGAGTCGCCCGTGGCAGTTACACTCATCACCGAAGAGATGATTTACAACAGTGGCGCGCGCAATATTAAGGAACTGCTTCTCGCCTTTGTGCCGAGTATGACCGATGTTGACAGCAACGACGATATGACCGTGGCCATGCGTGGCATCTTCAGTGTGTCGCAGGATAAGATGCTTGTTCTCATCAATGGCCACCGCCTGAACAGCTATGCCACCAACTCTGGAAACCTCGACTATAGCATCTCTTTGGACAAAGTGAAGCAGATTGAAGTGCTGCGCGGACCGGCATCGTCGCTCTATGGCGGAGTAGCCCTCACTGCCGTTATCAATATCATAACCAAGAACGGAGCTGATGTTGACGGTTTGTTGCTGCGCGGAGGTGTTGGAAACTACGGACAGCTGCGCGGCGACCTGCTTTTTGGTAAGTCGTTCTACGACGTGAACGTTCTTGCATGGGCAAGCTTATATCAGGCAGGCGGACAGAAAGAATATCTCGATTTGTCTGAGACTGGCATCCGTAGGGGCGGCGGCGACTACTATATCGGGCGTATCAAGGGAAACCCGACATACGACATCGGCGTCAACATCAATTGGAAAGGACTGAAACTTTACTATAGCAGCAAATATTCCAATGTCGTCAACCCATTGACAATAGCCAACACTCACTCACCATACAACTACGATTACTACCCGTCGTACCGTGGGCAGAGCCTCGGCAAGAGTACCAAGAGCCACCACGCAGAGGTGGCATACAGCGCTACGTTCGGGAAGCTAACTATAGGTGCAAATTTTACATACGACAACAGCGACTTAATGCACTATCAGGTGCTCACCGACTCGGCGTTCGACTATCTTGCGTCGGTTCTCGGGCTATCGTCGCGGATGGATGTCCTTCTGGAAAACTACAGAAACATC
>ODAI012283716.1_pt1 | contig 14796 bp, 4 predicted proteins | sample 1539321 | NCBI WGS metagenome assembly ODAI01 (sample SAMN02144231, study PRJEB22623) | gut metagenome | biome: sheep rumen | host: Ovis aries | place: New Zealand
GTACCAGCTTCAGATTCATTTGTAGCATCAGTAGTTTCGGTTACTTCTTCAGTAGCTTCAGTTGTTTCAACTGCAGTAGTTTCAGTAGATTCAGTAACATCTACCTGCTGTGCTGTTGTTGGCTGATTATTTACAGCACCAAGACCATTTCTCTTAATCTGTTCAATAAGTCCTGGGTCAGTAACCTGAACATCTTTCTTTGTAACAATAACATCAAAAGAATAATAAACCTGAGCTAATGTAGCATTAAGTTTTCTTACCTTATAAATTGAGCAAGAGTTCTTATCTACCTCAACGCTAGCAATATCTTTACCTCTTTTAGGGTCAATTCTCATATATCTTTCAAATAAAGCATCACAGTTATCTCTAATATAACCATCAAGACCTTCAGAAGGGAAGATATTTGTCTGATTTGCTACTGCAATTTCATAATCTACATCTTCAAGAGTAATACCTTTCTTAAAAAATGTATTATACGTACCAAATGTAATTAAAATACCAGCTATTAAAACAACAACTAAGATAATAATTATTTTGTTAGTTTTCTGTTTACTATGAAGCGCTTGTATTTTCTTTTGTCTCTCTAATATAGTTTGCTGGAGTTCTGCCTCCATTTCACGCTCTCTTTTTGCCTGCTCTTTTTCAAGGTCTTGAGGCGTTTTTCCTAATACGACCTTAGCCATTGAATAATTTCCTCCTTAAATCTCTATTTAGGTTGCGGGTTTATCCCCGACAGTAACGCAATAGTATATTATAGTTAAATAGCTCTTTATATTAGAATAAATCGTCAATTTCTTCCAATACATCAATAATAGCTTCAGCATCTGGGTCCTTACTATCAAGAATTTTTTCATCCTTTAATTCATCAATAAAATGATAAAAATCAGTACGCCATAAAGTTCTTCCGGAACTAAAACAATCTTTTTTATGATGTACTTTATAATATTCATGGTCGTCCCAGTCATTAGTTATATTAAAAATCTCTTCACCCTTAAATAATATAATAGCTTTTTTACTACTTATGCCTAAAGAACTAAAATTATACTGCTCTATAAAATCATCAAGATTATCAACATTTTCAAATTTTACTGTTATATTTGGTGTTTCCATTAGCTTAGCTAATAATACTTCTGCAATATCTTTACTATCATAGAAACTCTTACTTCCATAACTTCTTCTTCTTGAGTGCATTAAATGCACAGGTGGCACAAATCCCATAGTATTATCCTCCTGTTATATAAATTCAGACCTATTATTATAGGTTTCGTCTGCATTTTTTATAGCTTTTTCATCTGTACGTTTAACTACCAAACCTCTATTTCTATTATTTACTTTCCAAAAATATAAAATACTTGGTACTTTTTCATTATGTAGTACCGTAGTACATTCATAAATACCATCTTTTTCAGGTATTTCATCTATACTTACTAAATCATAACCATTTTCTAGCTCTAAAATTCCATGTAAATATATACCATCAGTTAATTTTTTATTTATTACATCAGTTAAAGCTGTAATTATCATATTAGTTCTCCTATAAAATGAAGAACCTGTCGGAGATTTTGGTCTCCGACAGGCCTTCTTTAAGATGAGTGTTAATAAGACTAAATATTAACCATTAAAAGTCAGTAGGTCCAGATGTACCATCAATGTCCTCATTCATAAGGGCAATCATTGAATCCTCTACTTCTTCTGCAATCTCTTCAGCTTCATCAGATTCTTCTGTTTTCACAGGAACCTTCTTTGGCTTTGTAACAAAGAAAGCAGCTACACAAATTGCACCAAACAGTAAGCAAAGTACAATTGGAAGTATAGGTAAGTTATCACCAGTCTTAGGAGGAATCTTGATAATCTTATCGAACATCTTCAGATTGATTGCACAAATACCAGCAGCCTCTTTATAAGCGCTTGCTTCGATATTTTCAGTCTTAGAATCAGTTGCACCATAATATGGAGTACCCTTGATTTCTACTACGTCATTGCAAATTCTATATCCGAATGGAGCCTTGGTTTCCTTAGCATAGAATACCTGGTCTTTATTGTATGTGCATACAGTAAATTCTACGATACCATCTGCGTTGGTTGAACCAATACAATCTTTACCGTTTACATCTTTAGCCACATTCTTACATTCTTTGTCTGTATAGATAGTAATCTCTGCATTCTTAAGAACATATTCATGGTGGTCAAAGTCTGACTTAACTAATTTAACATGGAGTAACATACTAATTTCGAAAGTCTGACCTTCGTCATTAATATCAGAGTGAGTTGCTACTCTAATTCCCTTATAGTAAAGGTCTTCAAATACAACTACTTTCTGTCCAGCATACTTAGATGCGTCAAATGTAAATTCAAGGTCGATTGTACCACTAACTGTCTTAGCATCAGGGTCATTAGCAGGAGCTTCAGCCGTAAATGTCTTTTCAACAATCAGGATTTCGCCCTTGTCATTTCTGACATAATCATCAGTACCCTTAATACGTAACTTTCCTTTAACTGTATATTCTTTACCTACGAAGAGGTTAGTGTAAGATACAGTATCAATTACAGTCTGCGTAGTCTTAGTACCATCAATCTGCTTATCGCCATCAACCTTATCTTTAACTGTTGTACGAACTTTAGGAACGTATACAGTCTGGTCAACATCTTTAATGTCTTTATGCTCTGCTACGATGTCATCTTTATCTAATTCATACTGCTTAGCAGTTTCCTCAGTAAATCTGTCACCTGTATTGAATTTCTCATCGATTACAAGGTTATGTCCAGGGTTACTACTAATAGGTTCAGCATCTTTGTCTAATCCAATATAGTAGCACTCTTCAAATGCAACAATAGTTACACCTTCAAGTAATTCTGTGTCAATATTGTAATCAACATCAACTGTACCAGAAATACCAGTAGGTTTGAAATAAGTCTTGCCGGTAAATGTGTTACCATCTTTATCAACAAGTGGCTTATTTGTAGTCTTGTCCATTAAGATACCTGTCATTACATACCAACGATTTGGTAATAATTTATCATAACTTACTGTATCAACAAGAGGAACTGTGTTACCAGAACCATAGGTAGTTACCTTATCATCAGTTGTTCTGTCAATAAGGGTTGTACCAATTGTAGGAATAAATGTCCACTGGTCTTTATCTTCAATATCTGCATGAGTAGCAACACGAATTTCTTTATAGTAGCAATCCTCAAAAGCAACTACATGAGTTCCCTTTAATCTCATTGTATCTACTACAAATTCGATTTCTACAATACCAGAACCATCAGAATCAGCAGGAACAGTAAATTCCTTAGTTGTAGTAATTACATTACCTTCAGCATCAAGAATATCTTCACCAGTGTCCTTATTAACAAGTTTACCAGTCATAGTATATTTCTCACCAGGCTGTAAGTTGTAATATGCTACAGTATCAACAATAGTTTCAGTAGGACCATACTTAGATACATGGTCACCAATCTTACAATCAGTTAATGTAGTATGGACTCTAGGAACAGTAATAGTCTGGTCTTTGTCTTTGATGTCAGCGTGAATTGCAAATGCTCTTCCGTTTTCATCTCTACATAACTCAAACGCAACGATACTATTTCCATTTCCTTCTTCGTCAATGTCAAAGTTGTGTAAAATGTCTTTACTAATAGTAAATTCTACTTCTACAGTACCTTCACCAGACTCATCAGCTGTAAATTCAACGATATTCTTGAATAAGTTACCATCTTCATCTACAAATGGAGCATTAGTATCTCTGTCCATAAGTACACATTCCATTGTATACTTATCTCCACCCTTAAGACCCTTGTATGATACAGTATCAACTACTGTAGCATCTTCGTCTAAAGGTACTACATGTGTCTCAGTCTTAATATCTAAGAACTCTGTATGAATTTCAGGTACAATGATAGTCTGTCCTTCATCGTCTATGTCATTATGATAAGCATAAACATCTGTAGGAGTCTTTTCATCTTTATTTGGAGTATAATCCTTATCACTACCAAGTAATAAGTATTCATATACAACAAATGTACCACCATTACGAGCATCTGTGTTATTAAGATTTAATTCAACCTGAGTTTTAGAATTAACTGCGATAGTACCACAGCATCCTTCCTTACCACAATCACAAGTAATTTCACTCTCTGCTCCATCAGCTACATTCTTAGGAGAATGATAGTTTTCTTTTGCAATAAATAAAGTACCATCAGCATTCTTTACGAATTCCTTAGTATCTTTATTCATAAGAGCCGTTACTACTGTGTAATCAGTATCAGGTTTAAGGTTAATAAGTTCAATAGTATCAGTTAACTTCCAATCATACTTAGAAAGGTCTCCAGCCTTAAGATACCAATCTTCATCATCAATACCGTTTCCGCTAATTGTGATGTAATGGTCATTTGTTTCTGGATTAATTGCTGTTGTATGAATGTCAGGTACAGTAACCATCTGTTCTACATGTTCATTAGAATCTTCAACGATTACTTCAGAACCCTCATTTGTGGTTGTACCAAAGTATAATGTCTCATGGAATGCAATTACTTTACCCTTAAGCTCAGTTGCATCGATAACAAGAGGAATATCTACAATAATAGGATTTTCAGATGTACCGAAGAGCATTGTAGTAAAGTCAATACCAGCACCATCAGGATATACATTGTAATCACAAACTGTAGGCTGTTCTTCACCATTTACTGTAAGTACAGGCTTACCATCAACCCACTTAACAGCACCGTTTTCACGAGCTACATCAAAGTTAACTTCTTTAGTTGCAGTATATGGCTTACCATCTTTATCAAGAATAGTTTCACCCGTTTTAGCATCATACGCTTCAATCTTAAGAGTAAATGTAGCAGGTACAATATCAGTAATTGTAAGGTCTCTTTCTTCAAGAGTTCCTTTAATTACAGTATCAAGACCAATATTCTTAATTTCAACGTAGTCAACTACCTTCTGGTTCGGAGCTGCCTTAAATTGCTTATCTGAACCATCAAAGTCAGTCTTAGCAGTTGTTCTGAATACAGGCACGTGTACAGTCTGTCTTTCATCAAATATGTTATTATGAACAGCATATTCAAGTGAATCAGGACCTTTATCACCAGCCTTTACGTTTTCAAAACATACATAAGATGGGTCATCTTCCCATTCAAGATTAGTAAGTAACTGCTTAAATGTAATAGGAACGTCAATTGTACCGTAAGCTCTACCATTAATTACAGTTGAGTTTTCAGCAGTAGGTGTAAATGTTACACTACCAGTTACTGGCTTACCTGTTGCCTCATCAATAACAGCTTCCTTAGTCTTCTGATTCATCAGAGCTGCAGTAACTGTCCAAGGCTTATCAAGTGGTAAGTTACGATATGTTACAGTATCAGTTAAAGTTACATCAGCATAAGTTCTAGATACAACTTTATAACCAGTACCTTCATGCTTATTAACAAGATGTGTTTCAATTTCAGGAATGCTTACCTGCTGCTTTTCATCATCAAGGTCCTCATGAAGAGCAATGAGTACTTCAGTAGGAGTATCATTCATGATATACTTCTTATTAGTAGCTGTACCATATACATAGTGTCCGAATGCATCAATAGTTCTGCCATCAGTTTCGAAATCTTCCTGAGTGCAATAACCAACAACATCCATATAAACTCTTTCACAAACAACTAACTTACGATTAGCATACTGACCAGGGTCCTTTACAGTATATTCCATTTCGAGAGTGTCCTCAGGATTTGAAATATCAAAGTTCTTAGTAGTATATGCTACATAAGGTGTATCAAGGTTGTTATCTGTATCAATACTAGCTTTACCGTCTTTATCAAACTTAAGTAAGTATACATAACCTTCAACTCTTATAGTAGTAGGTTCAGCAAGATTTGAATAATGAATCTTATCAATAAGTTTTACATCAGATTTCTGTAATTTACCATCAAGGTCCCAACTTCTTCCGTTAGGAATAACACCTTCAACGCCCTCAGCACTCATAGCTGTAGTAGTCATCTGCATGAATCTGATATTTTCATTCTCTTCATCAAGGTTGATGTTGTGGCTCTTAAGTAATGGACCACGAGCATCATAGAGGTCTACAACCATGTGAACAGAGTGAGAACCATTCGGGTCATTAGGAATAATCCAATCGGTAAATCCAAAGTCACTAAATGTAATTTCGCCATCACGAGGACCTTCAAGAGATTTCTGTAACAGTACACCATTGAAGACAATATCTGTACCATTCATTACCTTAGTAAGTCCTTCGTCAATATAAATTGCTAATAATGGAGTAGAACATTCATTTCCATAAATATCCTTAACAGTTACACCATTATCGTCTACAAGTTTTGCAGCAAATCTATAGTTATGATTATTTGCAAGATTCTTGTACATAATCTTATCATCAACTAATGTATAACCAACGATTTCACCATCTTTATTATAAACAGCTGTGCCGTTATAAGTTAAAGGCATACCGTCTTCACCGTAAGCATAACCGCCAAGAGATGCGATTCTGTTTCCAGTAGTCTTATTAGTTGCCTGAGTCTGGAAGCCGATAATACCAACTTCCTGAGTAGTTTCAGTAAGGTCAAGGTTGTGGCTCTTAATTTCCTGCCAACCGCTTGCACCAATAGACTTATAGAGTCTTACTGCAAATGCAATCTTTTCACCTTCCTGACATTCAGTTGTATCAAGCTCGAAGTCCTGAGCAACCTTAAAGTCATGAATTACATTATACTCATAATTTGTAGGATTCTGAGCAGGCTCATATTCAGCTACAAATGTACCATCTGCTGTTAAAGCAATCTGATAGCCATCTTTTACTACTGTGTAGGTACCATCAGCATTCTTAAGCTGAGCATATTCTTTTCCATCAGCAGGGTCTACATACTTAGGACCTGTGAAGTCAAGAACACACATCTCAGTTTCTTTCATAAGATGCTTATTACCATCTGTATCTATTCTATAGATTTCAGTTGTGTAACCCCATCTCTGAGTGCTATTAAGGTTACCAAATTCAACAGTATCACGAAGAGCAGAATGTTCTTCAGGTACGATTGCATCAGTTAAACTCTTAGTATCAAGAGCTTCAGATTTAATATAAAGAGGAATATCTACACCAATATCCCAATCTTCACTTTCATAAACTCTATTGTCATGAACAATATAAACTTTAGAGGCAATCATATCAAAGTCTTCAGTATTCCAAGTAACTTTTCTATACTGTCCACTTTCTTCAAGGAATAATGTTTCAACATCATCTTTATCAAATCCATATTTCTCAGAACGTCTAAGTTCCTGTAATACATAACAACCAGCTAATAATGAACCTCTCTTATCTACAAAATACTGGTCAGAAGTCTGGTATCTTTCAATATCACCAAACCATACATTCTGTCCAGCAGCTGCAATAAGGTCCGCTTTTTTACCAGTAAAGTCCATACCATCAACTTTGCCATCTAACTGATTAACAGTAGCAGCAGTCTTAGGTCTATTTACCCAGTCACGAGAATCAAATTCACCATTAACATCTGTTACAACAACATGTTCTTCAATTACTTTGTAAGTACCATCAGCATTCTGGATAGGCTTACCCTCAGCATCAGTTTCTACAAGTGAAAGTAAGAATGGAACATAAGGCATTCTCTTACCATCCATATTTACCTTAATAAACTTAAGGTCTGAACGGATAGGCATATCATAGTAATCATAATGATTTTCCTGGTCCTGAACACGAATTGTTCTACCTTCCTGAGGAGTTACTGTATAATCAACTGCGATTGTACGAGTATCTGTATTGATAACACGAACATTATCAACACTCTCATTCCAGCAATACCATTCATTTGCTCTGTCATCATTACCATACTTTTCAATAGCTGCCTGAGAAGCACCAGCTTTACCGCTGTTCTTATAAGCATCTACATCAAATACGTCATGAGGCTTTACAGTATGACCATAAGTATCATTATTATCACACTTATCGTTTGAGATACGAAGTTCATACACATCATAAGAACCATAACACATGTGCTCTAAGTGTGTATTGCCAGCTTCATCAGTTTCTACAACTGCGATAACTTCACCTGGCTCATATACATCTTTAGGGTCAGTACTTTCATAAGGATAAGTTACAGACCACTGTGAACGGTTAACTACTGCAAACTGAATTCCTGCAAGTGAATTAGTACCCTGATTTGTCTGTGTAGCAGTTTCTCTGTCATACTTATGAATCCAGATAGAACCATATACAGTCTCATCTTCTCTAATTCCACGTTCATTATCATCAGTTTCATGTAAGTTACCTACTTCATAGAACTCTTCATGTGCTCCATCTTCAGTATCTTCAAGTGTGTAAACGAAATGAATATCGTTATTCCAAAGCATTGAAGGGTACTGATTTGTATTAGGAACCTGACTTAAAGTTCTATAATTAGCATAAATGCTTGTACCATACTTTCCACCACCGGCTGTCTGAGCATCATTACTCCAATTATCACCGATTGTGATGGTTGCATCACGTCTTAACTCATAAATTTCATACTTACCATAAGGTAATCCGAATAAAGCTGCATAACCCTGCATATTTCCGTTTGTAAGTTCGGAAGTACCAGTCTTCTGATGTGTAGTAATAATTGCAGCTACCTGACCTGGCTCAATTGCCTTACCATTTACTTGCTGAATAGCAGCTTTCTCATTTGCAGGTAACATGTTAATATACTTATCGAATAACTTAATAGGGTCTTCTGAAACGTTAATTACTGCATATCTAATGTCATTAAATGTAGCATCTCCCTGTGGAGTATCAGATAACTTATTCTTAGTTAAATCTCTCTTCCAGAAAGAGAAACCATCTCTGAATACATTATCCTTGTAAGGGTTAGAATCAGTTGCGTAAGCATAATTATGTCTAGCTAAACTAGCATCTACAGTAGTAGGATGAGTATCAGTACCATTATCAGAATAAGTATCTGTTAAATCATAAGGTACCTTCAAATTCTTCCAATAGAAAGAATCATTTGAATAAATACTTGTACCATATACTCCGCCACCAGTAGACCAAGTAGTTTCAGTAAAATTATTACCTACTTCAATAGTAGCATCACGTCTTAACTCATAGACATCATACTTACCATAAGGTAAACCATAGATAGCAAAGTAACCATCAATTACAGACTTACCATCACTTCTGGTAGCATTATTATCATGAGTTGTAAGAATTGCAACAACTTGACCATTACCAATCTGTGTATGTGGTTTATAGTCAACATATTCTGCATGTGTGCCAATAAGAGCTAAATCAGATTCAAGAATTTCAACAGACCTAGTAGAACGGTTTACAACAGCAAATCTAATTTCATTTGCACTTGAATCACCTTCAGTAATCTGAATGTATTCATTATCTAACTTATAACCCTGGAAACCATCAATAAATACTTTATTCTGAGCAGTTTCATTTGGCTTTGTTGCATCATAAAGTTTACTAAAGTGAGACATATTACCTATGCCATCATACTCTTTATTATCTACCTCAGTATAATCAAAATCAAATACATTAGTGTCAAATAAATAAGAGTCATTAGCAAATTTACTATTACCAATAATAGAATCAGTATAAGTCTTGTTAATTAAACTAGCATCGGTAATTGAATTATTACGTCTTAACTCAACAACTCTATACGTACCATAAGGAAGACCAAACATTCTAATGCAGCCTTGCTTACCAGCTACAGTATGTGTTGTAAGAATAGCAACAATTTTACCTTTACCAATTTCTGTACCATCACTAATAGTACAATATGCAGGGTCACACTGATTATTATATCGATTACGTAATACTACACGATTATCAGACATATTAATAACAGCAAATCTGATTCCATTAAGGGAACCACTACCCTGCTGATTATTTAAGTTATCATTTTCTGAAGTTTTATCTTTCTTGTACATAGAGAAGCCATATCTTGCAATAGTATCTGTTGCAGCACCATCTCTATTACTATCTTCAGTAATCTTAACTACATCATGAACAGTTCCAAGATAATCAGAAAGAGTAACATGAACTACATCGTTATTCTCTAATTTTTCCCAGTCTGTTATAGCAAATGACCAAACTTTTGTGTTAATCTTAAAGCCTTCAGGTGCTTTAATTTCAACTAACTTGTAATTTTCGCCATAAGGGAACTTAACATCTGTCTGTCCATAGCCATTCTCATTTAATGTAATGATAATAGGCTTTCCATCTTTAAGAATAGGTCTCATAGACGGAACATTGTATGTTCCAGTATGTCCAACACCATCTTCATAAGGAATAGATGTTACAGCATTACCAAAGGTTAATTTGGCACTACCATTAGGATTATTATAAGTAATCTTAAAGTAATCCTCTGAAGTCTTTGTTGATGTTGAAAATACCTGATACTGAGCACCATTATATTTACCATTACCTTCAGGAATTATTAATGAACCATCAGCTTTATCAAGGTCAACTAAATCATAATCAGCTTTAATAACACCAAATGGTCTCCAATCCTGCCTATCAATTTCAGCAGCTGTATCATTATCTATAGTTCCTTTGATATTATAATCAATATAATAGCCTGTATCAGAAGATTTAACTCTATCAACACGCTTTATGATAGTTGTATTACCATCTTTAATCCAAAAATTTACATAGTTTGCTTGATGATAATCACCAGTAGTATCAGCACCTTCACCATCTGGAAGAACCTCTGCAGTAAATACTTTATTATTTACATACAAACCGGTTGGCTGATTTCCATTAGAAGGAGCCTTTGTTTCTCTGATTTCATAATAACCTACGGGCCATACTAAAGTGCTAGTAGAACCTGGTGCATAAAATGGATTACCGGAAACTAGTAATGAAGCATTTGAAAATGTTACAAGGCCATTTTCATTTGTTTTCATAACCCAAGTACGCGTGTTATTATGTCTGGCTGCATCTGTAAAGTATTTAACTTCAAAGTATGCACCATTAGCTCTTGCATCACCATCAAAATCATTAGAACCAGTATTATCACTTACTTTCTGAATCTTAAAATAAGGAGGGTCATACAGAGGCTTATTTGTAACAGAAATATGATTATGAGAGCCTCCACCACCTAAATCAAGTGTACCAGACTGTCCATTTTGATAATCATATCCATAACCTACTTTATCTTCTACCCAAGTAATAGTTTTATTAGCATAAGTATCATAAGCTAATGTAAATTCAGAAGAAGTACCAGTGCTTGATGGGCTAAATTCTACAGTATTACCATTAATATCCTTTACAGGACTTCCATTCAGATATGCAATAATATGAGTACCACTGATATTATAAGCATCAGTAATAAGCTCAGTATCAGTTACACTCTTAGAAATATCAAGATATAAGTATCTATAGCACCAAGCATCAAAAATACCATGATAAATCTGATTATGGTCTGCATATTCATAATCAACTACAATAGCAGTACTTCTAGTACCGCCAGTTCCTTGCCAGTTAACAGTAATACTTGGATTTCTTTTACCTGAAAATTCAGATGAAATTATATCAGGTTTTATTACATTATTAAAATATGTAATAGCATTTCTCATTTGATTCTGAGCAGCAGAAGTAACTTCACTACTAATACTTGAAGCTGGACATGTTATTTCATCAGTATCTACTGTATAAGATTTCCAAGCATGTCCATTTTTAGAAACAGTTACTGTAGTACGAACAACACCTTCCCAGTTATCACCAGTCATGTGTCCTTCAGTGCCTGCAGCAAGTGTTGAATGATATGTACTATCATCTCTACCAGGAAGCCAATTTACAGTATAGTTGCCATCTTCTGAAAATCTTAAATCAACCTTAAGATATGCTTCACTACCATCTGCTGAAAAAGAAACATTACTTGAAGCAGTATAATATATCTGTTTTCCCTCATCACCACTATGAATCCAATCTGCACCTGCTGATTGGTCAGTAGCACCATTCCAATAACGTTCACAGCTACAATAAATAGAAGGTGAACCTGCCGCAGTCCAAACTTTTTCAAAAATATCATTACCGCTAAAAGCAGATGCTCTACCATTACCTGCACTTCCAGATACATACCAACAAGTACCACTACTTGTATGAGTACCAGCAGTTGCTCCAGCTAAAGCGTTAGATTGTACATAAGTTCCTTTAGTATGAGCTTCACTATGTCCTTCTGCAGGTACAAAATCATCTTCTTCCCAAGGATTCTTTAAGAAAAATGTTACTGAACCATCTTCATTTATTCGATATTCAATATCAATACCTTCTAACCAACTATAATCATTTGGTAATTCAGTTATTTTAGTAGGATTGAAATCACCATCAAATAAACGGTCATCTTCAAAGTTTTCAGTAGAGTACATACCAGTAAAGATAGCAGTAGCCTCAGAAGTAGAATTAGCTATTACATAGTAATCTACATCATAGTTAGAATTAGCTACTTTAGTACCATCATTCTTTGCAGCACCAATAACTATTACTTCATCAATACAACCAGGAATAAACTTAGTTGCAGAAAGATTATAGTTACCAGCAGCACCAATAACTACGATACCTTTATCTATTGCTTCTTTAATAACATCTTTAACTATTGCATTCTTTGTAACATCAGAACCAACAAGAGAAAGATTGATAATCTTAACATCATTTTCTATTGCTAACTTAATACCTGCATATACAGAAGCTGCATCAGTAGAATTACCATTAAATACCCTGATAGACATAACCTTAGCATCAGGATTTTCACCCTTTATGAGTTCTAACATCCTTGTACCATGGCCAGTTGCATCAGAAGTATCATCTCCAACAACAGAAAAATTAGCATCTGCGTCTGCACCAGTATCAATAAGTGCAATATAATCAGAATAATCAGTTGTCTCAGTATCTTCTACGATTTCATTTAACTGAGCGATAGCGTCATCACCTTCATTAAGATTTTCCATATCTGCAACATCAGCATCATTTTCTTCAGTAGCAGTAGAAATAACCTTAGAAAGGTCAGAAATGCTATCTACCTTATCTACATAGTAAGAATAAGCAAATCTTGCCTCTTCTACACTTGCAAATGAGATAATATAAACATTATCATAGTTAGATACTACATTAGTGTTCTTTGTGAAAACAGAAGAATCATTAGTCTTTACAAATAAGTCAGAAGTCTCAACAAGAGATTCATCAATATCAGTAAAGTAATGGTCAAATTCAACTACTGGAAGCGACTTTTCTACGGTAACAACCATAGAATCAGAAGCAACTTCTTCACCATTAACAACCATAGTACCAGTGACAGTATATTCACCAGCCTTGTTGAAAATAATAGTTGCTTTTGAAGCATCAGAAGTCTCAATGACAGCATCTTCACCATCAACAGAGAAATTAAATTCAAACTCTACATCCTTTGTCTCACCGTCTTCCGTTACAGTAGCTGTAGTGTTTGCAACTACATTAAGTGTGTCACCTTCACTTACTGTTGCATCATCAGACAATGAAACTACATACTCATAAACCGGTTTAGCTTCTTCAGAAGTCTTTTCGGTTGTATCAGTACTTTCAGTAGTAGTGTCAGAAGTATCTTCTACTATTGTAGTTTCGCTAGTTCTGTCTTCATCAGAACTGTCCTCAATGTTAGGCGGGGTTTCTACGTCGATGTCAGTCTGGTCTTCTGCCTTTTCATCTTCAGGAATTGACTGAAGATTTACATCACCATTTTCATCAACAGTGATAGTATAACCTTCTGCATCACTTGTCTCAGTCTCAGATTCATCTGAAACTACAGCAGGTGTAGCATCATAGTCATCTTCTGCAAATGCCGTAATAGGACATGCAGAAACTACCATCAAGAATGAAAGGAAGCCAGAAAGAACTCGAGCCCCAAGTGAATTAGTCTTAATTCTCTTCATCTTAATTTGTTCTCCTTTATTTTATTGTAATTTTCATACATAAAGCCATTGTCCTTTTTATAGAAACAATGACCCGGTGACCTAATTTGAATCATATAATTTACCTCCAAAAATGTGATAAATCAATATTAACATTATTAAATAGCCCTTCATTTTTTACTCATTTTTCCTGAGTATGTGAAGATTTTTTATATAGTTGTTTTGATAGTTTAGTGATAATACTTAAGATTTTTAAGAAGTTTGAACTATCCATTTTGATAATAACTTTGTTAAATAGCCCTTCGTTGTTAAGGTCATTATACTTAGTTTCTTCTATATTATAATGCCTTGTATTTGGCACATATTTGACCATATAAAGCACTTTACTTCATTATTATATAAGTAATAATATTTTACATAAGGTTCCTTATATGGACCAATATAAAGTCTATTTTGAATTGTTTCTATTTTCTAAAAAATATAAAAAAGTAGTGAAATTTGTGTCAGAAACTGTTTACAACATCAAGGCTTTTTAGTATGATAATAATGTCATCAATCAAGAGACACAAGTTCCGAAAGGCTTGCAAATAAAGACTTTTCAAGACTACCTCATCTTAAAAAAGTCAGAAAAAAGCTTTTGAAACTACTTACAACATTAAGGTACTTTAGTATAATAAGTACATAATCAATGAACGAAAGGACATGCTAAAATGAATAATCCGTATCAATTCAAAGTTCAATCTAAAGGTCATCTAAGACCACCACTTCTAAACCACGTTCCTGTGGCACCCGAATGAACGGAAAATCCCATAGTAGTATGGAACCTTGATAATTGAATACTTGCAGACCACCTCACCTGCATATCTTCAACACAGACCACCTCACTGTGAAAAAGATGTAAAGGA
>ODAI011560011.1_pt1 | contig 14795 bp, 13 predicted proteins | sample 1539321 | NCBI WGS metagenome assembly ODAI01 (sample SAMN02144231, study PRJEB22623) | gut metagenome | biome: sheep rumen | host: Ovis aries | place: New Zealand
AGCGGTATCTTTATGGTATTGCTGCCGTCTGCTCGCTGTATCACGCTGTCCACGTTGAACTGTGTGCTGCACACAGCCGAGACCTTTTCCTTCGGACTGACGTGTTTCGGAGCAGCCGCAGTAGTAGTTGCCGGAGCCGTCGTAGCAGAAGAAGTCGTTACAGTTTCTGTCTGCGTTTCTGTTTCAGTCTGAGTGACGTCTGATTCGTTTATATAATCCATAAACAGCGTTGATTTTTCTCTTTCTGATTTTGATTTCTTGTCATTGCTGCCGCAGCCGGAAGAAACTGCTGCGAGTGCGGCAGCTGAGACAAAAGCCATTACCCTCTTGATATCCATAATTCCCTCTCAAAACACCTCCGCCGGCATATATAATACCCACTGCCGGCTGATTTACTACATAAAAAATAATAATATTATTATATCACGCATTTTTAACGATTTCAAGCCTTTTCTAAACTTTAAATACTAACAATATGAGAACAAATTAAAAATGTTTCTTTAATTTATCTCCGGAATACTTGTACCCTGCTCTGAATATCATATTACAAAGCATTTTTCAAGGAGGTTCCCCCTATGGATCTTAAAATCAGCAGAGAAACCATTCCTGCCGCCGTCAGCATCTATGACGGGATACAGGAACAGCCGGTCGAGCTCGACTACATACTCCCCGACTACTACCCCGATATTTTCCGGCTGGTGCGCTGCGAGGTAAAGCCCGTGATAACCGGCTGGACGGTCAGCGGCGGCAAGCTCTCCTACGAGCTCCGCTGTGACATAAGCATACTCTACTGCGGCGAGGGCGACAGCGTTCTCCGCTCCGTAACACAGACTCAGACCTTCCAGAGAACGGTCGAGCTCGGTTCTGAATGCAGCTCGCCTGACGTCCTGCTCACTCCCAAGACCGACCATATCAACTTCCGTGCCGTAAACAAGCGCCGGCTCGATCTGCGCGGCGCAGTATCGGTAAAAGCGGCTGTGACCTGCCAGACTCAGCAGGAGGTCATCTCCGATGTATCGGGAATGAATATGCAGCTAAAGAGAGTGCCGCTGCGCTTTGCGGCGAAGAAGCTGACCGCCGACAAGCAGCTCCGCGTCAGTGAGGAGACCGAGCTCTCTCCGGCTCAGCCACCGGTAATAAACATCATCAGCAGCCGCTGCACAGTCAAAGGCTGCGAGCAGAAGCTCATCTCCGGCAAGCTCCTCGCAAAGGGCGAATTAAAGGCGGACGTTCTCTACTCCTGCGAAAAGGACGGCAAGGGCGCTGTCGAAGCGATGAGCTTCACGCTGCCTTACAGCCAGATAATCGACATAGACGGCATCGACGAGAGCTTCATCTGCCGCATAACACCGGAGGTGATAGCCTGCGAGGTGACCGCTGCTGCCGGAAAGACCGGCGAGAACCGCGCCCTGCACTGTGAAGCCGAGCTGCGCCTGATGTGCAGTGCTGTGAGGAACGCTGATGTTATGGTGGGTACGGACGCCTATTCCACGGTATATCCGTGCAGTGCCGAACTGACTGACATTCACGCGGAACAGCTCCCCGCAGAGTACAGCGAGAGCTTCCGCCATACAGCAAAGCTCGCGGAGGGAGACGCAGTTCCCGAGACTATCTACTCTGTATGGTGCAGCCCCAAGAACATCAACACCCGTACAGGCGAGGACGGCAGATCGGTGGTTATCAGCGGTATGCTGACCTATTCTATGACCGTCCGCGACTCTGCCGGAATGATCTCGATGCCCGACAAGGACGAAGCTTTCGAGGAGACCATCGAGCTCGGCGACGACATCAGCGGTTCGACAGTTTCCGCGGAGATAAGCACCAAGGACGTCTCCTACAACATCTCGCCGGAGGGAGTTCTGACCGCAAAAGCCGACATTGCTGCCGACATATCCGTTTCGGGCTCTGCATCGCTGAAAGCCGTCACCGCCCTGACCGTTGACGACTCCACAAGAAAAACAAGGGACGGCGATTATGCTATCAAGCTGTATTTCGGAGTTCCCGGCGAGGACGTCTGGGACATCGCAAAGCGTTACAGCACCAGCGTCCGCGCGATAATGGAGGAAAACGAGCTCGGCGGCGACCGTCTCGAGGACGGCGGTATGCTGCTTATCCCGATCGTAACTTGAATTCAGCAATTTAATATAAGGAGCAGAGTATGGTTAAAGATATATACAGCAACATCGCTGAACGCACAGGCGGCGACATCTATATCGGGGTGGTCGGTCCTGTGCGCACAGGAAAGTCCACTTTCATCAAGCGCTTTATGGAGTCGCTGGTCATTCCGAATATCCGCAGCGAGTTCAAACGCGAACGCGCTCTCGACGAGCTGCCGCAGTCCGCTGCCGGCAAGACCATTATGACAACCGAGCCAAAGTTCATACCCGAGGAAGCCGTCGAGGTCGATCTCGGTGACGGAGCAGCCTTCAACGTCCGGCTCATCGACTGTGTGGGCTACATCGTCCCAAGCTCTCTCGGCTACATAGAGAACGAGCAGCCGCGTATGGTTATGACATCGTGGTTCGATGAGGAGATACCGTTCAATATGGCAGCCGAGATAGGTACACAGAAGGTCATCACCGACCACTCCACGATAGGTCTCGTCATAACGACGGACGGTTCTATCTCAGACATTCCGCGCGCTGAGTACGCCGAGTGCGAGGAGAGAGTCATACGAGAGCTGAAGGAGCTCGGCAAGCCCTTTGTGGTGATAATGAACACCGTCGATCCCAATTCCCCGGAAGCAAAAGCCCTTGCCGATGAGCTGACGGAACGCTACGACAGTAAGGTCCTTCCCGTAAACTGCCTTGACCTCGAAGAGGAGGACATTCGCGGCATAATCCGCGAGGTACTCTTCTCGTTCCCGATAAAGGAGATAAATATCCGCACGGCGCGCTGGATAAACAGTCTCGAGAAAGGTCACTGGCTCAAGTCCGAGATACTCGACTGTATCCGCGAAGCCGCAAAGGATATACACATCGTCCGCGAAGCAGCTTCCGCAGCCGAAGCTATGGCAGGCTGTCCGCACGTTGTCAGTGCCGGAGTCACGGCGATAGACCTCGGCAAAGGCTCGGTGACCATAACCGCCGAGCTCGACAGCAACCTCTTCTACAAAATTCTCGGTGAGACCACCGGCATCGAGATTGAAAGCGAAAGCGACCTTATGCCCCTGCTTATGGAGCTCAACGACATACGCCGGAAGTACCAGCGCATAGAGCCGGCTCTCGCTGAGGTCGAAGCGACCGGCTACGGCATCGTTATGCCCGAGCTTGAAGAACTCTCCCTCGAAGAGCCGCGCATAATCAAGCAGGGCGGCAAGTACGGTGTAAAGCTCAAGGCTTCCGCGCCCTCTATCCACCTGATGAAAGCCAACATCAATACCACTATCAGCCCAATCGTCGGCACAGAGCGGCAGTCCGAGGAGCTTGTGATGTACCTCCTCGACGGCTTCGACGACGATCCGACCAAGATATGGGAGTCGAATATCTTCGGCAAGTCCCTCCACGACCTCGTGAACGAGGGGCTCCACACAAAGCTGTACAAAATGCCGGTCGAGGCGCGGCTTAAATTGCAGGAAACTCTCGAGCGCGTCATCAACGACGGCTGCTCCGGACTTATCTGCTTCATACTGTAAAAAAACGGCTGTACCGCTCAGGTACAGCCGTTTGAGCATTAATGCAGGATATGCCGTCCAAAAGTGAAAGCCCACACTCCGAAGAATGCAGGCTTTCACTTGTATTATGTTAAATAGAAGATAGCAATATAAGTTGATACTAAATAAATAGAACAACGTTTCTCAATATGTAATAAATACACATAAACGCTAAAACTCCACCTAAAAAGTAATTATTCCTTGGAATTATTATCACTCTTTTTCCCATTGCATACATACATAATTCAATATATAACGCTGTACATATTATTATTGCAATGAGTGGAGTTATATTATAAGACGCAGCCTCAACAAAACGCAATTTCAAAATAGCTGTTACAGCTCGGGTATTACCGCAGGCTGGACAAAGCAGACCAGTAAACTTGTGAAACAGGCACTCAGGGTAATAACCGCTAATATATATGAGCGCTTTTCTTGAAATAATTATTGACAGAATAAATAGCGGTATAACAATGAAGCTAAGAATAGAAGCAGATTTTTTAGACATATCTAATCCTCACTTAAAAAATAGAATCTACCATAATCAAAAAAGTTACAGATGGAATTAGGCTGATAATGCCAAGAACGATGCCAGCAACAGCCATACCGCCTCCTGCTTTTCCGCTCATTTTTCCAATTGCTCCGAAAACAATCGCAAGGACAGCACAGGTAATAGAAAGCAGACCAAAACAAAAAAGCAGGATCGCAGCAATACCAAGAACAAGAGCTGCAACTGATGCACCACTTGCAGAGGGGACTGTATACATATAATTATTAACAATCGGCTGCTGATTATTAGCAGACGGTGAGTCATTTAGCTGCTGTCCACAGTAAATACAACAATTGTTACTATCCGGATTTTCACGTCCACAGTTTCTACAATACATAATACCACCCTTTCATATTGTTTTATTCTTTGCACCTATTTAGGTGCAATTTTATTATAGCATACGTCTATAATAAAGTCAATACATTTTGCACTTATTTAGGTGCAAAACTTTTGACGGAGGTTTTGTATATTATGAACAAAGACATTGAAAAAGCAGTCGGCAACAACATAAGGATACTGCGTGAAAAAGCCAATATCACGCAGGAACAGCTCGCCGCGCGGCTTCAGGTGAACGGCTGCGACATAACCCGGAGCGCAGTCGCAAAGATAGAGGTCGGGCAGCGTCACCTCTACCCCGACGAGATAATCCTGCTGAAAAGCATACTGAAAGTCAGCTACGATGATATTTTCAAATTGTAAAGCAAAAAGGGCGAACAGTGTTCGCCCCTCGTTTTATCAAAATATACTTATATACATCTATGCCGAGCGCACGGAATGTGCCCCTACAATTCTGCTTTCTGATATCTGACCTCTGATTTCTGAGTAAAACAAAAGACCTATCGTTTTCACGATAGGTCTTTGGTGCGAGTAATGGGACTTGAACCCATACGTCTCTCGACACACGCCCCTCAAACGTGCCTGTCTGCCTATTCCAGCACACTCGCATTTGCAGTCATCAGCTGACTGCTTTAATATTATACCAGAAATCGAAGCACTTGTCAAGCGTTTTTTTCAAAAAAATCCGAAAAAATTTTCCTCAACAGCATTTTTCCGCGGAAGCAGCGCTCTTTGCGGACTTTTTGGCGCGAAGCTCCCGGAAGAATTCCGACAGCAGACCGGCACACTCCTCCTCCATAACTCCCCCGGTCACCTTCGGGAAATAGTTATAGGGCAGCTCGAACATCTTCTGCACCGAGACTGCCGAACCGCTTTTCAGGTCATACGCCCCGAAGATAACGTCGTCGATACGGGCATTGATGATAGCGCCGCAGCACATCGGGCAGGGTTCGAGAGTTATGTAGATAGAGCAGTCGGGAAGTCTCCAGCCGCCGAGCTTTTTGCAGGCAGCGTCTATTGCGATTATCTCGGCGTGAGCGAGAGCATTTTTAGCGGTCTCGCGCATATTGCTGCCCTCACCGATTATCTCGCCGGTGGATTTTTTCACGACCACCGCTCCAACAGGAACCTCTCCCTTGGCATAAGCCTCACGCGCAAGGAAGAGAGCTCTTTCCATATATTTTTCCATAGCTCCACCTACATATAGATCTTCACAGTTGCTTCGACTATGCAGAGGATAGCCACCGCGGTATACGGGAAGCTCTTTGCGGCTGCTGCGAGCAGCATTGCAGGCTTTGTATCGGAGTGATACAAAGCGATGTAGTGACCGCTGACCTTCATTTTCTTTCTCACGATATAAATGAGTCCGGATATTACTGCCCCTGCAATAAGTGCAGCTATCATAAACATATTTCTTTTAAGGAGCATATTCGCAGAGGAACTGCCCTCGAACATTATCAAAGCGAAGTTATACATCTTATATACTATATGGACTACGATCGCAGTCATTATCGTACCGCTGCGCAGCATAGTTACAGAAGCTATGAGCGTGATAAGGATAGTCGCAGGCATTTCCCTGAAATCGCGCGTAAGCAGACAGGCAGATGTCACAGTTACTATGATCGCAAACGGATCACCGAACTGTCTCAGTGCCGTGAACATAGGTCCGTTGAAGAACAGAACCTCAAGCGCAGGAAAGACAAGTATCGAAAAAACTGCATAGGAAACGAATTCCTTCTGTCCCCAAAGATCCACTTCCGTGTTCGAGTTACTGAAAAATTCGTATATCTCCTTTGTAGAGCCGGAGTAAGCAGTAGGCAGACAGACTATCGTGCAGGCTATCAGCGTGAGCGCAATAGCGTTTATAAGCTCGACAGAGCTCCTGACCTGACTCATATATCCGGTACGCATAGGCAGCTTCAGTTTTTTCTGCGAGTATAATACCGGCACGAGACCTCTTATCAGGTTTACCAGTACCACCACGCTCACGACCGACGAAGCCTGTCCGTACATTGTTGAGCTGAACAGAGTGACGTGAATATCAACGCCGAAAAGTCCGAACAGAACTGCAACGGCTCTTGAGATGACATTATCGGTAACAACAACGAAGAGCATAGATATGCCGAGTATGAACATAAGTCTGCTGATAACGCGCTTTTCCTCCGTAGCCTGTGAAGGAATTTCAAAGCCGCGGCTGTCGTTGAAAACTGTTTCTCTTTTATTAGCCTTAAAGCGGAAAGCGAAAGGATTTTCCTTTCTGCTGCGCCATTCCTTGAATTTCAGATTATATGCTTCGCTCTGAGTGGAACAGTCAAAATCTTCAATAACGTCAACAGTATCTTTGCCTGCGCTTTCGGGAATTGCTTTCATATGACTGCCTCCTCTCATAGTATTATAATAATTATTATTTATTATACCATATTTTTAATGGTTCGGTGTTATATTCTTAACAAGTTTTTCTGAATATTTCATTAATTAGTATTATCAGTTTACTATTATTTCGGTGCCTGTTGCTATTTCACGGCAGTTATGGTATAATAGAGCATAAAGGAGGGATCCGTATGGAAGCTGTCGCTGTGATAGCCGTTATATCAGTCGTACTGCTGATAGTCGGCTTCAAACCGATAACGCTCGCTATGCTCGCTGCCGGACTCATTGCGCTCGGCATCGCGGCAATGGCTCTGTTCTTCGTGTATTTTGGCATAAGAATGCTCCTTGCACGTTCACAGCAGGCTGAATTCAGCCGTATCGCCAAAAGTCCCTACAACCGCTTCAACGTCGCCTACTACAAAATCGGCGGCAAGGAGTACCCGAACGTTTTCCCTCAGGAGGGCGTTCTCGTGAAAAAGCTCTACAAAAGCAGCAGCACATACAAAGTCCTGCTCGACAGACGCGGTAAATACGTCTTTGACAGATTTTCAATAACCACCTGCATAGCCGGTCTTATCTTCTGTTTACTCATACTGCCGGCAGCAGTGTTTCTGATGCTCAGATTACTTTGATGGAGGTAACTATGCAAGATCATATCTGCGGCAGTGCCCAAGCACTCGCCGAAAAATTCTCCGGAATCGCCCCGGACGAAAAAGCTCTCTACGATGCAGCCGAGCTTCTCAAGGTCTTCGGTGACTCGACAAGACTCAGGATATTATTTGTCCTCAGCCAGAACGAAAAATGCGTTCAGGATATAGCCAACGAGCTCAATATGACTCAGTCGGCGATCTCCCACCAGCTCAGAGTCCTCAAGCAGGCAAGGCTCGTCACTTCACGCCGCGACGGCAAAACGATATACTATTCCCTCTGCGACGAGCACGTCCGCACGATACTCTACTACGCTATGGAGCACGCTATGGAGTAATATGCCCTGTAAAGCGGCATTCCGGCTCTCTGCACTGCCGCAGCTTCGTTGATTAAAACAATAAAAATATAATAACCTGCTTCTCATTTCTCGAATTGATATTGACATATCAGCAGAAATAGTATATAATAATGTTGTTGTATTTATTTGCATAATATTACTATGGCAGTATATGCAGCTTTGTTTTACATCATTACGGGATGGAAAAATATATGTCAGACCGTTATATAAATATGATAACTGAAACAAATTATGGACGCTTTGCGTCCGCAATGTTTTGTGAGCCATTGTGTGCGGCTCTTGATCAATATATTTAAAAAATGAATAAAATAATGCGGCATTTACCGCCTTGTAGTAGTAAAGTTTTATGATACAAACTATAATTTTACGAAAAGGAGGTAATGCACTGTATGGATCCGATAATCGCTATTGTCCTTATCGTCGCCGCTCTGGCTGCCGGTATCGGCGTCGGATACGCTATGTTCTACAAAAAGGGCGTAGAGGCTGGTGTCGAAAAGCGAAAGCACGATGCCGAAGCTATCGTCGGTTCTGCTGAACAGCAGGCTGAGCGTATCATCGAAGACGCTGAGAAGGACGCTGACAACAAAAAGAAAAGCGCCCTCATCGAAGCCAAGGACGAGATACATAAGCTCCGCAGTGACGCTGATAAGGAAATCAAGGATCGCAGAGCAGAGCTGTCACGTCAGGAAAGACGTATGCAGCAAAAAGAAGAAAATCTCGATAAGAAAAACGATAACCTCGAGAAAAAAGAGGATATTCTCAACCAGAAGATCAAATCTGCCGATGAAAAACTCAAAGAGGCAGAAACTATCAAGAAGAGTCAGCTCGACGTTCTCGAAAGGATCTCAGAATTTACAAGAGATCAGGCTAAGGAGTACATAATCTCCAAGCTCGAGGATGACCTCGTTCACGAAAAGGCTGTCAAGATCGCAGCCTATGAACAGCAGGTCAAGGACGAATGTCAGGAAAAGGCAAGAAGCTATATCTCCCTCGCTATCGCCAAGGTAGCAGCCGATCAGGTATCAGAAGCTGCCGTTTCAGTCGTTCCGCTCCCCAATGACGAGATGAAAGGCCGTATCATCGGCCGCGAGGGACGTAATATCCGTACCCTCGAAACTCTTACCGGCGTCGATCTCATCATCGACGACACCCCCGAAGCTATCACCCTCTCCTGCTTCGACCAGATCCGCCGTGAGGTCGCAAGGATCGCTCTCGAAAAGCTCATCGCTGACGGGCGTATCCACCCCACACGCATCGAAGAAATGGTCGATAAGGCTCGCCGCGAGGTAGAGTACCGCATCAAGCAGGAAGGCGAACGCGCCGTTATCGAAACTAACGTCCACGGTCTCAACCACGAGCTCATCAAGCTCATCGGACGTCTCAAATTCCGTACAAGCTACCGCCAGAACGTCCTCGATCACTCAATCGAGGTGGCTAAGCTCTGCGGAGTCCTCGCCTCTGAGCTCGGCGTAGACGCAAACGTCGCAAGACGTGCAGGTCTGCTCCACGACATCGGTAAGGCTCTTACCTCAGAGATCGAAGGCTCTCACGTTCAGATCGGTGTTGACGTATGTAAGAAATATAACGAAAATCCCGTTATTATCCACGCTGTTGAGGCTCACCACAACGACGTCGAGCCGAGAACAGTCATCGCCTGCATAGTTCAGGCAGCCGACGCTATCTCCGCTGCAAGACCTGCCGCAAGAAGCGAAAACTACGAAAGCTACATCAAGCGTCTCCAGAAACTCGAGGAGATCTGCAACTCCTACGACGGAGTTGAAAAGTGCTTTGCTGTTCAGGCAGGACGTGAGGTCAGGATCATGGTCGTTCCGGAAGTCATCAACGATGAAAAAATGGTCATCGTTGCAAGACAGATCGCTCAGCAGATCGAGTCCGAAATGGACTACCCCGGTCAGATCAAGGTCAACCTTATCCGCGAAAGCAGAGTTACCGATTACGCTAAATAATGCGTCTTATGCGGCTACTGAGCAAGTCTCAGCAGCCGCTTTTGTTTTACCGGAAGGAGGCTTTTATGAAAAAATGTGTCAAACGGCTCATATCACTGCTCGCCGCAGCAGTCATACCGCTTTCAGCCGCCGCTGTGCCGGCTGAGGCAAAGTGGCACGAGCGAGGTTACCTCGGCGATCTCAATAACGACGGTATGGTGAACACCGCCGACCTCGTTCTGATGACAAAGTTTATGCTCGGCCGTTCTCCGCTCACTACCGAGAACCTCTACGCTTCTGATGACAAGTATATGCTCGTGTCCGGTGAGGAAAACTACTTCACTCCCGAAAGCGGCTACCTCGACACCGCGGATATGAACAGAGACGGCAGAGTCGATGTCTACGACCTGATCTATATGAAAAAGGCTCTCGTCAACCGCGAAGCGCCGCAGGTCTGGGAATGGGACTGGGAATTCATATCGCCTCCTGCAAATGATGTTCTGAAATTCCTTCCGTCTCAGGGCGAAGCAAGTATGGTCGTGTTCTACGTTGACTTCCCGGACTGCAAGCACAAATACTCCCCGTCCGACGAGGAGATAGAAAAAGCTATGTTCGGTGAGGCTGATGACAGCAATGCCAATTACCCGTTCGAGAGCGTTCACGCCTACTATCAGCGAGCCTCCAAGGGGCAGCTTGATCTCAAAGGCAAGGCATTCCACTACACGGCAAAGAATAACAAGTCCTATTACGAAAGCGACGGTCAGGACAAGTCAAAGCTCCTCCGAGAGTGCTATTCAGCTCTCGACAAATCCGTGGATTTCTCGCAGTTCGACAGTGACAGCGACGGCTACATCGACGCAACGCTCATAACAGTCCCGAATGAAGCCGGCGATGATTACTGGTGGCCGTGTGCAGGACCGAGCCCCTATTTCTCAAATCCGTGGGTGAAATTCGACGGCAAGCGGCTCGGACACCTCATCGTAGGCAACCGCGAGCTGAACATCAGCGGTGACTACAAAGAGTTCACACGCTCATATATTCACGAGTCCGGCCACTGTATGGGACTTCCCGATTACTACCTCTACAACAAGGATAACGTTTCCGGCTTTGATGCGGAGGGACTCCACGGCATTGCCGGTATGGAAATGATGGACACCGATACCGACTCCGACTTCTCGGCAGTATCAAAGCTCCAGCTCGGCTGGTACCGCGAGGATCAGGTAATGGTCTACGACAGCTCCAAGGGTACGCAGTCATTCAAGCTCAAGGACGCTCAGACCGACAGCGGAAACTGCCTCCTTATCCCCTGCGGCACTCTCGACGGCAGGCTGCACTCTGAATACTTCCTTGTCGAGTTCGCGACCTTCCACAACAACAACTCCGATATGCTGAACCGCTGGTGGATAAACAAGACGAACAGCACCGGCATACGAGTCTATCACGTTGAAGCCTCGCTGTACAACAACGGCTTCTACACGATCTACAAATACGAAAGCGGCTCGCAGTTCACGGACAATAACAACGGAAAGCGATTTATCCGTATCCTCCGGGACGATCAGGCAACGTACAGTGACAGCAACTTCTTTATGATAGGCGACGTCATAGACAGCTCCGTAAGCGGCTTCAAGTGGTACGCTGACGACGGCTCACTGTCCGTTGACACCGGTCTGAAGATAGAGATAGGAACTCTCATCGACGGAGAATACACAGTAACAGTTTCAGCAGCATAATAAAATCTCAAAGAAAGAAAGGTCATTGATATGGCAAAAACCATCTTAAAAACCTCGGACAAATCCAATTTCATTCTCAATATGACCGAGGAACAATACGCAAAGCTCGCTTCGTTCGGACTCATCGCAGCCTGCTTCACGACCTGTCTCCTCACCATTATCCCCGAGGCAAGCGACACGACTACCTACACGGCAGCAACTGTCGGTCTGGCTGTATCCGGCGTTATCTGTATGATACTCGCCCTTATCGCGCTCATCAAGAAGTATGTCAGCGGCAGCATAATACTCCCGGCGATACTCTTCGCAGCGATAGTTGGCTGGAGCACAGTTTCCCTCTACAACTCATACGACTACAACGTAGGCTTCTACGGCTTCCCCCAGCGCGGCGAAGGTCTCCTCGCAACGATCTTCTATTTCTGCTTCTTCATCACAGCAGCTTCAATAAAGCGCACCAAAGGACTCAGGACGTTCCTGTACGCGATAATCAGCATAGGCTTCCTGAACGCCGTCGTTGCAGTGATACAGATATTCACCAAGAAGCTCCTCTACATATCTTACCGAGACATCTCCGTTTTCATAATGGCAGTAACACCGGACGGCCTTTCACAGTCCCCGATATTCCTTGCAATGCTCCTCACTCTCTCGCTCACGGCAGCCCTTACAGTCGCCGCTTCTGACGAGAACAAAAAATGGCGCATCTTCTCAGCAGTTAGCGCCTGCCTTTTCGCATTTGTAATGGTTTTCACAAGGACTCTTATGGGCGTATGCGGAGCTTCACTCGGTATCCTCGCTGGTTTCGCAGCAGTGTTCATCACAAAGGCTCCCAAGCTCAGACTCCTCCAGCCCGCCGCTGCACTTGCAGCTGCCGCTATCGGCATAACAATAGCCGGAACCACTATGTCAGGTCAGCAGGACGGCTACCACCTCTATGACGGTCAGATACTCTGGAACGATGACGCTTATCAGAGAGTTTCCGCCAGCGGAAGCTACAACCCCGATGCCGTTGACATTGATGACACCTATGACGTTTACACATACCTCAGCGAAAAGACCAAGCGTATCATCGAAAAGAACAAGTTGTACGGAACAGGTCCCGAGCAGCTTGTATATCCTCAGATCTACACATACAGTATGCTCAACGAAAATGCTGCCATAAACGACCTCACTATCGTGAACAAGGGCACCTTCGACAAGACCTACAATGAGTACCTCTATACCGCCGCAACACGCGGTATACCTACTCTGATATTCACGGTTATGCTCCTCGCACTGGCAGTCATCTCCGGTTTCAGAAAGCTCCGCAGAAGCCGCAGCGAGGTCAGCACAGCTTTCTTCCTTATGACAGTATGCGGTATCCTGATATTCTTCATAGGCGCAAGCAATATCACTTACTCACCTATATTCTGGGCTTGCACCGGTGCCTGCTTCGCTAAGCTGGCTGCCGATAAAAACACCGCAAATAATTCGGAAGGAGCCGAAAAAGCAGAAAAGTCCGCTCCTGCCAAGAAAAACGATACAGCAGAAGCAAAATAGTAAGCTCGTGCTAACAAAATGCTCTTGATTTTTCATTAAAATATGTTAGAATATAAGTAATGAGGACGTTGTCCTTAAATTTACGGAGGTGCATTTAATTATGGCATATTTTATTTCTGACGAGTGCATCAGCTGCGGTGCTTGCGCTGCTGAATGTCCTGTAAGCGCTATTTCTGAGGGCGACGGAAAGTACGTTATCGACGCTGATACTTGCGTTGAGTGTGGTGCTTGTGCAGGTGTTTGTCCTGTTTCAGCTCCTTCTGCTGAATAATTCCGTTACATAAGGAAATACAGACAGTCCCCTTTTACGGGGACTGTTTTTTTGTTATGATAATAAACCTGATAAATAAAAGCAGCCCCTTTTGAAAAAAGGGGCTGCTTTTATGATAATAATTACTTTTACATAAAGCCTTCGCACGGCTTTGACATTACTTCTTGAGGGCGGCAGGAACAGCGATGATATCGCTTGACTTTACCTTTACCTTGATAAGGTCCTCCTTGTTGTCACGGTCCTCTCTTGTCGGGAAGAAACCGACTGTGAACTCGCTGGGGATCTCAGAAAGTGCGAAGCCGCCTACAATGCCGTTGAAAGTGCTGTTGGCATTTACTGTGAACGGGCTTTGGAAGTATCTGTCGTTGAAGTTATTGATAGCGTAGATCTGAGTGCGGATAGCTCCTGAATATTCGGTATCGTCAGGGAAAATGAGGTAGAAGTTATTCAGGGTACTGAGCGTATATTCGGTATTTGTGTCATTCTTGACTGTAATATCGAAGTAGATGTAGTGCATCTTGTCATCGCCCTGCTCACCGGTGTCTATTACCTTATTGAGGGTGAAAAGAGTCTGGTTGGAATTTACCTCCTGAGCGAGGTCAGCAGTAGCGATCTGCTTTGCTACATTTTCACCTTCTGCGTGGCGGAGCACGAATGAACTGCTGCTGCCTTTCTTGCCGTTATCGCAGCTTACGACCGGCATTACTGCGAGCAATAATGCAGCTGCAAGTGCTGTTGCTTTTAAAAATCTCATATAGAAACCTCCGATTGGATCATAAATCATCTACAATAGTATAGCATAAAAGGCAAGCTGTGTCAAGAGTTCTATATTTCACATTCTTATCACACAATCATCACAGTCCGAACTTATTTATCCGTACTATTAATAGTATACTTTTTTTTAGGAGGAATTCTACAATGTCAAAAAGAAGAATTGCCGCTTTTGCGGCAGCAGTAATGATGATCAGCGGAATGGGTTATTCCGGAGCTTCTACTGCATTTTCACCTATGGGCAACGTTGCTATCGAGGCTGAAGCAGCAAACAAGACAACAAAGGACTTCGTAACAAGAATGTACAAGATAGTTCTCGGCAGATATCCTGATACAGCTGGTCTTAACAAGTGGGTGTCACAGCTCAACAAGAAGCAGAAAACTGCAGCAGACATTATCAACGGCTTCTTCTACTCTGATGAGTACAAGAACAAGAAGAAGTCGGCAAATGCTATGATAAAAGACTGCTACAAGGCTATGCTCAACCGTAACCCTGACTCAAAGGGACTTGCTGACTGGAAGAAGCGTTTCGATGCAGGTATGACTATTCAGGCTGTATGCAAGGGCTTTGTAGGCAGCACCGAGTTCAAGAACCTCTGCGCTGAATACGGTATCACACCCGGTAATATC
>ODAI010969364.1_pt1 | contig 14794 bp, 13 predicted proteins | sample 1539321 | NCBI WGS metagenome assembly ODAI01 (sample SAMN02144231, study PRJEB22623) | gut metagenome | biome: sheep rumen | host: Ovis aries | place: New Zealand
AAGAACGGCGGGGATGACGAAGAAGAAAAAGACGGCGAGGACGGGGCAGACAGCGAGGACGGAGACAGCACCGAAGGCGATGCTGGCACAGAGGATGAAGAAGAGCCCTCAGGCGGCGAAAACGAGGATGACAGTTCCGAAAGCGGATCCGATGGAGCTTCCGAAGACAGCGGCGGAGGTGATATACACTTTGAATGATGAGTTTGCTTATATCAAGGAGAATTATCTGCGCATAAGGGAAAATATAGAGCGTGCGGGCGGCGCCCGATTCATGGCAGTCACCAAGACCGTTCCTCCCGAAAAGGTGAATTATTCCCTGTCTCTCGGGATAGACCTTATCGGTGAGAACCGTGTGCAGGAATACCTCTCCAAGGAACAGGACTATTCCCCTGTGAAGATGCATTTTATAGGGCATCTGCAGACCAACAAGGTAAAGTATATCATAGGCAAGGCAGAAATGATACAGTCCGTTGACAGCATCCCGCTTGCAAGGGAGATAGCAAGGCTTTCCGGAAAAGCGGGTATCGTGACGGATATACTGCTGGAAGTGAATATAGGGGCAGAAGAGAGCAAAAGCGGCTTTTCTCCCGAAGAAACAGACAGTGCGGCTGCCGAAATAAGCGAAATGAGCGGATTGAAGGTGAGAGGGCTCATGACCATACCCCCGCCCGAAAGACCCTCATATTATTTCGGACAGATGAGAAAGCTGTTTGACGATCTGTCCCCGAAACCTTACTTTGATGCGGATATACTCTCAATGGGAATGTCCGCAGATTACGAGACCGCCATTAAATGCGGATCGAACCTTGTAAGGATAGGCTCCGCCCTTTACGGAGCAAGACCAAAGAAATAAGATCATTTTATTTATTTTCATTTGTAAGGAAGGAAGAAGAAAAATGAGTTTTGTTGATAACATCAAAACCGCTTTAGGGCTTGACAATGCCGATGATGTGGAGAATTACGACAGCTACGACTCCTCCGCTCAGTATCAGCAGCCTCAGAACGCACCTCAGCCCAGACAGGACTACACACCTTCTCAGGGCGGCAGACCGGAGGAAAAGGACAAGGTGAATATCACCGTTACCGCACAGCTCCAGGTGATACTTGAAAAGCCAGAGAAGTTTTCCGACACGAAGGAGATTGCTAATCATCTCAACAACAAAAAGACCGTTGTTCTCAACCTTGAATCCACTACACCCGATGTTACGAGAAGGATAATAGACTTTCTTGGCGGTGTTGCCTATGCAAACGGCGGCAGCATCAAGCCTGTAGCCCACAACACCTTTATCATCACCCCCTACAATGTAGGCTTCCAGGGCGATGAGGTCTCCGAGCAGCTGGGCAGCAACGGCATAATCCTCTGATAAGAGCATGATCGCCGTGCCGGGTGCCGCAGGAGAAGAAAAGCTGTTCCTTGCAAGGCTCTCAGACCTTTCAAAACAGGCGGAGCGGGACGGTAAGCCCCGTTTTACCAGGTTTCTGGACTCTGCACAGGCCGCTCTCTGCATAAGGAGCTTTGAAAGATCCTATGAGAATTTCATGCTCTGCGGCGGCTATGAGGATGCCGAAAGGCTGATGTGCGGGATATTCCCCGAATACGCAGAGCCCGACAGAGAGGCTTTCCCCATAAAGATAGTACACTTTTCCTCAAGGATGGCGGACAAGCTCTCTCACAGAGATTATCTTGGAGCGATCCTCTCACAGGGTCTCGAACGTGATGTGGTGGGAGATATCGCAGTCTGTAGGGACGGAGCCTATGTGATGGTGTGTGAAGCTGCCGCAGAAACGGTGCTCTCCATCGAAAAGATAGGGCGTGTCGGCGTTAAGGCAGAGCTTGTCACAGACAGCTCGGAGGTCCGCTCCGACGAAGTGCCGGAGGAAAAGGTGACCACAGTTTCCTCTCTGCGCCTTGATGTGCTCACATCTGCCTGTGCCGGCATCTCACGCTCAAAGAGCGCAGAACTCATACACAGGGGACTGGTGAACGTTTCGGGCGTTTATTCTGCGGATGTGAGCTATGAGCTGAAAGAGGGGATGAAGTTCTCCGTGAGAGGCTTTGGAAAGTTTCAGTTCCAAAGCATAGAAGGCGAGACCAAAAAGAACAAGATTCGTATAAAACTCCTTATGTACAGGAAAGCTAAATAAAGAAGGGATCAAGAAATGATTACTGCCAATGATGTTATGAAAAAGAGCTTTGAACAGACAAAGCTGGGCTACCGTCAGGAAGATGTGGATGAATTTCTCGGACAGATAGCCGACACTCTCAAAACTCTTGAGAGTGAGAACGCTAAGCTCCTTTCCCAGAAGGAAGAGGACGAAAAGAAGATAGAAGTGCTTGTGGCAAGCATCAAGCAGTACCGTGCCGATGAAGAGGCTATCAAGGATGCCATGATAGATGCCCGCAGGCAGAAGCAGAACATCATCAACGAGGCAGAGCAGAAGGCAGCGGAGATCATATCCGAGGCAAGCTCCAAGGCGGATGAGCTCAAAAGCAGCATAACTCTCAATATAGACAGCGAAAAGGCTGAGCTTGAAAGGGTACAGGCAGAGGTGAAGGATTTCAAGAAGTCCCTGCTTGATATGTACCGGGATCACATAAGCCTTATTTCTTCCCTTCCCGGCGAGATCGAAGAGGATGAAGAGGAAGAATACGAAGAGGAATACGAGGACGAAACAGAGGCTACAAGACATTTTGATACATCGGCACTGAGATCTGCCGAGTAATATCGCCTTTGCATATATTTTTTTGAGGTGAAAGTAATGGCTCAGGAATTCAATTCCACACTTAATCTGCCCGATACCGGCTTTTCCATGAGGGGAAACCTTGTCCAGAAGGAACCGGGAATACTGGAAGAATGGGGGAAGAAGCAGCTTTATAAGAAAATGACCGAGAAGAACGCAGGGAAGAAGCCCTATGTTCTCCATGACGGACCTCCGTATGCAAACGGCGATATCCACATGGGCACCGCCTTGAATAAGGTCCTGAAGGACATTATCGTAAAGCAGAAGAATATGTCGGGATACTATTCCCCATACATCCCGGGCTGGGATACCCACGGTCTTCCCATTGAGCTGAGGGTACTCAAGGATCTTGGTGCGGAAAACGGCTCCATACCCGCTCCTGAGCTTCGCAAAAAGTGCAGGGATTATGCCTACACACAGGTGGAGAGACAGAAGGGACAATTCATGCGCCTGGGAGTCCTGGGTGATTTTGATGACCCTTACCTTACTTTAAAGCCCGAATTTGAATCACATCAGGTGGAGATATTCGGTGAGATGTACCGCAAGGGCTATATATACAAGGGACTTAAGCCCGTTTACTGGTGCCCCGATTGCCAGACCGCTCTTGCAGAGGCAGAGATAGAGTATGCAAACGATCCCTGCCACTCCATATATGTAAAGTTCAGGGTTACGGATGACAAGGGACTTTTCACAAAGCAGGGTCTTTCCCTTGACAACACCTATTTTGTGATATGGACTACCACCACATGGACTCTTCCCGGAAACCTGGCGGTCTGCGTAGGACCTTCCTATGATTATGCGGTCGTTTCCTGCGAGGGTGAAAACTATATCATCGCCGAGGCTCTGACAGAGACTGTCATGAAGGCAAAGGGCAGCCCCGAATACACTATCAAGGCAAGATTCAAGGGCAGCGAGCTTGAATACATGAAGACGGCTCACCCCTTCCTTGACAGGGAGTCTCTGGTCATAGTAGGCGACCATGTAACCCTCGAAAGCGGTACAGGATGCGTTCACACAGCCCCCGGCTTTGGTGTGGACGACTTTGAGGTATGCAAGAAATATCCGGAGATACCGATCATCGTTCCCGTTGACTCAAAGGGAAAGCAGACTGCGGAAGCAGGCAAGTACGCAGGTCTCGGCACAGAAGATGCCAACAAGGCGATAGCCAAGGATCTGGAGGAAAGCGGCGCCCTGTTCGCTCTTGAAAAGATAGTCCACCAGTATCCTCACTGCTGGCGCTGCAAGCAGCCCGTTCTCTTCCGTGCTACCGAACAGTGGTTCTGCTCCGTGGAAAAGTTCAGGGATGATGCCGTAAAGGCTGTTGAATCCGTTAAGTGGATACCCGAATGGGGCGAGGATCGTATCAAGGGAATGGTAATGGATCGCTCCGACTGGTGCATATCCCGTCAGAGAACATGGGGCGTTCCCATACCCGTAATGTACTGCAAGGACTGCGGCAAGCCCTATGTGAGCGAAGAGCTCATCAAGAAGGTATCGGAGATATTCCGCAAAGAAGGATCTGACAGCTGGTACATCGAGGATGAGAAGCACTTCCTCCCCGAGGGAGCCAAGTGCGAATGCGGATGCACCTCCTTTGTGAAGGAAAAGGATATTTTCGATGTCTGGTTCGACAGCGGCGTTACCCATGCTGCCGTTATGCAGGAGAAAGGCTTCGATCTTCCCGTTGACCTGTACCTTGAAGGTGCAGACCAGTACAGAGGCTGGTTCCAGTCATCCCTTCTGACCTCTGCCGCCATAGGAAAGGGTGCGCCCTACAAGGCTGTCTGCACTCACGGCTGGGTAGTTGACGGCGAGGGCAAGGCGATGCACAAGTCCTTGGGCAACGGTATCGCTCCGGAAGATGTTATAAAGCTCAACGGTGCTGATATACTCAGGCTCTGGGCTGCTTCCTCCGACTATCATTCCGATGTCCGCATATCTCAGGATATAATCAAGCAGCTTGCTGACACCTACAAGAAGATAAGGAACACATCCAGGTTCATCCTCGGAAACATCTCCAACGGCGAGGGCTTTGATCCCGAAAAGGATGCACTCCCTCTCTCCGATCTCGAAGAGATAGACAAGTGGGCGATAAACCGTCTGAATATCCTTATAGACAAGGTCAATGCAGGCTATGAAGCCTTTGATTTCCATGTAGTCGTACACAGCATACATAATTTCTGTGTTACGGAAATGTCCAACTTCTACCTTGACATAATCAAGGACAGGCTTTACTGTGATGCGGAAAAGTCCGTGGAAAGGCGCAGCGCACAGTACGCTATGTGGCTCGTTCTGCGGGCTCTGGCTAAGATGCTGGCTCCCATACTTTCCTTCACTGCCGAAGAGATCTGGAAATACATACCCAAGACATCAAGCGACGATGCCGAAAGCGTATTCCTCAACACCATGGATGAAAAGGCCGCTCTTACCGGCTGCGATGATATCATCGCCAAGTGGGACAGGCTCTACGACCTGCGCTCCAAGGTCACAAAGGCTCTGGAGATAAAGAGAAACGAAAAGTTCATCGGTGCATCCCTTGAAGCAAAGGTGATCCTTTCCACCGAGAACGAGGAGCTTTATTCCTTCCTCACCTCTCACAAGGAGGATCTGGCGAAGGTGCTCATAGTTTCGCAGACCGTTGTGGAAAAGTCCTCCGAGGGCGAATATAAAGCCGAGGGCGAAGAGCTCTTCGTTACCGTTGAGAAGGCAGACGGCAGAAAGTGCGAGCGCTGCTGGTCCTACAGTGAGTATGTGGGCAGCAACGCAGTATATCCCACCCTCTGTGAGCGTTGCGCTGCACAGGTGGCTTCAGCCGAAAAATGACGATACTTTTCTGGTGCCTTTGCCTTGTACTGGCACTTATAGACAGGGGAACAAAGGCAGCTGCCGAAAGGCTCATTGAACCGGGGAGCGTAAATGAGGTCATAAAGATAGGTGACAGGCGCATCCTCTGGTTCACCCTGCATCACAATACGGGAGCCGCATTTTCCAGCTTTACGGGAAAAACAGCCATGCTCAGCGTTGTGACAGTGATACTGCTGCTTATAGTAGCCGTTTACTTCCACAAAAACAAGAAGCGCCTCCCGGAGACCATAGCCATGGCTATGATCTTCGGCGGGGGACTGGGCAACCTGTTTGACAGGATAGTTTACGGGCAGGTGACGGACTTCATAAATCTGTTCCCCTTTGATTTCATTTTCAATTTTGCAGACATATGCGTGGTTCTGGGAGTAATATTCCTTATCATAGTTTACCTTTTCACGGACAAGGACGACAAGCCGAAGGATGCTCCCGGGGACGGTGACACGGAACATGAATGAAAGAGTAGTGTTCCTTACAGCCGATTCCGACTGCAAGAGACTGGACAAGTTCGTCAGCGAAAGTATAGAGGAAGTGAGCCGTTCTCTGGCGGCAAAGCTGATAAACGACGGAAACATCACCGTAAACGGTAAAAAAGTAAACAAGAGTGCGGATATAAAGGCGGGGGACTCTGTAGAGGTGACTCTCATCCCCCCCGAAACACTGTCTGCCGAACCTCAGGATATACCCATTGAAATAATCTATGAGGACGATCATCTCCTTGTGGTGAACAAGCCCAAGGGAATGGTGGTACACCCTGCGGTCGGGAACCCGGACGGCACTCTTGTAAATGCGCTCATGTACCACTGCGGCGGCAGACTGTCCACCATAAACGGAGTAATAAGACCGGGGATAGTCCACCGTATAGACAAAAACACCAGCGGACTGCTGGCTGTGGCTAAAACGGACACAGCCCACAGGGGGCTTGCGGAGCAGATAAAGGCACATTCCTTCACAAGGGAATATATAGCCGTTGTCTGCGGGCATCTGCGGGAAATGAGCGGCACTGTCGATGCTCCCATCGGCAGAGACCCTTCAAACCGTCTGAAAATGGCTGTTACCGCCAAAAACTCCAAAGAGGCTGTCACCCACTTTCAGGTGATAGAAGAACTGAGGGGAGCTTCTTTCATCAGATTGAAGCTTGAAACGGGACGCACACACCAGATAAGGGTACATATGGCTCACATCGGTCATCCGGTCTACGGAGACGATGTTTACGGACATGGTGTAAAGGGCGTTGAAGGGCAGTGTCTCCACGCCTATAAGCTGGGGTTTATCCATCCGGTGACCGGAGACTATATGGAATGGTCCACAGAACTGCCGCAGTATTTTTCGGAGATACTCCTTAAACTGCGAAAACAAGGCTGAGTTTTAAATCATTACATTCAATGGATAATATTACAGATCATATAAACAATATCCCGACAGAAAAGCTCAAAGGAGCTGAGATCCTTTTCTTTTCCGATATGGACGGGACCTTTCTCAAGCACGACAAGACCATATCGGAGGAAAACCTTGCCGCCGTAAAAAGGCTTTCTGAGGCAGGCGGCAAGTTCATAATCACCACAGGGCGTGTGATACAGGCTTCAAAGCATTACTTTGAGCCTATGGGAAATGCCTTTCCCGCCATACTTTGCAACGGCGGCATGATCTATGACTGTGCCTCCGGGAAAGTCATGTGGTCAAAGTACCTCGATGCGGATACTGCCAAGAGCAGCATAGAACAGCTTCTGGAGGAATTCCCCGATGTGTGCGCAGAGATATGCACCCCCGACTGTATATATGATGTGAACATCAACGACACGGAAAGAGGGCACTGGAAAAGTGCGGGCTTTACCGCAGAGATAGTCGGGAGCATCGACGAAGTTCCCCGTGAGAACTGGTCTAAGGTGCTCTTTGCCATGAAAGCTGAACGGATAGAGAGCTTTGCGGCATACTGCCGCACTCTTCCTCACTATGACAAAGCGGAATATGTCACCTCCGGCACCATTTTTCACGAGATGCTGCCCAAAGACTGCTCCAAAGGCTCTGCGCTGAAAAGGCTGCTGCAGGTCTATCACATTGAAAACCCCTTTACCGTGGCAATGGGTGACTACGACAATGATATAGAGATGCTGCAAAGCGCCGACCTTGCCGTATGCCACGCCAACGCCAGGGACAATGTAAAGGCAGTCTGCGCATGGGTCACGAGGGAGACATCGGAGGAAAATGCCGTTGCAGGTGTCATAGACACGCTCCTTGCAGCAAAGCAGCATGGCTTTTGAGCAAGTTACGGTATGACATGAGCAAATTGTAATTTGATAAATGTTCCCGAAAAGAGTATAATAGATACATAGAAAAATGATCCTCTTGGAAGAAAGGAAGTCTAAAATGGACCAACTTACAAAAAAGCAGCTTGAGATCACAGCATGCAAGGTGAGGATGGGTATTATCGAGGGTGTTTACAACGCCAAGAGCGGACATCCCGGCGGATCCCTTTCCATTGCCGATGTGCTCACCTACCTGTATTTCAACAGAATGAATGTAGATCCCAAGGATCCCAAGAAAGCAGACAGAGACAGACTTGTACTCTCTAAGGGTCACACAGCCCCCGCTCTGTACTCCGTGCTTGCACAGAAGGGTTATTTCCCCGAGGAGGAACTCAAGAGCCTTCGTCATATAGGTGCTATGCTCCAGGGTCACCCCGACATGAAGCATATCCCCGGTGTGGATATGTCCTCCGGTTCTCTGGGTCATGGTATCTCCGCTGCTGCGGGAATGGCTCTTGCGGGCAAGAAGTCCGGTGCATCCTACAGAGTATATGCTATACTGGGAGACGGCGAGCTTGAAGAAGGTCAGGTATGGGAGGCTGCCATGTTCTCCGCTCATTACAGGCTTTCAAACCTTACAGCCATCGTTGACAACAACGGACTTCAGATAGACGGAAAGATCACCGATGTCTGCTCACCCATGCCCATAACCGACAAATTCGCTGCTTTCGGCTGGAACGTAGTCACCGCCGATGCCCATGATTTTGACAGCCTTGAAAAGGCTTTTGCCGCATCCGATAACTCTGACAAGCCCACTGTCATCGTTCAGACATCCATCAAGGGCAAGGGCGTTTCCTACATGGAGAATCAGGTGGGCTGGCACGGCACGGCACCCAATACCGAACAGTATGAGATCGCAATGAAAGAGCTTTCCGATAGGCTCGCCGTTTTGGAGGGTTAAGGTCATGGAAATAAAGAAAAAAGCTACAAGAGAAAGCTACGGCGAGGCACTTGCCGCACTGAGCACAGAATTTGAGGATCTCTATGTTCTGGATGCAGACCTTGCGGCAGCCACAAAGACAGGCATATTCAAGAAGGCGTGTCCCGAAAGGTTCATAGACTGCGGCATAGCAGAGGCTAATATGATGGGCGTTGCGGCAGGTATGGCAGCAGCGGGCAAGAAGGTGTTCGCAAGCTCCTTTGCCATGTTTGCGGCAGGCAGAGCATTTGAGATAGTCCGCAACTCCATAGGCTACCCCCACCTTAATGTAAAAATAGGTGCCACACACGCAGGTATCAGCGTCGGAGAGGACGGAGCCACTCACCAGTGCAACGAAGACATAGCTCTTATGCGCACTATCCCCGGCATGACCATCATCAACCCCGCAGACGATGTGGAGGCAAAGGCAGCAGTGCGTGCCGCCCTTGAATTTGAAGGCCCCGTTTATATGCGCTTCGGCCGTCTGGCAGTGCCTGTTTTCAACGATCCCGACACCTACGAATTCAAGCTGGGCAAGGGCATCACCCTGCGTGATGGGAACGACATAACCATCATAGCTACCGGTCTTATGGTGAATGAGGCTCTGATAGCTGCCGATAAGCTCCTTGAAGAGGGCATAAAGGCAAGGGTCATAAACATCCACACCATAAAGCCCATAGACAGAGAGCTGATTGTGAAGGCAGCACAGGAGACCCGCGCTATCGTTACAGCCGAGGAGCACAGCGTTATAGGCGGTCTTGGCAGTGCAGTGGCAGATGTGGTCACTGAGGAATACCCCGTTCCCGTTTACAAGGTTGGCGTGAACGACGAATTCGGTCATTCCGGTCCAGCTGTGGAGCTTTTGAAGCAGTTCGGTCTTTGTGCGGACAACATAGCCGACAAGGTAAGAAAGGCTCTCGGCAACAAGTAAATAAAGGCATTTCATTTGTGCTATGCGCTTTATAGGTGAGGTGCATAGCACAATAGCCATTTTAGAAGATAGAAGTCAGACGACAGAGATATACCGTTCACTCTGCGATGTACAAAAGATCTTAAAGCCCGGATCATGAGTATCTGCGGCTCGTTTCTTGTCTGTACATCGGTCAGAGATCGGTATCAGACATTAGATGTTAAGGGTGATAATATGGGCTCCGTATACGGCAGGATATTCAGAGTTTCAACATGGGGAGAATCCCACGGAAAGGGCGTAGGTGTCGTCATAGACGGCTGCCCTGCCAGGATAGAGCTGTGCGAGGAGGATATACAGAGATTTCTCGACCTCAGAAGGCCGGGACAGAATAAGTTTGCCACTCCACGCAGGGAAGCGGACAGGGCTGTTATACTTTCCGGAGTTTTCGAGGGTAAGACCACAGGCACGCCTATCTCCGTGATGGTGGAAAACACCTCACAGCGTTCGGCGGATTATTCGGAGATAGCCTCCTATTACCGTCCTGGGCACGCTGACTATACCTTTGACATGAAATACGGCTTTCGTGACTACAGGGGCGGCGGACGCTCTTCGGGCAGAGAGACCATAGGAAGGACGGCGGCAGGCGCTGTTGCAGACAAGATGCTGCGTGAGATCGGCATAGATATACTCTCCTATGTGCGCTCTGTCGGAGATATAGAGATAAATTCCTTTGACCCCGCAGAAATAAGGCAGAACCCTCTGTGTATGCCGGACAAAGAGGCAGCAGAGAAGGCAGGCGCCTTTCTTGAGGAGCTGCTGAAAAAGCAGGACTCCGCAGGAGGAGTGGTGGAATGCCGTGTAAGCGGTCTGCCCGCAGGACTGGGGGAGACCGTATTCGACAAGCTGGATGCGGAGCTGGCAAAGGCTGTAATGTCATTGGGGGCTGTAAAGGGCTTTGAGATAGGCGAGGGAATGAATGCCGCAAGGCTCACGGGCAGCGTGAACAACGATGCCTTTGTCATGAAGGACGGAAAGATCTCAAAGGCCACGAACCATTCCGGCGGCGTGCTCGGAGGTATGTCCGACGGGTCGGAGCTCGTATTCAGAGCCGCTTTCAAGCCCACACCGTCAATATCATCCCTGCAAAAGACAGTAGACCGCAGCGGCAAGGAGACAGAGGTATCCGTAAAGGGCAGACACGACCCGATCATCGCTCCCCGTGCTGCCATTGTGGTACATTCCATGGCCGCCATAGTAATAGCGGATATGCTGCTTCTGAATATGTCATCCCGTATCGACAGGATAAAGAGCTTTTACAAGGAAATCATCCCGGGATAAGGATGCAGGATCCTAAAGTCAACGAAAAAGCAACAGGGGGTCGCTCTTTTGAATCAACGCAGAGACAGGAAGGAACGAAGCGTAGGCGCTGTAAAAACAGCGCTGAAATACGCCTTTTCACTTCATGAGGACACAGCCCACAACGACGAGATAAGAGACAGGCTGCTTTCGGGCGGAAAGGTGACAGGCACCAATCTTTGTGTGATGATATGTGCGGTGATCATAGCATCCGCAGGACTGAATGTCAACTCCACAGCAGTCATAATAGGAGCTATGCTCATATCGCCCCTTATGGGCTCCCTTCTTGCCATAGCCTACGGTACGGCATCCGCAGACCCGTTCACAACCGAGCGGCACCTTATAGGATTCCTTTTTCAGGTACTGGCAAGTATCGCCGCATCTACGGTCTATTTCCTCCTTTCTCCCGTAAAGGAAGCCACTCCCGAACTGCTGGCAAGGACCAGCCCCACCTTTTTTGATGTGGTGATCGCCGTTACCGGCGGTGTTGCGGGTATAATCGGGCAGACAAGAAAGGACAAGGCAAACAACATAATACCGGGAGTTGCCATAGCAACAGCGCTCATGCCTCCTCTTGCCACCTGCGGATACTCTATAGCCAACCGTAACTGGACCATGCTGGGCGGAGCGCTGTATCTTTTTGTCATAAACAGCTATTTCATATATTTCTCTGCAGATGTCATACTTACCGTACTCTCTATCCCAAAGGTAAGGGAATTTACTCTGGAGGAATGGCGTAAAAAGCAGCGCAGGATGCTTAGAAATGCTGTTTTGATCGCTATACCTGCCATAGTTTTCACCTTCATGATCTCCAATACATAAAACGGGGCGATGAACATGGATACATCTGCGGAAAAGAATGTCATGTCAAAGGTAGAGGAGGAGATAAGGACCTACGGTCTTTTTTCTCCCAGGATAATGTGTGCGCTGTCGGGCGGTGCAGACAGCGTCTGTCTGCTTTTGTGCCTGAAGGGACTGTCGGAAAAGCTGGGCTTTGAGCTGTCCGCAGGTCATGTGAACCATATGCTGCGAGGAGAGGAAAGCGACCGGGACGAGGAATTTGCAAGGGAGCTGTGCCGCAGGGAAAATATCCCGTTCAGGTCGGAAAGAGCGGATGTGGGAGCCTATCAGAGAGAACACAGGCTGAGCCTTGAGGAGGCTGCCCGTGAGGTAAGGTATGGCCTTCTCCGAAAAATGGCAGAAGGAGCATATATAGCCACAGCCCACAACCTTGACGACAATGCGGAAACTGTCATATTCAATCTTATAAGGGGCACAGGGCTCAAAGGCATCTGCGGTATACCTCACAAAAGGGCGGATATAATCAGGCCGCTGCTCTCGGTGTCAAGAAGTGAATGTGAGCTTTTCCTGAGAGAGCGTTCACAGGAGTATGTCACAGACAGCACAAACCTGAAGGATGACTATACAAGGAACAAGATAAGGCACAACATCATGCCTCTTATGCGGGAGATAAACCCACTTGCCTCCGAAGCAGCAAGAAGGCTCTCCGGACAGGCAGAGGAAAACGAAAACTATTTTGAGGAGCTGCTTTCCTCCCTTTCGGACAAAGAGGCTGTAAAGGCCCATCCTGCGGTAAGGAAAAAGTATATAGCCCGCAGGCTGAAAGAAAACGGGATAGCCGTCAATTCTCTGAGAGTGTCGGATATAGACAGCCTTATGGAAAGCAGGGCAAGCACAAGGTACAGCCTTTCGGGGGAGACCTTTGCGGTGCTGAGAAAAGGCGTGCTCTCCATAGAGCAAAACAGGAATATACAGCCGTTTTACAGGGCTGTTTCATCCTTTCCCGCCGATACGGAGCTAAAGGAATATGGTAAAAGGGTGAAAATATTCTGTGAGGAAAATGATAATTGGAAAAGCGACGATAAATTTAACAAAAAATTAACAAACAACTGCCTTGACTATGATAAAATACAAGGTGGTGTAATTATCAGGACAAAGACAGAGGGAGATAAGATCACCCTTGCGGGCAGAGACTTCCGCACAAGCCTGAAAAAGCTTTACAACTCTCTGGGGCTGAGCGCTTCCGAACGGAAGTCTGCTCTTGTGCTTGCAGACGAAAACGGGCTCATATGGAGCGAATACGGCGGTGTTTCCGATAAAGTCAGGGTCTCGGAGGAAACACGGCGCATACTGAGGATCGAGGTCACTTATGAAGGATAAACCCGAGATACTTATATCCCAGGAGGAGATAAACGAAAAGATACGCATATCCGCTGAAAGGCTCAGCGATGAGCTCAGAGATCAGCCCATTCTTTTCGTATCCATACTCACCGGTGCCTTTATTTTTACGGCAGACTATATGAGACAGATGTCTACTCACTGTGAGATAGCCTTTATGAGCGCATCGAGCTACGGTGACAGTGACACAAGCTCCGGTGTGGTGAAGGTGGAGCTTGATATCAAAAAGGATATTTCTGCATACAATGTGGTCATCCTTGAAGACATCATTGATACGGGCAACACCATCGCAAAGGTAACGGAGCTTTTAAGGGCGAGACACCCCATATCCCTGAGAGTGATAGCTTTGCTTGATAAACCTTCCCGCAGGATAAACGGTTTCAAAGCCGATGAGGTGCTTTTTGAGATCGAGGATAAATTCGTGGTGGGCTACGGCCTTGATCATGCGGGTAAGTACCGTGAGCTCCCCTATGTGGGAGTTTGCAGCACCTGACTGTAACAGAAGGAAGGAAAACTGATGGGCAGAAACAACAGAGGACTTATAATATATCTCCTGATAGCGGCTGTGATACTTGCGGCTACGGTATATTTCCTGAGGCAGACCGCCACAGTTCCCAGTGAGTACCAGTATTCGGAGATAATGAAGTATTTTGACGAATACAAGGTAAGCGAGTACACCTTTGACCTGGGCTCGGGAGAGCTGAAAATGAAGGTGGACGACAACGGGACTCCAAAGGATATAAACTATACAGTTCCCAATGTATCTATCTTTATTGACGAGATACAGGCAAGCAATAACGGGGAGAATTACAGAACAGCATATAACAAGCTCCACCCTGATGCGCCTTTGAAGCAGGAATACTTCAAGATTCAGGATAATTCATGGCTGTACAACATCCTGCCCTCGGTCATCATCCTTGGTATGACCATAGCCCTCTTCGTGTTCATGATGCGGCAGACGGGCGCAGGAGGACGCTTCAACACCTTCGGAAAGGCAAATATCAAGAGCCAGAGCACCAAAAAGACCACCTTTAAGGATGTGGCAGGGGCCGATGAGGAAAAGCTGGAGCTGTCCGAGATAGTAGACTTCCTTAAAAACCCCAAGAAATACAACGACATCGGCGCAAGAGTTCCCAAGGGCGTACTGCTCATGGGACCTCCGGGCACAGGTAAGACACTGCTTGCAAGGGCAGTGGCAGGGGAGGCAGGCGTTCCTTTCTTCTCCATTTCCGGCTCGGACTTCGTAGAGATGTTCGTAGGTGTAGGTGCATCGAGAGTCAGAGACCTTTTTGAGACCGCAAAGAAAAACGCTCCCTCCATCATCTTCATAGATGAGATAGATGCAGTGGGCAGACAGAGAGGCGCAGGTCTTGGCGGCGGTCATGATGAGCGTGAGCAGACACTTAACCAGCTGCTCGTTGAAATGGACGGCTTTACGGCAAATGACTCGGTAATAGTCATGGCAGCAACAAACAGGCGTGATATTCTTGACCCTGCGCT
>ODAI011843364.1_pt1 | contig 14794 bp, 14 predicted proteins | sample 1539321 | NCBI WGS metagenome assembly ODAI01 (sample SAMN02144231, study PRJEB22623) | gut metagenome | biome: sheep rumen | host: Ovis aries | place: New Zealand
TTCCGACAATCCGGAATTGTTGAACGTGGCGGTGTCTCGTGCGAAGCGGCAGTTTATTCTCGTCGCTTCTGAGGAGGAGCAGCCTCAAGGCAGCAATGTTGGCGACTTAATTGGGTATATTCGATACAATCATTGTGAAATTTCTCACAGTGCGATTGGTTCTGTATTTGACTACATGTACCGCCAATATGAAGCGGAACGGCAGGCTTTTTTGAAACGGCATAAACGTGTTTCGGAATATGACTCGGAAAACCTGATGCACGGCTTGATCGAAGAAGTGTTATCAGACACATATCAAACCCTCGGCGTTTTTCAAACATTTGTCAAGACTGGTTAGCAGTTTTTTTGGAAAAAAGTTTGAAGCGTAGAAAAGTTGCTTTTCTACGCTTCTTGATCGTTTGCATCCTTCAGGTTTTCTTTCTGAATCATGCGCTTCAGCTTTTCCTCAAGAGTACCCTTTGCTTTTTCGGCTGGTTTCAGACCGATGATATAGGTTGTCTTTCCAATCTTGCGGGAATGGGTATTGATCGGTTCTGCCATTGAAGTCACTCCTCCTTGCCGTCCAAGCGCTGGAAGTATTTGGTCAGGGCCCGCAGGAGGGCCCGGCCTTCCGTCTCGGTGAGGGTAATGCCCTTCATGCTCTTGCTGTGATCTGGAGCCCAGTCACGGATGTCCAGCTTTTCGTCATGACCGTTCCAGGCAACCAGATTGAGCTCCTTGGTGTATCCGCTGGGCCTTGCGCTTAGTACAGCCAGGTGCTCCACGATAGCATAGGTGATTTCGCTTTTGTTCATGTTCAGTCCTTTCTGCCCGTTTGGCCGGTGGCACAACCTTCGTTTAGGTAAAGAAATACCCCTGTTTTCGATTGAAAACAGGGGTATTGATTGGCTATTAGTTTTTTCAAGTAGAATCGGTTGAAAAGGTGCCAAAAACAAGAATACAGCACTTTTGTATCAGGGTCAAAGATCGGGCTTTAGGAGTTCTCCCACTCTTCCAAAATTGCATTATACTCTTTGTCTGTCAGAATATGCTCACAGTTTTCACAAATCATCTGATCTCGATTTGGAACAAGTAGGACATCCCACCCGCATTTAGGGCATTTGATTACTCTGTCATCAGGGTCCCTTGCCTCGCTAACGCCATATTCTCCGGGTATCCTATCGAGGGAAATGCCGGTTGCAGCCTCTTCTTGCCAGGCATAGAAACCACATTTATTACATTTGTAGCGCGACGACACTTCATCAAAGTACATTCTACCACGAGTGCAATTAATGCATTCGTAAGACGCCATTTTTGCATCCCCTTTCTTGTATTCATCAAATGTGTAGTTGTACAAAGATTTTGTATTTACCATTATAACAATGTTGGGGATCATAGTCAAGATATACTCACCAATTCCATTTTGGGTGTTTTCAAGCAATAGGCGAGGAGGTTTCCAGTTCGTACAGTCGGTCATGCAACGCTTGGATGTCCTCTTTGAACTGGTTGCTTTCGTAACTCAACACACAAGCCATTCGCTGAATGGCGGCAGGATCTTCCTTGCGGCAATACAAAGCGAATGCGATACGCTTTGCTCCGTTTTCTCGCTCATACATAGGTCTCACCTCCTTTCCGTTTCGTGGGCCACAGGATCACCGTTCCCACCCTCGATTCTGCTTCTTCTGCCGCTCACGCTCCTGCTCCTCAAGCCACTCGAAGACCCTGGGCGGAATCTTGTCGATCAGCTGCTGAAGCTCCTTCTGCTTGCGGCTTAGCTCGTAGACCTTGTTGTTTGCGCCTTCCAGATCAACTTCCATGTCGTACATATCGCTTTTCAGCTCCCGGATTTGGCTCCGGTAGGAGGCGTTTGAACGTTCCAGATCGTCGATATACTTGTCCGTCGTTTTGATCTGCTCGGTGAGCTTCACCATCTGCGGCGCATACTTGCCCAGGAGCGCAACGGCAGCTTCCTTCTTCTTGCCGCTGTTGAAGAGGTTAATGTCGTTGATGGCCTGGAGGATTTCTGCGTAATGGTCATAGAGCTGCCCGGCGTTCTTGAAGAGATAGACCGGGATATGCTTCCTGTGAGTGATCCGGGCAGGGAGGCCACGGCTCAGATCGGGATAGCGTTCCGCCATGTGCGCATAGAATTCGTCCTGCCATTTCACCATGCCAGCAGGCCCGCCGATGATCTCCTTGTGCGACAGCCGGCCTTTGCTCGTGATGGGGACAAAGCAAAGGTGCATATGGGGCGTTTTCTCGTCCATATGCACCACGGCAGAAATGATATTCTCTTTTCCGATCTTCTTCTCGAAGAACGCTTCAGCATGTCGGAAATACTCCTCCTGCTCTTCGAGAGACTTTGCCTTGATCCAGGCAGGTGTAGCGCCGACGAAGCAATCCTGCAGCACCACGCTGTCCTTCCGGCGTCTTGCACCAACCTCCGCAATCCGATCCAGAACAGCGGTCCGGTACCGCTTGCTCGGTTCGATGATGTGGTAGTTCAGGTGGGTTCTTTCGGGATCAATGTCGGGATTGCTTTTGTACTCTTTCTTGAGTCTTTCGTGGTGGTTGCCGATCTTGGTAACGGCACCCAGCTTTCTTTTTTCTGTTCGCATAATCGCGTAGTTTGGCATAGCGTTCCTCCTTGTCGTTACGTTTTCGGGAAGGAAGGAAGCAAGAATGCAGAATGTCTCGTTCCTCCCTCTTCCTTTCGGGGATGGAAGGATGTAAGAATGCAGAATGTCTCGTTCATCTTACCGTCTTCTTATCGTCCTTTCCTCAGCTCGGCACCTCTGTCGGGAACCAAGTGGAGATCGGCAGCGTGCAGTACACAACATAAGCGCCTTGTGAAGATGTGCGAAGCCCCGTTCGCTCTGCGGAGCGCCCGGACCTCCACACATCCGGGGTCTGATTGTGCTGCTCGCCCGCCCGGCGCTCGCAGCACAACAGCCCCCGCACCGGATAAACCGAAGGTTTATCCTGCGGCGCATATGTTGTGTAACCCACTACACCTTGCCAGCAAGGTGGTGGGCCAGCCGTTCCCTCTGGACTCCCTTAAAACGCCTCATCGGCGGGTCATGCTGCGGCATCACCCCCCTCTGTCGGCGTTCGGCAAAGACCAAAACCACGTTGCTCCTTGTTTTACTGATCGTATCGCAAGAAGTGGTTTTGCTTTCTTTGCCGTGCTCTCGCTGATCCCGATGCTTCGCATCTGGACCATAATCTCTTGTTGAGATTTTGGCCCATCAGCGAGGAGCTGTAGCAGCGCCTCCAGCGCTGCCTGCATTTGCGTGTCCGGCCTGCCGTACCCCGCAAATGCATTTCCGAGAACTTCATCCGCTGTCCTGCACTCGTCACGCAGCCAGCGGATTTCTCCGCCTGCTACCGAGAAAGTGATAGCGTTGCCCGTCGGCCCGACGTTGCACTTGACCTGGGCAAGGATACGTTCATCGGGAGCTTCTTTGCCCACACGGGCCACCAGCAGAGCGCTTCGGGCTGCGGCAATCACATCAACCGAACCGGAGCCCCGGTTGATAGCCTTCAGCCCTTGCTTCTTGTTCTGATGGTGGATGATGAGAATCGCACAGCGCAGCTCCTTTGCGATCTCGATCAGGGGACGGAACTGGGCCCGGACAGCGTTGGCCGAGTTGATTTGTGTACCCTCTCCGATGTATGCGGAGAGAGGGTCCAGAATTAGCAGCCGAGCTTTTGTTTGACGCAGCGCTTCCAGCAGCCGCACATCCGAAAAGGAAAGGAACTTCTCCTTTTCGCTGATGAACAGCAGCCGCTCAGGATCGCCGCCGGCTTTCAGAAACCGGGGAACGATGGTATCGTCCGCATCGTCCTCCGAGGACTGATAGATCACGTTGATAGGCTCTTGCCCCTCGCCGTCCGTGAACGGCATGGGCTCGCCCCTGGTGAGCATGGCAGCCAGCTTCAGGATCATGAGGCTCTTGCCATCGCCGGAATCGCCCTGCAGGACCGTGACCTTGCCATAGGGGATGAAGGGGTACCACAGCCATTCGATCTCCCGGCACTCGACTTCACTTGCTTTGATGATTTCCAGATCTTGCATTCGACTTCTCCTTTCTTTGAAATTTTGGGCAATCGATCACCTTAACACGAAAGCTCTGCTTGCAGTCCCTCCGGCACTGTAAGCAGAGCTTGTTGAATGTAATCCTGTTTCGTTCGTTGAGGAAGATCGCCCACTCTTCCTTCCTCTTTTTGCTCATCCTCGGAATAACCATCACCTCCTAATCGGTTTCCTCGGCAGTTTTTGTCGGCTATCAAACAAATCCGGAAACGGAGCTTTTTTTCATATATCCTCGGGGCGAAAAACGTCTTTTTTTCGTTCAGGAGCGATTTTTGCGGAGGGGGTAAGGAAACGATATTACCCCGCTTCTGGTCGTGCACCTACGGCCTTCTGGCATAAGAAAAGGGACAGCCTCAAAATATGAGGCAGCCCCATTAAAAAAGAGTGGAATAATAGGTTCATGCTTGATTTTTATTAAAATTTGTTATAATATACATATAGCTGAATTAAAAACAAAGCTGGAGGGGTCGCTATGCAAGCAAGTTCCAGGCAAAGATGCAATAAAATATTTATTAGTTGGTCGGGAAAGTACAGTAAAGAAATTGCTAAGACAATCAAAAAAACACTGGAAAAAACAGTGTTTGAAAATACAGACTTAGAGTGCTTTGTATCCGATCAAGATATTGCTTCAGGATCTGACTGGTGGGAAAAGATAAAGAAAGAGCTGCGGAAATGTAAGCTTGGCATATTGTGTATCACAAAAGAGAATCTTCAAGCGCCTTGGCTTTATTATGAAGCTGGGGCTATGATTGCACGACAGGTTGACTCTATTCCTTTACTCGTTAGTTGCAATATTCGGGCCTTAGCAACAACTCCTCTTAAAGGACAGCAGGCAATTGATTTCTATGATCAGAAAAAGTTTTTGAAGATGCTTGCAGATATTAATATCAAAATGGGATTGGGATTAGCGGAAACTCAGATTAATATATTGGGTAAAAAAGCATATAGTGATATTAAAAGTGAATTAGAAACAGAGTTAAAAAAACTAAGAGAAATGAGAGTGTTTAATGGGCAATACATTTATCCAAGAGAAGTTAGCACCATTAAGAGAAATACGATATTTGTCAGTGCGGCGATGTCAAATTTGGCAGAAAATGAATATACAAAATTACGTGATTGCATGCTTAATGTCAGAGAATCCCTTATTCAGATTGGCTTTACTGAAGTCTATTGCCCCATGATAGATATTGAATCAAGCGATCATTTTGAAGGGAAAGCAAAGGCAATAAAGAACAATTTCCCTATTATGAAAAGCGTTGACAGCATGATTGTTGTATATCCCTGGAAAACAGCATCAAGTGCTCTTGCTGAAATCGGATATGGAATAGCTTTGACAAAAAGAATGGTAATATTCCATGGAGAGGGGTTACCCTATATGATAGAAGAAGCAGGAAGTTCTATAGCAAACATAAAAACGTATTCGTTTAATACCTACGATGAGATCAAGAGTATTATTGACAGCAACGGAATGGCGTTATTTGAAAGCGAAATAGGAGGGTTTGATGAATAATAAGATTTTTGTTGCGGTCCCAATTTCTGGGTTCAATTCTGAAACGGAATACCAATTTTTCAGAGAATCAGTAATGAAACTTATTTCCGAACTTCGAAATAGATCTTTTTCAGTGCATTCAGAGATTGAGGAAATTAATGACCAAAATGATTATGATTCACCGGAACAGTCAGTTCGGCACGATTTTGAAATGATTAAAGTATCAGATATTTTTGTTCTGTTATATCCTAAAAGAATTCAATCAAGTGCACTGATTGAGCTTGGTTACGCTTTTGCAATTAATAAACCAATTGTTATAATCGGTCCGCAAGAAGCGTTACCATTTTTAGCGCAAGGTCTTCCGTTGGTAAGTTCTACAATTGATTATATTGACTCAGTCCACATCGACACAGAGAGAATAATCCAAGCAATACTAAATATCTGTAATAATGGGAAGAAGAAAGATGATTCGGATTTTATGAATCAATAATACTCGGGAGGATAATATATGCCAGATTTTAGATTTGTTCATCCATCTGATCAACCAGAACGTGTTTTTCGTCTCATAGATTGGTTGGAAAGCAATTTTAATTCACAGGAATATGATGACTTTTATTGCCTTGTTGCGTTTGCGAAAATAAAACCGTTCTATAAATTACACGATAGTATCCAAAAATGGAAGCGTTCTGGTAAAACATCTAATGCCGTATTTGGTGTAGACCTTAAAGGTACAAGCTATCAAGCACTCCAATATGCTTTAGCTAACTTTAATGTGGTCAATATTTTGAACGCCGAAAATGCAACTTTTCATCCTAAGCTCTACGTTTTTTCAGGGGAAAATAAAGCGTCTGCATACTACGGGTCTGGCAACTTCACTGTTGGTGGGTTAGAGCAAAACTTTGAGGGTGGAGTTATTATTGATTATTGTTTGCCGACAGAACAAGCTGAGTTTGATATTCTTCTTGAAAACTATTATTCTGTCTTTAAGACAGCAACACCTTGCATAAAGCAACTTACGCCAAAGCTTCTTGAGGATATGAAGGGGGCAGGCCTTCTTCTCGATGAAACATCAAACGGATCGTCGGGCAATTCTGCCTCATCACGCAAAAGGCCAGCAGTTTCGGCGTCTCTGTTCGGTAAATATTCAGCAAAACCGCCAAGACCAATTTCCAAAAGTATTATGGAAGAAGCGGCAAAAAGTGCTGGGATACTGTTACCCGCTAAAGCCCTAAGAAGAGGAAATAGGAATCAAGGTGGAAGCCCTTCAACTCCTTCAACAGGCAGTGGATCATTACCGGATGTTTTATCGACCATTACAGACGGCCTTGTAATACAAGTTAATCCGCATCATAATGGAGAGATATTCTTAAGTAAAATCGCAGTTAATCAGAATAGTTCTTTTTTTGGATTCCCTTTTACGGGCAAGACCGTCCCCAAAAAGGGAGGGAATCCTTCTTATCCTCAAAGAATTCCTGATCCAGTGGTTAACATTCGTGTATACGACAGCACAGGGCGTTTAGTTAATAGTGAACTTAATTATCCACTGAATACCGTTTTCTATGAATCGAAATCCGAGATAAGGATAACAATCAACAAAACAATATTAGCTCCGCTCGATATTGCATCTGTAACCACAGATTATCCGATCCTCGTAATGCGATTGTCATCAACGGTTGGCTGTGATTATGACCTTGATTTCCTCAAATATGGCAGCTCAACGTATTTTGACTTTTTGAACATCTGCAACCAAGAACTTCCTGCAGGCGGTAAACCCGTCGGACGGAAAATGGGTTGGATTTAAGCGGAAAGGCGTTTCCTTTGATGGGAAACGCCTTTCTGCTATTTCCGGAAAACAAGAATATTGTTTTCCGTAATAGAGTTGTACATATGGATATAGTTTTCTTTTGTGACAGTTATTGGAATGTCGTTTATTAACGTCCAACCTAAGAATGTAGCTATCTCCCTAAGTACCTGAGTAGTGCGAATGATTACTGTTTCAACTCCGGTTGTAGTTTTTGTGTCTCCAATTACAATACAAATATTTCCTTCAGGTTTGACTACCCTATTGAGCGTCTTCATTACATCAGACATATCTTTAAAGTACATGTAAATCAGAGCTGCCATATTTTTCTTTCTAAAGCCAACATCAGAGTTTTGGTTTCCTGTATAGATGCGGTTTATGACTTGCTTCGCTGTGGCTGATTCGATTCCGGTATAGTCCCCCTTTACAATGAGGTTTTCATATAACTCCCGAGTGGTTTTGTTGATTTCGCGTGTTCCTGTCATTTCGGCCTCAATTGGGATCCTTTTACTGGAACTGATACCCCCGAGCACTAGCATGTTCAGACGATTTGTATCGATGTACGGCAATGCAGTTGCATAAGGAGGACTGGTTATTACTATATCAACACTTGATTCAGGCAGATAACCACTTACTGCATCGTAGTTTTTTGAGTTTCCTTTCCAAATTACAGCCTTTCCAATCTGTTCAGGTGCATTGTTTCGAATTGAATAGAAGCTCATTACTCGATTGTACTGTTGGTGTAACTTACTAAGGAACAACGGTAAAACTGGTGCATCAACGATAGGCTCTTTACGTCGTCTTATACGTAAATCGCTGGGTTCTTGCTGTGAAATCTCTCGAATAATTGAACTCAATATGACTTTAAGAAATCTTCGAATTCTCTCATCTGGAACCTTTGCTATTTTAGAAATAATAAACCCCATTTTCGCAATTACCTTTTCCGGGAACCAACTTTTTATTTCATCAATTGCCGAACTATCAAACCATGAAGAATAATCCTGTTCAACATATGGCTGCAATTCCTGCTCAAACAAGAATATTTGATTTTGGAATTCGTATGGATCGACTGTGAATATGGTGCTTTTTGCAATTGCGATATCAACGGCAGTTGGATTGATGTCACAACCGTACGCATTATATCCGTTTATTATAGCTTCTAATGCTACTGTTCCGCTTCCACAAAAAGGATCAAAAACTACACCACCTTTTGGAGTCTTCAGAACATTAAGCAACGGACGAACAAGTTGAGGGTAAAACTTGCCTTTATACGGATGTATCCCATGTGTTAAATATTTTGGTTCTTTTCTCGTCGTCGTCTCGTTTTCCCCGTGCTCAAGGATGCTTTGCCAGGTTTTGAATTCTGTCCCGTTTATAATAAATGACTTGTAGAATGTGAGATTCTTTAAGGGGTTAATGTTTATCTGTTCGAGAACATCAAAAGTATCCGAATCATGATGGCAAAGAACGTTGCGCTCCAGATCACTTATTGCTTTTTCATAGGGCCAGAGCTTGTAGGAAACCGGAACAAGGGAAACCACAGAGGGAAGAATTGGTTTTCGTAAAAGGAGGATTTGTTCAGTTGTTGCTCTTCTTGCCCAGCTTTTTACAGATCTTTTAGTTTCTGGTAAAGGTCGATCAACGATACCGACATACTCAAAACCAATCTTTTGAGCCAATGCAGCTATTCTCTCCGCTGTCTTATATTCCACTCCATCAAAAACCGCATTTCCAAGAATAAATACGGCAAACCTTCCAGATTTTAGGGAGTGAAGACAGTTTGATAGAACGGGCTCCATTTCCTCCTCAAATTGTGTGAAGTTTTTTTTGCTCCGCTGATATTTTAAATGAGAGCCTATTTCTACCTTTCCTACATCTACGGGATTACCATCCAACCAAAAAATGCGAAACCTGTGATATAGGTGATAATCAAACGCATTAGGATATGGAGGGGATGTAACGATAAGGTCAACCTCTTCTTTTTCGATCGGCATATCCTTGCCGACAACAGGCTGCATTACGTCGAGCGTTAAGAATCTGCATTTCCGATAGCCAATCAAATTGCTTAGCGCTTTAATCCTTATGTAATTCGTTTTCAAATCTTTAAGGAAAATAGTTATAGCTTCACCTAAAGACACATCACGAGCGACTGAACGGTAAGTTGTTTCACTTTCTTGATTGGAAACACGAGTTATTATTTTGGAGAGAGAAGCACGGGCGATATTTATTGTAGAGTCACGACGAAGTTCACTTTTAATCAAATGCTTGATAAATGCTAATTCACAAACGACGGATGCGTTGAACCACTTTTCAATATTCGGAATAGCCGGTATTTCTTCTCCCAGTTCTAAGCGGTGCTCTTCTAAGTAGTCTCCAAGAGCAGTCACATTTTTTGCAAAGTACTCAAGTCTACCGATGAAGCGATTGAGTTCTATTTCATCCTCAGAACATAGGGCTGCCGTTTTTGCTCTTCCAATAATACTTCCGATAGGGTTGACATCAGTGCTTATACTATTTCGATCACTCAATAAAGCTTCAAGAGCGGTTGTACCACTTCCTCCAAAGGGGTCCCATACCAGCTCACCTTTTGATGATAGAAGTTTGATTATCTGTGCTGGTAATTGAGGCGGAAATTTTGCAGGATATGGGTGAATATCGTGTGAGAGATATGATGTGTTTTCTTCAGAAAAAGCCCAATCTAAGCTCTTGAATTTCGATAATACGGCTTCATTGCAACAATACTGCAATGGCAAATTGTCGCTTTGAACATCTGAAGTTGACGAAACTTCTTCTGACTGATTAATTAAACTCTTGTACTGTTCGAAAACAGAGGATGGGCCATTACCAACAGGTTTCATATTGCACCTCCCTTAATTCTGGGATATTATATCATTTCCCAGAATTGTTTTCAAGACTATATATCACTTTTACCAAGCAAAATATGTATCACTTTTACCAAGCAAAATATACGGGCTTGTTTAGAAGCAAATATATGGTTGAAAAATGATCTTGCAGAATGCGAACTATTCCACAAAACTATGCCATCACAAAACAGTTACCTCTATGGGGCAACTGTTTTGTGATAGAAGATCAATTATGATGTAAACTTAAGCAAAACCGCTGAAACGCCGTCCATGCCGCCCAGGTTGTTTTCCTGGATAAGCTGGTTGCGCCATTCGTTCAGATAGAAGCGGATCAGTCGCTTTTCTTCCAGGCTGAAGGGGAGCTTGGTGCGCTTGCCGGGCTTCAGGTCCTTTAGCACCCGAATCAGCCGGAGGAGCATCGGCTCTATCACGTCCAGGTCTTCATCTGGAGCTGCCTTTCGGTACTGTGCCAAGCCGTTGATGATTACACGGATATCATAGTCATCCAGCTTGATCTTCTGGGCCCTCATGCGTAGATCAGATCGTGCAGCACGACCTCCTCTGCCCGGGCCTTGATGTTGTTCATGGCTGCTACCCAGGCCATCTGATCCCTGGCCTTCAGAGCCTCGTTCACGCCCTCAGCCTTCGCCATCTGTTCAGTGAGCAGTTCCATCATTTCGTTGGCCTGCCGGTCCACTTCCTCCAGATGGGCATTCAGTCTGTCGGTCAGCAACATTCCATCGAAGACGCCCCTGTGATAGTCCCGCAGATAGTTGTGCCGCATGGTCCCGTATTTGCCAATTCTCGGAGCTTCCGGGGGCTCCAGATCGGGGAGATAGTAGTCCCCGTGAAGCGTATAGCTGAGGCCGGTCCTCTCGTCGATGATGTGCTTTTTCAGTTCCATAGTAAATCCTCCTGTTTTTTCGATCAAAGCTCAATACAAACGACTGCTTTTTCTTTCCTGGGTTACCTCGGAAGCGGAACGAGACATTCTGCATTCTTGCTTCCTTCCTTCATTTTGCGGGTTGTCCGGGCTTGCTTAGGCGTCTGCCCGGCCTTCTACCTGCATCCTACCATCTTATCTGTCCCATAAACATCCCTAAAGCGCCTCCTTTCACACTTTTTTACTCACTACACCTTTATTGTGCAGTTACTGGGCCGAAGAGAAAACTGTGAACGATGAACGGGAAGCGGTCCCACTTACGCACCCAGGCGTTTCTCTTCAGCAGGTAAACCATCGTTTTCATTCTTGCAGGTTTCTTCGTCTGCTTTAGAAGCCTTGGTTCTGTAATAGTATTCAAGCTGCCGTTTCTTCCGATTCTCGTGCTTGCATTCTTTGGAGCAAAGACGTTCTCTCCCGTTGGCAGGCCAGAACGGTTTGCCGCATACTTCGCAGATTCGCTCTCTGAAGGTGTGGTCACCTTTGACAGAACGAGCTTTTTCATGGATGCGATCCATGGAAACGCTGTAAGCGCATTCTTTGGAACAATATAGTTGTTTGTTGCCATTTGGCCAGTACTCCTCTCCGCAAACGGGACAAACACGTTTGGCGAATTTGTGGCCCTCATTAGCAGCATAGCGTTTCGCCTTTTTTTCTGCTTGATACGCTGATTGATACGCTCGCCTGGCAGCTTCCCGTTCAGCCTTCTTAGCGGCTTCCTCCGCTGCCTGGGCGTCAAGTTCCTCTTGGGAAAGAGGGATATCCAGTTGACCGACAAAGTTGAAGTACAGATCAACCTGCTGCCTGCGGGCTTTCCCTTTGCCCCTCCCTTCGTGAACAACAATCTTGTCCAGCAGTTCATGAACAAGTTCTGATGTCAGGGCTTCCGGATTCTTGTACTTTCGGATCAAAGAGATAAATTTGTCAATTTTGAGCGGATTGCTCTGTTGAGTAGCCAGCGCTTGTTCCAGGGCTTCGATCCGTTTTTCCAATTCGGTCTGCTCCTCATCATACTGCCTCAAAAGAGATTTGTACTGTCGCTCCGGAAGGAGACCCTTCGCAAAGTTTTCGTAGACGCTGCGGACCAAGCTGTCCAGCTCGTCAAACTTCCTTTGTGCTTCAGCCAGGTCAGTTTTCAGTTGCGCCGGTTGTTGGGATCGCTTGGCCTCATACTGTTCTCGCAGAATGTTCGCAAACGCTTTTTCGTCCAGGATGACATGCTTTGACAGCCTGCATAGCTCATTGAGAACAATATCTTCAAGAATATTTGCGGATATGCTGTGTGAGGAGCATTTTTTCCTGTCGGTTGCGTTCAGGCCACATCTGAAGCTGTAGTATAGCTTGTTGTTCTCCCTGGATTTGCTCATTTGGAGTGACATCCGGTGACCACAGTCCGCACAGAACACAAAACCAGAGAGTACATGATTGTTTGAATATGTCCCGGCCGGGGCTCGCCCTGTCTTTCTGGAAGCCTCCCGGTTCTTTTGCACCAGTTCCCAGGTTTCCTGGTCGATAATGGCCTCGTGCGTGTCGGGAAAGAAATACCGATCTTCCGGATCAATTCTTTGACGTTTTCTTGTCTTGAAACTAAGCTGCTCTGTTTTCTTGAGAACAGTGTGGCCAAGATACTCCCTTCGGCCCAGAATGTCTCCTACGGTTGACGGCCTCCAACGATAGGGATCTTCAAACTCTCTGTGGTTGCCCTGGTCCGGATGATACTTGACAGCATGGGCAGAGGGAATCAGAATATGCTTTTCTGAAAGTGTGTCTGCGATTGAGGCGTATGAAGCTCCGTGAGAGGCAAGCTCAAAGATTTCTTTCACAACCTCTGCAGCGATTGGATCAACAAGCAGCTTCTGCTTATCGTTTTGATCGCGGTAATATCCATAGGGGACGGAGCCGCTGCACCGAAGCCCCTTCTGCATCCTGGCATTGAAAACAGACTTGATCTTATTGCTGGTATCCTTCGCATAGAACTCGTTCATGATGTTCAGGAAGGGCGTAAAATCGTTGTCAGCCGGTCTGTCACTGTCCACGTTGTTATTGATGGCGATGAAGCGGACAGACTTCTGCGGAAAGAGGATTTCTGTGTAGAAACCTACCTGGAGGTAGTTCCTCCCGAACCGGCTCATATCTTTGACGATGACGGTGCCAACAGTACCGGACTCGATTTCCTGGAGCATTTCTTGGAAGCCTGGACGGTTGAAATTTGTCCCTGTGTACCCGTCATCTTTGAAGTGGCGGAGGTTTGAAAAGCCGTTTTTCTTTGCGTAATCTTCCAGGTACATCTTCTGATTGGAGATACTGTTGGACTCGCCTTGAAGCTCATCGTCCTTTGACAGCCGCTCATAAAGGGCTGTTATGCGGGGAACTTGTGTTTTAGCCACTTTATGGCCTCCTTCTCTGATGTGTTTTTCGATTCTTTTCTATTTGTGATGTGTTGTGTCTGCTGACCAGTCCTCACCAAGTTTATAACTTGTCTCCAATTATCCACTGTACCAGCTGATCAGGGATCGCTCAAGGCTGAACGACGAGGAGAACCGATATGTCCAAACCGGTCTTTCCCATGTGGACTTTCTAATTTTCAGCCAGGTCACCAAAAAACCGATCCTTGCAATTGAGGTAGATGGGTATTGGTTTCACAAGGAAGGTAGTCGGCAGGCTGAGCGAGATGCAATGAAGAATCATATTCTGGAGACGTATCAACTTCCGCTTCTTCGGTTTGCGACGAATGGAAGCAGAGAAAGAGAAGCGCTTTCTGAGAAGCTGAAAGAAATCATGCCCAGGCTATGATTTGCCTTTGCATCGTAAGGGCAGAGACGGTTCCAATTTTGAGGAGTGACATTATTTTGCTTACAGAAGAAAAAACATTAGCATGCATCTCCGTCGCCAATATGCGGGAGAGCGATGCTTTTACGATTGCGAATCACAGCTCCGGGCGAGTCTTGATGTATCGGGCGGCGCTTGGGGTGTACCTGGCTGTGCAGCGGGAGTTCGGCGCCGCGGGTTGGGACGGAAATACCGTCATCGCAGTGGGCGGCGGGAACAACGGCGGGGACGGGTATGCCCTGGGCTGCATTCTGGCCCGGGCGGGCCGCCCTTGCAGGATCGTGAAGCTCTCGGAAAAGCTGACAGAGGACAGTGGGTATTACGCAAAACAGGCCGAAGCCCTGGGCGTTCCTATGGCGGCCTATACGTCCGGTGCCTTCTCCGGCTGTGATACGGTGGTAGACTGCCTCCTGGGCACCGGCTTCCAGGGAAGCCTTCGGGAGCCCTGGCGGTCGGCGGTGGACGAGATCAACCACAGCAGCGCCCGGACTGTCAGTGTGGATATCAACAGCGGCATGAACGGCGACAGCGGCGAAGCAGAAACCGCAGTCCGCTCCGATCTGACCGTGACCATTGGCTTCGTAAAGCAGGGCCTGATTACAGAGCAGGCCGGGCTCTGGATGAAGCGCCTGGCGGTGGCGGATATTGGCATCGTCCTGGCAAGGCAGGAGGCACGGATCATCCCTGCCGCAGAATGGGAAAAGTCCCAGAAGCCCGGCATCCTCCCCTGCCCGCCCTGGCTGGACATGGAGCCCATCGACGTCCGAAACGCCTCCCAGGAGCCGGAGCGCGAGAA
>ODAI013304454.1_pt1 | contig 14794 bp, 10 predicted proteins | sample 1539321 | NCBI WGS metagenome assembly ODAI01 (sample SAMN02144231, study PRJEB22623) | gut metagenome | biome: sheep rumen | host: Ovis aries | place: New Zealand
CTCCGACAATGATGAGGTATTCCTCGGCAAGGACTACGGACACACAAGAAACTACAGTGAGGCTGTTGCCGCACAGATAGACGAGGAAGTCAAGTCCATTATCGACAAGGCTCACAGCGATTGCGTGGAGCTCCTCAATGCTAATTCCGACAAAATGCACCTGCTTGCAAAGTATCTTCTTAAATTTGAAAAGATCGACGGTCCCGACTTTGAAAAGCTCATGCGTGGTGAGCTCACCGAAGCAGACCTCGCTGACACAACTGCACCGGAAGATACCACAGATACCTCTACTGAAACAGAGGAATGACACATATCACCGGAGACAGGTTCTCCGGTGTTTTTTTATTACACTTTTGTAACAGTCGGTTAAAATTCCACTGCCTGCATTGCATTTGAACTCCCACTATGCTATAATACAACTATGACAAAATCTTAACGGAGGTGTTTTCTTGGACCAGATGAATCTTATACTCTGCGCTGTAGCCGCTGCCACACTGGACGTCTGCGCTCTTGTGCTGATAATGTCGGCATACCACGAACGCTCCACCGGTGACAGAAGATGGAACAGGATGACCAGCTTTATGGAGCTTGCTGACTATAATGCCGCATATCCCCTTGGCTGCGATGAGATACTTATCGGCCGTCACGCTTCTGCCGACATACGGCTCCCGGACCTTTCTGTGTCCCGTTATCACGCTATCCTTACCGTTTCCGACGGCATCTGGACTATCACTGATATGGGTTCCAAATCCGGGACCTTCATAAACGGAGTCCCTGTAAAGCAGGCTCAGCTCCGTGAAAACGACATTATCAAGCTGGGCAGCCGCCAGCTTATTTTCAGACGGAGGAGGGATGCAAATGTCAGGTAATACAGGTTCTTACATCTTCTCCTGCCTCTTTGTGCTCCTTGCTCACGGAGGTATGCTGCTGAACGTCTTTATCAACGGAAACTACAGCAGCATTTCTCAGGTCATTATCCTGGCCGGTGCTGTACTCATACTCGATGCTGCCCACTTCGTGGCTATGCCGTTCTTCAAGCAGACTACCTACACCGTGGATTTCCTCCTCATACTCATACTGAATATGAGCGTTATCTTCCAGTCCTGCTTCGGCGGAGTCAGTCTGGACGTCAAGCACTACATAACAAGCATCGTTGCACTTGCGGCCTGCCGTGGCGGTTACCTTGTCTGCCGGAACCACAAGTGGCTGGGTCAGCAGAGAAAGTTCTTCTACATCGGCATCGGTGTGCTTATGCTGGCTATCCTCCTTCTTACAGGCAGCCGCAGTATGTGGATCTCCCTTGGCTCCATAACTATCCAGCCCTCGGAGTTCATCAAGCCGCTGTTCGTTCTGGCCTGTGCTACATCCATTACGGAGCAGCAGAAAAAACATAAGATACTCTTCTTCTATGTTGTTTACGAGAACCTTGCACTCTTCGGACTCACCGCCGCTATATGCCTCCTGCAATGGTGGTGCCGTGACCTTGGAAGTCTGCCGACCTTTGTGGGCATTTATGCCTGCGGATTTCTTCTCAGGATATGCTACCCCAAGGCTAAATTCTCCAAGAAAAAACTCATCGGCGCAGGAGCAGCCCTCCTTGCTGCCGCCGTTGCGGGCATGAGATTTGCTCCTGCCTACGTTCAGGACCGTCTCCATGTTGACATCTGGAGCGACAAGAACGGTGACGGCTATCAGCAGTCCCAGGCTCTTATAGCTATCGCTAAGGGCGGCTGGTTCGGAAAAGGCCCCGGTTACGGCGGCCTTCATAAGGTTTTCGCCCATGAGAACGACATCGTTTTCGCTACTATCAGCGAAGAATGGGGACTTCTCTACGCTCTGATGATGATTTTCGCCATACTCATCCTTGTGGCCGTTCCTCTTGTGAACCCTCCACGCTCATACTTCCACGGAACTATGGCTGCCGGAGTCTGTGCCGCATTCACTGTACAAATGGCCCTCAATATCTTCGGCTCCTGCAACATGATACCCTTCACCGGTGTTACTATCCCATTCATCTCATCCGGAGGAAGCTCTATGCTCATAAGCGGATTTATGGCCGGAATGCTGGTAGCCTGCCAGTCCCCCACCATGCGGGCTCCTGCTGTACATAACCATGAGCGTCAACAGCCCCAGCAGCCGGTGTTCCAGCAGCAAAGGAGGCCCTATCCATGAAAAGCATAAAAAGATGCCAGCGCATCATCAGTCTGTTCATCATTCTGTTTATCGGCGGTATGATAGCTCTGGTCGTAAAGATACAGCGTGAGGCGTCCTTCTACATGATAAATTCCGAGGAGACATCTCTCGGAATGGTCTATGACCGAAACGGCGACGTTCTCTTCGACGGCACCGGCAAGGGTGAGTACCCCGACGGACACTTCATCGACGTTGGAAATCTCATCGGTGACGACAAGGGACAAATGGAAAATACCCTCGTTGCCAACAATATCCAGAAGCTCAACAACTACAGCTTTTCTACCGGACTTGTTTCCGAAGACGGAAAGGCTGCTATCTACACCACTCTCGACCATGCCGCAAACAGAGCGGTTTATGACGCTTTCGGCTACGCTGAGGGATGTGCTGTTGCTTACAACTACAAGACCGGAGAGATACTTGTCTGCACAAGTCTCCCCTCCTTCGACTTCACCAAAGGCTACGACGATATTGCCAATTTCAAGTCCGGTACCCTTATCTCAAAAAATATGTACGGCACTGTGCCCGGCTCCACCCAGAAGGTCTCCACCGTCATTGCGGCTCTGGAGATAATGGGAGCTGACAAGCTCTATTCCAAGCGTTACAACTGCACAGGCTCCTATCTGAACAAGAGCGGCGACCGCATCGACTGCCACAATGCCTACGGTCACGGTACCCTTGACATCCAGCTCGCTATCGAAAATAGCTGCAACCCATTCTTCGCCCAGCTCATCGAGGACGATGACCTCCCGCTCGGAAAGCTGAAAAAGGTCTACGAGACCCTCGGCTATGCTGTAAACGGCGAGGATGAGGAGTATATCGACATAAACGGCATCAAGTGCGAGAAGGCCTCCACTACCCTCAACGACCCTTATGAGTTCAAGACTCAGTGGGGATGCATGGGTCAGGGAGATACCCTTGTAAGTCCGGTTCAGCTCATGATATGGCAGAGCGCTATCGCCAACGAGACCGGCAAGGTCACAATGCCCTACCTCATCGACCATGTTACAAATGTAAGCGGAAAGGTAAAGGAACGTGCAAAGACTCAGACCTCCGACAGACTTTTCTCCGCCGACACCGCCTCCTCCGTAAAGGAAATGCTCCTGACCAACGGCCAGAACAACTACTCCTGGTCTATCGGAGGCTACAAGGTAGGTGTAAAGAGCGGTACTGCTCAGGTCTTTGAGGGCGAACAGGAAAATTCCCTCCTCGTGGGATTCGTTGATGATCCTTCACTCCCCGTTGCATTCTGCGTTCTTATCGAGGACAAAAACAACACTTACCTCACGACAGAGAATATCGTTAAGGTCATGCTTGACTCCTTAAACAATGACCTCAACGGCTAAAATCCGTCAGAATGCCTAAAGTGAGGTTCTCCAAATGTACAGTATCAACAAAATTCACAAAAAATGCTTGTAAACGCTTTTATATTATGGTATAATATAGACATAAAATTTATGCATTGATTTTTTCAATGCTTAAAGGAGGACCAACTATGAAAACAACCATCACAGCTAAGAAAATGCAGATACCACAGAATTTCTCAGAATATGCAGAAAATAGGATCGATGCAAGACTCGGTAAGTTTTTCGGAGATGAGGCTGATGCTAAGATAGTTTTATCAGAGCTCAGAAATCAGATAGAGCTTGAGCTCACTGTTAAGTACAACAGCATTATCTTCCGCTCAGAGCGCTCCGCTGAGGACAAGTATGTCGCTCTTGATGACGCTATAGATAAGATAATCAGACAGATCCGCAAGAATAAGACCAAGATCGAGAAGAAGCTCAAGGATACAGCTTTCAAGGAGGCCTTCGCTTATCCCGTACCCGATACTGTGGACTACGAGGTAATCAAACACAAGAAGTTCAAGATGCGTCCTATGCACATTGACGAGGCTATCCTCCAGATGAATATGCTCGACCACGAATTCTTTATGTTCACCAATGCCGAGACCGGCGAGATAAACGTCGTTTATAAGAGAGCTGACGGCAACTACGCTGTCCTCGAACCCGACAACAACTGACAAACTTATGCGGGACCCTGAGTCCCGCATATTATTTTTATATTTCAAGGAGATCATTATGGACATCAACAAAAAGGCTATTATCGAGAAAAGGATAAACAAAGTAGGAGAAGGACTGAAAAAAAATAACATGGACTTCTTCTATGCCCCCACTAAAGAGGATGTCTGTCCTATCGTGGAGTCACTGATGAAGGAGGGCTGCTCCGTCACTCACGGAGGTACCGTTACCATGAAGGAGTGCGGACTCTCTGAGCTGCTCAACTCCGGAAGGTACAACTACATCGACCGCTCAAAGGCTGAAACTCCTGAGGAAGTCATAAAGATATACAAACAGGCCTTCACCGCCGATGTGTACATTTCCAGCACAAACGCTGTCACTGAGGACGGCGTCCTCTATAACGTTGACGGCAACAGCAACCGTATTGCAGCTATCGCATACGGACCTGACATGGTCATCATCATTGCCGGCTATAACAAAATCGTCCGTGACCTGGCTGAGGCCGAGATAAGAGTCAAGACCGAGGCCGCTCCCCCTAACTGCGTAAGGCTTAACTGCAATACCTACTGCGGCGAAAAGGGCGAATGCGTCTCACTGAGAAACTCTGCTCATCAGATGTCTGACGGATGCAGCGGCGACGGACGTATCTGCTGCAACTACCTCATCTCCGCTCAGCAGCGCCACAAAGGACGTATCAAGGTCATAATCGTCGGTGAGGAGCTCGGATATTGATGGCTCTTACCGCTGTTGGAGGTGATGCTCCATAAGTCCATATGAAGTTATCGGCTTTTTCATTATCTACTCCTTCTTCGGCTGGTGCCTGGAGGTCGTATATCAGGCCGTGGAGCACGGAAGGTTCATAAACCGCGGCTTCCTCAACGGCCCATACTGCCCTATCTACGGCTTCGGAGTAATACTCGTGACCGGTGCCCTGGACCCTATAAAGGGAAATGCAGTGGTCCTGTACATAGGTGCCGTTGTCCTTACGTCCCTGCTGGAGCTGTTTACCGGTTTCCTGCTGGAAAAGATATTCAATATGCACTGGTGGGACTACTCCGGTGAGAGGTTCAACCTCCATGGCTATATATGCCTGAAATTCTCCCTCCTGTGGGGAGTTGCCTGCCTTGTAGTAGTCAGGGTCATCCACCCGGCAGTAAGCATATTCGTGGATAGATTCCCCCACACCCTCGGCATCATCATCATGTCATTGTTTATGGCAGGCTTTGCCAGCGATATGGTCATTACTGTACTTGCTATCGTCCACTTCAAGAAACGGCTCCGGCTCCTTGAGGATATTTCCGGCAGGATGCGTAAGCTATCTGACATGACAGGTGAAAAGATATTCAGCACCGTTGAGGGCGTCATGGACCGCAAGGAGGAATTGGATGAAAAGGCCGAAGATATGCGAAAGCGCTACGAGGAGCTCCGGGAGAAGTACAGAGCTGCCCTTTCCAAGCGTGAACTGAACATCAGACGTATCGAGAAGGCCTTCCCGAAACTCAGATTCTCCGACGGCCGTTCCTTCAAGGAACAGCTTGAAGAGCTCCGCAAAAACTTAAAAAAATAGACCCGGCCCTGCAGATGCAGGACCAGGTCCGGAACTGTCGCTTTATGCGGCAGTTTTTTTATTCTGTTCTGAGTGCGACTACGGGGTCCTTCTTTGCGGCCACGCTTGCAGGGATAAGTCCTGCGATAAGTGTCAGCACCATGCTTATGATTATGAGGACTATTGCCCCTGCTACAGGAACGTGTGCCCTCAGGGTATCGAGGCTGGTAACGTGGTGGATGATGAAGTTTATCGGGAATGTCATCAGGACTGATACCAGTATTCCTATAAGTCCGGCCGTAAGTCCCACAAGAAGAGTCTCGGCATTGAATACGGTCTTGACGTCGTGCTTTGAAGCTCCGATAGCTCTGAGTATTCCAATTTCCCTTGTACGCTCAAGCACGGAGATATAGGTGATTATTCCTATCATGATAGAGGATACTACCAGAGATATGGCAACGAAGGCTATGAGCAGATAGGATATACCGCTGATTATCTTGGTTACTGACTTCATGAGAAGTGCTATCATATCAGTGTAGTGGATAACATCCTCCTCGGACTGCTCGTCGTTGTAATCGGAGATAATGTCCGAGATAGCGTCCTTGTCCTCGAATGACTTGGCATAAATGCGTATCTTTGAAGGGTCATTGACGTTAGCATATCCCAGAATGAAGAGGTTGTCCTCGTAGGTAAGGTCGGAGACCTCCTCAGGGATGAAGGTGTCGAATACCATTACGTATGACTCATCGGAGACATCCGCATTTTCAAGAGCCTCAATCAGCTCCTGGTCGGACATTCCTGCGAACTTCGCCTCTGCCTTTGATGCATAAACATATGGCAGGAGCTGTCTGAGGATGTCGGGAGCGTACTGCTCGAACTGCTCGTCACTGAGTCCTCTGATAGACTCCATGATAACAGTGCTGTCGCTCTCAGAGGCTCCGCCCGTTAATGAAAGTGCCTCAATCTCGCTGAACAGCTCCTCACGGTTCTCAGGTTTAAGATACTTCTGGACCATTGCCTCCAGCTCCTCAGGTGAGGGCTGGGAAAGTATCAGCTTGGCAGCGGCTGCCTTCTGAACGTCAGATGCGTTTGCAAGGAACTCCTTTGCAGCAGCGGCTTTTTCCTCAGTTGTGGGAGCCTTGTACTCATCGCTCTGAAACTTCTTTCCGTTGAGGAGGTCGTTTTCGTGGTCTGCCACCTGAGCCTGTACAAGCTCGCTGGAATTTGTCTTTTCTATAACGTAATCTGTAAGTCCTTTGGTATAGCCGATAAATCCGTTTATCATTGTAACAGTGGCATCCGGGTCCGGACGAATGAATCCCACTACCTTCAGGTCAAGTCCCACATCGGGGTTGTCAAAGAGGATACCAAGTCCTGATTCTGTCTTTGTAAGGTCGGTATAGCCCTGTCCGTTGGGGTTGAGCTGGTAGTACTCGCAGGGAAGTATCATCTTGTACTCCTTGGACATGAGCTCGTCGAAGCTCCACTGTGTAACACCGTAGTCCTCGATGACCTCGCCCTTCATGGCGGATTTGAGGATAGAGCTGAAACCGTCAGCAGATTTCAGGCCGAGTGCATATGTTACCATATCAGCTATCTCGTTGTCACGGCTGAGTACAACGACTACTTCGTCATAATTCTCAGGCCACTTTCCTTCAACAAGTTCGTACTGGTCATATATCAGCGGATTTATGTCCTTGCCGTCATCTGAGGGAAGGAGCTCCTCCCAGATATTGACTCCCCACATATCCATCATACTGCTGGTACCGCTGGCTCCAATCATGGCATTTGCATCATTCTGGACGCTGCCCATTCCAAGAGCGTTCATGTACATCTCGTTGAAGTCCGATTTGAGTATCTTTCCTGTATCGTCCTTCGTAAAAATAGGCATCTGAATGTCATAACCGTAGGAAATTGCGTTAGCGTGTTCCTTCAGCTCATCGTTTCCGTCGATAAATTCCTTGAACTTTGCCATATTGTTTATCTGCTTTGCCGAGGAATTCAGAGTGTTGAACATATCATACATCTGGGTATTTGCGTAGATAGTATGACCGTCGTCATTCTCGTGCTCCACTTCCTCCGGCTCTCCGAAGAGTGTCTCAAAGACCTGTGCAGTGTCCGCAGTCTCACGGTCTATCTCGATAGGATAGGAGGACAGAGTCTCCTCCTGGATATGCTCGATGTACTCGTTTATTCCCGTTGACAGGGAGAGTATCAGGGCAATACCGATGATACCTATAGAACCTGCAAAAGCCGTAAGAAGAGTACGTCCCTTCTTGGTCATGAGGTTATTCAGAGACAGTGACACGGCTGTCAGGAATGACATGGAGACACGCTGTTTCTTTGCCTCCTTTGTCTCATCTTCCTTATCCGGCTCATAGGGGTCGCTGTCACCAGTGAGCTGGCCGTCCTTTATCCTTACGATACGTGTAGCATACTGCTCGGCAAGCTCTGGGTTATGAGTTACCATTATTACCAGCTTATCCTTGGCTATCTCCTTCAGGAGCTCCATTACCTGTATGCTGGTCTCGCTGTCCAGAGCACCTGTAGGCTCGTCTGCAAGGAGAATGTCAGGGTTGTTGATGAGCGCTCTGGCAATTGCCACACGCTGCATCTGTCCGCCGGACATCTGGTTCGGTTTTTTGTGGAGCTGGTCGCCCAGTCCGACTTTTTCAAGAGCCTCCTTCGCTCTCTTCCGGCGCTCGGATTTTGAAACACCGGAGATAGTCAGTGCGAGTTCAACATTTGCAAGCACTGTCTGATGAGGGATAAGGTTGTAGCTCTGGAATATGAAGCCGATAGAGTGATTTCTGTAAGCGTCCCAGTCCCTGTCCTTGTACTTCTTTGTGGAAGTCCCGTTGATTATCAGGTCGCCGGAGGTATAGTGGTCAAGTCCGCCAATTATGTTCAGCATAGTTGTCTTACCGCATCCGGAGTGTCCGAGAATAGCAACAAATTCATTTTCCCGGAAGGTGATGCTCACCCCATTAAGAGCAGTCACCACATTTTCCCCTTCGCCGTACTTTTTTACGATGTTTTTGAGTTGAAGCATTTTTATATCCCTTTCATGTATATTATGGTGTCAACCATGCCTTTTATTATAGCATTATGACATAAAAAAGTCAATGAAATTTGTGTAATATTAATAGTGCGTTTACAAAAAAAGAGTCTCCGAAAAGGAGACTCTTTTGTTATCATAACTGTTTGAGATACCGTGAATGCTTCTTCTTCCGCTTTTCCTCGTACATTTCGTTGTCCGCAGCTGTGACAAAGCGGAAAATATCCTCCCCTTCTTTAGGCACAGCTATCACAAATCCGGCACTTGCGCTCAGGAAGTAGGGGTTATTCTGGGTCTCGTTGACCTCAGTAATGTTGTGCTGTATGCGCTTTTTCAGGTCATGGGCAGCTTCATCGGTGTAGTCCGCACCGAAAACGATGAACTCATCTCCGCCGAAACGGCAGAATATCTCCCCTGACAGACAGGTCTGTGTGAGAACGTCCGCAATGCTGCAAATGGCATCATCGCCTACGCTGTGGCCATAGGTGTCGTTTATCTTCTTCAGGCCGTCAAGGTCAATGAACATGAGCATGACCTTCCTGCCTTTGGCTACGCAGTCCTTGTAAATGCCGTCAACTGCCTGTACGAAGCCGTTTCTGTTGTATATACCTGAGAATGTATCTCTTGCATACAGATTGCCGAGGCTCTCTATGGCATATTCAAGGCAGAGGTGCTTCCTTATATTTTCCAGGGAATTGCTGATGCTTATGCAGAGGGTCTCGAACATGGAGCTGCTGACCTGCACAGAAGGCCTGCACATCACCATATATCCAAGACAGCGTTCACCGAAGTGCAGCGGGATGTGGTAGTAGACCTCTCCTGCGACCCTTCCTCCGTCTATCTGAGGGATGATGTCCTCCTTCTTTATCTTTTCAAAATCATAGAACCTGCCATGATAGTAGGCTATCGGCACCAGCATCTCGTCTGTATATTCCACAGGTATCTTCACAGGCTCGCTTTCCGAGAGTTTGCCGGAATTCACATCTGTTTCGGAGTCCCAGTTGTCGCAAAGGCAGAAATAGAACTCGTCCGGTGCAAGGTCCTGGACATAGTTTTTGAGATAAGCGATATACTCCTCAAAGCTGTTGCAGCCAAGCAGTCCGGTGGACACAATATTAATGGACGACATAAGCTGCTGGGAGTCCTCAAAGCGCATATAATTGCGGTAATTCAGCTCTCTGAACGCTTCAAGGTCATGGCTGACGTTCTGACAGCATCCGCAGCTTTCGGTGAAGCGTGTGGACATATTCAGGATAATATTGCGCTCCTGAGGCTTTGAGTTGAAGTGGTCATAGAGCATACGGCAGGCAAGACGTCCGGAAAGCTCCAGAGGACGGTCCACCGAGGTTATCTCCACCTGATAATTCTGGGAGGTATATGTATTGTCAAAGCCCGTTACGGCAATGTCGCCGGGGACGGATATATCGTTTGCCGTAAGGCAGTTTATTGCAGAGGCCGCCATTACGTCGTTGGCGCAGATTATAGCCTCCGGGAGCTCCTTGACTCCGGCAAGCATCTTCTCGACTGCTGCCTTTCCGGAATGTGCCCGGAAGTCGCCGTAATAAATATCTTCCTCATCTATCGTGAGTCCGTTCTCCCCGATGACCTCCAGAAATGCACTTAGTCTGTCAGCACTCTCCGGATTGTCCTTGGGGCCAGAGATATAGCTGAATCTCGTAAATTTATGCTCATTTATCAGATGCTCGGTTATCTTCCGCATGGCAGTCTTATTGTCGATGCCGATATGGTACATGAAGGGCAGGTCGTTGTCAATGCTGACCGCAGGTATGCCTGCCTCCTTGATGCGGCTGATAATATCCGAAACGACAGGCTGATAGGCTATCGTATTGGTAAGCAGTATAGCTCCGTCGAACTTACTGAAATCCGGAAGTGAAAAAATATTGAACTCACCTTTGTCATGGCGGATATTATTCATAGCCCCGCTGAATGACACAAATGCGGAGATACTCATGGAAAATTCTTCGGCAGCAGATGCGATGCCGCCCAATATAGTGCTCTGGTAGCTCTGGTCGATCTCCTCTATAATAAGGGCTATATTATATCTATTCATGCGCTGTGTCACGCCCTTTCGTATCTGTAGGGTCCGGCGGACATAGCTTGCCGCCGCTGAGATATCTTATGTATATTTTACATTATTTCTAAAAAAAAATCAATAGTTTTGTAATATAATATTTATTGTAAATATTCATTTTCTATTAATATATCCTCCCTTCCCCTGAGATAAGGCTAAAAGCTGAAAATATCCTTGGTTTTTGCAATATTTTGTACCAGATTGCCGAAATTCAAAAGCCTTATTGACAAATCATGAAAAAATGGTATACTAATTAGTAGGATAAAACTCGCCTTATCGGCAAAATCGTGTTAATTTTTGCTCCGGGCCACGCCCGGCTGCATCTGCGGAGGGATCTTTTATGAATATCTGGCACAATATCAGCCCGAAACGTATCAGTCCCGAACATTTCTACGCAGTCATCGAGATCGGTAAAGGAAGCAAGATAAAGTATGAGCTGGACAAGGATACCGGACTTATCAAAATGGACCGCATCCTCCATACCTCTACTCACTATCCGGCTAATTACGGACTCATCCCCCGTACCTATTCCGACGATAACGACCCGCTCGATGTCCTGGTGCTCTGTTCGGAAACTCTGATGCCGCTCACTCTTGTAAAATGCTACCCCATCGGTGTTATCAGAATGCTCGATAACGGCCACAGAGACGACAAGATAATCGCTATCCCATTCGACGACCCGAACTACAATATGTACACCGACATCGAGGAGCTCCCCAAACATATTTTCGATGAGATGATACATTTCTTCAAGGTGTACAAGGAACTTGAAAACAAGACTACTGCCGTTAACGAGATCGAACACGCTGACATTGCAAGGCAGATCATTGCTCAGGATATCGAATCCTATATCGAGAATTTCTGCAAGTAAACATCTGTAATCCCGCCGCTTTCTGCGGACGTATCTATGAAAGGAGTATCGCACGGCAATATCGTGCGAAAAATATCTTATGACAGCATCAAGTGAAATTTTATTCGGCCGCAACGCTAACGTTGCCCCCATCGGAATCATTGCTATGAACAGCGTTACCGAGCTCGGTGACAAGATAGACAAGTACCTCGTTGACTGGTCCTGCAAGGGCGGCATCAGCGTTGACTCTTTCCTCGTTGAGAGCGAATGCCCCAGATTCTCCTCCGGAGACGGCAAGGGCCTCATCAAGTCCACTGTCCGCGGCAAGGACCTCTTCATTATCATCGATGTAGGCAACTACAGCATCAAGTACGATTACTTCGGAATGCAGAACGCTATGTCCCCCGACGACCACTTCCAGGACCTCAAGAGAATAATCCAGGCTGCAAGCGGCAAGGCTCATCGTATCAACGTTATCATGCCTACTCTCTACGGCGGACGTCAGCACAGAAGAAACTACCGTGAGTCTCTGGACTGCGCCTGCGCTCTCCAGGAGCTTGAAGCAATGGGCGTTTCCAACATCGTCTGCTTCGACGCTCACGACCCCAGAGTACAGAACGCTGTTCCGCTTATGGGCTTCGACAACGTTATGCCTACATACCAGGTCCTCAAGGCTATGCTCAAGGACATAAAGGACATCAACTTAAATAAGGACAAGTTCATGGTAGTGAGCCCCGACGAAGGCGCTCTCAACAGAAATATGTACTACGCATCTGTTCTCGGCGTTGAAATGGGTATGTTCTACAAGAGAAGAGATTACTCCACTATCGTAAACGGCCGCAATCCTATCGTTGCTCACGAATACCTCGGAAACCCTGTTGAAGGCAAGGATATTTTCGTTTCCGACGACATCATCTCCTCCGGTGAGTCAATGCTCGACCTTGCTTACGCTCTCAAGGAGAAGAAGGCCGGAAGGATCTTCGCTTACGCTACATATACTATCTTCACAAACGGTCTCGAAAAGTTCGACAAGGCTTATGAGTCCGGCATAATCGACGGTGTATTCGGTACAAACCTCACATACAGGACTCCTGAGCTCCTTTCAAGGCCCTGGTTCCACGAGGTCGATGTCTCCAAGTACATCGCATACTTCATCGAGGCTATCAACCACGATGTTTCTATCAGCAAGATCATCGACCCTCACGAGAAGATCGAGAATCTCCTTAAAAAATACGGCATGAAGTAATTATCAGGGGCACTGCTCAGCAAGGCAGTGCCCTTTTTTTATTTTCAAATCATTATTTTTTGCAACTCTCTATTGAAAAAAACAGAAGATAATGCTATAATAGTAGTAAGTGTATTTTTATTGTTGTTAGGAGAGATCATATGAAAAAATGGACTGTCGATATCCCTGACAAGGCCGCTGTATCTAAGCTGACCTTCGGATGCGGAGTCACTACTCTGGCCGCCGCTGTGCTTGCCAGACGGGGGTTCACCTCCCCGGAGGACGCCGCTGAGTCCCTGAACGTCAGCGAGCTCTCTGACCCCTTTCTCATAAAGGATATGCAGGAGGCTGCTGATACCGTCAACGAGGCTATAAACAGCGAAGAACGCATCTGCATCTACGGCGACTACGACTGCGACGGCATCATGTCAACTGTCATACTCTACACCTACCTTTCAGAGTCCGGAGCTGATGTTACATACTATATCCCGGAGCGCTCTGAGGGTTACGGCCTGAATTTGGACGCTATCGACAGGCTCCACGATGAGGGAGTCCAGCTCATCATCACTGTTGACAACGGTATCGCCGCCATTGCCGAGGCTGAACATATCTATGAGCTGGGTATGCGTCTCGTGGTCACTGACCACCACCAGGCAGGCGAGGTCCTCCCAAAGGCGGAGGCTGTTGTTGACCCTCACCGCCCTGACTGCTTTTCTCCTTTCAAATCCATGTGCGGTGCAGGTGTGGCACTTAAACTCATTGCCGCCCTGGACGGCGGAGACTACACTATGGCTCTTGAACAATTCGGTGACCTTGCCGCTATCGCTACTGTTGCTGATGTTGTAAGCATCACAGGCGAGAACCGCTTTCTGACGGCCTACGGCATGGAGCTGATAAACAATACCGACCGCCCTGCCCTTATGGCTCTGAAGGAGGTCTCCGGCTACACCGAAAAGGATGTCGATTCCTTCGGTATCGGCTTCGGTCTCGCACCAAGAATAAATGCATCCGGCAGATTCGGCTCTCCGAGGACTGCCGCTGAGCTCTTCCTTACCGAGGACTACGACCAGGCTCTCGATATTGCCCGTGAGCTCGACCAGCTCAATATAAAGCGAAAAAATGCCGAGTCAGAGATACTCGGAGAGATATATTCCATGATAGACGCTGACCCCTCCCTCGTCCGTGGACGCTGTATCGTCATAAACGGCAGGAACTGGCATCACGGTGTTATCGGCATCGTCGCCGCACGTATCGAGGAACAATTCGGCAAGCCTACTTTCATCGCATCCGAAAACGACGGTGAGCTCAGAGGCTCTGCACGTTCCTTCGGGGAATTCTCAATATTTGGTGCTCTCTGTGCCGCATCCGAGGCACTTGACAAGTTCGGAGGTCACCCCGGCGCCGGCGGATTCACAGTAAAGCCGGGCATGGCTGACAGATTCAGGGAGCTCATTGAGCAGTATGCCTTTGAAAACAACCGCATGATGCCCGTCCTGACCATTACCGCTGACGCTCCCGTTTCTCCTATGGAGATAGTCCCTCAGAACGTTGAGGGTCTCAGCATTCTTGAGCCGTTCGGAACTGACAACGAAAAACCGCTGTTCTACATGGAAAACGCTGTTATAAATGATGTCATCCCACTGTCCGGCGGTGCCCACTCAAAGCTCAGTATAAAGTACGGCTTCGGTAACTTTGAGGTCCTTGTTTTCCGGACTCCCCCATCCTCCCTCATATGCGGAAGGGGCGATGTCTGTGATATGATAGTGACCCTGGGCATCAATAATTTCCGGAACACTGAAAGCGTCAGCATCA